>Ga0111538_10011842_pt1 | contig 11537 bp, 17 predicted proteins | sample SoiMethybrSBSTD1_FD_79669 | JGI IMG/M metagenome (GOLD analysis project Ga0111538, IMG submission 79669) | Bulk soil microbial communities from a Populus tree surrounding site in Tennessee, USA - Soil MetaG P. TD hybrid SBSTD1 (version 2)... | ecosystem: Environmental > Terrestrial > Soil >...
AATCGACGTTGGTAGTGATCTCTGGCCAATCAAAGCACATGCAACAAATGTCGAGCAGGCACTAATCACCCTATTTGTTAGGGCCCGCAACGCGATGCCCAATGGGGGTTGGCTTCTGTTGCGGGCAACGAATGCGGACGAGACGACGTGCTGTTCTGCCACGGGGCTCCGTTTGTTAGGTGATCATATCTTGATGGAAATAAATGATACGGGCGTTGGCATTACGCCCGATTATCTCAGGCGGATTTTTGATCCATTTTTCGTAACGAAAGGTCCGGTGAACGGCTTCGCGCTTGCCAAAGCTTATTGGGCAATCAGAGACATGGATGGCCACATTACGGTGAAATCGGAGATCGGCAAAGGAACAAGATTTAATGTGTTTATGCCACGTTCTCTTCCCTGACTAGTCAGGCTCGAGTACTAGCTTTGGATCGCACGCAAGCTCAAAAAAACTCGGCAGGTCTGTTTAGAGCGATCAGGGTGTGGAGGGCGACGGCTTGCGGGCGTCTTGGCCTCGGTCGCCCTTTTTTACCGTTCCATAAGTTGACCCAGTCTTTGACCTGCTGGTGAGAGACGCCCCTGCCCTCGTCAAACGAGGTGATAGCACGAAGCGCAAATCTCGCAAGGTCGCCCAACGCTGGTTTGGGCTTCTTCGGTCGCTGACGTAACCTTAGCTCGCGGCGCGAAGATCTTCGGCCGCTCGCTTGGTCTTCCGCTCTGCGGCCTCGCGCTCGCTCGTGAGCAGGGCCTCGATAACCCGAACGCGTTGGTTTAGTTCGTCGCGAAAGCCCTCGAACTGCTTTATTTTCGCCTCTTGAGATGCCGCCAAGGCTTCTTTTTCTTGAAGTCTGTATTCCAATATCGATTTCTGCTGATTGAGAGCGCTACGTTGCCGCCTCTGCTCGCTCTGCATCGCTGCAACCACCTTGAACCGCTCCGCCGACGCGGCCATCAGTTCAGCATTCAGAAATTCGATCTGCTTAATGGACGAGGCGATATTTTCTTCCCTTCGATTGGACGCCGCCTCCGCTGCGAGCAGCCGATCAGATAACTTATTTGACTCCTGACGAGCGCCGTCGAGCTGCGCCTGCAAGGCCGCTTTTTCACTTTCCAGGAGAATGATTTTGTCTTCCGCGGCGGCAGCGCCCGATCTGTACTGAGTCACGGCTTCCTGAAGCGCCGAGACCGTTTGGCTAAGATGATCTATCTCCTCGTACGCGTCTTGTAACTCATTAGCCTGTCGCTGCTGCACATTGTATAATTCGAGAATCTCGGTGAGGCGCAGTTTCAATTCAGCGGACTGCCGGACGAGCTTATCGTTGAGCGCACTAACGTCCGCATGAGGGACGCTTGGCAGCGCCGGCCAAAGTTCCCCGGTAGTCTCAAAAGCGGGCTCGACGAAGTTCATAGTCCGGCGCTTCCCATTGAAGGCGGGATCAAACGCGTCAGTTCGGGCACGGAAATGCGGCGGAGCAGTCGAATCGCTGTCGCCAATACCGGATCGAGCCTCGGACGAATCTCTTAATCAGCGCTTAACGTGCGTACTCGGCGACATCCGCGTTGGCCCACCAGGGCCGGCGCATGCTTGTGGGACAAGAACGATTAGGATGTTCGCTGGGCGCCTTGCCTTTCACAGGCCTGCCCGCAACCCGGATTGCCGTCTCTTTCCACTCTTCAGTGCTCATTGGCGGTCATCTCCCGGGCGGGGTTTTTGCCAGTTTATTGGCATTCATTCGCCGCAGCCTCCTGGTTCCGGTTGGTACATAATCGCATTCGCAGCGAGCTCGTGTACATTGCACAAGCGGCAAGCGCGGCACAGCATTGCCAAGATATTCCATTTTGCGCTGCGCCACCGCTGCTTCGCAGGCATGTTCGCCGGGCGAAATTCGTACGCAACGCAGTAATCCGAGCCGGTGCGCGCTTCGAATTGCTCGTAACGAGCGAGCGATATCTTTTGGTATCTTGTGCATGGCAGCGTTCGCCGCGTACAGATATCACCAGCCATCGGACAGAATCCCGCGACCGTGGATTCACGCTAATTGTTATTGCACGCGCGGAGCGCGCCGCTGGGGTTTGCCAACAGCTCCGCTAGGTCAAAGCACTCACAAATTGTTTTTGTTATTGTGATTGCTGTTTAATACGACGGGGCCGGTTCGGTCCTGTGATTTCAAGCCAAACTTTTGGGATTTTGTTCGGCAAATGCCGCGCCAGACGCCGGAAACATGACTAATGTCCGCTTTGGGTCAAAAGCAGACATGTGTGGACGGCTCCAAGTTGGCAAGAACTTTCTTCACGTTTGCAGCCTTGGTCGGTGCAGCCATGTGTTCGGCCTGTTCGTGCGGCACACGGGGCGGCGGGCCATATTGCCCTCCGCGGATCAGGTCCCGATCAGAAGCACGCATTTAACGATGCGCTGGTACAAGTGGTTGTCCTGATCGCCGGATCGACCGGCTCTGCATTATGTGCCGTTTGCCTTCCCAACCTTCATATCACGCCGGATGTCCGACGCGATTTCGTTTACGCCGCAAGCGCGATGGGCTCATTGTAGCGTTCGCCCTTGGCCATCATGGCCCAGACCATGCGCGCCATCTTGTTGGCGAATGCGATGGCGGCGATTTTGGTCGGCCGCCGCGCCAACAATGCCGTAAGCCAAGGCCGATGCCTGGTGCCGTGGATCCTGGCATAGCGAATGACGGCGAGCGCGCCGGCCATGAACAGGCTGCGCAGATAGCGGTCGCCTTGTTTGCTGATACGGCCGAACCTGTCTTTACCTCCGCTTGAGTGCTGCTTCGGCACCAGTCCAATCCAAGCCGAGAAGTTGCGGCCCGAGCGAAAGGCCTTGGGGTCAGCGATGCTGGCGACCAGAGCGGTGGCCAGCACCGGGCCGACGCCGGGGATCGCATCGAGCCGCCTGCTCGCCTCATACGCGCCCGCCCGGGTGCCGGCGCATGTGCCCTTTATTGTAAATCGAAGGGTTGATACCGCCCGTTTTCGTCGATCTGAGTACCCCATACTTTGTTCACGCCCTGGTGTCTGGACTGCCCGAAACTGACCGGAGTCCCCAGCCCAATATCAAGGTCGCGCATGCTCTCGAGCGTGGCCACCAATCGTTCGGTGTCAAGTTGCGGCCCGTTGCGTTTCAAAGCGTCGACCATGAGCTTGCCCACAACATATCCCTCGAGCGAGACATAGTCCGGCTGCTCCCCCGGGAAGTACTTAGCGAGCGTCGACTTATACTCGATCACAAGCGACGAGTGACCTTCGACCGCTGGCACGACCTGCGTCACGATGACTCCGGCTGCAAATCTTTTACCCAAGAGCATCAACTCGCTCGCCAGAGCCGTGCTCCCAACGAAAGACACGCTTGTGTAGATCATGTTCGGATAGAGGTCGCGCGTCTTTTCAATGAATTTCGCCGCCGCACGATAGGTCGGCACCATGATCACCGCTCTGATCGGAATACGACTCTTCTTGAGCTGCTCTATGGCCTCGTCCACGTCCACCGTGTTCCGCTGATAATTGAGGCGCAAAATTGCATTGCCATCGCCCCCGAGTGCGCGAATGGCTTTGGCGACACCGGAAAAGCCAGAATCGCCATACGCGTCCTGCTGCGCAAACACCGCGATCTGGCTGGGTTTGAGGTGCCTGACCTTCACCAAATAATGGACTGTGGCACTCGTTTCTTCAGCGTAGCTTGAGCGATAGTTGAAGACATACCGGTCTGGCGGGTCGTTTCTCAGTAAACCGGCCCCCGTGAACGCGCCGAAGAACAGCATTTTCCGATCAAGCGCATAGGGTAACGCGACGACAGCCGTGGGCGTGCCCACGTTGCCAATCACTGCAAAAACCTGCTCTTTCTCATAGAGATGCTTCATCGTTATAGCCGCCCGAGAAGTCTCGTAGCCGTCGTCAGCCGCAATAAGCCTGAGCTGCCGCCCGAAAACCCCACCAGCCGCGTTCGCAGCATTAAATGCAGCTTCTATGCCAAGCTTCATATTTTGTCCGAGCTCTTTGGCCGCGCCGCTGAACGGCGCCGAAATCCCGAAGCGAATTTCGCTGTCAGTCACCCCGCGAAAGACATTTTTCGGGGCCCCCGATTCCGATGCGAGAGATTGCGCCGGAGTCGGAAGCGTTGCCTGCTGCATTTGTGAGATGGTTTGTTGCGGGTGTAGGACAGGCTGTTGCGGCTGCGCAGCGGCATATTGCTGAAGCTGTGCGATGACGGGAGCACTGCCCGCAGCTGCAACCACTGCTGTCGGTTTCGCCGGAACGGGTGTTTTATCCGCAGATGTCGGACGTTGCTCGGGCACGGCATTGCCCACTGTAGCCCGGTCGGTCTTTGACTCGTGTGCTCGCTCAAGATAGCCGTCAAAGAACGTGGTCGCTAGTTGCGACAACGGGCGCGCAAAGATGATCAATAACGAAACCAACGCGGCAAATATGACAAAGAACGCGACGCGCCCGATCAACCCACTGGATCCATCGTCTAGTCGCACAGGCGGCTCCGGAACACGTTGCGAGCCAAAATGGAAATCCGGGTTCGGCGACGAGTTTCGATGCGCACGGTTTGGGGCCGGGCTCACGGATTCAGAGTCGACATACGGGTGTCGTTCATCTGCCACCGCCATCGCCTGCTCGCGGATCCATTTTGGTGCGTAGCGCCTATGCTCATGCTCAAAATTTTCGTCGTGCTCGGAAAACTTTTTATCGCTGCCTGGGTTGCTCATCGACGCCCCCTACGCAATACCGCTGGTCGGGTTCAATTGTCGTTACCGGTTACCGCCGCAATAATTGCATGATGCGTAAAAAAACATTGGTAGTTTCGTACCAGAGTCACGAATAGTTTATGCGCGCGAACCCCTCCAAAGACTTAAAATGAACAAATTTTGATTTTCGCGACCGCGCAAGGGCAAGATCATCCTCGGGCGACTTTACACGGGGAACAATAGCGCCGACGCCTATTATCGGCTCTAATCACAATCGTCTCTCGATCTTTTCTGGGCGCTTCGCTTCAATGTAGTGCGCCCGTAATCGTTGGCGCATGGAACTTTATTGCTTGCACCTACAGAAAGACGCTTGAAATGGTGAGCGCCTCAATGCTCAAAGTCACTGTGGAGTAAGACAATGCTACCGCGATTTGCCTTGCTCGGTATGACAACCGTTGCTGCGATAACCCTTCTAATTTTGGGTGCGGCATACACATCGGTCTATATTTTCCGAGATGAGGTTGCTTCGCCTGAAAGACCGATGCCGAGGTCTACGCCACGCCCGGTCCACGCCGCGTCTTCGACAGGAATAGACGTGTCGAATATCTATAATGGGGCGCGCATCATCGTCGTGTGTTCGGAATTGGAAGAAACCCAAAAACCCCAGACGAACTGTCCCTGAATAGCTGGCGGCCTAAACGCCTGCGCCATCGCCGTCACTCAATCTTTAGGCCTAGGCGGGACGGTGTGCGGCCAGCAGCGGCCGCTTCCGTTGGCCTCGGCTCGACAGTGCCCGGACGCTATTCGGAATTTCAATTTCGACCTCGAGGGTTGAGATCTTATTGCCGCGGTTCATTTGCACGCTGACGCCGGCTGGCTCAATTTCGACATGCCTAGCTACAGCAGTGAGAATTTCTTCGCGCAAGACGGTAAGCAAATCGGGAGAGCTCGGGGCGGAGCGCTCGTGTGCAAACAGAATCTGCAGGCGGTCGCGAGCTACGGGCGCGGACCCCCCCCGCTTGAATAGATTGAAAAAGTTCATGCTGCTCTCCGCCCGAACAGCTTGCCGAACAGCCCCACCTTGTCGGAGGGAACCGTCATTTCGATGTTCTCGCCCATAAGTCTCCGCGCCGCGTCAAAATAGGCCCGCGCTGCACCGCTGCCTGAATTGCTCAGCGTCACCGGCGAGCCGAGATTCGACGCGCGCAGCACCTCCTCGCTCTCCGGAACGATGCCTAGGAGCGGTGTGGACAGAATCTCAAGCACATCGTCGATGCAAAGCATCTCGCCGCGCGCCGCGCGTGTTTGATCGTACCGGGTGATCAGGAGATGCTTGTCGATGCGCTCGCCGCGCTCGGCCTTCAGCGTCTTGGCATCGAGCAGCCCGATGATGCGATCAGAATCACGCACCGACGACACTTCGGGATTTGTCACAATAACGGCGATGTCCGCAAAACGCATTGCAAGGGTTGCGCCGCGCTCGATTCCCGCGGGACTGTCGCATATCACCCAATCGAACATCTGCCGTAGTTGAGCAATGACTCGGCGAACTCCGTCTTCAGTCAGGGCGTCTTTGTCGCGCGTCTGTGAGGCGGGAAGCAGCGCGAGCGTATCAACGCGCTTGTCGCGAATAAGGGCCTGCTGGAGCTTGGCGATGCCCTGTATCACGTTGATCAGGTCGTAAACCACCCGTCTTTCGGCCCCCATCACTAGGTCCAGATTGCGCAGGCCAACGTCAAAATCGACGATCACGACCTTCTGGCCGATTTGCGCCAGCGCCGCTCCCAGTGCCGCAGTCGTTGTGGTCTTCCCCACGCCACCTTTGCCGGAAGTAACAACCACGACCTTTGCCATCGTTTGCATCCCCTATGGTGAATCATCGGTCCAATGTGGCGATCTTCACCGCATCGCCCTCGAGCCATGCTTGCACGGGTCCCTTTGGGAACTGATCGATTGCCTCGGCAGTAAGATAATAGCCGCCGATGGCCAAGAGCTCCGCCTCGATCTTGTTGCAGAAAATGCGCGCCCGTGAATTGCCGTGAGACCCTGCCATAGCGCGTCCGCGCAGCGTGCCGTAGACATGGATGGAGCCGCCGGCGACGAGTTCTGCTCCGGACGCCACCGAGCCGAGCACAGTCACATCCCCGTCGGGAAAGAATATCGATTGGCCCGACCGTATCGGCTTGTCGAGAAGGAGCGTTGTTGGCTCTTTACGCACATCATGTGCGGGTGGCGCCGCTCTATCGGGTATCACCGTGCCAGAGTGGCTGGATCGTAATAATGGCGGCAGACCTGGGTCCGTCGAAAACGCATCAACATTTTCAAGGCCCAAAACGCGAATGCCGCGCTGCTCCAATTCGGAAATCAAATGCACAATCGCGAGCTTGCTGAGTTTCACCGCGTTCAAGTCAACCACGACTGGCGCACCGCCCAGGAAGCTTTCTGCGCCCTTTATCCTTTGATCGATCTCGGCAATCCACTCGACAATCGGCGGTTCCGGTGTAAGCACGACCGCCAAATAAGACCGACAGACAAACCGCGTAGCCGTAGCTTGCCGAGCATCAACAACGGAGGTCACGACCACTTCCTTGCTTCCGGTGACTAGCGAGCGCAAAAGACCAACCTCATCGCGTTTTGCAGCAATGAATTGCGCGCACTCGCAATGCCCGTAGGATAATTTTAAATCTGAGTCGCGCTTGTCTTTGAAGTGTCATTTCTACCACACACCAATTTCACAACACCGATGCGTCTTTCCATCCCCTTCCATTCCTTCGCACAACGAGGTGATGAACCCCACAACCAGTTGGCCGCAGCGGTGAAATTTATGGGGACGCACGTGGCAAGAGCTTGCGTCGCCAAGAGCGACCGTCAGGAAACATCATTCTGCACTCCGCCGCACCTGCGTCGCTAACCGCATACCTCCGCCGACTGCGGGTCGAAACCAAGAGTCGGCGACTGCGTGGCGGGCGCCGCGCCGTTATTAAAACGCATCTGTTGTAGCAGGCCCAGCCTAAAGGGCTCCATCTGCTTAACCCGTTGGCATCTACGCCCATCAAACAGCCGCCTTTTCGTGATGCCCGACACAGCGGCATCCGTGGTTATGTGTAACTTCCCCCACATTACGAAGGGGGATTGTCATGGATACCTACAAACAAGATGTCGCTACGCTCATCGAGCTGCTGAAAATGGCAGCCGAGCGATGGCCGCAGTCTGAAGCTGACCAAGTTTCCCAGAGCGAACTATTCCGCGAAGATCACTCCTTGCTTGAGATGTGGCCGGAGGCCTGCCGACGCACGGGGGTCGGAAGGCGCGAATTTCCGCCCGGAGTAATCAAACTCTGGAAACAAAGATTGGGTAGGGAGAATTGAATGGTTTGCGCGCATGTCCATCAATGTCGACGGAGCGTTTGACGATTAGTGATTTCATGAACGCCTCACCAAAAAATGTTCGCAAGTATCATCTGGCGATTCGGTGTGGCGAGGTCGTCAAAGAAGTACCTTTTTAAAAAATCGTCCTCCGGTGCGGTATCGGAGGAAGGTTGGTGGTGTGACAACACCTGCCCGACGCGTGCAAATGCTACCGAAGAAGATTGCTGCACAACATGAATGTTCCATGCGGTGTGCGGTGCCAGGATTTGGCGAGGGCGTTGTAGGTCTTCCTCGATAAGCTTGGTTTTGTCTGGCTAGGAAAGGTTCCGATGGAAACCATGCGCGGCCTGAGGCCAGACCGGCCCAGCATCTCTCGCGGACGGCAAGGCTACAAATAAATTGCTCTGGGTCGAGGCATGAGGCTGCCTTTGGCCTCATATTAAGCGGTAAAGCAAAATGAGTCGGGAGGGCTCGCAATTGGCTGATTATTATCCAATCCTTGCCCGTGCGGTTTCTCAATTGGCAACTGACAACGCTCAGGATCGGCAAGAATTGTACGAGCATGTCCGAACAATTCTAATTACTCAATTGCGCAAAGACCAACGAATATCGGCATTAGGAATCATAGATGAGCGGATCGCGCTCGAATCGGCCATTCTTAAACTGGAGGCAGAACTGCCATCTTTAGACGACAGAAGGCCCGAGACATTTGACACCAACATTCCGTTGCATGATGCCCACGATGAAATCGAAAATTCCTTTCACGCGGCGAAGAACTCATCGGATATCGCGTTCGACTTTGCTTCTTTACTCCGCGAGCCTGCCTCACCAGCGCCACCCTCCAATAACAGTTGTATCGGGGTTTTTCCGCCTCCTTCACGCCTATTCCCGAAAAAACTCTCAAAATAAAACGCAAACGGAGGTTCGGTATGCCCCCAAGAGCGGACATTCCGCACGGTGAGCAGCATATCCGCTTTTGGGCCAAAAACGGATTTTGGACCTTCAACCGAAAAACATTTACCCTCGTGTCTTCGCTGTTAGGTGATATTCGCGAAATTTGGGGAATGTTTAAGTACGTATACGCGGATTGCCGACGACAGATTACCGTGCTGACGCCCTTCGTCGATCTGTGCAATCAATCGTGACAGCGTTGTCTGGCTTGCGCCCGCTATTTCCTTCAGCTGGGTCCAAAACTCATCCTCGAGGCTAACGCTGGTCCTGTGCCCTCCAACGGCGACCGAACGTTTCACGACTGCTGATTTCATCAGCCCGTCCTCGTGCGTTCGATATTTTGAAGGAGAAATGCCCGCAGCAGATTTGGATCTTGCTATCGAAACTCCTCGAACTTTAAGCGTACTCATCCTGTACTCCCGCCACCACCCCTAGTTCATCTCGCCTACTCCCTATTTCCAGAGTTTTATGACTCCTGAAGGAAAGTCTCGGCCGCCGACGCCAGCGCGCCGGCAGGCTTTTGGCCACGCATTGGCCGATCGCGGTGGAACAAATCTTTTTGTGAGATTTCGCGTTTGGCATGACGCCATTGCTCGGCTGCCATTTTCGGCAGCTCGATAAGCGCAACGATGTCTTCGCGCTTCATGGTCCAATAACGTTAGGGTCACCCGTTCGGTCCTAGATGTGATGGCGATCACAAAAAGGCGGATTCGGTAAGGAACGGGCTTGTGCGCAGAAAAGCGGCCATCTTTTAAAGGGGCAGCATGTCCCCTTTTGGGTCATAAGCGGGCATCCCGTGCTGCAAAGGCGATATCCGCTTTACGCCGAAAAGCAGATATTCACGAAGCAAGAGCGTCGCTCAATATCTTCGCCTTGATTGGCGGAATCGCGATCAACTCCTGCACAATTCCGCTAGAACAATGCGAGGCGATACTCGCCATCAGGAAGGTGTACTGAAAGCAACGGCGGGGTGGTATTGGGAGAGACGTCGCGTCGTTAGCAAATCCTAAAAACTCGCCGTGCATTGTAGACACTGGCACTGTCCGGGCGGGCGTGTGGAACCTCCTACCGGGGACGGCGCCGGGCGCCGCCCTCGTCACCCCGGGTGCGGCGCCTTTTTCGCCCGCAATCCTCACATGTTGGTCGAGCACGAGCTACGATAGCTGGCTTAAATCGCACAATCCCTGTTGTCCGCTTTGGGTCAAAAGCGGACATTGCAGCGCACAAGCCGATCGCTAAGTGCCAATAGCTGACCTTACGTGGTGTCAGTTCGGTGCAGCGACGCTCAAGCTCAATACGACAATCGGATACAGAGATATACTGGGCTTTTTTTAGACCCGATCACGTATCCAGGCCTTCATCTTACTATCAGATTCAATGAACGAGGACATTTCAAAACTCCTAGAGAAGCGGCTCGGGCGGGTTCACTGCAAGCTACGTCTGGGTACAGAAGCCGAACATGAGGCTCAGGTATTTGGTCAGGGTACCAATTTATTTCACATTGAAAATTTGGGATCATCGCATTTTGTGATCCGGGGTATTCTAAAGTTGGCTGGACTATATGGACGCGGCTGCAGAAATGCGACGCAGATCCAAATCAAACGTAACTACGTCAGATCGACCAACCTGCCAAAGGCATTTGATGGGTTTGTCATTCTTCAGCTTAGCGACCCGCACGTTGATGTCAGCCGAGACGCGATGGAGCGTCTCATACCGATTTTGCAGCAGACAGACTCCGATCTTTGCGTTTTGACCGGTGACTACCGGGGGGAGACCTTTGGTCCGTACGATGAGACGATAGCCGGAATGGCGCGTATTTGTGCGGCGCTAAAAAAACCAATTTATGGGGTGCTAGGAAATCACGACACTATCAGAATGCTGCCCGATCTTGAGCAGATGGGCATCCGAATGCTGATGAATGAATGTGAGATAATCAGGCATAACGGAGAGTGCATATATCTTTCCGGTATAGACGATGCCCATTTCTATCTTACGGACAATATTGAAAAGGCCGCTTCTGGAATACCAGGTGACGCGTTTTCGATCCTGCTTTCACATACGCCCGAAGTTTACGAGGAAGCTGCGCACGTCGATTTCAACCTAATGCTGAGCGGGCACACCCACGGCGGCCAGATTTGCCTGCCCGGGGGCATTCCGATCATTCTGAATTCGGTTTTGCCCAGGTATATGGGCTCTGGCGCCTGGGCGTATCGCGGGATGTCTGGATATACATCAGTCGGCGCGGGCTCATCAAAAATCGCTGTACGGTTCAATTGTCGGCCGGAAATTACGCTTCACTATTTACAGTCGGTCTAACACCGCATGTCCGCTTTGGGTCAAAAGCAGACATTTGCAGCGCACTGGCGCATGTCCGCTAAGTGCCAAAAGCGGACATTCGGGGGAAATAGAGGATCGATCTGGTGTTGAACATTGAATTTCAATGTCGCGGCGGGCGAGGCAGATTCAGAAAGGGCCAACTGAGGCGGCCTACATCCGCTCTAAAACCAAAGCG
>Ga0111538_10011845_pt1 | contig 11535 bp, 8 predicted proteins | sample SoiMethybrSBSTD1_FD_79669 | JGI IMG/M metagenome (GOLD analysis project Ga0111538, IMG submission 79669) | Bulk soil microbial communities from a Populus tree surrounding site in Tennessee, USA - Soil MetaG P. TD hybrid SBSTD1 (version 2)... | ecosystem: Environmental > Terrestrial > Soil > Tree...
AGCCGGTCCACCAACTCTCCGTCGGCGATTGCGCTGTCGTAATTGCGAAGGCCGAGCACGCGGCCACAGCGGCCAGCGGCAGAAGAGACCGCCAGCGTCGGGATCGCTTCGGTGACATGGCGCCGTATCATAGCGCCACGGGCCGTGGTGTTGCGCAATGCGCAACGACCTTTGCATATTTTTGACGCAGACGCCCCGCCTTGCGGTTAGGATGGCACCGCATGTTTGCCCGTCACGAGTGCTGTCGACGCGTCCTGGTCGTGCTGCTGCCCCTGCTCGTCTCGAGCTGCGCGAACGACCGGCCGCTGTGGGCGGATCGCAACCAGCAGGTCATCGACGCGCACAGAATCACGGGCCGCACGCGAGATCTGCCTTCGGTGTCGGTACCGACCGTCCTCGAAGAGGGTGAGCCGGTCGAACGAGCCAAGCTGCCTGCGATGACGATCGCGCAAGGGGTGACCGCGACGCTCGGCTGGGGCCGCGGCGCGCTCGTCGAACGCGTCGACATGCAGGCGAACGCAACCTATCCTGCGCAGACGCTCACCGAAGAACTGTTCATCATCGTGCAGGAGGGCTCCGCCGACATCGCGGTCGGCGGCAAAACCGTGGCGCTGGCGAAGGATCAGGCGCTGTACCTCCAGCCGGGCGCTGTCCGGTCGATGAAAGCCGGAGCGAAGGGCCTGCGCGCGTTTGAGGTCTACTCGCCAGTCCGTCTCGATCATCTGGCCATGGCTGGACAGAACACCGCCGGTGTCAGCGCCACTTTTCCAGATCAGGGCGTCACGCCGTCGCTCGAGCCAGGCGTCGTCGTCAATCTGAACGAGATCCAGTGGACCCCGCTGACCGATCCCGTTTCCGGTCGCAGCTATCGACGCAGCACAACGCATTCACGGCTGCTGTGGGGACGGAACGCTCAAATCAGCCTGGTGCGCATCGATCCGCAGTCGGAAATCGCGCTGCACATCCACCCCGAAGATCAGCTGACGACAACGATCCGCGGCACCATCGACCAGGGTGTGATGGATCGGACCTACCCGGAGTCCGGCGAGGCGGGGCACGTTCTGTTCCTGCCTGGCGGCATGGTGCACTCGGGGAAAGCCGGCGACGTGGGCGTGGATCAACTCGATGTCTTCTGGCCGGTGCGGCCTGATTATGTCGAACGCGCGCGGAAGCAACAGGCGCTCTACGAACAGATCATCGCGCCGGGAGAAACGCCGAAGAAGCTGGCTGACGGCTTTACGTTCACCGAGGGGCCGACGTGGTTGAAGGGGAAGCTGTACTTCTCCGACATGTGGTTCAAGAATCCTGCTGCCGGCGACTGGACGGGCAGCCCGGCGCGGAGCCGGCTGATCGTCATGGAGCCGGACGGCCGCTACCGTGTGCTTGCGAGCGGCATGCAGTCGAACGGCACCATCGCGACCAGCACGGGACGCCTGATCGTCTGCGACATGTTCGGACATCGCGTTGTCGAAGTAGATCCGGCGACAGGCCGCGTACTCAAAGTGCTGCTCGACAAAATCGACGGCAAGCCGATCGATGGGCCCAACGATCTGGTGATGGGCGCGGACGGCGGCCTGTACATCACGGATCCGCAGTTCACGCCCGAGGCGACGAAGAGTCAGCCAGGCAAGCAGGTCTATCATCTTGCCGCCGACGGAACGGCGCGCGTCGTCATCGGTCCGGGCGAATATGCGATGCCGAACGGCGTCGAGCTGTCACCGGACGGCAAGACCCTGTATGTGAACAACACGTGGCTGCAGCCAGGCGAAAACTTCGTGTGGGCGTACGATGTGGCGCCGGACGGGTCGCTCTCGAACAAACGGCAGTTCGCGATGGTGAACCTCACGCCCGAGGTGCTCCAGGCGCCCAAGCCGGCCGACCGGTTCGATTCGGGTGCCGACGGCACAGCGGTTGACGCCGACGGCCGCTATTACGTGGCGACGAGAACGGGAGTCCAGATTTTCCAGCCGGACGGTACGGCTGCCGGCACGATCTGGGCACCGCAGTATCCGGTCAGCATCACCTTCGGGGGGCCGAACAACGATGTGCTCTACATGGTCGGGGAATCGTCGGTATGGTCGATTCGGACCAGGGTTCGCGGATTCCGCCATCCGTCCGGCATGAATTGAGGACCATTCAATGAGACACATGTTCCTGCTCGTCGTTCTCTTCGCGCTCACCCTGCTCCGTGTGCAGGCGCAGGGTCCGGCCGCCGCCGGCGCGTTGGCGCAGCGGATTGTGCACACGAATCCAGCGACGTACCGGCCGTCGCCTGCGGTGCACGGCGGTGCCGGCACGATGTCATTCACTGCGTTGTTGAATCGCGGGGCGGTCACGCCCGAGTTCAACTTCCTGCATCGTGGCGTGATTCCGACGGGGGCCGGCATCGGGCACCACTTCCACAACGTCGTCGAGGAGATGTTCGTGATCCTCGACGGCGAAGCACAGTTCACCATCGATGGGCGCACCGCGACGGTGAAAGGCCCCGCCGGTGTCCTGTGCCGGACCGGCCACTCGCATGCGATTTACAACGCGGGCCCCGGGCCAGTGCAATGGATGAATCTGAACGTCTCGCTGATTCCCGGCGTGTATGACAACTTCGATCTCGGCGATACGCGCGTTGGCGCGGCGCTCGATTCGATTCCCACGTTCATGACGATGCGACTGGACGCGGCGCTGCTGCGAACGGTGGGCGCACGCGGCCGAGGGGGACCGCCTCCGGCGCCGGATCCGAAGGCGGTTCTGTCGCGGCGTGTGCTGGGCCCGGCGGTGTTCTCGACGACGTGGTCCTACGTCGATCATGTCCTCGTCCCGCCGGGTACGTCGACGCCCGCGGTCGCGCACGACACGGTCGGCGAGGCGTACTACGTGCTGGCGGGCGCGGGAACGGTGACGGTGAAGGGCGCTGCGTCCGAGACGGCGGCGGTGGGCCCCGGGGACGCCATCCCGATTCGGATTGGCGAATCCAGCCAGTTCACGAACAGTGGTTCGATGCCGCTCGAGTTATTCGTGATGGGCGTCGCCAAAGATATGGCCGCAAAGACCCAGTTGCTCACCGGCGCGCCGCGCTGACTGGTGTTGTCCACGCTGCGACCGCCAGGCGGATCGCAGCCTACTCTGGAGGGGACGTGAACAGACGGGGAATCCTGCAGTCGGCCTTTCTCACGGCAGCGGCCGCGCTCGGCTTCGGCCGTTTCGCCGCCTCGGCGCGTGCGCAGACGAAGCACATTCGACTCTTCGTGGAAATGGACGTCCCGGCCGCACGCGAACGCGAGATGCTCGACGCGTTTCACAACACGTTCGTGCCGGAAGCGGTCAAGCACGAGGGGTACATCCGCGTCACGATGTTGAAGCGGCGGAGCTTCATCCAGGGGAAAGCGCCCGTTGAGCACAACTACCGTTTCGAGCTCGAGTTCGAAAGCGAGGAGCTGCGGCAGAAATGGATTGCATCGACAGAGCACCAGCGAGTCTGGCCGCTCGTCGAGCGGACCATGAAGACGCAGAAGGATTACCCGGTCGTGCTGTACGACGAAGTCTGATCGGGGCCGGTCAGCCGGCGAGCGACGTGCTGATGGCGCGGGCCGTCTTCTTGACTTCGGTCGCGGCGCGGGCGACGGCGCGGCTGTTCAGCCGCGTCACCGGCGAGGAGATGCCGACCGAGGCGACGATCTCTCCCTGGGGATCGCGGATGGGTGCGGCCACGCACCGCACTTCGGCGATGTATTCGCCGTCGTCGAAGGCAAAGCCCTCCGCGCGCACGTCCGCGCACACCTGGGCCAGACGCGTGAGCGACTTCACTGTCGTGCGCGTGTAGCCCCGCAGCGGAGCCCGCCCGAGGAGGTCGCGCAGGGCGTCGAGATCGTGGTCGGCAAGCAGCGCTTTTCCGTGCGCGGTGCAGTGCAGCGGTGCGAATTCTCCGGTTTGCCCCGCGACCGAGACCACCTGCCCGGTCGGGGTCTGATGGTCGATGAAGAACACCTCGACGCCCTCGCGAACCGTGAAGTGTGACGTCTCGCCGAGGGTGTCGGTCAGCTCCTGCAGACAGTGGTGAAAGAAGGTGCCGAGCATGTTGCGGCCATAGCGGCGTGACAACCGCCACGCCGTCGGGCCGAGGATGTAGTCCTTGCTGTCCTTCGGATTGGCCAGGAAGCGCCGCTGGCGCAGCGTGTTCGCCAGCCGGAAGACGCTGCTGCGGTCGATGCCGATCAGATCGGTGAGGTGCTTCAGCGGCACCGGCTGGGACGAGGCGGCGACCGCTTCGAGGATCGCCAGACCGCGGTCGAGACTCTGGATCGCCGGTGTGTCGTGGATGGCTTTGCCGCTCATTCCGAAACGCGTGGTCCAAGGATACATCGGACGCTGTCGGTTTGGCGGCGATGTTTGCCGTTGTCTTGCGGCGCAATCAGTGTTAAGGTCCGCGCCATCACGGGCCATATGCAACGGCCGTTTCGCTATACGCAACCAGGAACGCCAGCCAGAATGGGGCGCCGCGCCTTTGCGGCGGCGCTGGCGGCGGCGGCCGCTGCAGCGATGGCGCGCCCGCTCCGGTCGGTGGCGATGGCCGGCGCGGCGGCGCAGACCATCGCGCTCAAAGACATCGTCCCCGCTGACTGGCTGATCGGCGCCGCACTCAATCAGAACCAGGTTGATGGCCGGGACACGGTGGCCGTCGATCTCGTCACCCGGCAATTCAACACCATCAGTCCAGAGAACGCGCTCAAGTTCCAGAGCCTGCATCCCGAGCCTGATCGCTACACGTTCGAACCGGCGGATCGGTACGTGGCCTTTGGCCGTGATCGTGGCATGGCGGTGATCGGCCACAACCTCGTCTGGCACTCGCAGACGCCGCGCTGGGTGTGGGACGCGCCGGATGGCACGCTCGCGGACCGCGCCACGATGCTGGCCAGGCTGCAGACGCACATCGCGACCGTGGTCGGCCGCTACAAAGGAAGGATTCGCGGCTGGGACGTGGTCAATGAGGCGCTGAGCGAGGATGGCACGCTGCGCGACTCACCGTGGCGGCGTGGCATCGGCGACGACTACGTCGCACAGGCCTTCCAGTTCGCCCGTGAGACCGATCCGAACGCCGAACTCTATTACAACGACTACAACCTCGTCACCAGACCCGAGAAGCGCGCGGGCGCCATTCGCATCATCAAGGATCTGCAGCAGCGCGGCATCCGCATCGACGCGGTCGGTGAACAGGGGCATTGGCGGCTCAACCTGCCAACAGCTGCGGACCTCGATCAGGCGATCACCGAGCTGGGCGCGACCGGCGTGAAGGTGATGATCACCGAGCTGGATGTCAACCTGCTGCCGCCAGGGCAGCCGGCACGGGGTCAGCCGCCCTCGCCCGAATCGAACCCGTATGCGAATGGCCTGCCCGACGACATGCAGCAGGCGCTCGCGCGCTATTACGGCGACGCCTTCCGTGTGTTGCTGAAGCATCGCGATGACATCAGCCGCGTCACCTTCTGGGGCGTCAGCGATGGCGACTCGTGGCTGAACCGCGGACGCGTGAACCACCCGCTGCTGTGGGATCGACAGCGCCAGCCGAAGCCGGCATTCGACGAGGTGGCGAGGGTGTTGATGACCGCGCGGCGATAGAGCTCTCAAGCGGAGGAGGACCGCATGCGACGACTGGTATGGCTTGCTTTGCTGCTGGCCGTGCTGCCCGCGACGGCAGCAGCGCAGGAAACCCGCGGCAACATCAACGGGATCGTTGAGGACCAGAGCGGTGTCGTTCCTGGTGCGTCGGTGAGAATCATCAATACCGGCACCAATCAGACGCAGCAGCTGGTCACCAACGAAAGGGGATACTTCGAGGCGCTCCTGCTGAACTCCGGCACCTACGCTGTGCGCGTCGAGCTGCCGGGGTACAAGTCGTTCACCCAGACGGGCATCTCGCTGGCCGTCGGTCAAACCCTCAGTCTGACGGTGAAGCTCGAAGTCGGTCAGATCTCCGAGCAGATCGAGGTGACGGCGGATGCGCCGCTGATCGACACGACGACCGTTTCCTCTGGCCAGAACTTCGATCGCCGCCTGGTCGAAGCGCTGCCGATGTTTTCGAACATGCCGATCATGCTGTCGCGATTCACGCCTGGCGTGGCACCGGCAGAAGCCGAGGTGCAGAACATCTTCCAGGGATACATGGAAGGCACCACCGCCGCAGCGGGCGGCCAGGTCGGCACCGGCAGCGGCTTCGATAATCGCAATACCGGCAACCTCTACACGATCGACGGCGCCATGAACAACGGCTTCGGTCGCCGCCTTGCGAGCTCGCCCAATTCCGACCAGATCGAGGAGGTTCGCATCGAGACGTCGAACTTCGATGCCTCGCAGGGGCACGGGACGGGACTCACCATATCGATGGCGACGCGCAGCGGAACGAACACGCTGCGTGGTTCGGGCAACTACACGCACTGGAACAACCAGTTGAACTCGCCCAATATCCAGCAGCAAGCGACGTTCAAGACGCGTCCGGATCAGGAAGATGCGTGGCGTTCGGGCCGCTCTCACATCGGTGCCTTCACGCTCGGGGGGCCGCTCCTCATCCCGAAGATTCTCGATGGCCGCAACAAGGTCTTCTTCTTCGCCAACTACTCGAAGTCGGACGACTCGGCGCCGGGACGCCTGGCCGGCACTTCCACGGTGCCGGCGAACCGGAAGCACCTCGAGGGCGATTTCTCCGACCTGCTGCTGCTGCCGTCCGGAGCCAATGCGAGCACGCCGCCCGGCCATCATCAGTATCAGATCTATGATCCGTTGACGACGCGGCCCGATCCGCTTCGTCCCGGTCGCGTCATTCGTGATCCGTTCCCCGGGAACATCATTCCTAAGGATCGGTTCATGAACCCGGACGGCACGTACAAGAACCCGGCTTTCGGGCTCTACCAGGCGATGGTGCCGGCGCCGAACACGAATTTCCTGTCGCCGACGCAGCAACCGGTCAACAACTACTACCGCGCAGCGGAACCCGACCAGCCGCACAACACGCAGGGCAGCCTCCGCGTCGATTACAACCAGTCCGACAGTTCGCGCTTCTTCGTGCGCGTGAATGGCAACCGATTCCTCGAGTCGTCGCTCGTCGACTGGACCTACGACTCGCCTGATCCGCAGTTCCGCGGTCTGCACGACGTGGCGCGTGCCCGCTTCAGCTGGTCCGCCACCGGCACGTGGACGAAGGTGCTGAGCGCCGCGACGCTGCTCGACACGCAGCTCTCAGGTAACCGCGCGCATCAGCGGGACACGCGCAAGAACCTGGTCAACTACACGCCGACCTCGATCGGCCTGCCCGTCTACATGGACGAGTTTTGTCAAGAGCGCTTCGAGTGCATCCTGCCGCAGCAGAACTTCGGCGCTCCGCCCTTCTTTGGCGCCTACCAGGGCATGGGCGGCACGGTCGATCGCGGCATCTGGGTGACGACGTACCAGGGCCAGTCGAACCTCACCAGCACGCGCGGGTCGCATACCTGGCGCGGCGGCGTCGATATCCAGTGGGCGCAGCGGACGGCCCGCGATGGCGCCGGCAACATGGGGACGTTCAACTACGACAACAGCTATACCCGCGCCGCGGACACCACGAACGTGTTCCCGGCGCAGCAAGTCGGACTGAGCCTGGCCGCGTTCATGCTGGGCATCCCGACTTCGGTATCGATCTCCGACGACAGCGGCTTCGACGTGCGCAACAACTACTTCGGCACATTCGTGCAGGACACGTGGCGCCTCGGCCGCAACCTCACCGTCAACATGGGCCTGCGGTTCGAGTACGAGAACGGCATCAAGGAAACGAGAAACCGGGCGCTGCTCTGGTTTGATCCCGAGGCGGAAGTCTCGATCGCCGCGATCGCCGAGGCCGCCTACGCCGCCAATCCCGACCCGGCGCTGCCGGCGAGCGCCTTCAACATCCAGGGAGGCACGGTCTACGCGGGCGCGAACGGTTACGACGACCGGTCATGGAAACCCGAGGCGCTGTGGATGCCGCGGGTGTCGTTCGGCTATCGGCTGGGCGAGAAGATGGCGGTCAAGGGCGGATACGGGATGTACTACGACACGCTCAACGCCCGAGACTGGACTCCGAATCTGGAGGGGTTCAACGTCACGACCACCAATCAGCTGAGCACCGACTTTGGTCGCACGTTCCTGCTCGGCGATCCGAGGAAGGGCATTCTGCCGATCGCCGATCCGTTTCCGGTGCGCGCCAGTACGGGCAGCCGGTACGAAAACGTCCTCGGCGACGCGTTGGGTGTCGACACCATGCTCGGCCGCGCATTCTCGGCGGAGAATGCCAATCGCAAGCACGCGCGCGTCCAGCGCTGGCGCCTGTCGTGGCAGCGCGAAATCGCCAGCCGGACGGCGCTCGAGCTGGCGTACTCGGGGTCGTACGCCGACCGGCAGGGAATTTCCATCCGTCAGGATTACCTGCCGGAGCAGTACTGGAACAGCTCCAATTTCCGTGACACCTCTGCGAACGACTACCTCACTCAGAATGTAACGAACCCCTTTAACCTCAACCTCCCGGCGTATGCGGCGCTGCAAACGACCAATCCGCAGCTCTACCAGCGCTTGCTGGGGTCCCAGCTGTTCACGACGTCCCCCACCATCCAGCGCCAACGCCTCCTGCGCGCGTTTCCCCACATGAACAACCTGACCTACTTGGACCAGCCGCTGGGTGTGATCAAGGCTCACACGCTGGAAGTCGTCCTGACGCAGCGGTTCGCCTACGGCGTAACTGGACACGCTGCGTTTTCGGCAAACCGGATTACGGAGAACCGGACGGTACACGAGTTCGACCGGGAACCGACGCTGTGGCAGACCAACAATAACGGCCGGCCGTGGCGCGTAACCGGCGTTGCCGCCTACGAGCTGCCGTTCGGTCCGGGCAGGGCATTCCTGAATCAGCGCGGGGTGCTTTCGCAGCTCGCCCGCGGCTGGAGTGTCAGCGGCACGTACGAGTATCAGCCGGGGGCGCTGCTCAATTCGGGCAACATCTTCTTCAACGGCAACCTGGCGGACATCAGGAAGGACAAGCCCGAGATCGCGCTTCAGGACGATGGCACGATCGACCCGTCGAAGACGTGGTTCAACACCGAGGCCGGGTTCGTGAAAGCGACGGCGAGCCAGCCCGCCGCGTTCCAGAAGCGAGTCTTCCCGTTCCGGGTTGATGGCGTTCGTGGTCAAAGCTTCTCCATGACGAACATGAGCATCGCGCGCTCGTTCTCTCTGGGCGGCAGTCGCACGTTCCAGTTCCGCACCGACATACAGAACCTCTTCAACCGGCAGCACTATGCAAACCCGGAATTGGACCCGACAAGCACGAACTTTGGACAGGTGACGGCGGTAAACAATACCGTCATGAGGTTCATCACTTTCAACACCATCTTGCGTTTCTGATCTCGAAAAGAGCGGAGGGGCGATGACTGCGACGGGCGATAATTGGCGTCCCGGGAGAGACTGGTTATGAAACGCTGGACCGTAGCGCTTGCCGTCGTCATCGCCGTGGCGGGAATGTCGTCGAGTGGACAGACCCCCACCGGCGCCGCGCAGCGACCGCCGGCGCGACAGACCACGCCGCTCATCATGATGTCGCCGAAGGCCGCATCGCCAGGATGGACCGGCGTGCACCGCCCTCACACCCGGCTGGCCGACGTGCTCGCCCGGCACAAGGGCCAGGCGGACTGGGCCGAGACGGTCGTTGACGATGAGAGCCTGAACGCGCAGTGGATTTCGATGGGCACCGGCAAGAAGACGCCGCGACGCATGAACGGTGACACGCGCGAATGGTGGATCGTGCAGGCGGGTACGCTGCGGTTCACGGTCGATGGACGTGAGCCCATTGTGGCCACCAAAGGCGTCATGGTGCAGGTGCCGTACCGCACGCTGTATCAGATCGAGAACGTCGGTCCGGAGGCGGCACTGCGCTTCGAGGTGAATGTTGCCCGCGCGCGAAAGCTTTATCCCGTGGACGAGACGCCGGTTCCATTGGCCGGCTTCCAGTACGTCAAGACTCGGGTCGATGGCGGGCAGGGCGTGCTCGACTCGCAGAACCGGCCGGTCGTCGATTTCAACAAGGTGGTGAGTGGAGAAGAACGCGGTGGGGCGTTTGTCACCGACGATCGCAGCTTCGCCAACATCATCATGGGGAGGTACCAGCCGCCCCAGCCGGGCAACAAGGGGCACTATCACGAGGAGGGCGGCGAGTTCTGGCTGATCATGCTCGGCCACATCCGTTACAACATCGAAGGCCAGCAGCAGTTCGAAGCCGAAGAAGGGGACGTCGTCTACGTCCCGCGCCAGACGTGGCATCTTGCCAGCAATGGCGGGAAGGACGGGGAGCGGTCGTGCCGGCTGGCGATGAACGGATTCCCGTATCAGGCCCACATGTACGAGGCGGACTGATCGGTAGCGTGCCGTTCACACTTCCGGGTTCTCGCTTCCCGGTTCGTGTTCAAGTTCGGTTCGCGGTTCGCGGTTCGCTGTTCGCAGTTCGGCGCGGCCAGACCGCCGCTCGCCAGCCGACGATCGAGGAACGCCTTGGTCGCACAGACTGCGATTGCTATCGGCGTACGGTCACGACCACCCGGCGCGAGAGATAGTCATCGACCCCCGTAGCTGGCGCGGCTTCGTCCCGCCAGCTGACCTTGTACACCGGTCCTGTAAGGTTGGCGCCTTTCAACAGCATCGCCACCTGTTCCGCGCGTTTCTTCCCGATCGCGGGGTCCTCGACCATCGTCTGGCCATTCGACAGGCGCACCGCGCCGCGATAACCGACGATCTCGATCTCGCGCGCGCTCACCGTGCGCGCGAACTGCAGAATTTCCGTCAGCGCTCCTGCGTGAGTGAAGCCGACGAGGCCATCAAAGGGGTACGACACGACGAACTCCCGGGGTGAGGACGTCACCGCCGGCCGCGGAGCTGACGGGGCATTAGCGAATGCGAGACGTCCTCCGCTCGGGCCTGGCGGCCGCGGCGGCTCGAACGTGAGGTTGTAGCGCTCTTCGGCCGGCAGCATCGTGTTGCAGGAGGCGTCGCGCTCGAGCACCGACAGATGAACGGGCTTCAGCACGATGCCGCCGCAGATGCGCGGCTCGGCGGATACCGTCCCTTCCACGAGCACGCGATGGCCCAGCCACGGAGGGGTGACGGGCGCGCTGACGTCGGTCTGCAGCGTCAGGAAGTACAGCTCGCCGTTGTACTCGGAAAGCCAGCAGGGAACCGAGGCCGTATCCCGAACGATGGGGCAGCTCACGAAGTTCGTCGGCTGCTGAGCACCGACAACCGACGCCGACACCAACCACACGGCCACTGCGACAAGACGGCGACGGGTCACCATCAGAGCGCCCCCAGAAAGTTCACGAGATCCTGTTTCTCCTGTTCGGAGAAGCCGATGTTGTAGCGACGGTCGTAGAAGTCCACCAGCTCGCGCAGCGTCGCGGCGGAGCCGTTCGAGAAATACGGGGCTCGCGCCGCCAGTCCGCGGAACTGCTGCATGACGATCGTGCCGACGTCGTTGCAGCGGCCCGAGATCAACGCGCG
>Ga0111538_10011849_pt1 | contig 11532 bp, 8 predicted proteins | sample SoiMethybrSBSTD1_FD_79669 | JGI IMG/M metagenome (GOLD analysis project Ga0111538, IMG submission 79669) | Bulk soil microbial communities from a Populus tree surrounding site in Tennessee, USA - Soil MetaG P. TD hybrid SBSTD1 (version 2)... | ecosystem: Environmental > Terrestrial > Soil > Tree...
ACCCGAAGGCGAGATCCAGCATCTGCAATCGGTGCTGACCATGGTCGACGGCAAGCCGGTCTATGGCGCCGAGGAGTTCGCACCCCTCGCGCCCCCGCCGCCGCCCGCCATGCCGGACTGGTCGCCGGTCCGCACATTCGGCGGCTACCAGAAGCAGCCGGCGGGCAGCGCCCAAATGCAGCAGCTCGCCTCCACCTGCGGCTGCGAGCATGGCTGTGCGGTGCATGGCCACGACCACGCGCATGCCTGGGCGGGCAGCGCTCCTGTCTCGGAGGATCGTGCCTTCTGGGGCGCCCTCGGCTGCAGCTGCTGGGCGTTTTGAGGTGTAGTTTAAGGTGTAGTATGAAAATCAAAATTCTTTCGTTCTGTGGTAGCTCGCGCAAGGGTTCCCTGAATCAGCAGTTGCTCAACATTGCAGAAGCCGGCGCGATCGCTGCCGGCGCCGAGGTAACAAGGCTGCGCCTCAGCGATCTACGGCTGCCGCTCTATGAAGGGGATATGGAAGCTGAATACGGCCTTCCAGAGGAAGCCCAGACCTTCAAGACCATGATCGCCGAGCACCATGCCATCCTGATCGGCACGCCCGAACACAATGGCGGATATACCGCGCTATTGAAGAACTCCATTGATTGGGCCAGCCGCCCGACTGCAGGCGATCCATCGGGTCTAGCGCCCTTTCAAGGAAAGCCGGCGGCGCTGGTCTCGGCATCGCCCGGCGCCATGGGAGGATTGCGCTCGCAGATCGCTCTCCAGGTCACCTTGAACAAGATCGGAGTGATGGTCATTCCCAGATCGTTTGCTCTCGGCGCCGCACACAAGGCATTCGACGCGCTGGGAATCCTTGTGGACTCCAACGCCGAGAAGATGGTCCGAGACGTGGGGGCCGCCCTGGTCGGCGTCACCGCTAGCCTCGTTCAGAAATCCCTTGCCGCCTAGGTGCACCATGCGCGCCCTGCAATTCACCGAATTCGGATCGGCCTCGAAGCTTCGTTTTATTGAACTGCCCGATCCCAGGTCCGACGGGAAAATTGCAATCGTCAAGGTCGCGGCCGGCGCGATCAGCCCCAGCGATGTCAAGAACGTCGAGGGAAAGATGGAGGGTACGACCTTGCCGCGGGTACCCGGGCGCGACTATGCGGGCACTGTCATTCAAGGCCCGGCGGAGTGGATAGGCGCGGAGGTCTGGGGAACCGGAGGCGAGATCGGCTACTCGGTCGATGGCAGTCATGCCGAGTTGATCGCCGTTCCCGCCGCGAGCCTTCGCCGCAAGCCGAACGCGCTGTCAATGGAACAGGCGGCGGCAATCGGCGTCACGTATCTTGCCGCCTGGCTCGGCCTCGTAGAATATGCGGGGCTCGTGTCCGGAGAGACGTTGCTGATAACCGGCGCCGGCGGTGGCGTCGGCGGGGCGGCGGCGCAGATCGCCAAATGGCGTGGCGCCCGCGTCATCGGCATCGATCGACGGCCGCTTCCGGACGATTCGCCGGCGGCGAGCGCCTTCGACAATTTCTTCGTGCTCGGCAATGAGCCGCTCAAATCCGTCGTGCGCGGCATGACGAAGGGCAGGGGGGCGGACGTCGTGTTCGACACCGTCGGCGGTCCCATGTTCGAGCCGTCACTCGCGGCCCTGGCGCGCCGCGGCCGGCAGCTTGCGATCACCTCGGTCGGCGACCGACGCGTCAGCCTCGACCTGCTCGATTTCTACCACAATGAGAGCCGGCTGTTCGGGGTTGATACGCGACACCGCGATGCGGTCGCTTCAGCGAGATTGCTCGACGCACTCACACCCGTCTTCGAACAGGGCGCATTCAAGGCGCCGAAAGTCGACCGCGTCATCCCCCTGTCGAACGGAGCGGCCGCCTATGAGCAGGTCGCGCGTGGCGAGGCGAAGGGCCGCCTTGTCCTGGTTCCGTGAGGCGGAACGGAAACTCTCCTTGATTTCTCGGAAGGCAGTGGCTGGAATATCCAACGTAACGTCAGCGTTAGTTGTCTCATCGGGGGGTTTGGACGATGGCGGACAAGCGAAACATCCCCTTTCAAGGTCGGCGTATTCTTGCAGTGTTGATCGTCGGCTTCAGCAATACAGCCGGCAGTGCGTATGCCCAGTCGGCGCCACCAAATCCTCCGCCTCTCACGCCGCTACGATACGACCAGGATTACTCCTATCTGGCCGATCCCAACGCTCGCAGCGGAGCCTGGTGGGAGCCGCTCAAATACATTCCCTCCGATGAAAGTGATGATGTCTATCTGACCTTGGGCGGCGAAGTTCGCGTTCGCTACGAGCACTACGAGAACAACAATTGGGGCCAGGAACCAGCGCCCGATGACGGATACGTCTGGTATCGGGTGTTGCCGACGGCCGACTTTCATCTCGGTCAACACGTTCGGCTATTCGGGGAGCTGATTGGCGCATGGGCGGAGGGTAAGCAGCCATTCAACACGCCGGTCGACGCGACGGGTGTGGATATCCTGCAGGGGTTTGCAGACTTTACGGTGCCGCTCGGCGACGAGAACACGTCCCTGACGCTGCGGCCGGGCCGGCAATTGCTCTCCTATGGCACGGAACGTCTCATCGGCACGCGCTATGGACCGAACGTCCTTCAGACTTTCGACGCGATCAAGACATTCGTCGATGGCGACGGTTGGCGGGTGGACGGCTTCTATGCCCGTCCGGTCGAGGTCGGACAGGATGATTTTGACGATCAGAGTCATGAGGACTTTTCCACCTGGGCGCTCTACAGCACCATCGATCTTCCGGTCGGAAAAGGGTCCGGTCTCGATGTCTATTACATCGGCTATGACAACGATGCCGCGATCTTCAACCAGGGGCCTGGCTCCGAGCAGAGGCATACAGTCGGCGCCAGGATCTTCGGTGAAGCGCAAGGCTGGGACTGGAACTGGGAGGCGATGTATCAGTTCGGCGAGTTCGGCGATGGCGACATCTCGGCCTGGTCCGCGTCGTCCAGCACCGGCTACACATTCGCGGACCTCCCTCTTTCACCACGCCTGGGTCTCAAGGCCAATATCATCAGCGGCGATAACGACCCGGACGATGAGGATCTTCAGACTTTCAACCCGCTGTTTCCCAAGGGGAAGTATTTTGGCGAGCTGACGCTTCTTGCTCCGGAGAACCTGATCAATGTCCATCCGACAGTCGACCTGCACCTCGGCGATGGCTGGTCACTGGGCGGAGCGGGGGTGTTCTACTGGAGGGAGAGCACGGGCGACGGCATCTACGGCTTCGGCGGCAATGTGATCCGTGGTGATGGAGGAAGCGACGAACGCTTCATCGGAGCGCAGGGCGAGGTCGTCCTGACATACGAATACAATCGTAACCTCAACGCCTTGCTCTCCTATTCGCGATTTTACCCTGGTGCCTTCATCGATGATACCGGGCCTAGCAAGACTGTCGATTTTGTCGGCGCGGAGATAAATCTTCAATTCTGAGCAAACGAGCCATGAATTGCCAATCAAGCGCCATGCGATCGCCGATAGTGGCACCAACCTGACCTCTTAGCCGTGCCAGAGCAGGTCTGGTATCCAACCCTAACGAAGCATGCCTCCAGAGAAATCCGCGCCAGCCATCGCTGCGATCGAAAAAACAACGCCGCGTCCGACCGGCCATCCCGCTCCGGGAGGGGGTGCGGGCTTCCGCTAATGGGTCCGCTCGGAGAGACGGCCGTGCGTGCACTAGAACCTTGCTTATCGCTGATCCTGAAGCCGGGCTTGGAGGACCAGCTGCCGGCCAGTCCGAGCTGGCGTCGAAACGACGAGTCGCCATGCTGTATCTTTAGATTGGAACTGCACGCGACACCGTGAACTGAAAGATCATGCCGTGTGGTGTACGCGGCGATGCCCAAAAACGTCCGCCATGGGCCTCGACAATCGATCGGCAGACCGAGAGCCCCATCCCCATTCCGTTGGGTTTTGTCGTAAAGAAAGGATCAAAAATGCGGCCCGCGACGGCCGGATCAAGGCCTGGGCCTGTATCCTCGACTGCGACGAGCAGACTCTCGCCATCAATCGGTTCCGAGGATATCCCTAGCACTCTCGGACGGTCGGTGACCGCACTCATGGCTTCAATGGCGTTCATGATCAGATTCAAGATGACCTGCTGCAATTGAACTCGATCGCCAGAGACCAACAGATTACCGGTTAGCAGTTCAGTGCTAAGCTCGATCCCGTGCCGCTGGCGCTCGCTGCGTGTGATTACCAGAACTTCCTCTATGGCCTCTCTGACATCCAATGTCGTAATGTCCGGCCCGGATTTCTGCACCAGCGCCCGGAGACCTCGGATCACATCCGCTGCCCGCTTGGCATCTCTTGCAATACGTCCGGTTGCCTCCCGTACTCTCAGCAGATCCGGCTTTTCGCTGCTAAGCGAGCGGAGCGAAGTGCTGGCGTTGATCACGATTGCAGCGAGCGGCTGGTTGATTTCGTGAGCAATCGAAGCTGTCAGCTGTCCCACAGTAGCGATGCGGTTGACATGCGCCAGCTCGGCTTGCACCTCCCGGTAACGTTGCTCGTTCTCGCGTGCTTCCGTTTCCGCCCGCTTGAGATTGGTTAGATCGAGAATATAAGCCACGCCCTGGTCCCGGCGTCCGTCGAATGCTGCCGCGCCGATCAGGACCGGCACCCGACTGCCGTCCTTCCTGAAGAATTGCTTTTCGCAGGGCTGCATGATGCCGGTCGCCTCAAGCTCTTCGAACTCGCGCGGGACGCGCTCTTGCCATTCGGGAGGCGTCATGTCGAACCATCGAAGCCCTGTGTTCAAATCCTCGCGCTCGTACTGGACCATGCGGAGAAATGCGTTATTGGCGTCGATCAGGCGTCCGTCCAGGTCCCAGATGACGATCCCGATGATGTCCGAATCGACCAAGCGACGAATCTTGGCTTCGCGTTCTGCGAGGTCGCGATACAAGCGGGTGTTCTCGAGTGAGACGGCTGCCTGCGAGGCGACCAGCTTCAGCACTGCGATCTGGGCCGGCGCAAAGACGCGGGGGGCTAAGTTGTTCTCGAGGAATAGCACGCCGATGACGTTGGCCCGATTGAGCAGCGGCAGGCAGAGAACCGATCGCGCCTGCCGCCGGCGGATGTACAGATCGGCGGCAAACTGGGACTGGGCGGCATCGTCAAGAATGACGGTCTCTTGTGTGTGCAGGACGTAATGGAGAATCGCCTCCGGCAGCATATTCCCGGTCACGGCTTCGTCGCGGAGCTGTACGGCGATGGCATCGCCGCCTGTTGTGGCTTCTGCCACGATTCGCAGCTCAGCCGCTCGCGCCAGGATCAGCAGGCCGCGCTCGGCGCCGGCCTGCTCGATGGCCGTGTGCATGAGCGTGTAAAGAAGCCTGTCCAGGACGATCTCACCTGAGACGGCCTGCGACACCTTGATCACAGTAGCAAGGTCGAGATGTTCGACAGGCGCCTTGATCGTGCTCATCAGCCCAGACAGTCGCTCCTCTTCCTTCAGGTGCGGATAGAGTTGATCCAGTTGTTGCACCTTTCCATCGGCACCCCAACTCAGGTAACAACGCCGAGCGTTTCGCAGATACAGATGTGCGATCTGTTCGAAGCCGCGCACCGCGTAGAAGCGCGCGGCCAATTCATAGGCCAGTCCCTCGTTCTGAACGAAGCCTTGTCCACGCGCCGACCGGATGGCCTGCTCGTAGAGCCGTTCGGCATCCAGCTCTCGACCTTCGAGGCGGGCGATCTCGGCGCCTACCAGCGCGGCGCGGTTCTCGAAGGTCTCGGGACAGTTTCCGGCCCACGCCACGAGCCACCTGTGGTGTCCGGCCACAGCATCGAGATGCACGCGTCGGCTGTCGCCGGCGGAGGAGTCGCACAGTGCAGCGTGACTGAGCGCCTCGAAGAACTGATAGTCGGCGCGCTCGAATTGGGTCGGTACAGTCCAAAGCGGCGGATCCTGCGCAACCGCCCCGATTCCGGCGGCGAAATCTTGCATGAATGCGCGTGCTTGTAGCTCGCGGATGGCGGCTATAGCGTGGGCGTACCGATGCCTCTGGTCCGGAACGCTGGAGCTGGCGGCGCGAATACCTTTGCGAGCGCCAGTATCCAGGTCCTCATGCTGGTCCGCTTCGAGAACTGCGTCGCTGAACGGTTGGGCGATCGACACTTGTCCCCGCAGCATCCGAATGACGGCAAGCTGCTCGGCAATGCCCCTTCGGATGATAGTAAACCCGAGCCCTTTGACGATTTCCCGATTCTTCTCCGCCTCCCGCTCTACTTCGCTCAAAGGGGTGCCGGCGGCGAGCAGGTTTGTGATCATGTCTATGCAACTGAACGCGGCGAAGGAAACGTCCCCGCTCTCCTGCGCCGCATCGAACGCGCGGCGAAGATAGGCGCGGGCAACATCGAGGGGTTGCGTCCAGTTTGAGACGTGTACGCCGAACACCGAATACACGCGTGCCCGGAAGCGTCCGAACCCCGGTTTCTCGACCAGGTCGAGGCCGATCCTTGCGAGCGCCAGGCCTCCCTGATAGTCGCCAAAGAACATTCCTTGAATGCTGCCGAGCAATACGTAGGCAAGCGGGGCGCCATCGCTGTTTCCATGCTCGAGGCAGGTGGCTGCCATACGGCAGATAACGAGTTGGCGGATGGCGTCCCCAGCGAAGAGCGTCGGCGATGAGAGCGCCGTGAGGACGTCCATCGTGCCGCGTTGGACCGGATCGGTCATGAGGGGGAGGTCAAGCAGGCTCCCGATCGATGACCGGTTGAGCCTTTCGGAGAGGCGTTCATATTCCCGGCGTGCGCCGTCAGCGGTTACATCCAAGGGCCATTCCGGATCGACCCGCCGAAGGTAATCCAGGCCGACATGGACCGCCCGATCCATTTCCCCCATCGTCACATACAAATCGAGGAACAGCCGGGTTGCTGCGGCCAGATCGATGCTGTCGACCGCGCGGGTTGAAAGCGAGGACAACCGCTTAGCGGCAGACTCGAAGTCGCCGGTAAGAAACTCGCATTCGGCCAAGTTCAGCTCAAGATCGAAGGTCAGTCGGTAACATCGATCCCACGCGTCCTCCGGCAGCAGAGCTCGGCCGAAGGACAGATATCGCAACGCCGAAACATAGGCCGTGCCCGCCTTGGCTCGCTTGCCCGCAATGAGATTGAGCGCTGCGACCTCTCGACGTTCCTTTCCCGAATGGATCAGCTCGGCCCCGCGATCGAGCTGATTGACGATCTCGAAGATGCTGCCGTCCAGCTGCTCGGGCGCGGTTCGCGCGACGAGCAACCTGCCTATCAGGAGATGAGCCGACGCCCGCTCGGCTTCCGGGATGCGCGCGTAGGCGGCTTCTTGGATGCGATCATGCAGAAACCGGTAGTCTCCATCCTGAAGGAGGACGACCTCGGCGCGGACCGCGGGCTCGAGCGCAGAATGCAGCTCGACCTCGGTCTCTCTCCGGACAATTGCGAGAGTCGCCGCCTGCGTCATATTTCCGAGGCAGGCCATCTGCTTCAGCGCATCTTGCGTCGCTCGCGGAAGGCGATCCAGCTTCGCGGCCATCAGATCGGCGACGTTGTCGGTGAATTCCTTGGCGTGGATCCGCGGCAAGTCCCAGGCCCAGCCCGCCGTGCTGGTATCGAAGGCGAGCAACCGTTTTTCGACGAGCTCCGTGATGAAGTTGATTGCGAAGAACGGATTGCCACCAGTCCGTTCAAAGACCAGTTCGGCCAGCGGGCGGACACGGTCCCGTCCTGCGCGCAAAGCATCGGCGATCAGTTCTTCGACATGCTCGAGCGCGAGCGAGCCAAGCTTGACATTGTGGACCTGCCTCCCCGCTTCGCTCACGGTCGCGAGTGCAGCCATCAGTGGATGATCTGGGCCGACCTCGTTGTCGCGATAGGCCCCAACCAACAGGAGGTGCTTGACATCTGGGTGGACCAGCAAATTGGCGACCAAATCGAGCGTTGCCGCATCGAGCCATTGGAGGTCGTCGAGAAAGAGCACAAGAGGATGCTCGGGCCGTGCGAAAACTCCGAGAAATCGCCGGAACACCATCTGGAAACGGCTTTGCGCATCCTGCGGTGAGAGATCAGGCACTGGCTTCTGCTGGCCCATGATGAGAGCGAGCTCCGGGATCAGGCTGATCATCAACTGGCCGTTTGGGCCGAGCGCTTCTGTGAGTGCGTCTCGCCAGCGACCGAGCTCGATGTCGCTCTTGCTGAGCAACTGACGGACCACGCTTTGAAACGCCTGCGCGAATGTCGCGTAAGGAATGCCGCGCTTGTACTGATCGAATTTTCCAGCGGCAAAGAGACCACGAGAGGGAACAAGCGCCGTGTGCAGTTCATGAACCACAGAGGACTTGCCGATGCCGGAAAAGCCAGAAACCAGTACCAGCTCCGGCGTTCCGTTCATGACGACACGATCAAAGGAGGCGAGTAACGTCTCTACCTCGCGCCGCCTTCCATACAGCTTCTCGGGTATCAGCAGCCGATCGGGAGCGTCGTATTCGCCGAGAGGAAACGCGGCGATGCTCCCTTGACGTTCCCATTCGGCCAGACAGCGCCGAAGATCCTTCTCTACGCCAATAGCGGTCTGGTACCGCTCCTCGGCCGTCTTGGCGAGCAGCTTCATGACAATCTGGGAAAGCGGCGAGGGGATGTTCCCCGACCGCTCATTGGGCGCCTGCGGCTTTCTCGCGATATGGCAGTGGACCCATTCCATGGGTTCAGACGCCGTGAATGGCAGTGAGCCAGTGAGCATCTGGTAGAGCGTGGCACCGAACGAGTAGAGGTCGCTTCGCGAATCGATCGAGCGATTCATCCGGCCGGTCTGTTCAGGCGCCATATACGCGAGCGTCCCGTCAATCGACTCAGGCGGGTCCGGCGCTTGTCGCTCGCGGTGCAGGCGCGAGGCGATGCCGAATCCCGTGAGCCACGTGGTGCAGCTCTCGATATCCACCAGAACATTGGACGGCTTGATATCCTTGTGTATCAGGCCTCTCTCATGTGTGCGGCCGACGGCCGCTGCCAGCGAGATCGCGATGCGCAAGAACAGCGACGTTTCGAGAGGGCGGTCAAGTAGGCCATCAAGTACCTCACCACCCGGATCCGCAAGGACTAGCGCGATCTGATTGTCATACTCTGCGAGTGCAAGGGGGCGAGCGGCCCATTCCGCGTCAAGTTCGGAACGGAGTGCATACTCGTGTTCAAACCGCCGCAACAATTCTAGTGACGGTTGTCGGCGTGCGGACGCAACTAGAAGGATAGGAGGCAGGCCGTCACCGGTGCCTCGATCCAGCAAGAGTTGGTTTCGGCACAAAGTGCGAAATCTGTAATTCGAAAGCTCCATCCCAAACAGTCTCCTGCCAACCCGCCGCCAAAACGCCGTTGCGTAACCCTCAACTGAAGTTGTTCCTCTAAGATCCAGCGATTGTGTTCGGGAAGTGAGCGCTTTTCAAGCACGAGGGTATCGCGTGCCGGCTGTGCAGAAGCAACCGTCCGGCTCAATGGCCAAGACCGCAACGGCGAGTCAGTGGCGACAAGTTCTTTGGACCGCCGCGATGCTGGTGTCGCAGTCATATCGCTCCTCGCAGGCGGTCTCGTTTCCGGCGCGTAGCTCGGAGCGAATTAAGCTCGACCGATACCAAGGTATAATGGGTAGCTGGGGGCGAGATGGCGCATTCTCGGAACACGCCGCATTTGATTGAGTCACGTTACCGCTTGCCTCATGCACTGGCCGACATGGTGCAGAAGGGGCGGAGAGAAGGTTGCCATGAAGAAAGTCCCGGCGCCGAGATTGCGATCGGACCACGGTAACCGATATTCGCGAACGCACCTGATGAAGGACACCGGCGGTTTTCATCAACTCGGCCGGCTAATCGTGCCGCTGCCGGACGTCCTCAGGAAGTCTTGATGCAACAGCGCGCATTCATCGCAGTCGTTGATGATGACGAGTCCGTGCGAGAGTCATTACCGGACTTGCTTCGGGAATTCGGTTATGAGGCGGAGGCGTTCTCGTCGGCGGAGGACTTTTTGGCATCCGATCGGTTGATTCAAACAAAGTGCCTGATCCTCGATATTGCAATGCCGGGCATGTCCGGGCTCGATCTTCAAGAGGAACTCATTCGTCGGCAGAAACGGATACCGCTCGTCTTCATTACCGCGCACGGAGATGAGGCCATGCGTGTGCGACTGCGCGAGCGGGGCGCCATCGAGTGTCTGCTGAAGCCTTTTAGCGATACGGCGTTGCTGCAGGCGCTCAATACGGCGTTTCAAAGGGACTGAGCGACTCTTGCATGCCAACAACAGGGGAGATTATAAACTGAGCCGCGAGCGTGGCAGACGACAAGGCGGACTCATCGATCATGCCGGACGTCACACCAACTGTGTTCGTGGTAGACGATGATGATTCGGTGCGCGAAGCCCTGGAAGGGTTGATCCGCGAGGCGGGTTTGCGACCGCAGATGTTCGCGACGGCGCGGGAGTTTCTCTCCCATACTCATGTTACCTGTCCGAGCTGTCTGGTGCTCGATGTCGCGCTTCCGGATCTCAACGGGCTCGATGTCCAACAGCGCATCGTTGCCGAGCATGCCCATATTCCTATCATCTTCATTACGGGTTACGGCGACGTGCCGATGACGGTGCGCGCAATGAAAGCGGGGGCGGTCGAGGTCCTCACTAAGCCATTCGCCGACGAAACTCTGCTGAATGCCATTCGGGCCGCTCTCGAGCGGAGCGCGGGGGCGATCGACCAAGCGGCGGAAATACAGGCGCTTCAGGAGCGCTATGCATCGTTGAGCGGCCGCGAGCGCGAGGTCATGGCGCTGGTGGTCACAGGCTTGATGAACAAACAGGTCGCCGGTGAACTCGGCATCAGCGAGATCACAGTGAAGGCCCACCGGGGAAAAATGATGCGCAAGATGAGGGCTAACTCGCTTGCCGACCTGGTGAACATCGCCGCCAAACTCGGTATTTCGCATTAGCGGGAGCCGCTGTTTGGCCCTCCCCTCGCGCTGCTTCGGCCGCATGTCCTACGACCAAGGTCTGGGCAATACCTTCGTCTTATAGGCACGCTTCTGAGAAACCGCCATAAGAGCCTTGCTGCCTGGCGGTTCCGGTTGCTTCGCTCATGGCTTGCAACTGAGCGGCACGGGCCCTGCAGATCGCGGATTTTTCAGTCAACGAAAGAATCGTGCGAATGTCTCGACACCTTGCCTATCTCCAGGAGGGCAGTCGCCCTCATCAGAAATTCAGAGAGCTTCCAATAGCGCGGCGCTTGTTGTCGCCGTTCGATCGCAGCGTGCCCGCCAACGACGATAGCGGTGACGACTGGATAGATGGAGCACAAAACGTCTCCGGTGAGACCGCAGAACCCGCCGAATGCGTCGCCTTCGGGCCATATCGGCTCCTGCCAAAGCAGAGAATCCTGTTTAAGGCCGACAAGCCGCTGCGCCTGGGGAGCCGGGCGATGGAAATCCTCATCGCGCTGGTTGAGCACAGCGGCCAGATGATCAGCCACGGCGAGTTGATGGGTTTGGTCTGGCCGGACACCTATGTCGAGGA
>Ga0111538_10011850_pt1 | contig 11532 bp, 8 predicted proteins | sample SoiMethybrSBSTD1_FD_79669 | JGI IMG/M metagenome (GOLD analysis project Ga0111538, IMG submission 79669) | Bulk soil microbial communities from a Populus tree surrounding site in Tennessee, USA - Soil MetaG P. TD hybrid SBSTD1 (version 2)... | ecosystem: Environmental > Terrestrial > Soil > Tree...
CACCTCATAGCGGTTCGCAAATATCTGGCCGGTGGCAAGACTCGTGGACATACAGCCTTAGCTTTCCACGCGCATTTCGGCCCGTCGATGTATGAAGCAGCTTGCGCTGTGCGAAGCTCGCTTACAGCTGCTGTAGGCCGATAGTGAAATTACAAACAGCGCCGGAATAGCCGTCGACGACGATGTAGTAGCTGGTATTCGCAACACCTTGGAAGGTGACGACCTCCGATACCAAACCGATGTAGTCGCTGTAGGACGTGGGGTTCAGGCATGCGCCGCCGCAATCGCCGCTGCCGAGAACGTAAAGATCGCAGTCCTGGGTGAGACCCGAGACCGTGACCTGGTAGTCGCCGGTTGCGGTGGGCGTGAAAATCCACGCTGCCTCGGGCCCGCTTTCGCCGAACGTCACGCAATCGTAAATCGCGATCTTGTTGTTGGTGACGTTGGAAGCCCCGGACGCCGGATTGTTGGTAGCGCTGAAGCTTTGCCCGACCTCGATGGGTTTCACCGGCCAGCAGCCGTCGATCTGCGAGCACTGCAGAGAGAGCGAGTAGTCTCTCGCCGCGGGACCATCGACGACGAGGTAATAGTCCTGTCCCGATTGCGTGGTGAAGCCGAGCGCCTCGGCTCCGGCGGTGGCAAAGGCATCGCTGAACGCGCTGCACGATGTCCCCGGGGTGCATTGGGCGCCCGAGGGAACGGCCACTTCGAAGAGTCCGAGGTTGCCGGAGAGTCCATAGATCTCGGCGTAGACGCGCTGGTTCGCGCCCCCCGTGAAGCGGTAGGCGAATTCGCTCCCCGCGTACGAGCTGGCCGAGCAGCTGTACGTACTGACGCGCGAGGTCGCGCCGGCAGCGCCGCTGTTTTTGGCCGTAAGAATCGTATCGCAGGCGATGGGCACCGCGTCCATGCACTTGCCGGTGCAGCTCGGATCGGCGAGGCAATCGACATCGAGGCAATCGGGACGCGTATCGCCGTCGTCGTCGATGCCGTTGTTGCAGACCTCGGCGGTGTTTGCGACGCAGACGTTGCCGACCTGATGGTAACCCGGGTTGCAACCGGTCACGACGCAATTGCCGCCGCTGCAAGTGGCGGTGCCGTTCGGCTCGCATGGCAGACACGATGCGCCGGCGCATCCGTACGTCGGATCGGCCGTAGGCACGCAGACGCCGCAGAACTTGGTGCCGGGGCCGCACGGGTTTCCCATGTCGACCGGCAGATCGGGCGGCGCGTCTTGGCCCGCATCGGGCGCGCCGGCTGCACCACCGGTCGACGCGTCACCCGCATCGACGGTCGAACCGCCCGTGCCCGACGTGCCGCCGGATCCCGCACCACCCGAGGTGCCCCCGGTGCCCGCGGTTCCCCCCGCTCCACCGCTGCCCGCGGTGCCCGTTCCACCTGTTCCGGCGGTGCCGCTGCCTGCCGTGCCGCCGCTGCCTGCCGTGCCACCGGTGCCCGACGCTCCACCCGTACCCGCGCCGCCGTCGGTGCCGCTCGCGCCACCCGTGCCGCCACTTCCGCTGGTCGCGCCGGTGCCGCCGCTGCCCGAAGCGCCGCCGCTGCCGGAGGTGCCGCCGCTGCCGGAGGTGCCGCCGGTTCCACCGGACCCTGCGCTCGCGTCGGTGCGCCCGCTGTCGCCGCTCGCGCCCCCTGCATCTTTGCCGCCATCAGTGCCGGGCGCGCCACCCGTGCCGCCGGTGCCCGAAGCGCCACCCTCGCTGCCCCCCGAGCCTCCGAGGCCCGCACCGCCGCCGGTGACGGTCGATCCTCCTTTACCGACGCTCGGATCGAACTCGTAGTCCTTGTCGACGCCTACGATGGCGGTGCACCCCACCGCCGCGCCCGTGACGATCAGCGCCGGGAGCCATCGAAACGAAGGGCGCTTCACCATCGTCGCTCGAGTCCGACCACGACTCCCCCGTTGCGATCGGCGACGAGCGGCGACCACGTGCGCGAAGCGGTCGCCGGTTTCGGCTCGGTGAGATAGAGCACCGCCGCGGTGGCCAAGCCGGCGATGCCGACGCCAAAGCCAATCGTGCTGACGAGCCCGAGGCTTTGCGCGTTATCGGCGGCCTCTTTGCCCTCCGCCGTGCAGCGCGTGTCCTGGCAGTTGTCGTCGATCGTCCCCTTCTTGCCGAGCACCATCACGCCGGTGATGGTGCCGACGAGGAGCCCCACGGCGCCGACGCCTCCGGCGCCGTAGATCAGAATTCTGCGCGATGGGTCGGGGGTTCCCGCGTTGGCCTCGATCGCGGCCGGAGCGGGGCTCGCATTGGCATTCGATGACGGGGCGGCGACAGGGGTGGCAGGTGGCGTGGTGCTTCCGTGCGACTGCGGGACTTTGAGCTCGACCTGCTTTTTCTCGGCCTTTTGGATGCTGACGCGCGTGGTCGAATTCGCGCCACCAGGCACTTGGGTAATGACGACGTGCTCGCCGGGATTGACCGGCAAAGGAACGCCGAGCGCCGGCAGATTGAAGACCATGTCGTCCCACTTCACCGTGGTGCCGGCGGGCGCATCGCGAAGCACGAGGGTGACGTGCGGCACCTGCGGAGTTAGCGCAGCCTTCTGAGCAGCGGAGACCTTTTCACGCCCCGCTTGGCTGGCCTTTTGAGGAGGCGTGAGCCGCGAGAAGAGGCGCAGGTACTCGTCGTAGTGCGCGACGGCGGACGCGATCATCCCCCCTTTGGCTTCGCACTCTGCGAGCGTAAAGAGCGTCCCCATGCGCGGGTCGAGCCGCTGGCTCTCTTTGAGTGTGGGACACGCCGATTCGTAGCGCCCCGCTTCCATCTCCGAGAGGCCCTTGTTGAACAGCGCTTCGGCCGCTGCATCTTCTTGCGCGGAAGCCGACCCCGCGACGAGCATGGCTGCTGCCGCGATGCATGCTTCCAGGGTCTTTCCCTGCCAACGCATCAACCTCGAAGCCTAACACTCCCCAAAGCGCGCTTGCTATCGAGAATGCGCGACCATCGCAAAGTGCGACGCCACGCGACGCCTATGCGTATAACGCCGACGCACGGCCGCTCCGAGCGCCGCCTTCTGCCACACAGTTCCCGCGCATGTAAGCGGACGCCGCGCGTCGTCACGGATATCGGCATTGTCGGCCAACGCCTGATGGCCGGCCGACGATCGCGCTGGTAACGAGAGACGGACCAAAGTAAGTGGTGCTTGCCCTTGATGCTGCTCGCCCGACTCTTCGACATTTACACGCTGGTCATCCTGGCCAGCGTGATTTTGTCCTGGACTGGTCTGCCTTACGACCACCCTGTGGTCCGCGTCACGAGGGCGCTCACTGAGCCGCTCCTCGCTCCCATCCGTCGCGTGCTTCCGACCATGGGGGGCTTCGATTTTTCGCCCATGGTGTTGCTTGTCTTGCTGAGTTTTGTGCGCCGGTTTCTGCCGCACTGAGCGTCGATCGTCGGCCTAACGCATCTCGACCACGGTGCCGAACGGCGGCTTTTTGCGCGGGCGTCGGGGGACGACCCACAGCACGTCGAGGCAGCGGGCCTCGCGCGAGCGCGGGAGCATTCCTTCGAGGTCGGTGAGGTAGACGACCGAAAACCGCTCCAGCTTGCGCCGCGATTCGTCGATGAGGCGCGAGAGCGCAGGCACGAAGCTCGTTCCACCGCGTCCGCGGATGGTCACCGGTTCCGTCAAGAGCTCGGCCGGCGTGATCACCTGGTCGGATGTCACCTCAGCGTCCGCTTGCATGAGACGTACTTCTTCGATCCCCTCGGCGGCCGCGGCCGCCGCGACCGCACCGAGGAAACGCGTGATCGCGCCCTCTTCGATCGAACCTGACGTATCGACGACGGCGACGAGCTGCCCCGCGAGCACGACTTTGCGGCCGGGCATGGTGACGCAATCGGGCCAGCCGCCTTGCTGGTGAGCGAGCGCGCTCATCCGACGCGATGGACGTAGCCACGTGCGATCGGTGCGGGTGAGGTTGGAGACCGATCGCTGGAGAATGACCGTCCAGTTGGGGGGCGGCTCGATGGTCGCGCGGATCATTTCGTCGATCCATGACGGCACGTCGCCCCATGTTTTTCCGCCCGACGCGAGCTCTTCCTGCATCGCCGTGGCGAGCCGCATGCGCCACGCGAGGGCACGCGCTTGATCGTCGACGGTCGACGTCAGTGGAGTGGGAGCCACGGCGCCGCTCGCCTCGGGGGGCGGCGGATCCGACGTGGGGACGTCGCAGAGATCGCACCAATCGTCCCCCGGCCGGGCCGTCTCCGGGAGCACGGGGAAGATTTGCTCGGCGCTCGCACCCGGCGGCAGCTCGTCGGGCGGCGGGGGTAGGCCGAGTGGAAGGCCGGAGCCGCGGACCAGCGGGTCGATGGCGAGATCGTGGGCGAGGTTCCATCGCCCCGGCTCGCGATCGCCGCGGCGCACGAAGCCCCCGAGGGCGGCGTGAAGCGCGACGTGCGCGAGGCGTGCGCACAGGCTCGGAAACGGCGTGCGCAAGACGACGAGCGGATTGACGGCCAAGCGGTCATCGGAAAAGAGGCGCAAGGCGCGCACGTCCTCGCGCGGCTCGATGAGCAGCGCGCGGGCCAGCACGCCGAAGAACGGTTTTTCTTTGAGGAGCCAAACGCGCGCCGCGGCGATCTTGTCGAGCGCCCCCGCGCTCGCTGCCGCGGGATCGCCGAGGAGATCAACCTTCCCGGACATAGCGACCGAGCCGTAGAACGTCGACGAGCGTGGACGCGCCGCTCGTGCGAAGGGCGGCTTCGAACGCCGCGAGGGCCGGTGACGGATCCTTGCGCGTCAGGGCCGCGTCCACGACCCACACGGCGACTTCTTTGGAGACGTTGCCCAACGCGACCACGACTTTGCCGGTGAGCTCGCCGTCTTCGCGGGACCCCGAGGCGAGCCTCGCGAGGCAGCTCGCGCCGAGGAAATAGACGAGCTCGGGGTCACGCGGAACGACCGCTTCGCCGCGCGCCACCTGCTCGAGCGTCGGTGCCTCGAGCGCGCGCTGTGCGAAAGCTGCGAACTCCGCCCCCGCGCGGTCGCCGACGCACCCCGCGGCGAGCGCGGGCCAGAGCTTGGCGCTCGTTGCCGCGATCGAGTCGGCGAGCATGTGCCATGCGCGCGGCGTGGGGTACGCGGGGGTCGCGTCGCTCGGTGGAACTTCGCAGAGACGATCGGGGCGCGCCCGCACGAAAGCGAGCACGAGGGGATGCACGCCGGCCGCGCTGGCCCAGGAGAGCCACGCTTCGGCATTGGGCTCGAGCGCGACGTGCACCATACGGTTCGCGAGCGCCGTCGCCATGGGGCGCACGAGGGCACGGTCCTCCACGCGGTTGCCGGCGGCGACCACGCGAGAGCCGGGGGGCAGCTCGTAGTCACCGAGCCGGCGATCGAGGATGAGCGAGTAGAAGGCCTTTTGCACGTCGGGCACCGCGCTGTTGAGCTCGTCGACGAAGAGCAGGAACGCGCCCGACTTGAGGATGGCGCTCGGGGGACAAAATTCCGTCGCGAAACGCTCGGGCGAAAGCTCACGAATCCGCGGAACGCCGATGAGGTCCTCGGGCGCGAGCTGGGTGCCGAGCAGGATCACGCACGGGAGGCCGAGCCGATCCGCGGCCGCCCGAACGAGCGCGCTCTTGCCGATGCCCGGCGGCCCCCAGACGAAAGCCGTGCGGTGCGGGGGAAGCGTAGAGATGAGCTCCAGCAATTCGGGGGGCGAAAGGGCGAGCATCGCCGCACATCCTAGCTCACCCGCGGCGTCCGCCAGCGGCGGCTCGGCTATCGGGGGGTCGGTAAGACGGGGCGCTTGAGATCGAGGCCGCCGGTGAAGGCGTAGCTGCCGTAGGCCCCGATACCGAACACCTCGATGCCCACGGCCTTGTCGGAGGTCACCGTGTGCACGCGCGTCCCTCCGGCAACGGGCATGCGCGCCACTGACATGCCGCTCGCGCCGACCGCGAGGAACTTATCGGAGGGGACCGGCTGCCCATCGAGCGAAACCGCGGCCCCTGTCGGCGCGCTGATGGCGACGTAGTTGTTCGTGAACTGGGGGGACGTCAGGAAGGCGTAGCTCGTCCGGAATTGCGAGACCGGCGCGACGTTGACCTGGTTCGGCGCCCCCGTATTTTCCGAGATGCGCGTGCTCGTGCTGCGGCCGCTGGGGAACTGCGCCACCGCGAACGCCGTGTTCGACGAGATGCGCAGATCGCTCGTCACGGGAGGCGTGAGGAGCGAATCGCCGCGATTCAAAGTGACGGGCGCGATCACCTTGGGCTCGAAGGTCATCGCCGTGCCATCGGTGATCGCTTGCAGGCGAATCACCTGCGCAGGCGTCGTCCCGGCATCGCCGGGCATACCGGCGGTCAGCATGGGAACCACGTACTCCTTGCCCAACACGTCGCCCGGGAGAACGGAATCTTCGATGTGGCTGCAGGGGGAGTCTTCGTCGAGGATGTTCACGCATCCGACACCGCTCAGCACCTGCAGGGGCTTGCCGTCCTTGGCCGTGATGTCGGTTCCGGAAAGCGTGTCGGTCGTCGTCGTGCCCGTCGAGAAGAGCTGCAAGACCTGTCGTTCGCCGAGCGTGACGGTCATCGACTCGCCGGGGTTGATGCGCGGAATGTCGGTACCGCTCAAGAGGCCCTGGTTCGGGCGCAGCTTGATGGTCACCTCTGTGTTCGGCTGCGGCGCGGTAATGGAGATGAAGTCGCCCATGTTGAGGCGTCCGAGCGTCGACCCCGGCAACGTCGCGAAGTCCTTGTGGAACGCGCGAAAGCCGGCCGCGACGTACCACGATGCGAGCGCGTGCACCGGCAAGAGGAGCGAGCCGTCCCCCGAATACGCGTAGCACCGAGCGCTCTCGCCGGTGATGGCCGGACAACCGCGCACGTCGGGGATCTCGTTCTCGTAGGCGTTGAATTGATAGACGACGATCGGCTTGTTCGAAACGACGCGGTAGGCGCCGTTGGCCCTCTTGACGCTTTGCGTGGGACTCCCGGGCTGATAAGGAACCTCCCAATCGGGGCCCTTCAGATCGGTCATCCAATCGAGATAGACGGTCTTCGAGTCCCCCGCGGGCACCGTCAACGACTGCACGGAGGTGGGACCCGTGACCGTCACGTTCGTCGCGTCGGTCGTGGAGACGTTGCCGACGAGGATGGCGAAACGAAAACCGCTACCGCCAGTGCGGTCGGACCAGACGCTGTTGTACGTCACCGTCGGCAAAAATTCGCAGCCCTGGTAGCCCATACCGAGCGAGACGGGTGAACAGTCGCCCAGACACCCGCTCTCTTCGCAGCGCATGCCCTCGCCCTTGCAGACGAAGCGGCTCTCGTTGGTGCCGGTGGCGTCGCAAACGATCGCCTCCCCGGTAGAGGGCGTGCAGGTCGCCGCGTTGGGTATGCAGTGCACGCATCCGAGACCGTCTTTGCACTCGGAGGGACACTGCATCGCGCTCGCAAAGCCCCCCTGTCCGTCGCACACCTTGGCGACATTGCCCTCGCAGACGATCTGGTTGTAGGGGCAAACCAGCCCCGCATCCGAGATGGGAGGAACGCTTCCTCCGGTACCGCCGGTGCCGGATGGAGCTGGGCTCAAATCGTTAGACGCGCACGCGCCTAACAAGAAGGCGAAGAACAAGCAACAAGGGCAGCTTCTTTCAAGCATGGCGGTAAGCGGTCGGTACGACCGGCGCCGCATAGGACGACAAGGTGGATCCTGCCACGTTTGCCCTCTCGTGGCGATAACTTGGAGGTCCCCTCTGTGAAGCGCCCTTACCCCGGTGGTCGTCCGGGTGTGTCGCGCGGCGCGCAGGAGGTGAGCCGAAGGCCCACCCCGGGCAACGTGTCGAAAGGATTGGCGAGTCCCTTGACCCGTATCCGGGGTAGGTACACTGGACTTGGCCTGGCCCCATGCTCGATCCGGCTTCGATCGAAAAGCTCGCCGAATCACCCGAGCAAAATGACCCGCTCCTCAACGTGGCGCTGGCCGAGGAGGGGGGTGCCGGCGTTCTGCTGGCGCTGATCAGCTGCCCGGCGCTCGGCGCCCAGGCCATCGACGTCATCGCCGAGCGGCTGACGGGGGGCGTCGCCGGCCTCGGTCCGAACGAAGACGGAAGCGAGGGCGTACCCCCTCTCGAGCTGGAAAAGAAGATCATCGGCCACCCGAACGCCCCTCCCGGGGTGCGCGACGCCACGCTCGCCAAGCACCTCGACGACCCGTTTTTCGTGCTTTCGGGAGGGGCGCACCGAGATGCGACGGCCTCGGCTCTCGAGGCCCTGGCCAGCTGGCCGGGCGCTTCGCCGCTGCATGATCGCCCGTGGCTGTCGCGACTCGAGGCGGCGGCGCGCAGGCCGTCTTTGCTCGCCAACTGGGCGGAAGGGGGGGAGCTCCTTCGCGAGGCAGCCGCTCATCTCGCGACCGATCCGGCGCTCTTGGAAAGGTTGGCAAACGACCCGGCGCGGCGTGTGCGAAGAGGGGTAGCCGGCAACGTCCACGCAGGGGATCTCCGGTCGCAACTCGCCGCGCGCGATCCGGCGGCCGAAGTCCGCGCGCGAGCGCGCCGCTCGGAGGCGCCTCGGGACGAGGTCGGCTTCGCGACGTGCATTCGAGCCATGGAGGCAGGCGGGGTGCTCGCCGGTGACGTGCGGCGCGCGCTCCTCGATGCCGGCGTGTCCCTCGACGAAGAAGGCGCCTTTCTCGGAGCGCGCCACTTGGATCAAGAGGGGCTGCATTCCCTCGTCTCGCAAGCGACGGGGCTCGATCAAGACCCGCTCGACGCGCGCGGAGCCGGCATCGGCGTGGGGCTCGGCCTTCGGCGAGCTTCGGAACCCGGGCACGGCGCCGAAGGCAACGACGCCCAGCTCAGCAACGACATCGTGCACCTCGTGAGCCGCCAGGCGAGCGCAGAGACGCGCGTCACAGGCAAAGCGCGCGTCGCGCTCTGGATCACCCAGTGCCTCGCGCGATCGCGCATCGTCGGCGCGGCGGATCTTCACCTCATCGCGCCGGGCGCGTTGGCAGGCGATCGCATGGTTCTCCATCGCTGGGCGGCCGCGATGCCCCCGAACACGCGGTTCGAAAGCCTGCTCGAGCCCGCGACACCTGTTCCCGCCGCAGTGGTCGAGCTTTGCTGGCGTAACCCGGCCGTCTCCGACGAGAGCATCGTCGCGCTCTGTCGCCGCGTCGCACCTAGCGCGCGGTCCGATCGCGAGTTGCCCGAGGACGAGCTCGACCTTGCCCCCCTTTCGCGGCCGCTGCCGGTTCTCGAGCGCGCCGTGCTGGCTGCCATCCCGCGGGTGCCCGTTTCGCCGCGCGCGGCGCTGGCAGCGATCGCGCTCGATCCGCGCCGCTGTAGGTACGTGCTGTCGGCGATGCCGACCTGGAAGGGGTCCCTCACCGGCGCCCGCTTGGCCCGCGTCCTTCGCTCCTACGCGGGGGCGCTCTCGGCGGCGGCGCGACCTTCGTCGGGCTCGACGCCGGGGGCCCCGCGCCCCGCGTCGATCGCGCGATGGGCGGATCGCAAGCTTATCGAGATGGAAGCGGCCATCGCCATCGCCATCGGCGATCTGACCGTGGACGAGCTCATTCGGCGGCTCAACATCGGGTCGGTGCGCATCCAAGATGGTCTCGCGCTGGCTGCCGCGGTCGAAGCACGCGCGACCGTCGACGCGCCGGCGACTTTCGCGCCGATCCTCGATTTTGCGTCAACGCATCGATCCAAGGATGCGGGAGCGCTCGCACTCTGGATGCTGCTCGAGACTTTGGACCGCGTGCGGCCGGCGTCGCTCATCGGCTCGGCCATCGACGGAATGGCCGTCGCGGGCTCGGTCGTGGCTCCGGCGGTGTGCGAGGCGCTCGCGACACTGGAGCGGCGCTCACCGGGCCGGTTGGAGACCGTTCATGCGCAATCGCCGCGAGGTCGAGCCACCGTCGCGAGTGCAATCGCACGCGCCTACCGCGCCTTCGGTGGGATGCGCGACGAGATCTGAAGCGCTTCAGCCACAGCGCACCACATCGGAAGCGTGGCATTTTGCCTTGTTTTCAAGGTCTATTCGTTGCATCTCTAGAAGACCTGTGTTGCTCTGCGAAAGCGCGCCTTGAGGAGGAAAACTCTCATGCCGTACGCCGCTCGCCGAGGCGCAAGTGGTCGCATTGCGATGGCTTGCATCGGCCTGTCGTCGGTTCTTTTTTTCAACGCTTGTTCTGATTCCGGTCACGGTGACCCGACCGGCAGCGGGGGAACGGGCGGTGATGACGGTGGGGCAACTGATGGAGCGTTCATTGACGCCCGCGCCGACAAAGCGGAGGCGACATCCGACGCTCCCCCGCCCTTGCCGTGGAAGGCCGTGCCCGTCGCGGGCACGCTTTGCCGCACCGGGGCGCAAACGGGATACGCGATCAACGTCAATCCCAAATCGCGCAAGCTTATCATCTTCATGGAAGGTGGCGGCGCTTGCTTCAACGAGATCTCCTGCAAACAAAATCCGGAGTCCTGGTCGCCGACCGATGCGGGCATCGCCCAAGTGTCGCTCACGCGTATTTGGGCGCTCAGCCGAACGAGCGAGAACAACCCGTTCAAGGACTGGAACCTCGTTTACATCCCGTATTGTTCGGGCGACGTGCACACCGGGTCGAACCTGACAGGGTACATGGGGCAGCCTCAAGTCGGCTTCACCAATTACAAGCTCGACCTCGCCGACTTTCTCCCTCAGCTTCCCGATCTGGATCAGGTCGTACTGTCCGGCGTGAGCGCGGGGGGCTTCGGCGTCGCATGGAACTGGCTCTGGACGCAGGAAGCCTTCGGATCGGTCCCGGTCTACGCCCTCGATGATTCCGGTCCCCCGCTGGGTGCCTCCTATTTGACCGTGTGCCAGCAGCAACGCTACGGCGCGCTGTGGGCCTGGGAGGGGCATACCCACCCCGCGTGCACGGACTGCAATGTTGCCGCGGGGAACGTGGTTGGGCCGCTCATTGACGCGACGTTCAAGAGGATACCCTCGACGCGTTTTGGGCTCTTGAGTTACGACGAAGACGGCACTATCAAGTCGTTCTTCGCATACGGAACCGACAATTGCGCCAATTGGGATTCAGTGCAGCCACCACCCTTTCCCAGCGGCATGTTCCCGATGGGACTCACCGAGCTGCGCAAGACGTGGGCCAGCTATCCGCAAGTCGCGATGTACGTCGTGAGTGGCGGCGCGCACACGTTCCTGGGCACCGATGTTTCCTCGGTGAAAACGGGCACGTCGATTCCCATGTTGGAGTGGATCAAGCGGCTCATCGACAAGTCCGACGGCTGGGCCAACGTCGCGCCCTAACCGCGCCTAGCACCCCCCTCACAACTGTACGCCCGAATCCCGGCTCAATCGATCAAGGAATCGGGTACGACGGAACGGAGCTTCCATCGCCATGGCTCGCCCTCATTTCGCCTCCCGCCTCCCCCTCGTCCTGAGCACGGTCGCCGGCCTCGCCGCGCTCCCCCGCGTCGCCTTCGCAGGGGGCTACGACACGCCCATTCTCTACAGCGCGCGCCACATGGGCATGGGCGGAACGGCC
>Ga0111538_10011851_pt1 | contig 11532 bp, 8 predicted proteins | sample SoiMethybrSBSTD1_FD_79669 | JGI IMG/M metagenome (GOLD analysis project Ga0111538, IMG submission 79669) | Bulk soil microbial communities from a Populus tree surrounding site in Tennessee, USA - Soil MetaG P. TD hybrid SBSTD1 (version 2)... | ecosystem: Environmental > Terrestrial > Soil > Tree...
CCAGTTCCCCGCCGACCGCCAGGCGCAGATCCGCACGATGCTCGCGGCCTCGCTGAAGGGCGTCGTCGCGCAGACGCTGTGCAAGAAGAAGCCCAAGGGCCGCGTGGCCGCGCTCGAGGTGCTCATCGGCACCAAGGCCGTGTCCGCGCTGATCCGCGAGGGCAAGACGCACCAGCTCCAGTCGCAGATGCAGATGGGCGGCAAGGTCGGGATGCGCTTGCTCAACGACTCGCTGCTCGAGCACGTGCAGAGCGGCAAGGTCGATCCGGCCGAGGCCTACCTGAAGTCCGTGGACAAGGACGCGCTGCTCTCGCAGTTCCAGCACGCCGGCGTCCACATCGACCTCGCCGCGCTGGGCGACGTGTCCGAGCTCGGAGGACCCGAGCCCGCGCGCGCCCCCGCGGCCGGCGCGGCGCCGGCCTCGGCGCTGCCGAATCCAGCGGCACCGTTCCCGGCGTCGTCGGCCGGCCCCGCGCCTGCGAGCGCACCGCGCAAGCCGCTCGCGAACGACCCGACCTTCGAGGAATTCCGCAAGAAGCGCGGCTACTAGTCGCGGTCACGGCCCACAAGGCCCGGCCGATTCAGCCGGGCCGACCGCTCCGCGCGCGCGGGAGCCACAGCACGAAGCGCGCGCCACCGCCGACACGCGGGTCGAGCACGAGATCGCCTCCGAGCGCGTGCGCCACGTCGCGCGCGAGCGCGAGACCGAGGCCGACTCCGGGGACCGCATCGCTCTCGTCGCGTCCGCCGCGCTCGAACGGCCGGAAGATGTCGCGCGCCACGTCAGGAAGAACGCCGGGTCCCGGATCCTCGAGCGCGAGCTCCACGCGCTCGCCGGCGATGCGTCCGGCGAGGCGGAGCGGCTGCGCCGTGCGATGGCCGCCGGCCGGCGCGCCGTACTTGCACGCGTTGTCCACCAGGTTCGCGAGCACCAGGCCGATTCCGTGGACGTCGGTCTCGAGCCACTCGGCGCCGGCCGCACCGAGGTCGACCTCGAGCGCCGTCCCGGCCTGCGCGCAGCGCCGATCGAGGCTCGCGCGGTGGCGCTCGAGGAGCGCGTCCACGCGCACGCGCTCGCGCACGGCGCGGGCGCCGTTCTGCTCGAGGCGCGCGTAGGCGAGGACGTTCTCGACGAGCCCGCCGAGGCGCGCCGCTTCCTGCTCGATCGCGTGCAGGTACTCGCCCTGGCGTTCCGCGGGCACCATGCCCTTCGCCAGCATCTCGCCGTAGAGACGGAAGGTCGTGAGCGGGGTGCGCAGCTCGTGCGTCACGGCCGTCGTGAAGCGCCGCTGGCGCTGCGCATCCGAGAGGCTCGCACGCAGTGCCAGCGCCGCGCCGCCGGCGGCGACGAGCGCCAGGAGCCAGGCTCCCGCGAGGGCGGCGACGAGCGTCCGGTCCGTGCTGGCGGCGAGCGCCGCTCGCGGGACGACGAGACGCGCGGGGAGCGTGGCCAGACGATCGCCGCTGGGCGGTGCGTCCGGCTCCACGGGCTCGAGGCGCGCGACGGGGAAGAGGTCGCGCGTGACGGAGAGCAGGAGCTCCTCGAGCAGCGGCCACGCGAAGCGGAAGACCTGGTACGAGCTGCGCGGACCGCGCTCGAGCCGGCGGCCGAAGGCCAGCACGGTTCCGTTCGCTTCCCACTGCGCTTGCAGCGCGCTCGCGCACAGGGGGATGGTCGCGTCGGGTTCGATCAGCCCGGGCACGCGGACGTTCGCGTTGTTGGGGAAGTTGGTGTTCTGCCGGGCCAGGTACTCCTGGGTCGAGCGCTCGTCCGCGCGCTGCACCCACTGCTCGCGGCCGGCGCCGCGCGGAGGAATGGTCTCGAGCGCGAGCTCCGGCTCCGGCTGCGCGCTCAAGGCCGCGTTCGCACGCTCGCAGATGCTCGGCGACGGCGCCGGAGCCGCGAGGTCCGGCACGGCGTTCCCGTCCGGCAGCTCGACCCGGAAGGCCGTGACCTCGGCGCCGGACTCGACCAGCGCGCCCTCGACGCGCGCCGCGGCGCGCGTGAGCAGCGGGGCGAAGCGCAGGTCCATGCGCGACAGCGCCGCGCGCATGTCCTCGGCGACCTGCGCCTCGACCGCGGCCACGGCCGTCGCCTGCGAGCGCGCGAGGACGAGGCTGGTCAGGAACGCGAGGCCGGCGAGTCCGGCCAGCGTCCCGAGCGCGAACAGGATCCAGGCGCGCCGCGGGCTCATCGGCAGCGCACCTCGACGCCGTCGCCGAGGCGATAGCCGCCGCCGCGGACGGTGACGACGACCTGGCCGTCCTCGGCGCGATCGCCGAGCTTCTCGCGCAGGCGCGCGACGGTCATGTCCACCGTGCGCGTGTCGAGCCCGCGCGGGTCGAGCCGCCACACGCGCTCGAGGAGCTCGCCGCGCGAGACGATGCGGCCGCGGTTGCGCGCGAGATAGGCGAGGAGCTCGCACTCGCGCTCGGTCAGCGCGGCGCTGCCTCCATCCGCACGGCCGAACGTGCGGCGCTCGAGATCCACGCGGCCGGACGCGAGCTCGAGCGCGTTCACGTCGAGCGGTCGTTCCGCCGAGCGGCGCAGCACCGCCTCGACGCGCGCCAGGAGCTCGCTCGCGCTGAAGGGCTTGACGACGTAGTCGTCGGCGCCGCTCTTCAGGCCGCGCACGCGGTCCTCCTCGGCGCCGCGCGCTGTCACGAGCAGCACGGGCAGCCGCGGTCGTGCGGCGCGCAGCTCGGGCAGGAAGGCGAGCCCGTCGAGCCCGGGCAGGACGACGTCGAGCAACACCAGATCGATGTCGGCGGAGAGCAGCACGCGCCGCGCGGAGGCACCGTCGGCGCACTCGAGCACGCGGTAGCCGGCGAAGGCGAGGCTGTCCGCGAGACCGCGGCGGATCGCGGCGTCGTCCTCGACGACGCACACGGTGCGGTGAACGGGATCCATCTCGATTGCGGCAGCGTAGCAGCCCCGGCCGACCCTACCGAGGATCGGCACGGGCCCGGCCGGGGCTCGCGCGTCACCGTCGGGGCTCGCCGGGAAGCTCGGCGGGCACCTGCCGGATCACCTGACCGCGATGCCGGAAGAGCACTCGCTCCTGCTGCGCGACGACCGCGGCACGGCCGTCTGCTGCGAGCTCGTCCACGAGGCGCTGGTGCTCCGGGCTGCCGATCACGACCTCGGCGTCGGCGGGCAACGTTTCTCCGTCGCGTGCTCCTTCGAGGAGGCTGCCCTCGACCCACTCCGATCCGCGCGGGAACAGCGCTCCCTGCGCGATGGGCTGGACACCGTGAACCGCGACGCGTTGGTCGTCGGCGGTCCACAGCACGTTGGAGGCGTTCTGGCAGCTCACGTTGCGCTGCGCAGCGTTGTTGCGCGCGAAGTTGACCGCGGCAGCGCCGTAGCGCAGCTGCGCGTTGTCGGCCACCAGGTTCGTGCGCGCGGTCTCCGAGAGCTGGTCCCAGCCTGCGAGCGTCGAGCCCTCGAGCGACAGGAAGGCCGTGAACTCGCTGAGGACGCCGTAGCGCAGCGAGAGCCGCAAGGCCTCGTCCGCCAGCTCGCGCGTGCGCGGATCGGCGAGCAGTGCCGCGGGGCTCGTGTTGCCGCCCGCGGCCTGACGGATCGAATCGGAGAGCTCGCCGATGCGGCGCGTCGCCCACAGACGCGGGACGAAGTCGTTGTGCGGGCTGGCCTGCGCGAGGTCGGTGCGCATGCGCAGCGGGCCGAAGCCGGAGCGCGCGCGGATCTCGATCACGAGCGGGCGTGCCTCGGTGTAGCGGCCGAGCAGCACGAGCTCCTCGCCCGCGAAGAGGTCCGGAAGCTCGCGCGGCAGGAGGTCGCGGACGAGCGTCGAGTCTTCCTCGCCGTCGGGGCCGAGGACGCAGAGCTCGAGCCCGGCCATGACGGGGCCGGAGAGACGCCGGAAGAGCGTGCCGACGACGCGCTCGACGTCCTCGCCGGGACGGACATACGAGCTCGTGGCGCGCGAGCCGACCGCCAGACGGTCGAGCAGGGGCGCATTGACGTCATCGCCCACCCCGAACGTGAAGATGCGGCGGGCGTGTGCGTTGGCGCCGGCGACGAGCGCGTGCAGCTCGGGCTCGCTCGTCGCCCCCACGGTCGGCCGTCCGTCGGTGAGGAACAGCACCACCGGGACCGTACCCGCGGCCGCCGCCGGAGCGAGTGCCTCCGAGAGCGCGGCTGCGATGTTCGTGCCGCCACCGGTGGTCAGGGACGCGAGGTAGGCGCGCGCCGCCGCGATGCTCTCGGGCGTCTTCGGCTGCGCACGGCTCGCCGAGGCGCTGGCGGCGTCGGAGTAGTCGACGATGCGGAAGCTCTCGCCGGACCGCAGCCCCTCCAGGACTTGCAGCGCCGCCGTGCGCGCCTGCTCGAACTTCGGGCCGGCCATGGACCCGGAGCGATCGAGCACGATCGTCACCTCGCGCGCGAGGCTCGTCGCCGGATCGGCCTCGGGTCCCGTGCCCGCGAAGAGGAGGAAGGTGCCGCCCGGTCCGTCCTCGTCCGGACACGCGAGCAATGACGCGAGGGGGCCGTCGCCGCGCAGGATCGAACAGCGGAAGCTCCCGGCCTCGAGCTCGCTCGAGTCCACGCGATACAGCGTGCGCCGGCCGTCGTCGGACACGCGGCGCAGGGCGTGCGTGGGGGAGTAGACCGCGGCCGCGCTGCCAGCCACCTCGAGCTCGAGCGCGAGCGGTGCCGTCGTGCCGAGCGTCGCGCTGCGCAGGAGCTCGTAGTCCACGCGGCTTCCTTCGCCGGAGAGCAGCTCGCGGTAGCGGAGCTCGAGCGTCTGCGTGCCGCCCGGCGCGACCGGGAAGACGCTCGAACGAACGAGCGCGGAGCCCGCGAACTCGAGCAGCGCCGGATCGCGCAGCTTCGCCACGACCTCGTCATAGGTGCGCCGGGCCTCGTCCACGGCGAGGAGGCGCGCGCTCGGCGCAGGGGCCGTGCCCTCGAAGTCGAAGCCGTCGATCACGGCGTTGCGCGGCACGGGCAGGAGCAGCTCGGCCTCGGCGGGCCGGTCGGCGGGGTTCGCGAGCTCGATGCGCAGCGCCGTCCGCGCGACGGCGCCGTCGACGGCGATGCGCGCCTGGAGCGCGGTCACCGCGACGGTCGGCCGCAGACCGAAGGCCTGCGCGCGCGCGGTGGGCGCGAGCCACTGGCGTGCGTCGATGCGCGCGTCCGCGGCGGATTGCGGGAGGGAGCCCCGCGCGAGCGGGGAGAGGAGTACGAGGGCGAAGAGTTCCGGTCGGAAGGCGATGCGTGTCATGGGTTCCCTTTTCTGCGCCCGTCCACGAGCGCACGGAACCTACGCCTGCTGCTCGCCTCGGCCGCGTCACCGGCCGGTAACAGGCGGCCGTCGCGCCCTGGAGTCCGGGAGCCGCGCGTCCGTGTCCGATATGCTCCGGCGCCCGTTGGCCCGCATCCCCGCCATCAGCGCCGTCGTCTGCAACTTCAACGGCGAGCGCTACCTCGAGGAGTGCCTGCGCTCGGTGCTGGCGCAGGGGCCGGACGAGGTGCTCGTCGTGGACGACGGGTCGAGCGACGGGAGCGTGGCGCTCGTGCGCGAACGCTTTCCGACGGTGCAGGTGCTCGCGCTCGGAGAGAACCGCGGGCCGTGCGTCGCTCGCAATGCGGGCATGCGCGCCGCGAAGCACCGCTGGGTGCTGGCGGTCGACAACGACGCCGTGCTCGAGCCGGGAGCGCTCGAGCGGTTGCGCGCAGCGCTCGAGGCGCGGCCCGACTGCTGCGCGGCGCAGGTGCGCAGCGTGCTCTACGACGAGCCCTCGCGCGTGCACTACGACTCGGGCTGGCCGCACTACCTCGGGCTGATCGCGCTGCGCAACTTCTACACGCCGCTCGAGCGCGCCGAGGGCTCCGGCGCGATCGAGGTCGGCGCGCTGATCGCGATCACCGTGCTGCTCGACCGCGATGCGGTCCTCGCCGTCGGCGGCTACGACGAGCAGCTCTTCTACCTCGCCGAGGACCTCGACCTCGGGCTGCGCCTGCGCCTTGCGGGCGAGCGGCTCCTCGTGGTCGAGGACGCGCTCGTGCGCCACCGCGGGGGGACGGCCGGGCTCTCCTTCCGCGGCGGGGGATACCCCGAGCGCCGCGTGTTCCTGCACGCGCGCAACCGGCCGTGGATCCTCGGCAAGTGCTACCGGCTGCGCACGCTCCTCCTCGCGTTGCCCGGGCTCGCGCTCTACGAGGTGGTCTGGACGCTCTTCGTCCTGCGCCAGGGCCAGCTCGGGGCGCACCTCGCGGGCCGCTGGGCGTTCCTCTGCGGCCTGGGGCGCGTGTGGCGAGCGCGCGCCGGCGTCCAGGCCGCTCGGCGTGCACGCGACCGCGACGTCCTCGTGGGCGGCCCGCTGGTCCTGTCCCCGTCGCTCCTGCGCTCGGGGGCGGCACGAGGCTTCACGCGCGCCCTCGATCGCTGCCTCTCGGCCTGGTGGACGCTGGTGCGGCCGCTGTGCGGCTAGACGTCTTGGGCGGCGGGAGCCCCACGAATGAGTCGAGTTTCATCGCCCAAGACGTCTGCTCGCCCGGATAGGGCGAGCCGGCGGCGTAGCCGCCGTACGCGGCACGCGGCCGCAGGTCGCCCGTGCCGCAGCCGCGCAGCGGCGCGCCCAAGCGGTCAGGGGATCAACGTTCCGCGAGCGACGAGCTCCCGGTGCAGATCTCTTCTTGAATCGATATCCGCTCGAATCATGCTCGTCCGGTCCGAGGAGCCTCGCCAGGCGCGTCCCGACACGCGAGCGCGGCGGCTCCGCTCGCTACCCTGCTCGACGCGCTCGTGAAGATCCTCTTCCTGCTGCACGACTTCCTGCCGGCGCACGCGGCGGGAACGGAGCTCTACAGCGGCGCGCTGGCGGTGCGCCTCGCGGAGCGCGGCCACGACGTGCGCGTCTTCGCGACCGAGAAGGACATCGCCCGGCCGCACCTCGCGCTCGAGCGGCGCGAGTGGAGCGGTCTGGTCGTCCACGAGCTCGTCAACAACCTCTTCTACCGCGACTTCGACGAGACCTGGGAGTTCCCGCCTGCGGTCGCGGCGCTCGAGCGCGTGCTCGATGATTTCCGGCCCGACGTCGTGCACGTCCAGCACCTCCTGTACCTCTCCGTGGGCTGCGCCGAGGCCGTGCACGCACGCGGCACCCCGCTGTTCTTCACGCTGCACGACTTCTGGCTGCAGTGCCCGCGCTTCGGGCAGCGCGTCCACGCCGACGGCGCGATCTGCCACACGATCGACTTCGAGCGCTGCGGCACGTGCCTGGCGCGCTTCGACTTCGCGCAGAGCCCCACGGCGCGCCGCGCGGCGCAGGGGATCGCGGCGCTGCAGCGCTGGACCGGCGTCGATCTCTCCGGCGCGGCGCGGAGAGCGGGCGCGGCGCTGCGCGCGCGGCGCGCCACGCAGGGCGTCACCGTCGCGGCCGAGGTCGAGCGCGACTTCGCGCAGCGTGCGCGCCGGCGCGACGCTGCACTGCGCGCGCGCCTCGTGCCGTGCGTCGAGCGCTTCTTCGCGCCCAGCCACTTCCTCGCCGGCCGCTTCCTCGAGTGGGGCATCCCGGCGGCGAAGCTGGAAACGCTGGGCTACGGGCTCGAGCTCGCGCCCTTCCGCCACGTCGTGCGCGGCTCGTCCGCGCAGCCGCGGCTGGCCTTCATCGGCACGCTCGCGCCGCACAAGGCCCCGCACCTCGTGCTCGAGGCCTGGCGGCGGCTCCCCGCCGAGCTGCGTTCGCCGGTGCGACTCGCGCTGCACGGGCCGAAGGACCACTTCCCCGCGTACGTCGCCGAGCTCGAGCGAGCGGCGCGCGAGCTCGGCGTGGAGCTCCCCGGGCGCCTCGACCGCGAGCGCGTGCCCGCGACGCTCGCCGCGACCGATCTCCTGATCGTTCCCAGCGTCTGGTACGAGAACTCGCCGCTCGTGATCCACGAGGCGCTCGCCGCGCGCACGCCCGTGCTCGTGTCCGACCTCGGCGGCATGGCCGAGCTCGTGGAGGAGGGCCGGCAGGGCTGGCGCTTCCGCTGCGGCGATGCGGAGGACCTCGCGAAGAAGCTCGAGGCGATCCTGCGCCGGCCCGAGCGGCTCGCCGCGCTCGACTTCGGTCCGCCGCCCAAGGACATGCAGACGAGCGCGCGCGAGCTCGAGCAGCGCTACGAGGCCGCCCTGCGCAGCCGGAGCCGCGGGTGAAGGTCTGCCTGGTGGCGCACGGCTATCCGCCCGAGCTCGTGGGCGGCACGGAGAACGCGGTGCACGCGCTCGCGCAGGGCCTCGTGCGGGCCGGGGTCGAGGTCGTCGTGGTCGCGGGCACCATGCGCCACGAGCAGGGCTTCCGGCGCAGCCTCGAGGAGGACCCCGTGGACGGCGCGCGCCCGATCCGCGTGCACCGCATCCACCGCGCGGACCTCTTCTTCGACCACTGGCAGAAGAGCGCGTCCGCGCGCGCGTCGCTCGCCTTCCGCGACATCCTGCGTGAAGAGCGCCCCGACGTCGTGCACGTGCACCACTGGATCCGCCTGTCGCGCGACCTCGTCCATCGCGCAGCGCTCGAGCGTATCCCCGCCGTGGTGACGCTGCACGACCTGTGGACGAGCTGCCTCGTCACGTTCCGCGTGCGCCCGGAGAGCGGCGAGTTCTGCGAGGCACGCCTCGCGCCCTCGCCCTGCATCCGCTGCGCCGCGCAGATCCCGCCGCGCACGCCGTGGCTCTCGTTCGAGGCCCAGGGCATCGCGCTGCTCGAGCGCACGGCCGATCTCGTGCGCGAGCTCGAGCTCGCGCGCGCCGTGCTCGCGCCGACACGGGCGCACGCCGCGGCCCTGACGCGCTTCCTCGGCGTCGCGTCCGGCCGTCTCCCGATCCGCGTGATGGCCCACGGCCGCGACCTCGCGCTCGTGCGCACGACTCCCGCGCCCGCGTGGCCGGCGCCGCGCCTCGTGCTCGGCGCCTGGGGGCACCTGTATCGCCTGAAGGGCGCCGACCGGATCGTGCGTGCGCTGGCTCGGCTGGCGGATCCATCGCGCGTCGAGCTGCACCTCGCGGGTTCCGAGCCCGAGCCGGGCTTCGCGGCGGAGCTCCACGAGCTCGCGAAGGACCTGCCGGTGCGCTTCCACGGCCGCTACGACGCGACCGCGCTCGGCGCGCATCCGGTGAGCGCGGTCCATGCCTTCGTCAGCGGCACGCTGGCGCACGAATCATGGGGCCTCGTGCTCGACGAGGCCGTGGCGCTCGGCCTGCCGATGATCCTGCCGCGCAGCGGCGCCTACGCGGAGCGCCTCGCGGAAGGTGCGGGCGCCCTCTTCTACGACCCGGGGAGCGATGCGTCGCTGGCCGCGCTGCTCGAACGACTGCTCGCGGATCCGCGCTTGCTCGCGGGCGTCGCCGCGCGCGTGCCGGATCCGCGCGCGTTCACGCCCTCCGTCGCGGAGCAGGTCGCCCACCACCTCGAGCTCTACGCCGAGGTCGCCGCCGCGCCCGTGCCGGACGCGCGCGCCGTGCCGGAGCGCGAGCGCATCTGGCAGGCCTCCGAGGACGCCTGGGCGCGCGGTCTATCGAGCCGCCGTCCCGAGGAGCTGGGCTTCCCGTGAAGGTCCTCGTCGTGCTGCACGACTACCTCCCGCGCCACACAGGCGGCTCCGAGATCCATGCGCATCAAACGGCCCGCGAGCTCGCGCGCCGTGGCCACGAGGTCACGGCGCTCTTCACCGAGCGCGACCTCGCGGTCCAGGACGGCGAGGAGCGCCGCGGCACGCTGGACGGCGTGCGCACGATCGAGATCGTGCACCAGCGCGAGTACGCCGACGTGCGCGAGAGCTTCGAGGAGGAGCGCTCGCTCGCGATCTTCCGGCGCCAGCTCGCGAGCCTGCGCCCCGACGTGGTGCACTTCCAGCACCTCGCGCTGTGGGGCTCGCGCGTGGTGCCCGCGGCGCGCGCGGCGGCGCGGCGCGTGGTCGTCACGCTGCACGACTACCATCTGATGTGCGACGCCGCGACGCTCCTGCGGCCTGACGGCGAGCTGTGCCACGAGGGCGCGAGCGGCGACTGCAGCGCGTGCCTGCGCCGGCATCCGCTCTTGCCGGAGCGCTGGCCGGGGCTCGCGCGCGAGTCGGCCTGGGCGCGCGCCGCGCGGCTACGCCTCGAGCAGCACCGCGCCGATCTGGCGGCGGCGCACGTGGTGATCTCGCCCTCGCGCTTCCTCGCCGAGCGCTTCCACGAGGCCGGCTTCGCGCGCGCGGACGAGTGGGAGATCCTGCGCGCGGGCTACCCGGGCCCCGTGCTCGCCCCGCGCCGGCGCGACCCGGCGCGGCCGCTGCGCGTGGGCTACGCGGGCGGGATCTACTTCTCGAAGGGCGTGCACGTGCTCGTGCGCGCGTTCCGGCACCTCACGGGCGAGCCGCTCGAGCTCGCGGTGCACGGTCATCTGGACTGGTTCCCGGACTACGTCGCGGGGCTGCGCTCCGACGCGCGTGGCCTGCCCGTGCGCTTCGTGGGCCCGTTCGAGAACCGCGACGTCGACCGCGTGCTGGGGGAGCTGGACGTGCTCGTGCTGCCGTCCGTGTGGTACGAGAACATGCCGATCACGATCCACGAAGCGCACCGGCACGGCATCCCGGTCGTCGTGAGCGCGTTCGGCGGCATGGCCGAGGCCATCCAGCACGGCGTCACGGGCCTCGCGTTCCCGCGCGGCGACGAGCGCGCCCTGGCCGACGTGCTGCGCTCGCTCGCGCGCGACCGCGAGCTCTACGACCGCCTGGCGCGCAATCGTCCGGCCGTGCCGACGCTGGAGGCGGTCGTCGACCGGCTCGAGCAGCTCTACCGGGGCTGAGAGAGCTCATCCCGTCCCATGTGGCGAGCCACGTACCGCAACGCGCGCCGCCTGGTCGTCTTCCTCCTGGGCACGACGATCGTCCTGGTGGGGCTGGCGATGCTCGTCCTGCCCGGTCCTGGCCTGCTGGTCGTCTTCGTCGGCCTCGCGCTGCTGGCGACCGAGTTCGTGTGGGCGCGCGTGTGGCTGCGGCGGCTCAAGATCTCGACGAAGCGCGCAGGGCGGCGCGCGCGCACGTGGTGGCGGCGCGGGCGCGAGCACGATCCTCAGCCGTAGCGACCCTCGATGTACTCGGCCGTGCGCGGGTTCGCCGGGTTCAGGAACAGGTCCTCGGTGCGCGCGTGCTCGATCAGCTCGCCGAGCAGCATGAAGATGCACTCGTCCGAGGCGCGCCGCGCCTGGGCCATGTTGTGGGTCACGACCAGGATCGTGTACTGGCCCTTGAGCGCGAACATGAGCTCCTCGATCGCGCGCGTGCCCTCGACGTCGAGCGCGCTGCAGGGCTCGTCCATCAGGATCACCTCGGGCTTGAGCGGCAGGAGGCGGGCGATGCACAGCTTCTGCTGCTGCTCGAGCTGCAGCCCCGTGGCGCGCGCGTGCAGGCGGTCCTTGAGGTCGCGCCACAGGCCCACCTCGGTCAGCGCGTGCTCGACCGCCTCGTCCAGGTCGGAGCGCGTGAGCGCGCCGTCGCGGTGGATGCGCAGCCCGAAGACGACGTTCTCGTACACC
>Ga0111538_10011852_pt1 | contig 11532 bp, 11 predicted proteins | sample SoiMethybrSBSTD1_FD_79669 | JGI IMG/M metagenome (GOLD analysis project Ga0111538, IMG submission 79669) | Bulk soil microbial communities from a Populus tree surrounding site in Tennessee, USA - Soil MetaG P. TD hybrid SBSTD1 (version 2)... | ecosystem: Environmental > Terrestrial > Soil >...
CAACAGCACCGCCACGATTACGACCACGGTCACTCCTGCGCCGGTCGCCGATCTAACCCTTGGCCTGATCGACGCGCCGGACCCGGAAGCAATTGCCACGGCGGTCAGCGAGCTGCTGCGCTCGCGGTCGCCTGCGGACGAGGTGGCGGACTACGCGCGCCGCTTTGCGTGGGGTCCCTCGATCGAGCGGCAGCTCGCCGAGTTCAGGCGCATCGCGAGGACGTGGATCGCATGAGGATCCTGTACCACCATCGCATCCGCTCGAAGGACGGGCAGTTCGTGCATCTCGAGGAGATGATCCACGCGCTCGCTGCTCTCGGGCACGAGATCGAGATCGTGGGGCCGCGGCGCGTCGAGGACGAGCAGTTCGGCGCCGACGCCGGTTATGTGGCCAGCCTCAAGAAGTGGCTGCCCGGAGCGGCGTACGAGGCGCTCGAGCTCGGGTACGCGCTCGATGATTACCGCCGCCTGGCTGCGGCGGTGCGTACATTCCGACCGGATTTCATCTACGAGCGGTACAACCTGTATTTTCCCTCCGGTGTCTGGGCGAGGCGCAGGTTCCGGGTCCCGCTGCTGCTCGAGGTCAACGCGCCGCTGTACGAGGAGCGCAGGCGCTATGGCGGCATCGCGCTTCCGCGGCTCGCACGGTGGTCCGAGCGGCAGGCGTGGCGCGGTGCGGATCTGGTGCTGCCGGTTACGGAGGTGCTCGCGGGGCATGTCGCTGCGACCGGCGTGCCGCGCGAGCGGATTCACGTGATCCCCAACGGGATCAACGAGCGAGCGTTCGCGGGCCTGCCCGACCGGGAGACCGCCAAGCGCAGCCTCGGGTTGACCGGTCGCTTCGTGCTCGGCTTCGTCGGCTTCATGCGCGACTGGCATGGTCTCGACCGGGTGTTGAACTTCATCCGCAGCCAGCCTAGGCCGGATCTGCACGCGCTCTTCGTCGGCGACGGGCCCGATCGCGCCAGGCTCGAGCGGATCGCCGCCGCGCTCGGGCTGTCCTCGCGCCTCACGATCACCGGCGTCGTCGATCGCGGTGACGTACCCGCAGCGATCGCGGCCTTCGACATCGCATTGCAGCCGGCGGTTGTCGAGTACGCCTCGCCGCTCAAGCTCTTCGAATATCTTTACGTCGGTCTGCCCATCGTGGCGCCGAACACGCCCAATATCCGCGAGGTGCTTGCCGACGGCGACAACGGGCTCTTGTTCGACCCGGCGGCGGAAGCAAGCTTTCATGCCGCGCTTGCGCGCCTGCTCGCGGACGAGGGCCTGCGGCGCCGCCTCGCTGCACGCGCGACCGAGACGGTCCGGCTGCGCGATCTGACCTGGACCGGTAACGCGCAACGGGTTACGCGGCTCGCGGAATCGCTGGCCGCCGGGAGGACGCAGACATGCGCGCCCTGCTAGTAACACTGGTGGTCTTCGGCGCCGTGCCGTGGATGTTCTACTACCCGTTCGTCGGCCTCATGTTCTGGGTCGGGATCGGATATCTGAATCCGCACCGGCTGGCGTATGGTTTCGCCCGCGATCTGCCCTTCGTCCAGGTAGCGGCGATCGTCACCCTGATCGCGTGGCTGTTCTCAAAGGAGCCGAAGAAATTCCCGGCGAACGGGGTCACCATCACCTGGCTCCTGTTCACCGCCTGGGTCTGCATCACGACCCTGTTCGCGCTCAATCCAGAAAACGCCGGAACCGAACTGGTCCGCTTCCTCAAGATCCAGCTCATGACGCTGATGATGCTGTTCATGCTGACGGACCGGCGCCGGATCGAGATCACGGTCTGGGTGGTGGCCCTGTCGATCGCCTTCTACGGCACCAAGGGAGGAGTATTCACGCTGCTCTCCGGCGGTCATTACCACGTGCTCGGCCCGGTGAGCACCTTCATCGCCGGCAGCAACGAAATCGCCTTTGCGACCATCATCATCCTGCCGCTGCTCTGGTACATCTGGCACATCACCGATCGGCGCTGGCTCAAGATGGCGCTACTCGGATCCGCCGGGCTCTGCGTGCTCTCCGTGCTCGGCTCGCAGTCGCGCGGCGCCTTGCTCGCTCTCGTGGCTATGCTCGGCCTGCTCTGGCTCAAGAGCACCGGCAAGTTCGTCACCGGGACGCTCGGTATCCTGGCGCTCGCGCTGGCACTGCTCTTCATGCCGCCGGAGTGGATGGAGCGCATGCAGTCGATACCGAACTACGAAGAGGACCTGTCGGCGATGGGGCGCATCAATGCGTGGCGATTCGCCTTCAACCTGGCGAGCGACCATCCGATCTTCGGCGGCGGGCTGCGGACCTTCACGCCCGAGCTCTTTCTGGTCTACGCGCCGGACCCGACCAACTTCCACGATGCGCACAGCATCTTCTTCGAGGTGCTGGCGGAGCAGGGCTACGTCGGCCTGGTGCTGTTCGTCACGATGGGTCTCCTGACCCTGCTCCTCGCCGGGCGAACCATCCGCATGGCGCGCGGCCGCGATGACCTCCGCTGGGCGGCGCTGCTCGCCGCAATGCTGCAGGTGAGCCTGGTCGGCTACGCGGTCGGCGGCCTGTTCCTCGGGCTCGCGTACTTCGATCTGCCGTATTCTCTGCTGGCGCTCGTCGTCACAACCCATGTCGTGGTCGCGAGGGAGCTGCGCGAGGTGCCGCAGCCGACCGGTGACAGGCTGCCGGAAGCGAGCCCGGCGGGCGCAGGCGCCTGACGATGCAAGCCGGCCTCGCGGTGCTCATCTACCACCGCGTCGGATCCGAGGCGGATCCACTGCGGCCGAGGATGGCGACGGCCGACGAGTTCCGTCGACAGATGCGCGTCCTGGCGCGGTACTTCCGTCCCTGCGGTCTGGCCGAGGGCATGCGGCTGCTGCGCGATGGCCAGTTGCCCGCGAGGTCGGTCGCCGTTTCCTTCGACGACGGCTACGCCGACAACGCGCGCATCGCGTTGCCGATCCTGCTCGAAGCGCGTGTGCCCGCGACCTTCTTCATCGCCACTTCGTACTTGGACGGCGGACGGATGTGGAACGACACCGTGATCGAGGCCGTGCGGCGGATCGTTCCGGGCGAGCACCGCTACGCGCACGCGGGCCTCGATCGCATCAGCGTCCCATCGAGCCTGGACCGGCGGTCGCTGGTGCTCGAGCTCCTGGGCGCGCTCAAGCACCTCCCGCAGGCGGAGCGCCAGGCGGCGGCCGATGCGCTCAGGGACCTCGCCGGACAGCCGCTCCCCGGCAGCCTTATGATGAGCCGGAGCGAGGTCCGGACGCTCGTCGACGCGGGCATGGACGTCGGTGGCCACACGCGCAGTCACCCGATATTGAGCGGCTTGAGCGCGGAACGCGCGGAGGAGGAGATTGCCGGCGGTCTCGAGGATCTCGCTGGCATCGTTGGTCGTCGCCCTGCGATGTTTGCATATCCGAACGGGCGGCGTGGCGTCGACTATGGCGACCGCGAGGTCGCGATTCTCCGGCAGCTGGGAATTGGCGCCGCGCTCGTCACGCATCGCGGAATCGTCACGCGCGATTCCGATCCACTGCAGGCACCGCGCCTGACGCCGCTGCATCGCGACGCGCTCCGATTCGGCTACGCTCTCTGGCGGGCCTACGGCGCTCCGCAATGGGATCCCGAGTCCGAGCGGGCGGTCCCTGTGTCCGACGCCGCCTGATCCGGGCGGCGCGCCGATCGACCGTTTTCAGAGCCTCAAGGTGCCGCCCCTCGCGTCCAGCCAGAGTTCGAGGGACGTCAGCACCCAGACGAGCTCGCCGTAGTACGCGGCGTGACCCTCGCGGTGCAGCCGGAGCGTCTCCTTGAGAAACCCGCTTCGGAATATTCCGCGTGATTCCAGCGAATCGAGCGCGGTTTCCGACATGCGGCGCAATCCCGGGTGCGTGCGTGTCCAGACCCCGAACGGCAGTCCGAACCCGTGCTTCTTCTTGGCGAGGATCTCGGCGGGTAGCAGGTCACGCGCGGCGTACTTGTAGAAGCCGCGCAACTCGCCGTTTCGCATCTTCACCTGGCCCGGGATGCTGCACGCCAGGTCGACGAGCGCGGTGTCCAGCATCGGGTACGCGACCTGGATACCCGCCGCCCTGCACGCGGTGTTGACCTTGACCAGATCGTTATCGTGCAGCGTGAATGCCCAGTCGAGGAACAGCATGCGGTTCACGGCCTCGCCGCGCTTCGGAGCCGCATACTCCTCGCGCCACAGGCGCAACGGCCTGGCGGTGTCCACCGAGTCGAGAAAGTCCGATGCGAACACCTCGCGCGGCGCATGGCGGTGGAGGTAGTTGTAGCTCTGCAGCCGGTCGGGGAGCGGTGTCCGCGCCTGCTCGATGTAGCGCCACAGCTTGCCGAATACGGAGGAAGGCCACGCCCGACCGACGGGGCCGATGACGGGCTCGAGCACTGCGCTGCGGAGGCGCGGCGGGATGCGCAGGTAACGCTCGAACAGGAGCTGCTTGGCATAACGTGAGTTGCCCGCGAACAGCTCATCGCCGCCGTCGCCTGCCAGCAGGCAGGCTACGCCGGCGTCGCGGGCGAGCATCGCGCAGCGATAGGTTGCAGCCACCGACGAGTTTCCGAACGGTTCATCCGTCGCGGCGAGCAGCGGCGGGGCGAGTTCGAGAACCTCGTCGGGCGTCATGTAATGCTCGCATGCGTCGAGCCCGAAGTGCCGCGCTGCGATCCGCGCGTAGTGCATCTCGTCGTAGCCGTCGGCGTCGAAGCCGATGGAAAAGCTGCGCGCGCCGCCGGGAGCGAGTCTGCGTGCCATGAGGCCCGCCACCGTCGAGCTGTCGAGCCCTCCGCTGAGGAACGCTCCCGTCGGGCCTTCGCGTTCCATCGCCCGCCCGACGGCGGCTTCGAGGGTCTCGATCAGCGACCGCGCGACGCCGTCGATCCCGCCGTCGGTGCTCTCCGCGAACTCCTCCAGCCGATGGCGGTGTACGGTCGCCGAATCCCGGTCAGCGCGCAGGAAGTGCCCCCGCGGCAGCTTGGCCACGCCGCGGTAAATGCAGAGCGGGCTCGGCACGTGATGAAAATAGACGTACGCATAGAGTGCCGCCGGATCGATCTCAGGCCGCACCATCGCGGGCGGCAGCACGTCGGCTGCGCGGCTCGCGATGCGCAGGACCGAGCCGTGCTGCGACCAGAAGAGCGCGTGCACACCCATGCGATCGATGCCGGCCAGCATCTCCCCGCGATCGAGATCGACGATGACCCCTGCGGCGGCGATGTCATCGGCATCGGGCCAGTGGCCGGGTTCGCGCTGCCACGCCTCGAGCCAGCGGCGCGAGAGCCCGGCAGCGATGGCTGCACCCGCCGTGGACGGCGCGGCTGGATCGACGGAGCAGAGCACCGCGATCCGGCCGTCTTCGCTCCAGACCGGCGTTTCCCCGCCCGCGTCGACCGCTCCATGCCGGGCCGCGCCGCGAAGCGCGGCGAGGTCGATGCAGACGCGCACCGGCGGCGCTCCTCAGGATTCCGGGATCTGTACGCCGGCCTCGGCCAGCTTGTCACGCAGCGCCGGCAGCGGGTATCCGCCGGCGTACGCCTTGGCCGCATAGTTCGCGGCCTCGTCGAGATTGTCGCGCTGAAACTCGAGCAGTCCCCGGTTGTAGAAGAGCTCGGGCGACTTCAAGCCCATTTCCTCTGCCTGCACGTAGAAGGCGTGCGCCTGGTCGTATCGCTTGGCGCGATGCAGATACGTACCGTAGAGCATGTAGAGCTGAGCGTCCTTGGGGCGGAACGCGAACGCACGCTCGAAATAACAGTCTACCGTGAAATACCGATCCGATTCGCCGGGCTTCTTGAGCTGGAAGCGCGCCATCGATTCGAGCGCGGCATAGTGATTCGGGATATGGCGCAACGTGTAGTGGATGTCGCCCGGCAGCTCGGCAGTCGAGCCGCGGATGAGGGCTGCTACCTCCGGGGTGAAGTGGTGCTTCACCACGATGTTGATCTTGCCCTGGTCGGCCGGGTCGTTGATGTCGAGCGGGCGGCGGAAATTGTTGTCATCGAGCGGGCCGCCGCAGATCGCGTGCACCGGACCCGACACTGCGAAGCCGCACAGCAGCAGGATCCAGGCCGCCTTGCGGCGCATCAGACGCGCAGATCGCGCGCCGTGTTGAGTCGACCGGAGTGAATTGCTCATGATCTGCCCATTAGACCAGCGTCGGCGATCCCCGTTCAGCGACCCGGTCACACCGGACACGGGTTCAGACTAGTTACCACAGTTGCGCAGCCCGAGTCACGGATCCCCGCCGCGTGCGCCGGCGCTGGCATCGATGGGCAGGGCAGGGCCCCTGCGTCCCGGCAGGCAGAAATGCAGCCGCGGCTCAATCGAGGAGATCATCAGCTGGCAATTGAACAGAATCAGAAACAAGCCCCACCCTACGGGCTTTGCCCCCATACGCGCCTGGGAGGCGCTGGAGACGAGGTTGAAGCTCGAGATACGGCTCACGCTCCAGCGATAGCCACGCTGTCTGAGGAGCTCGTAGGCGGCCTCCCACAGCCGTGCGAAGAGCAGGCCGCCGCGCTCCTCGGGCAGGATGAATATGTCGTAATCCCAGGCCGCGCGGCCGCGCGGCCGCGGGTCGAAGCTTGCACGGACTTCGTCCTCCTCGTAGACGCCTGTCGCGAGCCACATGGAGGCCAGCAATCTGTCGTTCCTCGCCGCGCCGAGGCAGATGTCGCCGTTTGCGAGCCGCGCCTGGACCAGCTTCGGGTCGCGCGGGATCTGCGCGAGCAGCGGATCGCCGCTCTCGAGCGCGCATATCGCGACGGCGCTCGCGCGCCGGGGCATGAGGCGTGCCTCGGGGATCGGCTGCGACCAGAACGTGTACTTGAGCAGACGCGAGTTGTTTCCCGGCAGCCGTCGCAGAAAGCGCGCCAGCAGGTAGAGTGGCGCATCTATCGGACCGAAGTCCCGGAGGCTCGCCTTGGCCCTCACGCGGAGTCTGCGCTCGTGATCACAGTGCCCATCGCGCGAATCATATGTTGAAGGGTCTGCTCGCGGGCAGCGCTATGCTCGCCCTGCGCGTTGGTGCCGCAACTCTGCCCGAGATCCCGCCCGGGTGCTGGTACGAGGTCGACGGTTCGAGCCTCGCCGCCTCCGGTGTGCTGGCGGACAACATTGCGGGCAGCGAGGGCTCAGTGAACAGGATCACGGCGTGGAGCGGCGCGGCGCTCGATCCGGCGTCGAGTCGCCTCTACGTCTGGGGCGGCGGGCACGCAGACTACGCAGGCAACGAGGTCTACGCCTTCGATCTCGAGACGCTGCGCTGGCAGAGGCTTTCGGATCCCGCGCAGCCCGACCGCGAGCGCACCGACGGCTACGGCGACGGTACGCCGAGATCCCGCCACACCTACGACTACATCGAGTTCGTGCCGGCCGCGAACCGGCTGATGTCGTTCGGCGGGGCAGCGCTCTATCCCTATGGCAACACCGCGACACGACGTATCTCGGAGTTCGATCCGGCAACCCGCGGCTGGGTGACCGGGCGCCGTGCCGACGTGCCCGCCGGCGGAAACATGATCGGCGCCCATGCCAGGCTCGATCCGGTCTCGGGCGATGTCTTCTTCCTGGCCGGGCAGCGCGCGGCGCCGGTGCGCTACTCACCCGCCGACGATCGGTGGCGCGACGGCTGGGAACGAACCTATGTGCGCGTGCATGCCACGGCAGCGATCGATCCGCAACGTCGATTGTTCGTGCTCATCGGCAGTGGCGCCGGCGCGCCGCAGGCCCTCAAGTGGGATCTCGACCGCCCTGGTCCGGTCACCGACCTGCGTGCCGTCACCACCGGCGACAAGGAAGTCGAGCGCGCTTACGCGCCCGGCTTCGACTTCCATCGTCCTTCCGGCATGTTCGTCGCGTGGTCGGGTGGGGCGGATGTACACGTCCTCGACCCGAAGGGCTGGAGGTGGACGCTCCGCAAGCCGGCGCCCGGGAATGGTGTCGTTCCCGACCGGCCGCTTTCCACCGGGACTTATGGAAGATTCCGCTACGTCCCGGCGCTCGACCTGTTCGTGCTCATGAACGGAGTCGAGCGAAACGTGCTCCTGTACCGGCTGGCATCGCTATAATTTCCGACTCATGCTCGCAAACGAACAGACGCTGAACGATGTGCGCGCCGTCCTGACCCGCAGCCTGCAGCTCGGAAACCGGGGCGGCGCCCTCGACCGCTCGACCCCGCTGCTCGGCAATCTCCCCGAGCTCGATTCGATGGCCGTGGTGCACGTGCTCGCGGCCCTCGAGGAGCAGTTCGGCATCATCGTCGAGGACGACGACGTGTCGGCCGAGACGTTCTCCACGTTCGGCAGCCTTGCGGACTTTGTCGAATCGAAGCTCGCCGTCTGAGCTTCCGCGCGAATTCGCGGTGGCCAGCCGTCTGCCCGGACCCGATCCGTATTTCCTGGCCGGCACGGCCGGTCCACTGTTCGCGCTGCATTTTGCCGCTGCCGGTCCCGCGCAGCGCGCGGTGCTGGTGCTCCCCCCCTTCGCCGAAGAATTGAACAAGTCGCGACGGATGATCGCGCTTGCCGCGCGCGCGCTGCAGGCGGCCGGCATCCATGTGCTCCTGCTCGACCTCTATGGCACGGGAGACAGCGGTGGCGACTTCGGCGACGCGACGCTCGCGATATGGCGTGACGATGTGCGCCATGCGACGGGCTGGCTCGCCGGGCGCGGCGTGACCCGAGTCGATGTGCTTGCCGTGCGGGGAGGAGCATTGCTGCTCGAGGACTTCGCGCCACCGACCGGTATCGCGCCTGGCCAGGTCGTGCTGTGGCAACCGGTCACGAGCGGCCGACTGCTGGTCACGCAGTTTCTGCGGCTCTACGTCGCGGAGGCGATGGGAGGCAGCGGACCCTCGCCCCACGCCCGCGCAGTGCTCGAGTTGGACGGGCGTGTCGAGGTCGCAGGGTACATGTTGAGCCGCGAGCTCGTGAGCGGGCTCGAGGGCGTCGTCGATCCGCTGGCGCATACGGGTCCCTGGGAGAGTTTCGACTGGCTCGAGGTCTCGGCCGCGGGCGTCAACGCGCCTGTCGCCGCGTCCCGGCGCTCGATCGCGGCGATGCGTGCTCGCGGCCAGCGGGTGCAGGAGCTCGCTGTCGAAGGCGAGCCGTTCTGGGCGACGCCGGAAATCGCGGTCGTGCCGACGCTCGTCGAAGCGACCGTCTCGCGCCTCGCGGAGTCGATCGCATGAGCGCCGAGGAAGGCGTCTGCATCGAGTCGCGGGGCGAGCGGCTGATCGGCATCCTGCACCGCCCGCCGGCAGCCGCGCGCGGCGCGGGGCCGGGCGTCGTCGTCGTCGTGGGTGGCCCGCAATACCGCGTGGGCAGTCACCGCCAGTTCGTACTGCTGGCGCGCGCGCTCGCAGCACGCGGCTGTCCCGTGCTGCGTTTCGATCTCGCCGGGATGGGCGACAGCGGGGGAGAGTTCGCGGGCTTCGAGCGGTCGGCAGGCGATATCCGCGCCGCGATCGACGCGCTGCAGCAGCTCGAGCGCAGCGTGCGCGACGTTTGTCTTTGGGGTCTCTGCGACGGCGCGTCCGCCGCGCTGATGTACGTCCCGCAGGATCCGCGGGTGTCGCACCTGGTGCTCGTCAATCCCTGGGTGCGCACCAGTTCGGGTCAGGCACAGGCGTACCTGGACGCGTACTACGGGCGCAAGCTGCGGAGCCGCGGATTCTGGCGACGCATGGCGAGCGATCCTGCGGCCGTGCTGAAGGCGGCGGGCGGCTTTTTGTCGAACATCCGTAAGGCTCGACGCGGATCTGAGCCCCGCGCGGAGCGCAACGGCGACGAAGCGCACTTTCTCGACCGCATGCTGGCCGGCGCGAGCGACTTCGAGGGCCGGACGCTGCTGCTCCTGAGCGGCAGGGACCTGGTAGCCACTGAGTTCGAACTGCTGCTCGAGCGCTCGACGGATTGGCGGGCGGCATTCGGTCCGCCGCGTGTCGTGACACGCAAGCTGCCCGAGGCGACACACACCTTCGCCCGCGGCGCGTGGCGGGACTGGGTGGCTGCCGCGACCGCGGAATTTCTCGCATGACCGCCGAGCGGATGCTGCCCACCTTCATCGGAATCGGTGCACAGCGGGCCGGTACTACCTGGGCGTACAACTGTCTCGCACAGCACCCCGAGGTCTACATGAGCGAGAAGAAGGAGCTGCACTTCTTCTACGCGCATTACGATCGCGGTCTCGACTGGTATGCCGCGCAATTTGCGTCCGCCGGACAGGCGACGGCTCGGGGTGAGATCAGCCCGGACTACATGTACAGCCGCGAGGCGCTCGCGAACATTGCGCGGGACCTGCCAGGCGTGCGCGTGTTCGCCATCCTCCGCAACCCGATAGACCGTGCCATCTCCGCCTATGCGCTTCGCCAGGAACGAAACGAGGGCATGAGCTTCGGGGAGGCGTGCCGGCGCTTCCCGGCGCTGATCGGTCGCGGCCTGTATTGCGGTCACCTCGACGTGGTCGCGGAGTTCTTTCCGTCGGAGCGCGTCAAGGTGCTGCTGTACGACGATCTCGTGGCGCGTCCGGGTGCATTCATCGACGAGCTCTACTCGTTCGTAGGTGTGCGTACCGGGGTCCGTCCCGAGGCCATGGGTACGCGCTACAACCGCGTCATCTATCCTGGTTTGCAGAAGGCGCTGCTCGCGGTGCGTCTTGGCGGCCTTATCGACGTGGTCAAGCGCACTCCGGCCGGCACGTGGATACGGAGGCGAAACAGCGCCGCTCGGCGCGGCAGCGGCGTCGCGACCGAGGCCGATCTGGAGTACCTGCGGGCCGCGTTCGCCGACGACGTACGCGAGCTCTCGCGACGACTGTGCCGCGACCTCGGCGGCTGGCTGCACTGAGCATGTCGCCTCGCGCTCCAATCCTGCTGTTCGGGATGCCGCGTTCCGGCACGACCTGGCTGGGCAAGATCTTCGACAGCCACCCCACCGTGCTCTACCGCCACGAGCCCGATACCTGGCAGCGCCTCACCGACGTGCCGATCGTTGCGGGCAGGGATGCGCGGCAGACGCATGAGGCGCGTCTGCGTGCGTTCGTCGATTCGTTGCCCGCGATGCGAGCCGATCGCGTCTGCGGCAAACGCCCGCTGTTCCCGAAGGCGTACGCCACCCGGTCGGCCGTGCGGCGCTATGCGGTTGCGTCGATGCTTCACAAGGGTCTGGCGAGGGCGGGTCTGACGACCGAGCCACCGACGCCGCCACAGCCAGTGGACAGCGGGGATTATCGGCTCGTGTGGAAGTCGATCGAGTCGCTCGGCCGCCTGGGTCTGATGCTCGAGTGCCTGCCCGCGGCCAGATCCGTGCACATCGTCCGCCATCCCTGCGGCTATGTCGCGTCCGTCCTGCGCGGCGAAGCCGCTGCCCGGTTCGATCACAACGCGGCAGCCGCGGACTTCCCCATCTACGAGATGTTGTCGCGGACGGCGCCGGCCCGCCACCGCGGGCTGACGCTGGACGGCTTCCACGACATGTCCGCAGTCGAGCGACTCGCGTGGCGCTGGGTGATCGTCAATGAGTTTGCGGCAAACGACA
>Ga0111538_10011854_pt1 | contig 11531 bp, 10 predicted proteins | sample SoiMethybrSBSTD1_FD_79669 | JGI IMG/M metagenome (GOLD analysis project Ga0111538, IMG submission 79669) | Bulk soil microbial communities from a Populus tree surrounding site in Tennessee, USA - Soil MetaG P. TD hybrid SBSTD1 (version 2)... | ecosystem: Environmental > Terrestrial > Soil >...
ATTAGCGGACATCCATCCTGTTCGAGCCACGTCGGGAAGGACATTCTACGCCTGAAGGTATCGCGAGCCGGATCAGAAGCCGCGACGGCGGGCGGCGCTTCTTCGCCATCGACTGGGCGATGTCTGCGCCAGGCTTCAGCTGGCCGGTCAGCTATCACCTGGTTTGGACACCGATTTATGAACGCTTCGTCGTGACCGCATCAGCCGATTGCCCGGACGCATTCAGCTATGCGGATTTTGCGCTGGGCCACTTTGGTAGTGACGAAAATGTCGGGCAGTCCGTCATCGAGATCATCAAGGGCGACTGGATGATGCAGCGAGACGAGTGCGGCCAGAGGCGATGGGAGGAATTCCTGCACAGCGGACTGGTCAAAAAAGCTGCGGTTCACGCTCGCCGACCAAGTGTGGGCGGAGAATAATGATGAAGATGACACCGCGACGCATCGCTAGTCACGCATTGAACCTAGGCGGGGAAAAGCACTTGCACGTGAATGTCGGGGGCCGATGCTCGATCGCGCAAGTGCCTGCGGTTGTTTTCGCGGCGGGTAAACTCCTTGTGACGCGAGCGATTTATGTCCCGCGTTTGGCTTGCCGGCCGAGATGGTGGGCGCCGCAATATGCCCCATCGCCACTGTGCATTGCTCCAGTTGCGCAGAACACAACGTCGCGAGTCGCGCCGCGCGCACTTCTCGCGCTACGTGTCCTATCATAGAGCTGCTGACTGATCCGAGGTGACACTTCTCCACTTTCTAAACAGCAGATCACGAAATCGATTTGCAGCGGGCGAAAGGCTCCCGCCTCGGCGCTCCACGATTCCGATGGTGCGAGTGACTGTTGGTTCCACAATGGCCTTGGTGACGAGGCTTGGGTGAGTGCTTGGAGTCGCAAGACGAGGAAGCACTGAGGCTCCCATGCCGGTTTCCGTCAGTCCGAATGCGGTCGAAAGATGATTCACCTCATAAAACCAGCCGACATGTACATTCGCCTGCGCAAGCGCATTTTCTAACACGATGCGATTGCCGCTCTCACGACTGACCCCAATGATGCGGTGGTGTTCCAGGTCGCTCCATCGCACGCGGCGCTTGCCCGCGAGCGGGTGGTCACGCCGACAGATCAGCATGAAGGGATCGTGCATCAATGGAGTTACCGTAAGATCAGGGTGGGTAGTACCCAGGATATTTATCCCAAACTCAGCTTCCGTGCGTGCAATGCTTTCGAGGCCTTCGTTCGAGGATAGATCCAAGATCCGAAATCGGATGTCCGGGTAATGCGAGTTGAACTCCTCAATGACGCGCGGGAGAAAGTAGATTGCCGCCGTTGGAATTGACGCGATGCTGACCCGCCCACGTAGCTTTGTACCAAGCTCGGTCAGCGAGAGGATTGAACCTTCCAGCTCTTCGAGAAGCCGCCGCATTATCGGTTCGAGTTGCCTCCCTACAGCGGTAGGCGCGACGCGTCGCGTCGAGCGTTCCAGGAGCGGCGTTCCCAGCGATATTTCCATAGCTCTGATGCGGCGCGACAACGCCGGCTGCGACAGCCCTAGCGTCTCCGCGGCGCGATGGAAGCTGCGCATTTCCGAGACGGCGAGCAGGGCCCGCAGGTCCAGCATTTCAAAATTGATGCTCATGACGCATCAATAGAGCCATTCTTTGCATTGTACAAGCATCGCATTGCCTGCTTAGCATATCGAAAAGGTTCTATGCGGGAGGAGAGGATGAATGATCTCGCGCGCATTCCATGCGTTCTGATGCGCGGTGGCACGTCAAAAGGCCCGTATTTTCTGGCATCCGATCTTCCTCCCGATCCGCAGAACCGCGACCAGGTATTGCTGGCCGTCATGGGGTCTGGCCACTGGCTGGAGATTGATGGCATTGGCGGCGGCAATCCGCTCACCAGCAAGGTTGCAATCGTCAGTCCTTCGAAACAGCCCGGTGCGGATGTTGATTATCTGTTCGCTCAGGTAAAGGTCGAAGACCGCGTCGTGGATACCTCCCCGAATTGCGGAAACATGCTCGCTGGAATCGGTCCCTTCGCTATCGAGGCTGGTCTCGTCCCGGCTCAGGCCGGCACCACGACGGTTCGCATATATAATGTCAACACTAAACGCCTGATCGAAGCGCGCATTGCCACTCCCAACAAGACCGTCACCTATGACGGGAACGTCGCGATCGATGGCGTGCCCGGCACGGCCGCGCCGGTGCATCTCGCCTTTCTCGGCGCAGCCGGATCGAAGACTGGCAAACTCCTACCGACGGGATCGCCGGTCGATAATGTCGAGGGTGTGGAGGTTTCTTGTGTTGATGCCGCCATGCCGGTGGTCATTGCGCGCGCCGCCGATTTCGGAAAGACCGGCCACGAGAGCGTGAGTGAACTCAATGCCGACAAGGCATTTCTGACGCGGCTGGAGAAGACGCGCATCGCCGCTGGAAAGCGCATGGGCATTCACGATGCCGCCGAGCGTGTCATTCCGAAACCGGTCCTAATCGCTCCTGCGGCGCGCGGAGGGACTCTGGCCGGACGATATTTCATGCCGCACCTTTGTCACGGGGCTTTTGCAATTACCGGATCGGTTGCGGTTGCGACTGCAGCGGTTACACCCGAGACACTGCCGGCCGCTCTAGCGGGATCCCGTCCATTGCCGACCGATCTACGGATCGAGCATCCCTCGGGACACCTGGATGTACGTCTCGAAGCGCATCCTAATTATGCGGAACCGGCAGCATTTGTCGTGCGAACCGCTCGCCGGCTATTCGAGGGACACGTTCTGGTCAAGCGCTCTGCTCTGAGGAGCGATCGAACATCTGTGACCCCGCATCAAGAGCACGGCGAGCACGAACCAGAAGAGGTGGCGTAAGGGGGGCCAGCCTCGTTTGAGTAACGGGATTGGAATCACTTTTGTAGCTCCTAGGGAAGAAGCAGAATGAAGATCAATCCAGTAGCCGGCCATGCCAAGCCTAAGAAGCTGTATCAGCAGCTTTATGTGCAAGTCCTCATTGGCGTGTGTCTCGGAATTTTCGTTGGTCATTTCTGGCCCGAGTTCGGCGCCGCGATGAAGCCATTCGGCGACATCTTCGTGAAGCTCGTGAAAATGATGATTCCGCCGGTCGTGTTCTGCACGATTGCGAGCGGCATCTACTCCATGGCCGATAACAAGGAGATCGGAAAAACTCTGATCAAGGCCTTAGGGCTATTCTACGTCCTCACAATCATTGCTCTGCTCACCGGGTTAATTGCGGTCTATATCCTTCGGCCGGGAGTAGGACTTAACATCGATCCAGCATCCATCGATCCTGCCGTCGCTGCCCAGTACACCAAGCAGGTAAAATCGATGGGTTTCGTCGAGTTCATCATTCACATCATTCCCAACACCTTTTTTGCAGCTTTCACCGAAGGCGAAGTGTTGCCGGTACTTTTGCTGGCCATTCTCGTGGGATTCGGCCTGACGCGGGTTGGAACCGCGGGCGACCCCATCAAGAAGGCAATTGATTCGTTCTCCACCGTACTTTTTGCGGTATTCAACTTCCTTATGAAGCTTGCCCCTCTCGGCGCCTTCGGCGGGATGGCATTCACTGTCGGACGTTACGGCATCAAGTCGATTGGCTCGCTCGGTATGCTGATCATCACCTTCTACGTCGCCTGCGGGTTCTTTGTGTTCGTCGTTCTCAACTTACTGGCACGAATACATGGTTTCAGCCTGATGAAACTTTTGCGGTATACGAAGGAGGAACTGCTCATCGTGCTGGGCACGTCCTCGACCGAGCCGGTGCTTCCTCGCTTACTGTACAAGTTGGAACGGCTTGGCTGTAAGCGGGGCATCGTCGGCCTGGTGCTGCCGGCTGGCTATTCGTTCAACCTCGACGGAACGGCAATCTATCTCACCCTCGCTTCTGTGTTCATTACACAGGCGATGAACATCGATCTCTCTTGGGGTCAGGTGCTGGGCATGCTGTTCGTTATGTTGCTGACATCTAAGGGCGCAGCGGGCGTGACCGGAAGTGGATTCGTTGCATTGGTAGCGACACTGACGATATTCCCGGAGGTCCCGGTGGCTGGCGTGGCGATCATTGTCGGGATTGACCGCTTTATGTCGGAAGCGCGTGCGCTCACCAGCAGCGTCAGCAACACGGTCGCTGTTGTTGTGGTCTCAATATGGGAGCACGCTTGTAACCGCGAGGTGCTCCAACGCGAGCTCGACCAGAATTATGCTCAGACTGAGGAGGCGCTCGAAGAGGCACAGGTCTCAGACGCGTCGCTCACGTCGGAGCGCGCAGTCGCAGGATGAAGGCAATGACGCCTCCGAAGGCGAAACCCGACCCCAGGGGATTCCATGTTGGCCCAACAAAAACAGAACAGTTTTGGAGCGCATCAGACGCTCACTGTCGGCTTTCGCGATTATCTGATTGCTTCGATACCCCAGGCGGAAGCTGAAGGGCTTTTCGGCGCGAGCCGTCTCCCGGTATCACTCAAGATTATTCTGGAAAACCTGTTGCGCCACGAAGATGGCCGCTCCGTCGGCCGAGAAGATATCGAGCATGTCGTCAAATGGGTCGATGATCGCGGCAAGGCGAATTGCGAGATTGCGTTCCGTCCGGCGCGCGTGCTGATGCAGGACTTCACTGGCGTACCTGCCATCGTTGACCTGGCCGCGATGCGCGATGCGATCCACGATTTGGGAGGAGATCCGAACCGGATCAATCCACTCATCCCAGTCGATCTCGTATGCGATCACTCGCTCGTTGTCGACAGCTTCGGTTCGAGGGATGCCCTGTCTAAGAACATCGCCCTCGAATACGCGCGAAACGGGGAGCGCTATCAGCTGCTCAAGTGGGGGCAGAACGCATTCTCAAATCTGCGTGTCGTGCCACCGGGAGCAGGTATCTGCCACCAGGTGAACCTCGAACTCCTCGCGCAATCAGTATTTCAACAGCGTGACCAATCAGGCGCGGCATGGGCCTACCCCGATACTGTGATCGGAACTGACAGCCACACGACGATGGTCAACGGCCTCGCAGTGTTGGGATGGGGCGTCGGGGGCATCGAGGCGGAGGCTGCGCTGCTCGGCCAGCAGGTGTCGATGTTGATACCGGAAGTCGTTGGCGTGCGCCTTCTAGGGAGTCTTGCGACCGGCGTTACCGCAACAGATCTCGTGCTCCATGTCACGCAGATGCTGCGTAAATTTGGCGTGGTTGGAAAGTTCGTAGAATTCTTTGGGCCCGGACTGGACAAGATTCCCGTCACTGATCGCGCGACTATCGGCAACATGGCGCCGGAATACGGTGCCACCTGCGGCTTATTCCCCGTCGATGCACGCACGCTCGAATACATGCGGATGACCGGACGCAGCGACGAGCAGCTCGCGCTGATCGAGGCTTACTGCCGCCATCAAGGAATGTTTCGAGATCGTTCGACACCCGATCCGGAATTTACAGAAGTCTTGCAGCTCGATCTCAGCTCGATCGAGCCTTCAATCGCGGGTCCGAAGCGCCCCCAGGACCGCGTGCCACTCGCGCGGGGTCGCGAAAGCATCGAGGAGCTCATCCGACAAGAATCGACCTCGGTGCAGGCACACGACGAGCGCCAGCCGGTCGCAAATGCCGATTTCAGCATCGGTCACGGCGATGTCGTCTTGGCTGCGATTACCTCCTGTACCAATACGTCAAACCCGAGCGTAATGATCGCCGCCGGTCTTTTGGCGCGCAACGCCATAGCGCGGGGGCTGCGGACGAAGCCATGGGTCAAGACGTCTCTGTCCCCCGGTTCCCAGGTTGTTGCTGGATATCTTGAGGCGGCCGGCCTGCAGCCGGCATTGGATGCTCTCGGATTTAATCTAGTAGGCTTCGGTTGTGGGACGTGCATCGGGAATTCCGGGCCCTTGCGGCCGGAGATTTCACAAGCAATAGGCGATGCAAATTTGATCGGGGTCGCGGTCCTCTCTGGAAACCGAAATTTCGAGGGGCGCATCAACCCGGATGTGCGCGCGAATTATCTCGCTTCTCCCCCGCTAGTGATTGCCTATGCTCTCGCCGGCACGATGCGGATCAACCTGCAAACCGACCCGATCGGTCGCAATAGTGATGGAAAACCGGTTTATCTGCGTGAAATCTGGCCGAGCGATGCCGAAGTTGAGACCACGATCACTCGGCACGTCACGAGTCAGCTGTTTCGCGAACGGTATGCGACCGTCTATCAAGGCGACGCCAACTGGCGCTCGGTACCGATCAGCAAAGATCCCACCTATAGGTGGAACGGTCATTCAACTTACGTGCAGCGCCCACCTTATTTTGCCGGCATCAAGATGGCATCGGAGCCCGTCGAGGACATTGTATCGGCGAGAATACTTGCTCTCCTCCTTGATTCGATTACCACCGATCACATCTCCCCTGCCGGATCGATCAAGGCCGCATCCCCCGCCGGCTTGTATCTCCAGGAACGGCAGGTGCGCGTGGCCGATTTCAATCAATACGGCACAAGGCGCGGCAATCACGAGGTGATGATACGCGGCACGTTCGCCAATATTCGTATCAAGAACCAGATTGTGAAGGACGAGTCGGGTGCCGTCGTCGAGGGTGGATGGACCGTCAAGTGGCCGGAAGGCGAGCGTCTTTCCATTTACGACGCTGCGATGGCTTACGCGCGCGAGCGCGTACCGCTCGTGATCTTTGCCGGCAAGGAATACGGGACCGGCTCGTCGCGCGATTGGGCTGCCAAGGGTACGAGGCTCCTTGGTATCCGTGCAGTCATTGCCGAGAGCTTCGAGCGCATCCATCGTTCCAATTTGGTCGGCATGGGCGTCCTTCCATTCGTCTTCGATCAGGGCACGACTTGGCGGTCACTCGGCATCACCGGGAACGAAGTTGTTACAATTCGTGGACTGTGCGGTGGGCTTGAACCACGACAACGGCTTGAGGCGCAGATCAAGCGACAAGACGGATCAAGCTTCGGCATACCGCTGACATGCCGGATCGATACTCTTGATGAGCTTGAATACTTCAAGAACGGTGGGATTCTCAATTTCGTACTTCGGCAGCTTGCGGCATGACGCAGAAATATCAGGAAAGTACGATGGCAACTGTCCGCAAAATTCCAGCAACTCTAATTCCGGGCGATGGAATTGGACCGGAAATCACCGAGGCAGTGACCCGCATACTCGACGCGGTAGGTTCACCGTTTGAATGGGATGTGCAGCAGGGTGGTATGGCGGGTATTGGCAACGGCGGCGATCCCCTGCCCAAGTCCACCTTGGACAGCATCAAGCGAACCAAGCTGGCATTGAAGGGCCCACTCACGACGCCTGTGGGCGGCGGCTTTCGGTCCGTCAATGTGCGGCTGCGTGAAGCATTCGGCCTGTATGCAAACGTCCGCCCGGTGCGCACCATCCTGCCCGGCGGGCGCTACGACAATATTGATCTGGTGCTGGTGCGCGAGAATATTGAAGGCCTCTATGTAGCTTTCGAGCACTTCATTGGAGTCGGAGATGATCCGCATGCCGTCGCAATCTCGCAGGGGATCAATACCCGCGCGGAATGTCTGCGTATAACGCGGTTTGCTTTCGACTATGCAGTGCGCCACGGGCGAAAAAAGGTCACAGTGGTACACAAGGCAAATGTGCTCAAGGCGCTTACCGGCCTCTTTCTGGAAGCCGGACGCGAGGTCGCCAAAGAATACGAGGGCCGTGTGCAGATGGACGATCGCATCGTCGACGCCTGTGCCATGCAGCTAGTCATGAATCCGTGGCAGTTCGATGTGATCGTCACCACCAACCTATTCGGGGACATTCTCTCTGATGAAATCGCTGGTCTTGTAGGCGGCCTTGGCATGGCGCCCGGCGCCAACATCGGTTCCGGCGCTTCGATCTTTGAGGCGGTGCACGGATCCGCTCCGGATATCGCCGGGAAGGGGGTCGCGAACCCATTGGCACTGCTCCTTGCCGCTTGCCTGATGCTGGAACATGTCGGGCGCGCGGAGCTTGCAAACAGAATCAGGGGCAGCATTTCCGATGTACTGGTCAAAGACACAATCCGGACGCCGGACCTTGGGGGAAGGGCGACCACCAAAGACCTCACCGGCGCGCTCGTGAGGCGGATCCAGCACTAGTCCTTGATTTTCACTGGCGTGCAAGCCGCGGAGCCAAGTATGAATATTACAAGCATGCTTTATGGGGCACCTCTGCTGGAGCACGTGGAATTTCCCAGCTCTGAAGTATTGGGTCCCGGGGCAACCGAGGATGAAATCCAGAGCCTGATCGACAAGCATAAGCTCATTTTCATCAAGCCGCTGTTCAAGGGCGGCATTGGCAAGAAGGGCAAGTCCGGCCTGATCGGCAAGGCCAGCGATCTCAAGACAGCACTGGCGGAAAAAGAGCGTCGCTATTTTGCGGAGCATCGGCATGGAAATGGGCGTGAAGGCCGAGCTATTCCCGACCGAGGTGCGGGCGCTGGGCGTGGGCCTTCCCTATGCGATCGCGAACGCAATGTTCGGTGGCACCGCCGAGTATGTGGCGCTGTGGCTCAAGTCGGCGGCGCACGAGCAATGGTTTTTCTGGTACGTCGCCGGGATGGCCGCCATTGCGTTTGCAGCCTCTCTCATCATGCCCGACACGCGCAAATACGGATATCTCGAGGGGACTGGACAAATCGAGCGCTGAAAGTGCGCCTCGGTTGCTTGCCGCTATTCGTGTTGGATTTGGAGCATCAATATGACCAACGGTTCCGATCTTCTGGTTGCTGCGTTGGAGAATGAAGGCGTCGACCGCATCTTCGGCATTCCCGGCGAAGAGAATCTTGACGTCGTCGAGTCGCTGCGACGATCTAAGATCGAGCTCGTTCTCACCCGTCATGAGCAGGCCGCAGCCTTCATGGCGGCAACGCACGGACGCCTGACCGGCCGAGCCGGTGTGTGCATCGCAACGCTCGGACCTGGCGCGCTCAACCTCTCGACCGGCGCGGCCTACGCCCATCTCGGCGCTATGCCGATGATTATGATCACCGGCCAAAAGGCTATCATGACGGCGAAGCAGGCGCGCTTCCAGATCGTCGATGTAATCGCTTCGATGCGTCCGCTGACGAAGATGACGCGCCAGATCGTCAGTCCAGGCTCCATTCCGGCGATCGTGCGCGATGCGTTTCGGGTCGCAATGGAGGAACGGCCGGGCCGGTGCACCTGGAACTTCCGGAGGACGTCGCCGGGGAGAAAACTGAGAACGTTCCGCTGGTATCACCGCATCCGATCGAGCTACCGGTCGCACCACCGCCCGCGCTTGATCGCGCCGCTGAGATGATTCTCAAAGCGCAGCGGCCATTGATCATGCTGGGCGCGGGATCAAGCCGCCCCAAACTTGTTGAGCCGCTATCAAGCTTCGTGCGTCGAACGCGGATTCCTTTCTTCAACACCCAGATGGGAAAAGGCTCCGTGACCGGCGGCTCCAATCTCTACATGGGAACCGCTGCGCTTTCCGCCGGCGACTACGTTCACAGAGCGGTGGATCATGCCGATCTCATCATCGCGATCGGGCATGACACGGTGGAGAAGCCTCCCTTCATCATGGGCCCACGTGGCCCGAAGGTGATTCATGTTGGTTTTACGGCAGCCAATGTCGAACAAGTGTACTTCCCGCACGCCGAGGTTGTCGGCGATGTCGGACCTAGCCTGGCGCTGTTGGCCGACCGGATCGAAGGAAAACTGAGGGCAGATCCCGTGTTTACCGGGCTGCGCAGCGAAATCATGGCGCGCATCCGAGACCGGGCAGACGAGGGACGATTCCCGCCCACGCCTCAGCGCATCGTCCGCGATGTGCGAAAAGTCATGCCGGAAGACGGCATCGTTTGCCTTGACAATGGCATGTACAAGATCTGGTTCGCGCGCAATTACCGCACTCACGTCGCGAACACGCTGCTGCTCGACAATGCGCTGGCGACGATGGGCGCCGGGCTGCCATCCGCCATGATGGCATCGATCCTGTATCCGAACCGCCGTGTTCTTGCGGTGTGCGGCGATGGCGGGTTCATGATGAACTCTCAGGAAATGGAGACAGCGGTGCGGCTGGGACTGAACCTAGTCGTTTTGATCCTGGAGGACTCCGCTTATGGGATGATACGCTGGAAGCAGGCGGTCGACAATTTCGCTGACTGGGGGCTCACGTTCGGAAATCCGGATTTCGTCAGATATGCGGAATCATACGGCGCGATCGGACATCGCGTGCAGCGCACGGACGATCTCGTCCCGATCATCGACGGCGCCTTCAAGGACACCGGCGTGCACTTGATAACAGTTCCCATCGACTACGTTGAGAACACGCGGGTTTTGGTGGAGGAGCTGCAGGGACGCGTTCCCGAGGTTGCCTGATCTTATCTACTGAACCAAAGGAAGAACGACATGGTGGTAAAACAGCAATTGGCCGACCAATTGAAGGCGCAGAGCGACATCTGGCGAGCCCAGGTCAAGGACTATCAGGAGCGACTCGAGCAGATGGGCGAACAAGCGCGCAGCGAGTACAAGAAGACGATGGAGCAGATGCAAGCGAAAGCCGAGGAGGCACAAAAACTTGCCGAGCAGGTTCGCAGCGCCAACGAGGCTGCGTGGAACGACATGATGTCAGCAAGCCAGAAGGCTTTCGCCGAACTTCAGAAGGGGTGGGCTGAGGCAGTCGGACGTTTCAAATAGTCACTAGTGACGCCCGACCTCTGTTTGTATCGCCGTTGTTGATGGCCGCTGAGATTCGGCTGACCAATTTGGACTGTGCGATGAAAATCAAAGCTGCCGTTCTAAATAAAATGGGCATCGAGCCACCCTACGAGAAGACGAAGCCACTTGCGATCGAGGAATTTGACCTCGACGACCCAGGCCATGGAGAGGTGATGGTGAAGATCCGGGCGGCCGGTCTTTGCCACTCCGACCTTTCGGTTATTGATGGCAATCGTCCGCGGCCGACGCCCATGGTGCTAGGCCATGAAGCGGCCGGCATTGTCGAGAAGCTCGGTCCGGGTGTGAACGACCTTAAGATCGGCGATCACGTCGTGATGGTGTTCGTGCCGAGTTGCGGACACTGCCTGCCTTGCGCGGAAGGCCGTCCTGCGCTGTGCGAGCCCGGCGCTGTTGCCAACGGCGCTGGCACGCTGCTTTCTGGCGAGCGACGGTTACATCGCGATGGCCGCGACGTGCATCATCACCTCGGGTGCTCGGCGTTCGCCGAATATGCGACGGTGTCGCGCCGGTCGCTGGTCAAGATCGACAAAGAATTGCCGCTTGATGAGGCCGCACTGTTCGGCTGCGCGGTGCTGACCGGTGTCGGTGCCGTCATCAATACCGCGAAGGTATCTGCAGGAGCTAGCGTCGCGGTGATAGGCCTTGGCGGCGTGGGCCTGAGCTCGCTACTCGGTGCCGTCGCCGTTGGCGCGCGCCGCGTGGTCGCGATTGATCTCTCCGACGAGAAGCTTGGGCTTGCGCGCCAGCTTGGTGCGACAGACACGTTTAATCCAAGCACCCCGAACGCTGCCGACGAGATCAAGGCTGCAACGGGCGGCGGCGTCGAGTTC
>Ga0111538_10011855_pt1 | contig 11531 bp, 9 predicted proteins | sample SoiMethybrSBSTD1_FD_79669 | JGI IMG/M metagenome (GOLD analysis project Ga0111538, IMG submission 79669) | Bulk soil microbial communities from a Populus tree surrounding site in Tennessee, USA - Soil MetaG P. TD hybrid SBSTD1 (version 2)... | ecosystem: Environmental > Terrestrial > Soil > Tree...
AGCGCCAGCAGCACCAGCAGCACCAGCAGCACCAGCAGCGCCAGCAGCACCAGCAGCACCAGCAGCGCCAGCAGCACCAGCAGCGCCACCACGGGGGGCCTGTTGTCCGCCGGCGTTTGCGGCTTGTGGCGCGTTTGCCCGAGCTCCGCCGCCCCCACCACCTCCACCGCGTTCCCAGACACCATTGAAATCGGGAAGTTTGGCGACCGCTGCCCAGTCTGCCGCCGTCGGCGGTTTGGTGACGTATTTCGTCGATTGGGCTACCGTAGTTGAAACACCGGCAATCAGGACCGCGATAGCGAGTCCGGCAGAAAGTTTTTCAGGGGTTTTCATGGCGATGAAAACTAACACGAAATCAGCGAAGGCGACAGAGATTTGCCGGATCTTGTACCATCGCAGGAATGTCGATCTGGAACCGAAGAGATTTTGTATTGGCGAGCCTTGGGGCAGGCGGAGCGGTGAGTCTTGCCGCGTGTATGAGAGAGGCTGAAAAGATGCCGCTAACACAACGCATGCCAGTCGTGTTCGTTGGGCATGGGACGCCACGCAGCGCGGTCACAGAGAATGATTGGACTGCGACGTGGCAGAAGGTCGGAACGGAATTGCCGCACCCCGCGGCGATCCTTACTGTTTCAGCGCACTGGCTGACAAAAGGCGGAGCTCTTGTGACCGCGAGCCGTCAGCCGCGAATGAACTACGACTTTTACGGTTTCCCGCAGGAGATGTACCAGGTGGTTTATCCGGCGCCGGGTCACGTCGAGCTTGCGCAGGAAGTACAGACACAACTGGCCGGCAAGTTGCCGGTGCGATCGGATACGGAGTGGGGATTCGATCACGGCACGTGGGTCGTGTTGAAGTACATGTTTCCTAAGGCCGACATTCCGGTTATTCAATTGAGCATCGACTACAGTCGGCCACCGTCGTTCCATTACGAGTTGGGTAAGCAGTTGGAGTTTCTCAGAACTCGCGGCGTCCTCATCCTTGGGTCGGGCAATGTGGTGCACAATCTCAACATGCGGCCCGGCATGAATAACGATCGTCCCTACGACTGGGCTGTCGAGTTCGACACGAGGATCTGGGATCGCATACAGGCCGGCGACCATCAGGCTGTTATCGATTTCCAGAAGATGGGCACCGTTGCCACGCACGCGCACCCCAGTTACGACCATTTCCTGCCCTTGCTCTATTGCCTCGGGCTCAAGACAGACCAGGATCAAATCCGCACTTTCAGCGATAACTTCCAGTGGCCCGCCGTCAGCATGCGCTCGATTGTCATTGGCTGAAGGATGAACCCGAAGTTTTCGTTGACACACCGCCCATTGAAAACGTAAACACTAGGCGCATTCATCATCATGCATTGCCATACGGGAGGAAGCATCGTGACTCAGCGTGCGCTTGTCGCCTTTATTCTTGCGCTCGCATTGGTGACGGGCGTGTTCGGTCAGAACCTTGGCACCGGCACCGGCGGAGGACAGCGCGGTACCACTGCTGCCGCCGCAACTCCTGCAGTGCCTGCGAAGCCGACGCCTCGTTGGCCAAACGGCAAGCCTTTACTTGGAACAAGTCCGGGTGAGGTGTCGCTCTGGCTGCCCGCTGGGGGCGGAGGCGAGCGCTTTATCAATGCCGACAGTGCCGTACCGGTACCGGATAAACTGCGTGAGAGCGAAGTGCCGATGCAGCCGTGGGCGCGGGCTCTTTTCGCTTATCGGTTGGAGAACCAGTTGGAACCCCACACCCGTTGCCGTCCCTCGGGCGGGCCGCGGCAGTTTCTGACTCCCTACGGCGTCGAGATTCTTGAAATGCCGAGCTCGCAGACGATCTTCATTATGGATCTCGGCGGACCGCACACGTATCGCGCGATTTACATGGATGGAAGACCGCATCCCGCGGATCTCGTCCCCAGCTATTACGGACACTCCATTGGCCGATGGGAGGGCGATACGCTGGTCATTGATAGCGTCGGTTTCAATGAGAAGTTCTGGATCGACCGTCAGGGTACGCCGCACACCGACAGACTGCACATGATCGAGAAGTTGACGCGTACCGATTACAACACTATTAAGTACGAAGTAACAATTGACGACGTCGGAGCGTACACGAAAACGTGGACCAGCGGATTCAATCTGCGCTGGGTTGCAAATTCCGAGTTGTTTGAATACGTCTGTCAGGACAATAATTACGCGCCCGAGTTGATGGTGGGCACACAAGAGTCCGTTGATCGCACGAGCAAGATTGTTCCGTGACAGTAAGGAGAAGTGGCATGAGGCATCCGGTTCTGAGTTTAGTGGTCCTGGTCGCAGCAGCGGGTTTGTTGATTCTTCCGCTGACGGCTCATCACGAGATCACGGCGAAATTTGATCCCGCGAAGACGTCGACTCTTCGTGGCATCGTGACCTACGTGGATTGGTCGAATCCGCACGTCCACATTTTTATGAACGTGGGGACCGGGAACAATCAGGTGAATTGGGCTGTCGAACTTGAGAGTGTCGTGGACCTGCAGAAGGCGGGTTACAAGCGCGACACCGTGAAGCCTGGTGATGCGATCTCGGTTGAAGGTATCACGGCAAGGGATAACAGCCGGCAGATCTGGGGCAACACGGTGACGCTGACCGCCGGCAATCGGCGCGTGTTCAACGTTCCGGAGGAGCCGGCGACTCCGAAAACTGCCGGTGCTCCGACGCCGAGATGGCCGGACGGCAAACCGCGTCTGGGGCCGGTCACCGGTACAACCGGATACTGGGCAAAGCCGAGCGCATCCATATTGGTGCAGTCCGGAACAACCGTTAGGGCGAACAAGAACGGATTGTTGGCAAATATCGCCGATGTGGATAAGGTCGCACCGTTCCAGCCTTGGGCGCGCGATTTGTTTGCATTGCGCCAGCGGAACCGTCTGGCCGATGACCCCCAGTATCTCTATTGCCTCCCGCCGGGCGGTCCCCGTCAGTTTCAGGGAGCCATGGGAGTCCAGTTCATTGAAGACAAGGAACATCAGCGCATTTTTGTTTTCGTGGGAAGCGTCGATCGCAACTGGCGTTTGATTTATCTGGATGGGCGTCAGCAAGTGGGCCAGGTTCGGGGCGATGCCGACAACCCGCTCTACTACGGCCGCTCCGTTGGCAAATGGGAAGGCGACGCATTGGTTGTCGATACCAAGGGCTTCAACGAGAAGTTCTGGTTTTCCAATGGAGGCCTCCCTCATACGGACAAGCTCCATTTGATCGAGAAGTTCACGCGGACCGATACGAACACGCTGAAGTACGAAGTAACGATCGACGATCCTGGTGCGTATACACGCTCGTGGACGAGTGGCTGGGATATGCAGTGGGTTGCCAACGAAGAATTGCCGGTCTTCTTCTGCCAGGACAATCGGCCATAAGAAGTTTTAGATTGACGGAATTAGGTACGCTCGATAAGAAGTAAGGTCAGTTTTTGTCTCAAATTATTCAGGGTCTTTGTTCCCCGCAGGAGGGTTTTACGATGAAGAAGTCGCTAATAGGTTTGGTTCTTGCTGCAAGTTTAGCCGCGGCGGCGCCGTTGGTAGCTCACCACTCTTTCTCCGCCGAATTCGATGCGACCAAACCGAAGACGCTAAAGGGTTGGGTCACCAAGATCGATTGGACCAATCCGCATGTGTGGATCTACATGAATGTCAAGGATGAGAAAGGCACCATGGCCAACTGGGGATTCGAAATGGGACCGCCACACCTCCTCCAGGGGCAGGGTTGGACCAGGAATAGTCTGAAGATCGGTGACGAAGTCGTCGTAGAAGGCAGCCTGGCGAAGAATGGGACGAAGAGAGTGAACGCCCGATCCGTCACCATGGCCTCCACGGGAGTGAGACTCGGCGCCGGTTCAAGCCAGAACATCAACCAGTAAGATCCTTTTCTAAGGAGCTCATGTGCGATTCGCCAGTTTAACGGCGGGGGCGCTCTTTTTGTCGCTCGCACCTATCGCGTTTGGTCAACAGGCCGCCCCGGCTCAGAATCAGGGCCGGGGAGTAGGCCAGGGGCTGGCTGCACCTCCCAATGGTGCACAGCAGGGCGCTCGTGGACAGGATGGTCAGGCTGGCGGTCGCGGTGGCCGTGGCGGACAGGCTGCGGCCGGTCCGGCAGAACCCACTCCGCGATGGCCGGATGGGAAACCCCGTCTGGGAGCTCTGCCTGGACAACCGGGAGGGCTTTGGAACGGTGGTGGTTCCACTGCCGATGCCACTACGCCCTACCAACCTTGGGCAAAGGCGGTCTCCGATGATCGTCGCGCCAATGCCATGGAGCCGCACACGCGCTGCAAACCGTCCGGTGGACCCCGGCAGTTTGCGACCCCATATGGTGTCGAAATCCTCGAGATGCGGGATCTCCAACGCGTTTATATCTTTGACAACGGCGGTCCCCACACGTTTCGAACCATCTACACCGATGGACGCGCCCACCCTGCCGATTTGGCACCGAGTTATTACGGCCACTCGGTTGGGCGCTGGGAAGGAGATACCTTCATCGTCGACAGCGTCGGTTTCAACGAAAAGATGTGGATCGATCGGGGACAGGCGCCACATACCGAGAAGCTGCACATCATCGAGAAGTTCACCAGAACCGACATGAATTCGATGTCCTACGAATTGACTGTCGAAGATCCCGGCGCTTACACGGCGACGTGGTCGCGAACATCTCAAATGTCGTATCGGGCGGGTTCAGAACTCTTTGAGTTCATTTGTCAGGACAACAACCTCGCGCCTGAGCTGCTGGTCGGCACGCATGAAAAAGTCGATCGCAGCAGTGTGATCGTTCCGTAATGATGGAAGGAAATAGACCCATGAGATTTGTTGGTTCGTTGTGTTTGGTTATGGCACTGGCGGTTGCCGTTCCGATGATCGCGCAGGAAGGCTTCCCACTGACTGGCACCTGGTCCGGAGACTACGGCACCTCCGCCAAAGAAGGAGATCGTACCCAGACGACGCTGATCTTGTCGTGGGATGGCTCCAAGATCCAGGGCCTCGTGGATCCGGGACCGGATTCCGCGAAGATCAAGGCGGCCGCACTGGACAGCACGAAATGGACCGTCCACATGGAATACGACATGAAGGATGCGTCAGGCAAACTGGTGCCGTTCGTCGTCGATGGCACGCTTCAGAACCCTGCCTCCCGCCACAATCGTATGGTTGTTGGAAGATATGTTCACGGAAGCAAGAAGGGCGATTTCAAGATCAAGATGGATTAGTCGCTCGCGATCCGCGAGATAAAAGGGAGGGAGAGGGCACAGTCCTCTTCCTCCCTTTCGCGTTTTGGACACAAGCCGAAATGTCACGTGTCGATCGTCAAGGGAGTTTCTCATGACCGAAAACTCTTCCACTCTGCCCGCCTTTGATGGCCTCTGGAATCACGGCGATCCTGCAGGAACAGAGAGCAAGTTCCGAGAATTGCTTCCGCGCGCTCGTCAGTCGGGCAACGCCAGTTACGCTGCTGAGCTTCTCACGCAGATTGCGCGAACCCAGGGGCTGCAGCAGAAGTATTCAGAAGCACTGGCCACACTCGATGATGTCGACGCCTCTCTTGAGCCCAATATGAGGGTCCCGAAGGTCCGCAGTCTCCTCGAGCGCGGAAGAGTTTTGAACTCATCCGGCAAAGCAATTGAATCGGTACCTCTTTTCACCGAAGCGCTTCGACATGCTACCGATTATGGACTCGAAAATTATGCTGTCGACGCGGCGCACATGTTGGGGATTGTGACAAAGGCAGAGGAGTCGTTGAAGTGGCACGAAGAGGCCGTCCGGCTGGCTGAGGCCGCACGTGATGATAAAGCGCGACGCTGGCTTGGACCGCTTTACAACAACACCGGCTGGACGTACTTCGACATGGGCAGATACGCCGACGCCTTGCGATTATTTGAACGCGATGTGGAGTTTCGAAAGAAGAATGGCACGAACGTGCAGATCGGCATCGCACGATGGTCCACTGCGAAAGTCCTTCGTTACCTTGGACGAGTCGAAGAATCGCTTCACAGGCAAATGGAATTACTCGATGACCCGGATCGAAAGGGAAACGCTGCCGAAGGCTACACGCACGAAGAAGTCGGCGAATGCCTTCTGCTGCTCCAGCGACCGGAGGAGGCGTCCACTCACTTCGCGCGTGCGTGGGAATTACTGCGTGACGATCCGTGGCTGAAACAGGACGAACCTGCAAGACTTCACCGGCTGATGACGCTGGGGAAACGTCAGTCGGCGCCTTGACATTCGAGACTGCAAGAATACTGTCAATGCTGGCAGTTCTGACACTTGGGCACGACTGCCGATGTCTCGTTTACAAGCACCCAACCTCGAGCGATCACGAGAATTATTTGCTTTCCTGAATTGGACCAAGAAGTTGGCGTCAATTGTGGCGGTGTCCACGCGCACCGGCGGAATCGCAGTTTTCGTGGTGGTTCATTTGCTTCTGATCGTCGGAGGCGCGGTTCAATACCGGCAAATCGCGAGGAACCTCGCCCCGGATTTTCCATGGAAACAACCCTGAAATGTCCCACCTTTTCTGTAACCTGCGTCCCATTGGGGACGTAACCAGAGAGGTAGGAATTAAGGAATTGTGACGAGCCAGCGGTTGGTGTATCGTTAATAGCCTTTCAAACTCATAACAAAGAAGTTACACGAAATTTTAGTCGGGTGAGCGAAGGGCTCGCAAGAGCGGAGCAAGCATGAAGAAAGCATCGGTAATCGGCTGTACGGCAGTTTTGACCCTGGCGACCGGATTGATGGTTTCGGCGCAAACCGCGCAGAGACAAACGGCGAGACCCCAGAACTCGTCAACGCCTGCCGCCACAACTGCTGCGGCGGCCCGTCCCGCGACTCCTCCTGCATACGAGGCCCAGAAAGAGGTTCTCGATTACTACTGCGTGGAATGCCACAACAAGACCGCAAAGACTGCGAACCTGGCAATTGATTCGCTGAATATAGCGCGGGTCGGCGAAAACGTCGCGGAGTGGGAAAAGATCGTTCGCAAATTGCGGGCGGGAATGATGCCTCCGGCTGGGCAGGAACGACCAGACAAAGCGACGTACATGGGGCTGATCACGTGGCTTGAAAATGAACTGGATCGGACAGCGAAGCCCTTCATGCCGCCTCCGGGTGTGCACCGTTTGAATCGCACCGAATATGCGAACGCGATTAAGGACCTGCTGGATCTCAGCGTTGATCCCTCTCAGTACCTCCCTTCCGACGACTCCACTCGTGGCTTTGACAATATCGCGAGCGCGCTAACAGTGTCGTCCACGTTGGTGGATTCATGGGTATCCGCGGCCGGCAAAATCAGCCGCCTTGCAATCGGCGATCCGGCTACGCCCAGCCTGAAGGTTTACAAGGCTCCCGAAGATCTCACTCAGAACTATCACGTGGAAGGTCTGCCGTTCGGAACTCGCGGCGGCATGCTCGTCACTCATATTTTCCCGTCAGACGGAGAATACACATTGCTCGTCGAGTCCGTGTTTGGCGACAACATGGCCGGCGGTAACTTCGGTTCGGTGCCGTGCGAGAAGATTGAAGTCCTGATGGATGGCGAGCGCGTGCAGGTGATCGACTGGGTTGCGGGACGCAATGGCGGTACCGCGAATTGTGGCGGCCAGGGTGGCGCTCAGCGTGGTGGCGGCCAAGGCGGCCAAGGTGGAGGACGTGGAGCTCAGGGTGGTGGACAGCAGGCCGCTGCGGGACAGCAACCCGCTGCAGGCGACCAGGCTGCTGCAGCCGGGGGCGATGGAAACCGCGGCCAGGGTGATAACGCTCAAGGCGGCGGACAGGGTGGCGGCAGGGGTAACGGGGCCGCGATGCGCGTCCGTTTCACCACGACTGCCGGTCCTCACGAAGTTGGCGTGACTTTCCTGGCGACGAATATGGCGCCCCTCCTCGATATGAATCAGCAGTTTTTGCGATCGACGGTCCAAACAGGGCCGACGCCTGGTTTCACATTTTTCCCACATGTGGGCAGCCTAAAGATTGACGGCCCTTTCAACGCAAAGCAGGCCACCGATTCTCCGAGCCGTCGAAAGATTTTCATTTGCAAGCCCACGGGCAAAGCTGATGAGACCGCCTGCGCTCGACGAATCGTCTCGAATCTGACGGCCCAGGCCTACAGGAGAACGGCGACGCCTGCCGACCTCGAATCCCTGATGAATTACTATCAGGAGGCTCGCAGCAAAGAAGACTTTGATCATTCCATCGCAAACGTCCTTGCTCATTTGCTGGCCTCGCCTCAGTTCCTGACACGAACCGAAGTCGAGCCGGCTTCTGCCGTTGCAGGGCAAACCTATTCGATCAGCGATGCGGAATTAGCGTCGCGCCTGTCGTTCTTCCTTTGGAGCCGTGGACCCGACAAGACGTTGATGGATCTTGCGGCGCAGAAGAGACTGAGTGATCCGGTCGTGCTGGACCAGCAGGTCCGCCGGATGTTGAAGGATCCGCGCGCCGTCGCCCTTACAGCGAACTTCGCCGGACAATGGTTGAATCTGCGCGGCCTGGATGCGACCAGTCCTCTGCCGATGCTTTATCCTGATTTTGATGATCCGCTCCGCCAGGCGATGAGACGCGAAGTGGAGATGCTGTTTGACAGTATCCGCATCGAAGATCGCAGCATCGTGGATTTGCTGACCGCGGACTACACGTTTGTGAACGAGCGGCTCGCGAAACACTATGGTGTACCGAATATCTACGGCAGCTACTTCCGCCGTATCAGTCTCGGGCCCGATATGGACGTGCGCAAAGGTCTGCTCGGCAAAGGGGCTGTTCTGTCGACGACAGCGAAGCCTGAACGGAACTCACCTGTGACTCGCGGAAAGTGGATCATCTCCACATTGCTCGGCGTGCCGCCTCCGGATCCGCCGCCAAACGTTCCGATCCTGATGCCGAAGCTTTCGGATTCGCGCGGTAACGCGAACGCTGTCTCCATGCGGCAGTCGATGCTGGATCATCGCGTTCGCGAAGATTGCATTCGATGCCATGCACTGATGGATCCCATCGGCTTCACGCTGGAAAACTTTGATGCGATCGGCTTGTGGCGAACTCACGATGCCGGAGAAAAGATTCTGGCCACCGAGCAGATGTACGACGGCGAAAAGGTCCAGGGACCGGCGGGCCTTCGTCAGTGGATCGTGGGATATTCGGATCAGTACGTTCGGGTGGCTACCGAGAAGCTACTTACATACGCTCTCGGACGTGGTGTCGAGCCGCAGGATATGCCGCTGGTCCGCAAGATCGTGCATGACTCCGCACGGAACAAATATAGTTTCTCGTCGCTCGTACTCGGAGTCGTTAAGAGCGAACCATTTAGAAAGAATATGAAGGTTCAACAGACCAGCAGCATCGGTAGTCAGAAGGAGGGCAATTAGATGTTCATCACGAAGAGAAGCTTGCCGCGGCGGACGTTCCTGAAGGGCGCCGGCGGCGTTCTGGCCCTGCCCTTACTGGAGGCCATGATTCCCGCAGGCACCGCTCTTGCACAAACAGCGGCCAAGCCGACGCAGCGGTTCGTGGGCGTCTTCTTCCCGCATGGTATGGCTCCGGGCCACTGGGAAATGCCGGATGGATCTCTGCCTGAAAAACTGTCCACGATCATGGCGCCGTTGGAACACGTCAAGGATCAGGCTGTCGTGCTCGGAGGCATGTGGTCCAAGTCTGCTGAGCCGCCCGAGGGGACCACAGGTTCCGACCACTGGGTGGCCGCCGCATTTCTGACCGCGAACAAACCGAAGAAGACGACGGGATCGGATGCCACCGTCTACACGCCAACGATCGATCAGGTGATCGCCGCGAAGATTGGGCAGGATTCCACGCTCCCATCGCTTCAACTGGCCTGCGAAGATCCGGGAAGCAATTCGAGCAGCTGCGGCGAAGGCTACGCCTGCTCTTATACGAATTCGATCTCGTGGGTGGGGACCTACGATCGAGACAATCAGTTGGTCGGCACAAAGAATCTGCCGATGGAACTCAACCCCCAGGTGGTCTTCGAAAGACTATTCGGCAGCGGCGCGACGCCCGAAGTTCGCGCGGCCCGCAGGTCGCAGAGCAAGAGCATTCTGGACGGATTCATCGGCTCCCTGGGCGGCCTGAAGAAGAGTGTGGGTGCCGGCGACCGGAACACGCTCGATCAATACACCGACGAAGTGCGTGAGATCGAACGACGGCTCGATTTGGCTGCAAAGGCTTCGGAAGTTGTGCCGGACATGAACGAACCTAACGGTCTGCCTTCAAACTTCGACGACCACATCAAAATGCACTATGACCTGGTCGCGCTGGCTTTCAAGGCGGACATCACTCGCGTTGTGACGTTGCTTGGCGCGCGCGATCTGACGGGGCGTTCGTATCCCTTCCCGAAGAATGAGTGGTTCCCCAATGGCGGTACCAGCGTCGGTTTCCATGGTGGCTCCCACCATGCGGATGTTCCCTCAAGCATCGCCCGGTATGCGGAGTTGAATCGGTATCACGTTTCCACGACTGCCTATCTGGCAGAGAAGCTAAAAGGAATCCGTGATGGCGACGGTACGTTGTTGGATCATTCCCTGATCCTGCACGGGACCAACATGGGCAACTCGAATCAACATCAGCATTTCGATGTTCCCCACATTCTGATTGGTGGCGTCAATGGACACCTTAAGGGAGGTCGATTCCTGAATTACGAACGAAGAACCGTAACAACCGGGAATCTGCTTCTAAGCGTTCTCGATATGTACGGCATTCACTTCGACAAGCAGGGCGACGGCTCGGATCGACTCGCGAAACTTTAACGCGCGACCAGAGGAGAACGACGACAATGACACGACGATTGATTGTTTTCGGTACGGCGATCGTACTCGCGTGCATCGCGAGCTTTACGCTCGGCGCGGGCAAGAGTCCAGTGGCCGACGCCGTCGAAAAGGGCGACACGGCCACCCTGAGGGCCCTCCTTCTGGTGAAGACGGATGTCAATGCGCCGCAGACGGATGGCACGACTGCATTGCATTGGGCCATTTATCGTCACGATACGGCAGTGGTTACCCAGCTGCTGAAAGCGGGCGCGAAAGTCGGCGTTAAGAATCGCGAAGGCATCACGCCGCTGTACATGGCCTCCGTCTATGGTGATGCCTCCATCGTCGCCGCTTTGCTCAAGGCAGGCGCCAATGCGAAGGAGCCCGGCCCGAACGGTGAAACGATGCTGATGCTCGCCGCTCGTAATGGGGATCCCCAGATCGTCAAACAGCTGATTGCCGCAGGTGTAGAGGTCAACGCAAAGGAACCAATCCGTGGCACGACTGCCCTGATGTGGGCCGCCGAGCAGTCCCATCCTGAAGCCGTAAAGGCTTTGCTCGACGGTGGCGCGGACTGGAAGCTTCGTTCCAACGGAGCAGGGACCAGCCGTCCCTACGTGACCGGCAGAGTCAATGATGCAGGCGTCACCGCTGCGAAGAATCGCCTCAAAGTTCTCCAGGAAACGGGCGTCTCCATTGAGGAACAAATCAAGGCGGCAGCGGCCTCCGGAGCCGGTGGACGCGGCGCCGCCAACAATAACAACAATGGCCGCGGC
>Ga0111538_10011856_pt1 | contig 11531 bp, 14 predicted proteins | sample SoiMethybrSBSTD1_FD_79669 | JGI IMG/M metagenome (GOLD analysis project Ga0111538, IMG submission 79669) | Bulk soil microbial communities from a Populus tree surrounding site in Tennessee, USA - Soil MetaG P. TD hybrid SBSTD1 (version 2)... | ecosystem: Environmental > Terrestrial > Soil >...
AGCGTCTTGCGCGTGCGCACCGTCTGCTCACCGACGCGGGGCAAACCGAGCGGACCCTCACGGCAATCGCCTTCGAGGTCGGGTTCAGCGACCTCTCCTATTTCAATCGCGCGTTCCGCCGTCGGTTCGGCGCGACGCCATCCGATCTGCGCGCGCAGGCACGGCACGTCAGCTGAACCGACGTGGCTCGCCTTTCCCCATCCTCAGCGCCAGACCCCATCGTTGACGATGGTGCGGCCCTCGTAGATGCCGAACATCAGATAGTGGTCGAGCGGGTTGACCCCGGCTGCCGCGACGTCGGGGTTCGCGGCGAGATAGCCGCGCGTGTCGAAGCTTGCCGAAGGATCGCGCCCCTCGCGCCAGCCGAACAGCTCGTAGTGTTGCAGCGGATCAATCCCCGCGGCGCGCACGTCGGCATAGTGGGCGAGATAGCCTGCCGTATCGAACACGGCGTTCGGGCTGCGGCCCTCGCGCCATCCGTACTGGCTGAAATGCCCCTGCGGATCGACGCGCGCGAACGCGATATCCGGATAGCGTGACAGATAATACTCCGCATCAAAACCGGCGACGACGGGTCCGACCGCCGCACAGATTGCGCGGCCTTCCGCGCGGCCGAACATCAGATAATGCTCGAGCGGATCGAGGTTGGCGGCCGCCACGTCGGGGTTGTTCTTGAGATAGAGCCCCGTGTCGAAGCTTGCGGAAGGGTCGCGCCCCTCTTTCCATCCCGACAGGTGATAATGGTCCAGCGGATTGGCGCCCGCCGCGAGCACGTCACGATTCACACCGAGGTAGAAGTTGGTCGAAAAGACGGAGTTCGGATCGCGTCCCTCGCGCCAACCGTTGGCATTGTAGTGGCCGAGCGCGTCTGCCCCGGCATGAAACACGTCCGGATTCTTCACGTCGTAAAGCACGGTATCGAAGACCCGATTTCCGTCGTCCGGATTGATCGTCCCGTCGGCAAATTGAAGGTGCTCGACCGACGTCAATCCGTACGTCCCGACCGACCCGAGCACCGCGATGCTGGTTCCAAGGTCCGTCACCGTGTAGCTTGAGAGGTTGCCCGAATAGAGCGCCCTGTCGTCGCCGGGCCCGCCATCAATGGTGTCCGCACCCGCGCTGAAAATGAACGTATCGTTTCCCGCATCGCCGAGAAGCAGGTTGTTGCCGGCGTTGCCCGCGATCGTGTCGTTCCCGATTCCGCCCCAGGCATTCTCGATCACCACGCCGTTCGCGATCGTGAACCCACCGAAAATGCCGGCCGCCGCCGAGACGAAGCCCCCGGCATTGGGATCCCCATTGACCAGCGTGGCGGCACGCAGATCGATCGTGACGTCGCGCGCGCCGTGGTAGGCGATCCAGTCCGCCCCACCGGCATCCCAGACGCATTGCCACGACGTGCCGGCGGAATTCGTGTCCGGGATGAGGTAGGTGTCCGCGCCGGCGTGATAGCTGTTGTTCGCGCCGTAGAGAAACTGGATCGCCGCGACATCGAAGGCCATCGGCGTCGATGCATGGCCGAAATTGTTCGAGCCGGACGAAAGGCGCGGCCCGTTGTTGTAGGACATCACGCTGTAGAGATCCTGATTGTAATCGAGCGTGCCGAAGCTCGACGGGCTCGTCACACCGGGCAATACGCCGGTGCCCAGGTCGGTGTCATGGGTGTGCGCCAGACCCAACCCGTGTCCGATCTCGTGCAGGAAAACCTGGAAGCCGAGTCCGCCGCCGGCGAGCCCGCTGGTCGTGAAATACGGGCGGCCGTCGAAATTGTATGCGCCGACAGCAGGCGGTGATGTGCTGGGATAGTGATGGAAGCCGGCGAAGTCGCCGAAATTGGCTTGCATGTAGGCATTCGACAGCCACATCTCGGAGAGATCGGCACCGGCGGACGAGCCGACTTGCTGGATCGTGATGTTGGCGACGTTGGCGTATTGCTGCAGCGCCGCCTGGAAGGCGTTCTGCTCCGTCGTGGTCCAGTTGTGAAAGCCGAAACTGTTGTCGAAGAAGAACGTGATATTGCGGTCGCCGCCACGGCTGAGCCAGCCGACGCCGGCGATGGCGTCGACGAGAACATTCCCGCTGCCGGGCATCGGTCCCCCCTTACCGATTGAACAACTTTCCCGTGAGGAAAAATTCTATGCACATAAGAAGTGCAAGACAACAGGATTTCGCGGGGACGTATGCTCAGACGTGCTGGCCGCCGTTGATGTGTATTTCGGCACCGTTAACATAGGAGCTGGTCTCGGTGCACAGCACGTAGACCACCTTGGCGACCTCGTCCGGTGTGCCCAGCCGATGCATCGGGATCTGGTGCGCCACGATCTCCTCGGTTCCGGGGGAAAGGATCGAGGTGTCGATCTCACCTGGCGCGATGGCGTTGACGCGCACGCCCAGCGGCCCGAAATCGGCCGCCATCTCGCGCGTGAGCGCGGCAAGCGCCGCCTTCGAGGTCGAATAGGCGGTACCGGCGAACGGATGCACGCGCGAGCCCGCGATCGACGTCACGTTCACCACCGCGCCCTTGGCGCGTCTCAACTCGTCGAGCAATCCTCGCGCCAGCATGATCGGCGCGAAGAAGTTGACCTGGAACACGTGGCTCCAGGTCTCGCGTGCCGTGTCGATCGAGCCGAGCCGCTTGCCGCCCTCGGCCTTGGGCGAGATCGCGGCGTTGTTGACGAGCGCGTGCAGTTCGCCGTCGTCAAGCCGGTTCTTGATTTCGCTGATGGCCGCATCCGTGCTCGCCGGATCAGCGAGGTCGACCTGAATATGGTCTTCCGGCCCCATCTCCCACGGGCAGTTCTCGGGAAATCCGTGACGCGAACAGGTGATCACGCGCCAGCCCGCGGCCGAGAAGCGCTTCACCGTGGCGTGGCCGATGCCGCGGCTCGCCCCGGTGAGCAGCAGCGTGCGGCGCGGACTATTGTTGGAATTCGGCATTCAGCCTCTCACGGATACATCCGCACCTTGCTCCACGGCGCGCCCGGCGCCGCCCGGCGAAACTCGATCCGGTCATGCAGACGGAACGGCCGATCGTGCCAGAACTCGATCGAGATAGGCACGATGCGATAGCCGGACCAGTGCGGCGGGCGCGGCACGGTACCGAGTGCGTATTTGGCGCCGTAGAGCGCGACCGCCTTCTCGAAGGCAAGCCGGCTTTCCAGCGGGCGCGACTGCTGGCTGGCCCAGGCGCCGATCTGCGCACCCTTCGGCCGCGTGGCGAAATAGGCGTCGGCCTCCTCCGCCGTGACGCGCTCCACCGGCCCGCGGATGCGCACCTGCCGGTTCAGCGACTTCCAGTAGAACAGCAGTCCGGCCTTGGCGTTGGCGGCGAGTTCCCGCCCCTTCTGGCTCTCGGTGTTGGTGTAGAACGTAAAGCCGCGCGCATCGACACCCTTGAGCAGAACGGTGCGCACGTCCGGCATCCCGTCCGGATCGACGGTCGCAAGCGACATCGCGTTCGGATCGCGCGGTTCCGACTTCACCGCCTCGTCGAACCAAGACTGCCACAGCCGTAAGGGTTCTTCCGCCTGGGTGAAATCACCACTCGTTAACCACGTCGGGTGTTCAATCGACGCCGTGTCGGACATTGCGCAAAAAACCCTCAAGTTCCGGGTGACGCCACGCCTGCCCCGGCGACCCCGTTATAAAGGAACCCGCAAGGCGCGCCTATGGCGCGTGCGCGCGACCGCGATCGCGCTTTCGCTGATGCTCGGCGCCGCGACTTCCGGATGCAGCCTGTCCTACAAGCTCGATTCATTCTCCGGCAAGGAGGAGAAGGCGGACCAGACCGCTTCGTTGCGGCCCACCCCGGCCGCGGCACCGACGCCTCCGCCGACTGCCGCGACACCGACGGAGCACGACCTCGCCTATGCCAAGGCGGCGGCCGCCCAGGTGCTCGCCCGCACCGAGAAAGACGCGAGCCAGCCGTGGGAGAACCCGAGCACCGGCGCGCGCGGGACGGTCACGCCGATCGCCGGCGCCTATACGCAGGACGGGTTCGAGTGTCGCGACTTCCTCGCAAGCTACATCCGTGACGGGGCGGAATCCTGGCTGCAGGGCGATGGCTGCCGGATCCAGCAGGGCCGGTGGACCATCCGCAAGCTCCGCCCGTTGAAGCGGACGTAGATCGAATTTCGTCATGGCCGGGCATAGCCGTCTGAGGGACGGCGTCGGGGCGGGCTGACGGCGTAGTCCCCGCGTTGCACAACGGCCACACTCCCCCCACATTGATGCCAGCTGAGTCGGGCTGGCGCCCGGCAACGGGGAATCATTTTCGGAGTGAACAGGGATGCGCGACCCCTATGAGGTGTTGGGGGTGTCCAAGTCGGCGAGCCCGGAAGACATCAAGAAAGCCTACCGCAAGCTTGCCAAGAAGCTGCACCCGGACGCCAACAAGAAGGACCCGAAGGCGGCCAACAAGTTCGCCGAGCTGAACGGCGCCTACGAGATCGTCGGCGACGACGACAAGCGCAAGGCGTTCGACCGCGGCGAGATCGATGCCGAGGGCAAGCCGCGCTTTCAGGGCTTCGAAGGCTTCGGCGGCCGGCCGGGTGCGGGTCCGTTCGGCGGGCGCGAGGGCAATTTCGAGAGCTTCACATGGGGACCGGACGGATTCCGCCGCACCACGACGCGCGGCAGCCGCACGGCCGGAGGCGGCAGCTTCGAGGATATTCTGTCGAGCATGTTCGGCGCGCGCACCCGCGGGACCGGAGCGAACTTCGAGGCCGAGGACATCGGCTCGGCGATCCGCGGCCAGGACGTCTCCGCGACCGCGACGATCACGTTGAGCGAAGCCGTGCATGGCGGCACGCGCCGGCTCGAGCTGCCTACCGCCAAGGAGATCGAATTCAAGATCCCGCCCGGCATCGCGGACGGACAGCAGATCCGGCTGAAAGGCCAGGGCATGCCCGCGCCGCATGGCGGTCCGCCCGGCGACGTGCTGATCACGGTGTCGATCGCGCCGCACCCGCTGTTCAAGGTGGATGGGCAGAATCTGCGGCTCGAACTGCCGATCGCGCTCCATGAAGCCGTGCTCGGCGCCAAGGTGCGTGCACCGACGCTCGACGGCGCGGTGGAGCTTGCGATCCCGGCGAACACGTCGAGCGGGCGCACCTTTCGGCTCAAGGGCAAGGGCCTGCCGGGCAAGACACCCGGCGACCTGTTCGTGACCGTGCGCATCATCCTGCCTGACGGGAAGGATGCCGAGCTGGAAGAGCTGATGACGCGTTGGCGCGAGACGAAGCCGTATGATCCGCGCAGCGGCATGGGCTGAGCGCGCGTATCGATGAGGCGACATGGACGATCTCGCCAGGCGCGCCTACGCCAAGCTTGCAAGATTTCAGATCACGCTGGCGGTTCTGATCTTCCTCCCGGCGTGGTCGCTGGCCTATTGGCAAGGCTGGCTGGTCTGGACGCTGTTCCTGGTCTGCTGCGTGGCGATCACGCAATATTTCCTCGTGCACGACCGGGCGCTGATCGAGCGGCGCATGGAATCGGGGCCTGGGGCGGAACGCGAGCCGCGCCAGAAGCTGATCCAGACGTTCTCATCCGTACTGGTCGTGGCGATCTTCCTTGTGTCCGCGCTCGACCATGGGCGCGGCTGGTCGTCGGTACCGCTTGCCGCCGTGCTGATCGGCGCGGCGCTGATCGTGCTTGGCTTCGCGGTCATGTTCCTGGCGTTCCGCGACAACTCCTTCGCGGCTTCGATCATCCAGGTCGATCGCGGCCAGAAGGTCATCGACACCGGCCTCTACGCCCGCGTGCGCCATCCGATGTACAGCGGCGCGCTCATCATGTTCGCCGGGATCCCGCTCGCGATGGCCTCGTGGTGGGGCCTCGTGCCGGCTGCGCTGCTCGCCGCGGCGATCGTGTGGCGTCTCACCGATGAGGAACGCTTTCTCGCGCGCAATCTCGCCGGTTATGACGCGTATCGCGGCAGGGTATCCGCACGGCTGGTGCCGGGCGTGTGGTGATCGTGATCGATGTTCTTGCCCCTGAAGGCTATTGCCGATCCCGCGCGGGGTGCGGCCTGATCGGGCCGCCTTGCATGCGTTGCGCCAGCCGCTGCAGGAACCTGGCGGCGGCGAACCGTGCAAAGCCCGCGGATTTCTGCAGCGAGCGACAGATCAGGAAACCGCTGAGGCAGAAGAACACCTCGACCGCGACCTCGCCGAAATCCTCGCCGAAGCCGGACACCTGCGGTTCCGGGAACCCCGACAGATGGAAGTGATGGCTGAACAGGACGGCGGAAGCGGCGCAGAAGCGGACGAAGTTCGTAGCTGTTCGCCGCACGGGAATTCGAACCGTTGCGATCGCCCGGCGCAATCATTGCTCATGCTCTAGCGTCCGCCGCGCGCGTCCGACAGCATGCGCAGCAGCGAGCCGGTCTGCTGGCGCGTTTCAATCTGCTCATAGACGGCTTCCGCGACCTTCTGCAGCCGCGCGCGGTCGGCCGGCCCGCTGACCACGAAGGCCACCTCGTCCTCGACCCAGAAGAACGATCCGATCGGGCCGGAAGCGCGATAGCGCAGCGCGCTCTGCGGCGCCTGATCGCGCCGGCAATAGATGGTGAAGCGTTCGCCGGTCGCCGTCTCGTACATATAGAGCGCGGCGGCGCGGCCCGCATTGCCCGGCAGCAAGCGTCCGCCGAGCAGCTTCAGCCCGAAGGGATCGAGATTGGGCGTCGGCAGCGCGTAACCGATGCGGCGCGAGAGCCAAGGATTGAGATGGCTCTCGCCGGCCTTCACTTCGATCGGATGGCGCACCTCGCCGATGTAAAGCCGATGCGCCTCGAACGCCTCGAGGCTCACCGCGCGCGTGGGACCCGCACCATCGAAGAAACCCCGGCCGAACCAGCCGGCGCCGCCGCCCAGAAGCAGGGCGGCGAGCACTGCGGCAGCCGCGAGGCGCGACCATTTGCGGCCCGCGCGCGCGAGCGCCTTGAGCTCGAAGCGCGGCGGCACCGGCTCGCTCGCGATGGCACCGTAGCGCGCGCGGATCGCATCGGCCTGCGCGCGCCAGGCGGCGACGCGCGCCGCATCCTCGGGATGCGCGTCGAGCCATTGCGCGACCGCGGCGCCGCGGTCGGCCGGAAGCTCGCCGTCCACGTAGGCGTGCAGTTCCTCCTCGGTCACTGGTGGCTCGCGCTCGATCATATCACTTCACCCGCCGCAGCGCCGGCCGCTCGCCGTCAAGATACGCCTTGATCTGCGCGCGCGCCCGCGCGAGCCGCGACATCACCGTTCCGATCGGCACGCCCTGCACCTCCGCGACTTCGCGATAGCTCAGGCCTTCCATCACCACCAGCAGCAGCGCGACACGCTGATCGTCCACCAGCGAGGCGAGCGCGCGCTCGATGTCGCGTCCGCCGGCTTCCGGCCCCGAGGAGTCGGCCGCGTCATCGTCCTCGATCGGCGTAAGCGCGGGACGCCGCGCGAGCGAGCGCAGGCGGTTGCGGTTGAGGTTGGTCAGGATCGTATAGAGCCAACTCCTGATATCGCCGCCGTGAAACAGATGTTCGGATCGCAACGCGCGCACCAGCGTGTCCTGTACCAGATCGTCGGCTGCTTCCGCGTCACGCGTCAATGCGCGCGCGTAGCGGCGCAGCGCCGGAATCGTCGCCTGAATGCCCTGGCGAAAGCCGCTCACGACCGTTCCTCAATGCGCAAGCCGGCCGGGCGCGACCACCGCCTCACCATCCATGTCTGTTCGCGGCACGACGCCCTACCCCCGCAAACACCGTCGTGCCGCGCGATATTCCCCGATTCGGCTGGCATCATGGCATCCATCCGTCGCCGCGATCGCGCAGAGAATAGCCGGATCGCGTGGCTTCTGCCCACTGCTTGCTGGCCCAATGGCCCTGTGCCATACGGTGCCGCGGCACCCCTGAAAGGCGCCGCGGCCCGAGGACCATCATGCCGGACGCCGGTCTCTTGCGCGGAAAGCGCGGCCTGATCATGGGGCTCGCGAACAACCGCTCGATCGCCTGGGGCATCGCCAAGGCCGCGCGCGCGCACGGCGCCGAACTCGCCTTCACCTACCAGGGCGACGCGTTCAAGAAGCGGGTCGAGCCGCTCGCCGAGGAGATGGGCGGACTGGTGGTTGGGCACTGCGACGTTGCCGACGCGGCATCGCTCGATGCGGTGTTCGCGGCGGTCCAATCCTCCTGGGGAACGCTCGATTTCGTGCTGCACGCGATCGCCTTCTCCGACAAGGACCAACTGGTCGGGCGCTACGTCGAGACGACGGTTGAGAACTTTTCCAACACCCTGCTGATCTCCTGCTATTCGTTTACTGCGATCGCGCAGCGCGCCGAGCGTCTGATGCCGAACGGCGGCTCGCTGCTGACGCTGACCTATTATGGCGCCGAGAAGTGGATGCCGCACTACAACGTGATGGGCATCGCCAAGGCCGCGCTGGAAGCCTCCGTGAAGTACCTCGCGGCCGATCTCGGCGAGAAGAACATCCGCGTCAACGCAATCTCGGCCGGCCCGATCAAGACGCTCGCGGCCTCGGGGATCGGCGACTTCCGCTATATTTTGAAGTGGAACGAATACAACGCGCCGCTGCGCCGCTCGGTGACGACCGAGGAGGTCGGCGATGCGGCGGTCTATCTGTTCTCCGACATGTCGCGCAGCGTGACCGGCGAGGTGCATCACGTCGATGCCGGCTACCACATCGTCGGCATGAAGAACCCGACTGCGCCGGACATCGGGCAGTTGAAGGATTAGCGCGAGATCCGATGCGCCGATAAATGTTGCTCTATTACATCCGTCATGGCGAGACCGACTGGAATCGCGAAGGCCGCCTGCAAGGCCAGTGCGACATCCCGATCAACGCGAACGGCCGCGCCCAGGCACGCCGCTGCGGCGAAGTGCTGCGCGACCTGTTCACGCGCGGCGCAACCGATGCGACGCAGTTCGATTTCGTCGCAAGCCCGCTCGGACGCGCGCGCGAGACCATCCAATTGGTGCGCACCGAGCTTGGGCTCGATCCCGCGGCGCATCGCACCGACCCGCGACTGACCGAGATTTCGTTCGGCGCCTGGGAAGGCTTCACGATCGAGGAATTGCGTGCGCGCGCGCCCGATGCAGTCGCGGCACGCGAGAACGACAAGTGGCGCTTCACGCCGCCGCAGGCCGAGAGTTATTTCACCATGTCGCTGCGCGTCCGCGACTGGTACCGCTCGCTGACGCGCGACACCGTCGCGGTCGCGCATGGCGGGACTTTTCGCGGCCTGATCGTCCAGCTCGGCATCGCGCCGTCTGCCGAAGCACCGTTTCTCGATGTCGGGCAGGGCGTCGTCTACGCGATCCAGCCGGGCAGCTTCGATCGCTACGGGTAGCGTGTGTCCCGCAAAAGTGGGAGCCGGTTTTTGCGAAGAGGGTAGGCGCCAACGCAGGAATCGAGAGCGCATCCCGATTCCTCCCAACCAGGATGCGCCTTAGTCGCCCGGCAGCGCCAGCACCAGCACGTGGGAGGAAATGCCGTAGCGCAGTGCGAGCACGCGCCCGGTCCTGGTGACGGCCTTGCGGCCGGCGAGATCGACCTCGATGTCGTGGAATTCCAGAAAGGCATGATCGAGCGGATAGCACGCCTTGTACACCGATTCCTTGGCGGCAAAGAGCAGCTTTCCCCGCAGCGGATCGTCGGCGATCTTCTGCAACTCGCGCGGCGTCGCGACCAGCGCGAGCATGTCCGGCAGCAACGGCGCGGCCGGTTCGATGTCGATACCGACCGCTCCAATGTCGCGTTGCCGTGCGACGGCCGCGACCGCGACCGTGTCATCATGCGCCAACGAACCCGCGATGCCGGCAGGCCAGAGCGGCTCGCCGGCGGCGCCCCTGCGCAGCGAAAAGTCGGCATGTCCGAGTCGCGCCAGCAACTGACGCGCCACGATGCGCGCAGCGCCGCTGGCGCGTCGCGCGGCGACGACCGAAGCGGCAATCGAGGCCGCCTCAGCGGCGAGCAGAGCGTCTTCGTCGCCGGGCGAGATCAGGCGATGGCCGAGCAGCAATCCGGGACATGCGAGCGCGTCCATGGCGTGCTGAAGCGAGGGATCGGCGGCCTGCGCTGGAGGTTCAGCGGGATTCACAGCTCGAGTTCCGCGAGCATTTCGCCATCCTCGTCGAGGCCCACCTCGACGAAGCCGAAGCTTGCGTAGAATGGCTTTGCGACCGGATTGTCGGGCATGTAGCTGATCGAGACTTTCCTGACCCCGGGGATTGCCCTGATCTCGTCGAGCGCCACGCTCAGCGCGGCACGGCCATAGCCCCTGCCCTGGTGCTTGCGGTCGATCATGAACCGGTAGATTGCGGCTTCGCGCGGCTCGTCGTCGGCCGCGCCGGCATCGTACATCAGGAAGCCGACGACGCACGCGCCGGCATAGACCACACGCGGGCGGGCGTCGGGATCCCATCGCGCCTCGGCCAGCGATTCGGCGTTGCTGGCGACCAGGTCCTCCTGCGCGGGATCAAGCTCCAGGGCAGCCACGGCCTTGCGGTTCTCGGCCGTCACATCCTTGAGCTGGACGTCACCGCGCATTCCCTTGTCCGAGCCGCGCGCCTTATTCCGCCGCGATGCGGTATCCCTCGTCCAGCGCGCAGCAGACCGTCGTCGTGTTCTCGACAGCCGCCGCGTGGCTGCGCGCCAACTTGGCCGGGTTGCCGCGCCAGCCGGTATGCGACTCGAGAACCTCGCCCTTCATCAGGAAGGAATCGGCATCGAGCACCACGTGGTCGCCAATGGTGACGCCGTAATGCACGAAGGCGCCGGGCCCGACCGAGCATCCGCTGCCGAGGCGGATGTAATCCGACTTGAACACGCCTTCCTCGAGCGAGTGGGCCTGCAGCACCGACCCTTCGTTCAGGTTGGCGTAGTCGCCGAGCTCGGTGAGCGTCCGTTCGGTGATCGAACGGCTGCAATCGAACACCTTCTGGCCGACCTTCATGCCCATGGCGCGCAGCAGCAAGGCGCGGAACGGCGTGCCGGAGAACAGGCCGGTGATCGGCGACTAGGAGAGCTTCCAGTGCCGCTCGTGGAACCAGAAGTACGGCTCGTAGATCGAGGCGAGCTTCGGCTCGAGCCGCTTGAAGGCGAGGCTCGCGCGCTCGAGCAGTACGAAGTACACGATCGAGCCGGCGGTGATCGCGACGGTCGCGGCGAACAGCGCGAACACGCCGAAGCGGTCGTAGCTCGCGAGCGCCGCCGACCACAGGACGATCGCGGCGAAGACCGACATCCAGCGGCTCAGCAGGAAGAGGATCGCCGTGACGGCGTTGTAGCGGTTCTTCTGGCGCAGGCGCGCGCGCCGGGTCGCCTCGTCGATCGCGGCGTTCATGTCGCGGTCGCGGTCGACCATGCGCGGGATCTCGAAGGCGGGCGAGCCGAGCAGCCCGACATTCTCGCGCACCGGACCGTCGATCGGGATCATGGTCTTGGTGCCGAGCAGCACGTTGGTGCCGGTCCTTCCGTTCGGCGGATAGAAGATGTCGTTGCCGAGATAGTTGTTCTCGCCGATCTTCGACTCGGCG
>Ga0111538_10011858_pt1 | contig 11530 bp, 9 predicted proteins | sample SoiMethybrSBSTD1_FD_79669 | JGI IMG/M metagenome (GOLD analysis project Ga0111538, IMG submission 79669) | Bulk soil microbial communities from a Populus tree surrounding site in Tennessee, USA - Soil MetaG P. TD hybrid SBSTD1 (version 2)... | ecosystem: Environmental > Terrestrial > Soil > Tree...
CCTCGAGCTTGTCGATGACGGACTTCAATCGGGTCAAGACCTCGGCATCCCCGATCCGATCCTGAGCCTGCCGAATTTCCGGCAAGGCGTCCGGCCCCAAGGCCACCAGCGCGGACGTGGCCGCCTCCCGAACATCGATGTCCTCCTCATGAAGTTCCCGGACACGGACGGCAATCGAATCATCCGATTTGGGTGGCGTTCGTTGGATCGGAGTTGGATGTGAGGTGCACGACGCGGCAAGCGCCGACAGGGCGATTACGAAGGCCAATCGTGTCATGCAAGTACCGGGACGATTCAAGCGGGGCACTTTACGACGGCGACGTGATTCCGGACTACGAGAAGAGCTCGCGACGCAGGACGTCGACGCGCTCCGGCTTGAAATTCCCCTTTTCCGCCGCCTCCTCGAAGTAGGAGCGGCGCACGAAGAGCAGGCCGGGCTCGTCGAGATCGAGGTGGCGCGCCATCGCCAGGAGCAGCAGGCGGTCGCCCGCCGGAAGGGCGTTCGCCCGCGCCAGCTCCCGGAAGCGCCGGCCCGCGGCCCGTCGCCGGCGCGCCCCCTTCGAAAACCGCCCGCGCAGGTAGATGAGGATGAGCAGGACGACGAAGAGGGCGACGCCGCCCTCGATCGCCTGCGCGACGCCCTCGCTGCCGACGTTGTCCACCAGCCTCTGGTGAAGCTGGCGGAGCGTCTCGCTCGCCTGCCGGAGCGGACTGGCCGCCGCCTCGTTCAGGACCATTGGCCCACCACTTCCCGAATGGCTTGCTGGACCACCGGACGGCTCTCGACGGCCAGCCGCGAGTTCAGCGTCTCCCGCGCGCCCTCCATTTTCGTCAGGCCCAGCGCGTTCACCGCCGCGACCGCCAGCCGCTCGTCCCTCATCGCGATCAGCGGCGGCAGGATCAGCCGGGCCTCCGCCTGGCCGAACGTCGACACCGCCTGCGCCGCGGCCCGGCGGATCGGCGCGTCCGGGTCCGCCAGGAACGGAAGGAACATCGCCCCGAACCTCATGTCGTGGATCTCCTGGAGCGCCTCGATGACGAGCGTCTTCGTCTCCAGGTCGCCCCCCGCGAGCAGGTCCAGGAGGTGGCGCAGCCCCTCCCGGTTTCCGGTGAAGGCGAGGAGCTGGACGAGGAGCGGCCGGAGCGCGGACTGCTCGTCCGAGAGCACCTGGCGGATGAGGGGCTTGAGCTCGCGCTCCACGTCGATCTCGTCGCAGATCCGGAGCGCCCGCATCCGCTGGATCGGTTCGAGCCGCACGATCTCCTCGCCGACCTGCTCGACCGTCGCCTCGTCGATCCGCTTTCCGACCTGGTCGGCGAAGAGGCGCATCGTCGTGTCGCGGTCCGCGAACGCGGCGAGATAGCGCCCCACGGACAGGTGCGCGATGTGCCGCATGACGAACCGGCGCAGCGGCTCGTGGGGGGAGTCGAGCAGGCCCATGAGGAACTTCCCCTTCTGCGTGGGGACGAGTTCCACGATCAGCTCGGCCGCGGCGAATTTCACCTCGTCCGACGGATCCACGAGGCAGCCGCGCGACAGCTCGGCGATGTACGGGTAGTTCAGCCGCTTGAAGGTCTTCAGGGCGTGGATCTTCACCTCGGGGTGCGAGCTGTTCAGGAACGCCTTGATCGCCAGGTCGCGCTCCTTGCCCGCGAGTTCGGCGCCGGCGATGTAGTCGATCAGGACGATCGCCGAGGCGGCGGGGATGTCGGCGCTGGCCTCGAGGACCCCCTTGAAGGGAAGCTCCTTGAGGCCGCGGAGGATCTTCAGGCGGTCCGGCGGGAGCTTCCACAGGAACTCGGCGAGGGCGACGGCGAACTCCGGGTCCTTGCGCAGGTGCATGATCGTGACCGCGACGTCCCGGTACTTGCTCGGCCCCTCGAAGTAGAGCCGGAAGAGGACGTCGACCATGGCCGCGGAATGGGCGGCCTGCATCGCCTTGATGAACGCCTTCCACAGGGGGCTGTCCTGCCGGTTGAGGACGACGCCCGTGATGTGCTTGTACGCGTCGCCGCCGCTCTCGATGGCGACCGAGATGGCCACGTCCTTCCCGTGGAAGTGCCACGTCCGGAGGAGCCCTTCCAGGGCCTCCATCATGGGCCCCTTGTGGCGGGCCACGAATTCGCGGCTGGCGGGATCCTTGCGCGCCTGCCAGTTCAGCAGGTGGTAGTGGTAGTTCAGCGCGATCTTCTCGATATGGCGGGCGGCGCGGTCCCGGATGAGCGTCGAGGGATCCTCGAGCCCGCCGGCCAGGACTTTCAGCGACTCGACCCCGCTCATTTCGCCGAGCAGGTCGAACGCCGCGCGGCGCGCCGTCTCCGATCCCGCGCGGATGAGCTTGCGGGCGACCTCGAAGAAGACCGGCCCCATCTGGATCAGGCGCTCGCGGATCTCGGGCACGAGCGTGTCGAAGTGGAGGACGATGAGGTCGGGCCGGTTCAACAGGTGGGGCGCCACGAGGATGTCGTAGGCCGGCGCCTGGATCTCGAGGTGATGTTCGGCGAGCGCCGCCTCGCAGTACGGCAGGGCGGCCGCCGAGGGCCAGCCCGCGACGGCTTGGAAGGTCGTCTGAACGGGCATCGCGGAGCTATCTTAATCCCTGCGCGCGCCCGCGGTCAAGAAATAACCCATAACTAATGTATTCCGCCCATCAAGATTTGAAGCCGGCCTTCACCAAGTCCTTGAATCGTCTTCCGCGTTCAGCGAAATGCCGGAACATGTCGAAGCTCGCGCACGCGGGCGACAGCAGGACCGTGTCGCCCGGCCGCGCCGACTCGCGGGCCAGGGCCACGGCCTCGTCGAACGATCCCGCCCGACGCACTTCGGTGGGAGCCGCCGGCGGAATCGACCGGGCGATCGCGTCGGCCGTCTGGCCCAGGAGCACCGCCACGCGCACGCGTTCCGCCACCTTCCGACCCAGCGCGTCGAACGGGAGCTTCTTGTCGTATCCCCCGGCGATGAGCACGAACGGACCGGGGAGCGTGTCGAGCGCGGCCAGGGTCGACTCCGGGTTGGTGGCGATCGAGTCGTTGTAGAATTTCACGCCGCCCGATTCGCCCGCGAATTCGAGCCGGTGCTCAACTCCGGGAAAAGAGACGAGAGTTTCCTCCGTCGCCTTTTCCCACCCGTCCCACTCTGGCGCCGCCAGCCGGCTCGCCGCGATCGCCGCGGACATGTTCTCCAAGTTGAAGCCGCCGGGCAGACGCCTCCCGGTTACATCAAGTATCCCATGGCGCCCCAACAGGTTCCATTCGATGCGTTCGCCCCGCGGCGCGACATCCGCCTTTTCGCGCCGCCCGAACGTGGCGCGACGGGACGGCGATTCGAACGCCGCGACGATCGGATCGTCCGAGTTCAGAACTCTCCAGTCGCTCTTCGCCTGGTGTGACACGATGGCTCGCTTGGCGTCCGCGTACGCCTCCATCGTGCCGTGGCGGTCCAGGTGGTTCGGCGTGAGATTCATGACCACCGACACGTTCGGGCTTCGCGCGATCGGGTCGAGATACTCGAGCTGGAAACTCGAGAGCTCGAGAACCACCAGGTCGTCGGGCCCGATCTCGTCGACGCGTTCGAGCAGCGGCGCGCCGATGTTGCCGCCCACCCACGTTCTCCGCGGCCCGCGCTTCAGGATCTCCCCGATGAGCGCCGTCGTGGTCGTCTTGCCGTTCGACCCCGTCACGCCCGCGATCATCCGCGCGCGGCAAAGCTTGAAGAAGAGGTTGATCTCGGTGTCGATCGACCGCGCGAGCCGCAGCCACGGCGAGTCGGGAGGGACGGCCTGGTTGACGAGCACGAAGTCCGCGCCGGTGAAGTCCTCGTCGCGATGGCCGCCGAGGTGCAGCTCGACGCCGGATCCCTCCAGGGCCGCGACGGACTCGCGGAGCTGCTCCGCCGTCCGGAGGTCGGTGACGGTGACGCGGGCGCCGCGGGAGGCGAGGAACCGCGCCGCCGCCAGCCCGCCGCCGAACAGGCCGAGGCCCATCACGGTGACGCGGGCGCCGGGGATTGGGGGAACGTCGGGACGGAGCCTCGCGGGCTTCATCGGGGGGCGTCGACCGGAAGGCTCGCCTTCTCCCGGGCCCGGTTCGCGCGCTCCAGCGTCTCGCTGAGGCCGCCGGCGTCCGCCGGTTCCCGGCTGAGGACGACGACGTGCTCGACCTTGTCCGTGACCGTGAAAGGAAGTGCCACGTCGGTGATGAGGTCGAAGGGGAAGATCTGCCACCACGGGGCGTTGAGCACGACGAGTTGCCGGTCGGTCCGGTGATCCGGCTTGATGAGGGTCACCTCGCGGGTCCCATACCACGCGTACTTGTGGACGAGAGGCGTGACCCCCATCCGTTCGCCGTCGATGTAGACGTCGGCCCCCGGCGGGTCGCTCCGGATCTCGAGAATCCGCTCCACGCACCCGGTCAAGGCCAGTGGCAGGAGCAGCAGGGCGAGGGCGAACAGGCGTTTCACGTTCTAAGTATAGCTATCGGCACTTCGTCGTTAAGAGGGGTCTTCAAATCTCAAATCGCCAATCGCTAATCGCCAATCGTTGCATCGCGGGGGAATAAAAAAAACCCCCGGTCCTTGCGGGACCGGGGGTTTGATTAACTTCAGGACTTAGAACCGGCCGTTGATTCCCATCATGAACAGCGAGGAGCTGTCCTCGGAATCCGCGGTGTTCCCTTCCAGGACTTCCGAACCGAACAGGAAGGCCATCGCCACGTCGAGCGACACGGCCTTGGAGTACCAGTAGGTCAGCTTCACGTCGAACTCGTTGCCGATCTCGTCGGTGTTGCCGATCGTGCCGCCCACGTTGATGTCTTCCGTGGCGGTGAAGATCCCGAGTCCGCCGGACAGCTGCATGTTGTTCTTCTCGCCGCCGCCCGCCGTGAAGGAGACGCCTCCCGTGATCTTGATCGCCGTCATGTTCGTGTTGATGTTCAACCCGAACGTGTTGCTCTCGATGATCATGAAGTCGTTGACGCCTTCGTAGCTGAGGAAGCTGTCCACGTCCGTGTCCGCGAGGTCGTCGTCGCCGGACAGGATCACGAACTGGAGCTCGACCCAGGGGGCGCTGTCGCCCTGCAGGTCATAGTGGCCGCCGAGGCTGAACGCGGTCCCGCCCGCGTCGCCGCTGGGGCCGATGTCGCCGGACTGGATGTAGAACTCGCCGAAGACCTCGAGTCCTTCCATCCCGCCGAGGCCCTTCAGGCTGGCGCCGCCGCCGATCGTGATGATCTGCGACTCGGAGCCGCCCGCCGCCGCCGGAGCCACGTCCGGAAGGGTGTTGACCGAGAGGATCGCGCCGATGCGGCTGCCCTTCCCGACGCTGTCGAGGTCATAGTAGAAGGTCACCGCGTAGGCCGCCTCGTCGTTGGACGCCGCGCCGCCTTCGATGATGGCGGGGAGCAGCGCCAGGGCGAAGTGGGCCGCGTCCCGGTTGTACCACAGGACCGCGCCCGCGACCTGGTTGTAGTCCAGGACGCCGGCGGACGTGCCGCCGATGTTGGCTCCGAACGTTCCCGACATGCCCGGGGCGAAGAAGATCGGGCTGCCCCGGCCGCGGATGTCGAACGTGAAGTCGTTGTTCGTGCCGAGCTGGACCGTCACCGCGGGATCCAGCACTTCCTGCATCCGAACCGCGAGGTCCCACAGCTCAACGTTCTGGCCGCCGTTGCCGAGCTGCCCGATGTTGGTGTAGTCGCCGTTCAACCGGACCGTGGCCAGGTTGAGGATGACGCTCACCTTGTTGGACAGGTCGATGTCGAACCGGATGTTGGCGTTCGACTCGATGCGGCCCTCGTCGCGGGCCGGCCCGCCCAGGACTTCCACGAGCTCCTTGCCGCGGTACACGAAATCCATGTCGAATCCGCCGCTGACGGTGACCTTCAGGGTCTCCTTCTTGTCGGCGGACGTCTGAATCCCTTGCTGGGCGGCGGCCGACAGGGCCATGACCGCAACCAGCGCGGGGGCGAACAGTGCTGACTTCTTCATGCCCGAATTCCTCCTAGCTAATTTCCAGTTTCCGTACCCGTCACGACATCCCGTTTACACCCTCTCCCTATATCTTTTCCGCCGGGGACGCGACCGCGCCTCGACGGCTGCAGACCGATCGAGCCGGTACTTCTTGTGGGATAAACTGCGGGCCCCCTCTTCCTGGACGCGATTGATGCTGGACTGAAGTCTAACCGGCTTTATTAAGGTGTCAAGTGGAATACATGAGAAAACTCTAATGTTCCGGAACCTCGCGTCTTCCCGAAGGATGACGCGGCCGGAATTTCGCCGTGCCCCATTGTCATGGCTTCCGCCTCACGGGCGAAGAGCCGGGCGTCCCCCGTGTCGTCCGGGAGCGCCGCCGACGAAAGTAATCCTCGGCAAGACTCAGGTCGGACTTTGATGTAATTTTGAAATTCTCCGAATTCCCCTCCACGATCGAGACCGCCCCGCCCGCCCGTTCCACGACTTGGGCGTCGTCCGTGGCGTCCTCCACCCCGTGCCCGGAAGCGTACGCGGCCTCCAGGACCCCCTTCCGGAAACCCTGGGGCGTCTGGACCGACCACAAGCCGTTTCGGTCCAAGGTGGCCTGGATGAGTCCCCCCTCGCCCCGTCTCTTGAGCGTGTCGCGGACCGGCAGGCCCGGGACCGCCCCGCCGTGCTCCAAGGCCCCCCGGATGACCTTCCGCGCCAATTCCGCCGTCACGAAGGGACGGGCGGCATCATGGACCAGGACCACGTCGGAGGCCGGATCGACCTCCCGCAGCCCGTTTTGGACCGAATCTTGCCTCCGCAGGCCTCCTTCAACCCCTCCCGGGACCCGGACACCCTTGGGAACGACCAGGACGATCTGCCGGACCTCTTTCAGGGACCGAAAGACCTCCAAGGAATGGATGTAGAGAGGCTTGCCTCCCAGGGTGAGGAAGGCCTTGGGGCGCTTCCCGCCCATCCGCCGGCCCATGCCCGCGGCGAGGAGAATGACGGACACGCGCATGGGCAGGATTGTGGATTGCGGATTCCGGATTGTCGATAGTCCCTTGAAGGATCCTCCCGTTTGTGGCACCTTCTGGCAGCTTGTCTCCCACCGCTTCGAAGAAACTCCAGGTCCGGTTCTGGGGCGTCCGCGGGTCCATTCCGTGCCCCGGCCCGAGCACCACCCGCTACGGCGGCAACACCTCGTGCCTCCAGCTCCTCGGCGGGAACGAGGTCATCATCCTCGACGGCGGCACGGGCCTGCGGGAGCTCGGCCTGAAGCTGGCGGCGGAGAACCGGCCGCTCAAGATCCACCTCCTCCTCAGCCACACGCACTGGGACCACATCCAGGGGTTCCCGTTCTTCACCCCGATCTACAACCCCGCGAACGAGATCGTCGTCTACGGCCCGCGCGCGCTCGACAAGTCGCTCGAAGAGGCCATGATGTTCCAGATGCAGTACGCCTACTTCCCGGTCCGCGGCGTCGAGCTCGCCGCGAAGATGCAGTTCCGCGAAATCGAGGAGCAGTCGTGGAAGATCGGCGACATCGAGTTCTCGACGAAGTCGATGAACCACCCGATCCGCGTCCTGGCCTACAAGTTCCAGCGGGGCGGGCGCTCCGGCGCCTACACGGGGGATAACGAGCCCTACTACGACGTGATGGCCGAGAAGGGGGACCCGTCCGATCCCGCGATCCGGCGCCGCCTCGCGTTCATCGACGACTGCAACCGCAGCGTCGTCGAGTTCCTTCGCGGGCTCGACCTGCTCGTCGCGGACGCCCAGTACACCGACGAGGAATACGCCCAGAAGCGCGGCTGGGGGCACAGTTCGCTGTCGCAGGTCGTGACCCTGGCCGCCCAGGCCGCCGTGCGCCGCCTCGTCCTGTTCCACCACGAGCCCACCCATCCGGACGCCGCGATGGACAAGATCGCCAAGAAAGCCAAGGCGATCGCGGCCAAGGTGGCGAAGAAAATGGATGTGCTGGCGGCCAAGGAAGGGATGACCATCGACGTCTAGTCGAAGTTCTGAAGTGCCGACGTTCGGAGGTGCTGAAGTTCCGAGAACCTCCAAACCTCAGAATTTCGGAACCTCAGCACGTCACTCGTCGTCGGGCTTGAGGTCGAAGTACTCGTGCTCGCGCATGCTGGCAAGCAGCTTGATCTGGCCCGCCCCTTCGCCCGCCTCGGCGCCGTCGGATCCCTGGCCGCCCGTCAACGTCACCGCGTAGAGCTCCTTGCGCGACACGTTGGAGAACGTCGAGGTGACGCGGATCTCGAACGCCCGCGCCTTGAACACGAGGCGGTCGCCGATCCGGGTCAGCAGTTCGTTGTTCAGTTCCGACACCTGCTTCACGTCCTCCATCGACTTGAACGCCCTGTTCTTGCCGTTCTCGTCCTGCTGGGACCGCCAGGTGATGATCGCCTGCGCCCGCTCCGGCGTCATGTCCTCGTCGAGCGACTGCAGCACCTCCATCGGCGCCGTGTTCGGATTGATCTTGAGCCCGCCCTCCTTCGGCCACACGGTCAGGAACGGGAGAAGGCCGCGGTGCTGGGCGTCGCCGAAGAGGACCTCCTTCTTGAGACCCTCGATCCGCTGCAGCTCCTGGAGATTGAGCAGGCGCGCGTTCCGGGCGCCCGCCTCGAACGCGCCCTTCGTGTCGGCGTCCACGTAGTCCGCGATCCGCTCCGCGTTGTCCGCCGCCTCGTGTCCCAGGTTCTGGATGAGGCGCACCAGCTGCTCCTTCGCCTCGGGCACGATCTCGCCCTCGTCGTTCACGAGCGCGGAAAGGTTGAACCGGCGCTCGACGTCGATGGCCCGGCCGCTGACCGAAGCGCCGCCGAGCGTGAACGCGAAGCCCGTGTTCCAGACGTCGTCGAGCGTGTCGACGTCGGGATGGCGGTCCCGGTCGACGAGGATCCGGACGCACGCGTGGCGGTAGCCGGCGAGGACGCCGTACTCGTTCTGGAGCGACGCGGTCGCGTTGCGGGAGATCGCCTTGTTGTGGGCGCCGGAGATGACCATCTGCCCGACGAGGAGGATGAGGATGGTCAGGACCAGCAGGGCCAGCAAGAGGGCGATCCCGGACCTCCGGCGGGCGGCGCTCGGCTTCATATTTTTACCCCTATTTTAACGCCGCGCCGCGCTTTCCGTTGGGGCCCGCGGGATTCCTATTGACTGGCATGATTCATGCGTTAGAGTAAATAAACCCGCACCGGACCGCGTTTCGATCCCAGGTCGTCCGGCGGGGCCCAAACCCGGGGAGGAGAGCTATGCGACGTTTCACGTTCGTGGCGGCGCTGGCGGCGATCGGGCTTTCGATGTCCTGCGGAATCGTCGGAGAACGGCCGCAAGGATACGAGAAGCGCGACTACTCCGTCGATCCGTCGCTCCGCTACATGCCCGTCCCGCTCTCCGAGATCGTGCGCAATCCCCAGATGGGCGCGGAAGTCGAGTTCGAGGCGATGCTCAACCGCCGCGACGAGAGCGTCTGGCAGGCCTACTACACGCCCTTCAAGCCCGGCGAGTACAAGTCCTTCTCCGTGTGGCCGGCCGACGCCGCCGTCTGGGACGTGCGCGGCCGCGGCCGTTCGATCCCCACGCTCTACATCGAAGGCGATTCGCCGGAAGTCGCGGAACTGTACACGATGCAGCAGTACGCCCCCGTCCGGGTCCGCGGCATCGTGGCGAGCGTCTTCGACTCGCGCCCCTGGATCAAGGTCAACTACGTCGACGAGATCGGCGACCCGTGGTTCTCGGATGAGTCGCTCGGGCACCTGATCCGCGGCCTCGACGCCGCCCGCACGAACGGCGCCAAGGCGATGACGCTCCTGGACGAAGCCCTCGACGGGCCCCTCAGCCCCGCGGGCCTCGCCGCCGCGTGGAAGGCCAAGGGCTGGATCCACCTCGGCCGGAAGCAGTTCGAGGAGGCGGCGAACGCCTACACCTACGCCCTCGACGCGATGCCCCGCGACCCGATCGCGGCCGACGGCCTCGAGCGCGCCCGCGCCAAGGCCGCCCCGGGCCCCTGGACCGACGAGCCCACGTCCAAGGACGATCCCGCGCCCTCGGTCAACTGGAAGGACATGTACTCGACGCTCTTCACGGAGCACGAGAGCCGCTGCAAGACGCTCGCCGAAGAGCACACGCGGTGCGCGGAGATGGCCATGAAGCTGACCTCCGATCGCGACGCCGCCATCAAGGCGCACGCCGACTGCGCCGCGGGCGCCGAGGGAGTCAAGAAGCAGCTCGAGGAGAAGGACGCCGCCACCAAGGCCGCCACGGACAAGGCGACGGCGCTCGAAGGCGAACTCAAGACGGCCACCGAGAAGGTGACGGCGCTGGAGACCGAACGCGACGCGCTCAAGAAGCAGATCGAAGGCGGCGGCGCCAGCGCGGAGGCCGCCAAGAAGGCGATGGAAGAGAAGGACGCCGCGATCAAGACGGCCAACGACAAGGTGACGGCGCTGGAAGCCGAGCGCGACGAGCTCAAGAAGAAGGCCGAGGCCGCCGGCACGGGCGACGAGGCCCTCAAGAAGGAAGCCGAAGCCGCCAAGGGCAAGGTCACCGAGCTCGAGCAGCAGGTCAAGGACCGCGACGAGACGATCAAGAAGCAGCGCGACGAAATCGACAAGCTGACCGAAGAGCTGAAGAAGAAGGAAGGCGGCAACTAAGCCGTCGGCTTCCGGCTACCCGCCTAGGGCTATCCGCTGACAGCCGGAAGCCGGGAGCTGGAAGCGGGAAGCTAGGCCGTGGTTCCTTCCGGATTCCTCCTCGTCCTCGTCGGAGCCCTCCTTCCCCTCGCCGCTTTCTGCGTCATCGGACTCCGGGCCTGGGGCGCCCTCCGCCGCCGCCTCTCCCCCTTTCGCCGCCGGCCTCCCGGTCCGCTGGTCACCGCCGCCCTGTGGCCTCCCCTCGGAGTCGCCGCGACCGGGTACGCCTCGCTCTTCACGATCGCGACCGGGTGGGCGTTCCTCGTCGAGCCCCACTGGGCCGCCGTCGAGCGGACCCGCGTTGAAGTTCCCGAACCGCTCCTCGACCGGCCCGCGCTGAAGATCCTGCAGGTGACCGACCTCCACATCGAGGAATGGGGAGGCCTCGAAGACCGCCTGCTCGCGGTCGCCAAGACCGAGCAGCCGGATCTCGTCCTGCTCACCGGCGACTACGTCAACAGCCGCGAGGCGCTCGTTCCGCTCGTCAAGCTCCTTCGCGGTCTCGCGGCGCCGCTCGGCGTGTTCGGCGTCGAAGGGCACCACGACCACAAGTACCGGATCGACCGGGCGTTCGAGGAGGGCGGCGCGACGCTGCTCAGGGACGAATTCGTGAAGCTCGCCGGGGGCGGGCGCCCGGTCGTGATCGCGGGCCTGTCGATGCACCCGTCGCGGCCTCTCGCGGAGATCTTGCGAACCGCGCCGCCCGAGGCGTACCGCATCGTCCTGCATCACGCGCCCGAGGCGGCCAAGGACCTGAAGGCCGGCCAGGCCGGCTTGTTCCTGTGCGGCCACACGCACGGAGGCCAGATCCGCGTTCCGGGGCTGGGGCCCCTGCTGCCGGCGTGGCGGTCGCCGGAGGGATTCG
>Ga0111538_10011860_pt1 | contig 11529 bp, 10 predicted proteins | sample SoiMethybrSBSTD1_FD_79669 | JGI IMG/M metagenome (GOLD analysis project Ga0111538, IMG submission 79669) | Bulk soil microbial communities from a Populus tree surrounding site in Tennessee, USA - Soil MetaG P. TD hybrid SBSTD1 (version 2)... | ecosystem: Environmental > Terrestrial > Soil >...
ACCGCCTCGTCGTACACGAGCGGGTCGACGATGTTGTGCAGCGTGTCGGCGACGATCTCGCGCACCGTCTGCACGTCCCAGCCCGCGCAGAGGTTCGACATGAACTGCCGCATCTTCTCCATCTGGTCGTGGTCGGCGCCACCGACCAGGTAGACGAACTGCGCGTAGGCGCTGCGCAGCATCGCGCCCCGGGTGATCAGCCCGCCGGCCTGGAACGGCCGTGAGAACGCCAGCGTGCTCGACTTCGCGATGATGGTCTTGTCGAGGTCGAAGAACGCGGCCGTCGGGCGGGCCATCGGGGACATGCGGCCAGTCTAGGGAGAGGATCGGACGCCTCAGGGCGCCACGGTCAGGGGACCCGCGACCGTGGCAACCGTCGCGCACCGCGGTGGTGAGCCGCGGCACTCGACCAGGGCGGAGCGGTTCCCCTCCCGACGCTCCGTGTACGCCGCCCCGCCATCGCGGGTGAAGGCGATACCGGTCACCTGGGTCAGCCCGGGGAGTCCCGTGGGCAGCTCCTCGCCGGTCAGCGCGTCGAGGAGCACCGGATGGGCGGACGCATCGACCAGGAGAACCCGACCCCCGTCGGTGGACATCACGGCGTGCGCCGCGGTCAGTCCGTCGTGTCGCCACAGGCGTTTGCCGCCGCGGGTCGCCACGATCCCGAGGTGGTCGCGGGCCGGGGCCACCACGAGGTCGCCGCTTCGCGCGAGGAACACCGGATCGCGGTCCGAGCCCGCGGTGGTCACCCGGTTGCGGGCGACGTCCCACGCCCGGACCGTGCGCCGCGTGAGGTAGTAGGCGGTGCCGTCGGTCAGGGCGAGGGGCCGCGCGAAGCGGAACGAGTCGATCGGTTCGATGGCCAGGCGCGTGCGGACGGGGAGACCGTGGCGCGCGTCGAACACGACGAGCTGCTGGTTGTAGGTCAGCCAGAAGACCCAGCCCCGCTCGGGGTCGGCCGCCAGCCCCGGCGCCGCGTTGTGACCGATCTCGGCGGTCCCTCCCTGTGCATCGACGAGCACGACGTCGGCCTCGTCGCTTCGGTAGACGGCGCCCACGCCGGGGTCGACCAGGTCGGTCACGGGGCGGACGGCCCTGGTCTGCCGGCCCACGTGCAGCACGCCGTCGGCCAGATACGGCACCGCGGCCTGCTTCACGGCCCGGGATTCCGGTCCTGCGGTGGAGGGCGAAGGTCCCGTCGGCCCGTTGCGGCTCACCACCACCACCGTGACGGCGGCCACCAGTGTGGCCACGGCCAGCGTCGTGAGCAGGACGCGCCGCCGTACGCCGCGGGCACGGGCGCTGCCGGCCACGATCGCGTCGAGGGGCGGTGGCCCGACCTCGACGTCGTCCGGCCTGCGGCCGAGCAGCCCGAGGGGGTCGTCCTCGTCGAGGTGGTCGCCGACGGCGACGGCTCCGCTCCCCAGGACCGCGCCGACCTGCGCCTCGGTCAGGCCGCCGACGGTGTGCAGCACGAGCGCCGTGCGGCGGGTGTGCCGGCGGCGGGTCTCCGGCCAGGTGTGCAACAGCCGGCGGAAGACCTGGACGTCGACGTCCTCCGCCCGGCGCACCCGCGCCCAGGACCGGTGGACCCGGCTCAGGGCGGTGCGCGTGACCTGCTCCGCCCGGTCCGTCGGGCAGCCGAGCAGCACCAGCGTGCGGACGAGGGGCTGCCAGCGCAGGCCGACGTACGCCGCGAAGTCGTCCTCGCTCGCCCGGTCCACGCCTCACCAGACCATCCCGTGCCGTTTCGCGTCCACAGGCCAGCCATGTCGATGTCCCGTCCACCGGCGCCCGGGGGGTGGCTCCCGCCACGGCGCGGTCCCGGGCAACGTTCCCGCCATGAGCACTTCCGGGCAGCCGCCCCTGCTGGTGACCGGCGACGAGCCGCTCCTCGATGACATGCTCCGGCTGTCGGCTGCCGCCGGGGTCGTGCTCGACGTCGCCCACGACGTCACCGCGGCGCAGCGGGGGTGGTCGGCGGCGGCCCTGGTCCTGGTCGGGGCGGACCAGGCCGCCGCGCTCGCCCGCAGCGAGCCGCCGCGCCGCCCCCACGTGCACGTGGTGGCACGCGGGCCGGTGCCCGACGGGCTGTTCCGGTCAGCGCTGGCGCTCGGCGCGGAGAACGTCGCCGAGCTGCCCCTTTCGGAGTCCTGGTTGGTGGAGGTGCTTACGGACGCCGGTGACGGGGCGGCCGGCCGGGGTGTCGCGATCGGAGTCGTCGGCGGTTCGGGCGGTGCCGGCGCCACGGTGTTCGCGAGCGCCCTGGCCCTGACACTCGGCGCCGACCGCGCCACCCTCCTCGTCGACGCCGACCCGCTCGGAGCCGGCATCGACCGGGTGCTCGGCATGGAGTCGATCGACGGCATCCGCTGGGACGCGCTCCACCACACGACCGGCCGGCTCAGCGCGCGGTCGTTGCGGGAGGCGCTCCCGCGCCGCAACGGGGTCTCCGTCCTGACCTGGGCGGCCGACCGGCCGACCCGGCTGCAGGCCTTCGCCATGCGTGAGGTGCTCTCCGCCGGGCAGCGTGGCCACGGGGCGCTGGTGCTCGACCTGCCACGCCATCCCGACCCCGTGATCGAGGAGGTGCTCGCCCGGCTCGACCACGTGGTCGTGGTCAGCGGGGTCACCGTGCCGGCCGTCACCGCGACCTCACGGGTCACCGCGCGGCTGGTCGGTCTCTCCGCGACGTCCCACCTCGTGGTCCGCGGCAGCGGCGGCGTGGACGCCGCCGAGATCGGCCGGCTGCTCGGCCTGCCCGTGGCGGCCGCGATGCCCGACCAGCGTGGGCTCGACGAGGCGATCGACCTCGGTGCCGGGCCGGTGCGCTCACGTCGCGGCGCGCTCGCCCGGGCCGCACGCCAGGTGGCCGGGCGCGTGGTGCTCGCGGACGGACTGGCGGCATGAGCGGCCCGGCAGTCCCGGCCGGGATGCTGGAGCAGGTGCGCGACCAGCTCGCACGCGACGGCGCCGAGCTGACCCCCGAGCACGTCGCGCAGGCGTTGCGCGACCGCGGCCGGCCCGTGGGTGACGCCACCGTGCTCGCCGTCCACGACGCCCTGCGGCGTGACGTCGTCGGTGCCGGGCCGCTGGAGCCCCTGCTCCGCACCCCCGGTGTCACCGACGTGCTGGTCAACGGGCCCGACCGGGTCTACCTCGACCGCGGTCGCGGGCTCGAGCCAACCGGCGTCCGGCTGCCCGACGAAGAGTCCGTGCGCCGTCTCGCACAGCGGCTCGCGGCGTCGGGCGGCCGGCGGCTCGACGATGCGACGCCGTACGTCGACCTGCGCCTGCCCGACGGCAGCCGCTTCCACGCCGTGCTCGCGCCGGTCTCCCGGCCCGGCACCGTGCTGTCGCTGCGGGTGCCGCGAGCGCGGGTGTTCACGCTGGCCGAGCTGGTCGAGGCCCGCGCCCTTCCAGAGGAAGGAGCCTGGCTGCTGCGGCGGATCGTCGAGAGCCGGCTGGCCTTCCTCGTGAGCGGCGGGACGGGCTCGGGCAAGACAACGCTGCTCAACGCTCTGCTCTCCCTGGTCGACCCGACCGAGCGGCTGGTGCTGGTCGAGGACGCAAGCGAGCTCCGGCCCGACCATCCCCACGTCGTGGGGCTGGAGACGCGCCCCGCCAACATCGAGGGCGCCGGCGAGATCACACTGCGCACGCTGGTGCGCCAAGCCCTCCGCATGCGCCCGGACCGGCTCGTCGTCGGCGAGGTCCGCGGTGACGAGGTCGCCGACCTGCTGGCCGCGATGAACACCGGTCACGAGGGCGGCTGCACCACGCTCCACGCCAACTCCGCTGCCGACGTGCCCAGCCGGATCGAGGGGCTCGCGCTCGCCGCCGGCCTTCCGCTGGCCGCCGTGCACAGCCAGCTGGTCTCGGCGCTCGACGCGGTGGTCCACCTCGGCCGGGCGCGTGACGGCCGCCGCCAGGTCCGTGAGATCGGCACCCTGACGGAGGCCGGCGGGATCGCGAGGGTGTCCCCGGCGGTGACGTTCGATGACGGCGAGGTCCACACGCATCCGGCGGCCGACGCGCTGCTCGAACGGCTCACCGGATGACCGTGCTCGCGGCGCTCCTGGCCGCGTCGGCGGTGGTCCTGGCGTGCCCCGCCGGGGCAGGCCGCCCGGCGTCTCGCGCACGCCGACGGCTGCCGCCGACCGTCCTGGTCGTCCCGATCGCTGTGCTGCCGGTGGTGCTGCTCCACGGGCGGCAGCTGGTCCTCGGAGTGATCGGCGTGCTCGTGGCGGCCGCCGGGCAGCGGCTGCTCGCGCGCCGGCGTGCCGCGGCCGACGCCGCCGATCGGGCGGCCCGGGTGCAGGCCTACTGCGAGTCGGTGGCGGCCGACCTCGCCGCCGGCCAGCCACCTCACCGGGTGCTGACCCGGTCGGTGGACGACTTCCCGGAGTTCACCGCGGCTGCCGCTGCGGCCGAGCTCGGCGCCGACGTGCCCGACGCCCTGCGTCGGCTGGCGCGGGCGCCCGGTGCGGGCGAGCTGAGGCTGGTCGCGGCCGCGTGGCAGGTCGCGCACCGGTCCGGCGCGGGGCTGGCCGACGCGCTGGAGCAGGTCGGCCGAGGCGTGCGGACCCGCCGTCGCACCGCCCGGCTGGTCGCCGCCGAGCTCGCACCTGCCCACGCCACGGCGCGGATGATGGCGGCCCTTCCGCTGGTGTTCGTGCTGGCCGGGTCCGGCCTTGGTGGTGACCCGGTGGCCTTCCTGACCGGCTCCACGCCCGGGCTGGCCTGCCTGTCCGCCGGCCTCGCCCTGTCCTACGCCGGGCTCGAGTGGCTGCAGCGGATCGCCGACGCGGTGCTCCGCGGATGACCGTGCTGGTCGCCGTGCTCGCCGCCGGAGCGGTCGCGGTCGCGCTGCCCCCGGTGCCGCGGCTGCCCCGGTCACGTGGACCGTCCGTCACGCGTGACGACCGGGCACCGCTGGACCGGTGGCGGCTGCCGCTGTCGCTCCTGACCGGTGCCGGCGTCGGCGTCTTCGTCGAAGGCGCCGCCGGGGTCGCCGCCGGGGTGCTGGCGGGCGTGCTCGCCTGGCGGGTCCTCGGCCGCGTCGAGAGCCCGGCCGCCGTCCACCGGCGGGAGGCCCTGGCACGCGACCTGCCGGGAGCGGTCGACCTCCTGGTCGCGGCGTTTGCGGCGGGCGTCGCGCCCGGGCCCGCCCTGGGGCTGGTGGCCGACGCGCTGGACGGGCCGGTCTCCGTCGAGCTCGCAGCCCTCCATCGGCGGCTCGACCTGGGGGCCGACCCCGCGAGCGTGTGGGCCGACCTGGCGGCACACCCCCAGCTGGCGCCGCTCGGGCGGGCGCTCGCTCGCGCCCACGACACCGGGGCGTCCGTCACCACCGCCGGCGCGCGGCTCGCCCGGGAGCTCCGGGAGCGCGCCCACGCCGAGGTCGAGTCCCGTGCCCGAAGCGTCTCCACGCGGGCGGCGGCACCTCTCGGCGTGTGCTTCCTCCCGGCGTTCGTGCTGCTCGGGATCGTGCCCCTCGTCGCCGGGCTCGTCGGCTCGCTGGGGCTCCTCCCGTGAGCGCTCGGCCGGACAGCACCTGTCCACAGCCACCCGCTCGCCGGCGGTTGTCCACCACGGCCGACGACCTCGTGGCAGCGGGTCGCGTCGACGAGAAAGGTCAGTCCTGCAAGGAGATAACCCTCGGGGGGCCGTCCTCCGGGCAGGAGACAACAAGGAGTTTCACCATGAGCAACGCGACCCTCACCCGGTTCCGGGACGAGGCGGGCACCACGACCGCGGAGTACACCGTCGTCACGGGCGCCGCCTGCGGCTTCGGCGCCCTCCTCTACAAGCTGCTGACCAGTGAGTGGGGACAGCGGCTGATCGAGACCGCGTTCAAGGCCGTCCTCAGGCTGATCGGCTTCTAGACCCACCAGGCGCGGGTGGTCGCCAGCATCCACGACGTTGCCGGTGACCACCCGTGGGAAGGAAGGCGCAGATGCGTGACGCCGACGAAGCCGGCACGGTGACCGCGGAGGCGGCGGTGGTGATGCCGGTCGTGCTGCTGTTCACGATCGGCCTGGCCTGGCTGGTGAGCCTCGGGGTGACCCACGTGCGGGCGGTCGACGCCGCCCGTGAGACGGCGCGCTCCGTGGCGCGCGGGGAGTCGGTCGGTGCGGGGAGCGCGGTCGGGCGCCGAGTGGCGACCGCCGGCTCCGCCATCCATGTCGAGCGCGGCAGCCGGCTGGTGGTGGTCACCGTCCGGTCGCCGGTCCGGGGTCCGGGCGGGCTGTTCGGGTTCCTGCCGTCCTTCGACGTGCACGCCCAGGCGGTCGCGGTGCGGGAGCCGCGGCAGTGAGCCGGCGCCCCGGACGCCGACCCCGCCGGGGAGAACGGGGGAGCGTCACGATGCTCGGCATCGCGATGACCGGGCTGCTCCTGACGTTCTCGGTCGCATGTGCAGGCGTCGGTGGCATCGTCGTGGCGCACCGCAGGGCCCAGGCGGCCGCCGACCTCGGCTCGTTGGCGGCGGCGACCGCTATCCAGCACGGGCATGCTCCGTGCCCGGCCGCGGCCGCCGTGGCGCGACGCAATGGCGGGCGGCTCGTCGGATGCAGCGTGCGGGGCGAGGTGGTGGCGGTCGCGGTGGAGGCCGCGACGCCACCGCTGCTGGGTGCGGTGCGGCACACCCGTGCCTCGGCGCGGGCTGGTCCGGTCTGGTCGGGCGGGCTGGTGCCGCGATGAACCGGCGGTTCAGACCGCCGCCTGGAGGAGCACGTCCAGGAGCCGGATCGCGCCGGCCTTGTCCAGCGGGTCGTTGCCGTTGCCGCACTTGGGCGACTGCACGCACGACGGGCAGCCGTCGTCGCACCGACAGGTCGCGATCGCCTCGCGGGTCGCCCGCAACCAGTCGGCAGCGGTGCCGAAGCCCCGCTCGGCGAACCCGGCCCCGCCCGGGTGCCCGTCGTAGACGAAGACGGTGAGCCGGCCGGTGTCCGCGTGCAGCGCGGTCGAGACCCCGCCGATGTCCCAGCGGTCGCAGGTCGCGAACAGCGGCAGCAGGCCGATCGACGCGTGCTCCGCTGCGTGCGCCGAGCCCGGCAGGTCGGCCGCCTCGAGCACGGCCTCGAGCGCGTCGGCCGGGAGTGTCCACCAGACGGCTCGGGTGTCGAGGGTGCGTTCGGGGAGGTCGAGGGGTTCCTCGCCGATCACCTCTCCGGTGGGCAGACGCCGCTTGAGGTACGACACGACCTGGTGGGTGACGCGTACGTCGCCGAAGCTCACCCGGGCGTCGCCCCAGGTCTGGTGCCGGTGCTCGCGCGTGATCACGATGTCGGTGATCTCGCGCGCCGACGTCGAGTAGTCGGGGTCGTCGCGCACCACCACCGCGACGTTCTGGTCGAGGTCGAGCTCCAGGACCAGCCAGGTCTCGCCCTGGTGGAGGTACACCGCACCCGTGTGGGCGGTTCCGTGGGCGGACGAGGCGTCGACGGTGCCGAGCACCCGTCCCGTGACGTCCTCGACCAGCCGCACCGGCCGACCTCCCGACGACCGGATGTCGGCGAGGTCGCTGGCGCGGCGGCGGTCGGTCCAGTACCACCCGCCGGGTCGCTTCCGGAGCAGGCCCGCGGTGGTGAGGGCGTCGACGGCGGCCGGCGCCTCGGCACCGAACAAGGAGAGTCCCTCCGGGGTCAGGGGTGACTCCGAGGCGGCGGCACACAGGTGGGGGCCGAGCACGTAGGGGTTGTCCGGGTCGAAGACGGACGCCTCCACCGGTGCCCCGAGCAGGGCCTCGGGGTGGCTGACGAGGTAGGTGTCCAGGGGGTCGTCGCGCGCCACGAACACCCCGAGTGCGTCGCCGTGGCCGCGGCCGGCACGCCCGACCTGCTGCCACAGCGCCGCCCGGGTGCCCGGGAAGCCGGCCAGCAGCACGGCGTCGAGCCCGGAGATGTCGATGCCGAGCTCCAGGGCGTTGGTCGCGGACAGTCCGACCAGCCGACCGCTGCGAAGCGCTTGCTCGAGCGCCCGCCGTTCCTCCGGCAGGTACCCGCCGCGGTAGGCCGCCACCCGGTCGGCCAGTTCGGGCTCGACCTCGGCCAGCAGCCGCCGGGTGGTCAGGGCGACCGTCTCCGCGCCCCGCCGTGAGCGCACGAACGCGAGGGTCCGCACGCCCTCGAGCACGAGGTCGGTGAGCAGGTCGGCCACCTCGGCCCCCGACGAGCGGCGCACCGGGGCGCCGTTCTCCCCGGACATCGAGGTGAACGGCGGCTCCCAGAGCGCGAGGGCGACCTGACCGCGCGGCGAGGTGTCCTCGGTGACCGCGACGGTCGGCAGCCCCGTGAGCCGCTGGGCAGCGACCTCCGGTTCAGCCACGGTGGCGGAGGCCAGCACGAACGTCGGGTCCGCGCCGTGGAGCGCACAGATCCGGCGCAGCCGGCGCACCACCTGGGCGACGTGGGCACCGAAGACGCCGCGGTAGTGGTGGCACTCGTCGATCACGACGTACGTCAGCGAGCCGAAGAACTTCGACCATCGGGCGTGGCCGGGGAGCAGCGACCGGTGCAGCATGTCGGGGTTGGTGAGCACGTACTCCGCGTGGTCGCGGGTCCACTCCCGTTCCTCCGGTGCGGAGTCGCCGTCGTGCGTCGACACCCGGACGTCGACCTCGAGCGAGCGGATCGCGGCGAGCTGGTCCTGGGCCAGCGCCTTGGTGGGGGAGAGGTAGAGGACGCTCGCCCCGCGCTGGCCCCGGGTGCCCCGCTGTCCCCGGATTGCGGTCAGCCCGGGGAGCAGGTAGCCCAGCGACTTGCCGGACGCGGTGCCCGTCGACACGACGACGTGGCGCCCGTCGTACGCCGCCTGGGCGGCCTCGACCTGGTGCCGCCACGGGCGCTCGATTCCGCGGCGCGCCAGGGCGGCGAGAACCATCGGGTCGACCCAGGGGGGCCAGCCCCCGTAGGTGGGTGAGCGTGGGGGGAGGACCTCGAGGTGGGTCAGGCGTTCCGCGCGCCCGGGCGCGGCGGTCAGCCGGTCGAGCAACGTGCGCGGGTCGGTCGACCGGTCCGGGCTGCTCACGCGGGAAGTCTCCCAGCCCGGGAGGTATGTACCGATGGGTGAGTCGCACGTGGGGGCTTCGTGGTTGAATACGGCTTGGCTGTCCTACCGTGGCCACAGGGAGGAGGGGGACGTCGTGGATCTTTCGCTTGAGACCCGGCACACCGACGATGTCACGATCGTTGCGGTCGGTGGCGAGATCGACGTCTACACGGCACCCAAGCTCCGCGACAAGGTCACCGAGCTCGTCGGCGACGGCCACTACAACCTGGTCATCGACATGGAGAACGTCGAGTTCCTGGACTCCACCGGCCTCGGCGTCCTGGTCGGCGGCCTGAAGAAGGTCCGCGCGCACGACGGCTCGATGGAGATCGTCTGCAATCAGGACCGGCTCCTCAAGATCTTCCGGATCACCGGCCTCGCCAAGGTCTTCACGATCCACGACTCCGAGGCCGCTGCGCTCTCTGCGCACTGACCCCTCGCTGGTCTCTTCGGCCGGACCCTCCCGTGATCTGCGGACTGCTTCCACGTAGACTCCGCCGCGGCCTGTCCGTCTTGTAACCCGCATCACATATCCGAGGAGAACCATGACCGGGCTCAACCCCGACGTCGTGCATCTCTCTGGCGGCAACCTCGTCCTGATCATCATCGTGGCCCTGATCGCGCTCGGCGCGCTCGCGATGGCTGCCATGTTCCGCAACGAGGTCCTAGCTGCCGGTGAAGGCACCGACAACATGAAGAACATCGCCCAGGCGGTGCAGGAGGGCGCCAACGCGTACCTCCAGCGCCAGTTCCGCACGCTCTTCGTCTTCGCCGGCGTCGCGTTCGTGATCCTGCTGGCGCTGCCCGCCGACGACATCTGGGTGCGGATCTTCCGCTCCGTCTTCTTCCTGGTCGGGGCCGGATTCTCGGCCACGGTCGGCTACCTCGGAATGTCCCTGGCGGTGAAGGCCAACCTGCGCGTGGCGGCAGCCGCCGAGACCCAGGGTCGCGACCCGGCGATGACGATCGGCTTCCGCACCGGCGCCATGGTGGGCATGCTCACCGTGGGCCTCGGACTGTTCGGGGCCGCCGTCGTCGTGATCGCGTTCGGCAGCGAGGCGCCCCACGTGCTGGAGGGCTTCGGCTTCGGCGCCGCGCTGCTGGCGATGTTCATGCGGGTCGGCGGCGGCATCTTCACCAAGGCCGCCGACGTCGGTGCCGACCTGGTCGGCAAGGTCGAGAACAACATCCCGGAGGACGACCCGCGCAACGCGGCCACGATCGCCGACAACGTCGGCGACAACGTGGGCGACTGTGCCGGCATGGCCGCCGACCTCTTCGAGTCGTACGCCGTGACCCTGGTCGCGGCGCTGATCCTCGGGTACGCCGCCTTCGACGCGAAGGGCCTCGTGTTCCCGCTGCTGATCCCCGCGATCGGCGCGCTCACCGCGGTGCTCGGTGTCTACCTCTGCAGGCCGCGGGTCGGCGAGAACGGCCTGACCACGATCAACCGGGCCTTCTACATCTCGGCCGGGGTCTCCGCGGTGGCCTGCACCATCCTGAGCTTCGCGTTCCTGCCGGGCACGTTCGGCGGCTTCGCCGCGCGGCTCGACGGGGTCGACGGCAACCCGCGCCTGATCGCAGCCGCCGCGGTCGTGATCGGCATCGTGATGTCCGCCGGCATCCTCGCGCTGACCGGCTACTTCACCGGTACCGAGCACCGCCCCGTGAAGGACGTCGGCAAGACGTCGCTGACCGGTGCGGCCACGGTGATCCTGTCCGGCCTCTCGGTCGGCTTCGAGTCCGCGGTCTACACGACGCTGGTCATCGGCGCCGCGGTGTTCGGGGCGTTCCTCCTCGGCGGCGCGACGCTCACCGTCTCGCTGTTCGCGGTGGCGCTGGCCGGTTGCGGCCTGCTCACCACGGTCGGCGTGATCGTGGCGATGGACACCTTCGGTCCGGTCTCCGACAACGCGCAGGGCATCGCGGAGATGTCGGGAGACGTGAGCCCCGAGGGCGCACAGATCCTCACCGAGCTCGACGCCGTGGGCAACACGACCAAGGCGATCACCAAGGGCATCGCGATCGCGACGGCTGTGCTCGCCGCCACCGCGCTGTTCGGCTCCTACGCCACGTCCGTCGGCGAGGCCGTGGTCGAGGCGAGGACGAAGCTCGACCCGCTGACCTTCGTGGTCTTCAGCCCCGACGTGCTGGTCGGCGTGCTCCTCGGTGCCTCGGTCGTCTTCCTCTTCTCCGGCCTGGCGATCAACGCCGTGGGCCGCGCCGCAGGTGCGGTCGTGTTCGAGGTGCGTCGCCAGTTCCGGGAGATCCCCGGGATCATGGAGGGCACCGGTCGTCCGGAGTACGGCAAGGTCGTCGACATCGTCACCAAGGACTCGCTGCGCGAGCTGGTGACGCCCGGGATCCTGGCCGTGCTCGCTCCGGTCGCCGTGGGCTTCGGCCTAGGCGTCGGCCCGCTGGCCGGGTTCCTGGCCGGCGCGATCGGCACCGGCACGCTGATGGCGGTCTTCC
>Ga0111538_10011864_pt1 | contig 11528 bp, 10 predicted proteins | sample SoiMethybrSBSTD1_FD_79669 | JGI IMG/M metagenome (GOLD analysis project Ga0111538, IMG submission 79669) | Bulk soil microbial communities from a Populus tree surrounding site in Tennessee, USA - Soil MetaG P. TD hybrid SBSTD1 (version 2)... | ecosystem: Environmental > Terrestrial > Soil >...
AAGTTATCTTGCATTGCATTCTCTTTGAGCTCATCATCGCCAAGGTTTTTTCCTCACTTTGACTCGATGGGGGTTACGAAACAAAACAGCTGTATGAAATAGGCACCACTATAGATGCCGCGATAACCAGAAGGATTCAAAAGTTCTACCCACTCGAGATCAAACGTGGATCCCAATACAACCAAGGCCTTACAGGTAACCATATAAGCGGGTTTTCGGGCGAGTGCTGACACAACAAATGCTATAACAGGAACAGCCACGTTTTCAACATCTTTATCCTTTCGATCGTTGCAGCAGCTGGCTTTAACGAGCCTTGTATTCCCTTCCCTTTCGATTGCCAATCTGGACAGTGAACGTTGCATCCGGTTGAACTGAAGCCTTGATGAACTCAGCTTTGCAAGCGGTTTCGCTATTCGCAATGAACTCTGGGGCTGTATTGCCCTCCTGCTTCGCTTGAAGATTACGATGCACCTGCCAGATCGCCTCAACTCCGGCCAGGCTTTTCAAACTTTTCATCGTTTCAGTCTCAGCGCCTTTGTCCGGACCATTATTAACTACGACGACTTGAGGATGAAGCGTTCGGAGCCAAACCGAATTGTTGCTAAGATCGAGACCATGGTGATCAATCTGAAGCAGATTTACCGTTCCGACACGATTGATCGGGCAAACGAGCCTCTCTTCCATCTGCTGTGTCAAGTCCCCACCATCGAAGAACGTGAATTTTCCATACTGCAACTTCAGAACAACGCTTTTTGCGTTGTCGGTATCATCCTTCGCGGGTTCCTTTCCGTTGGAACAAACTGAGTTTGGAGAACCGTTCATCGAACCTCCGACCATTCTGCCGCTGGACGCCAAGCATACCAGCACCAAAGGTGTTTGATCAGGAAGACGCTGAAGTGGGAGACTACTCCCGGGCTTGAGTCCAACCGCTTTCCCCGCTGTCATTTTCTGATAACGCGGCATCAGAACCGGAAAGCTCGGGTCATCAGGCAACTGGGGTGGAATTTCACCTCGATCATAGAAATGCTTAACCCGCATGCGTTCGCTCAAAGTCATGATGCCGCCGTAGTGGTCCGCATGCCAGTGAGTCGCCACAAAGTGATCGATCGACTGCAGGCCGGCAACCTGGGTGGCGACATGGTGAATTCGCGAGATGTCCCGTTCCAGATCCTGTCCGGCATCGATTAGCACCGATTCTCCGGCGGGAGTGACAATCAGCGTGGCCGCGCCTCCCTCTACGTCAATCCAGTAAATATCAAGACTTTTACCTTGGGCAGCCAGACAAGTTGTAACCAGGACAACAAAGACAAACAGGATTGGGAATAGAGATGTCGCGAACAAGCGTCTCGCCACAGAGATTTTCATTATTCTTGGTGTGTTGCCTGCGCCGCGATCAAGTCTCAGCCGAAGAGTTCAGTAACCTCTGAAGGATTGATGAAATCAGTTCCCGAGGTGATCTCTACATACTCGAACTCACGACCCGAAGGAGTATTCGTGATCTTCTTGGTAAAATCGATGCCGAGGGCTGAAAAGATAGTTGCCATTACATCTTCGGTGTAAATGGACCGGCTTTGGTGCCAGCCCGGCTTGATGACTTTGCCACCAACATCGTCTGTTGCACCCAACACACGCCCTCCTTTCACCCCACCTCCTGCAAAAAGTGTGGTCGAGGCGAATCGGTAGTGATCCCTCCCCTTGTTTGCGTTAATGTCGCCAGGAGTTCGGCCAAACTCTCCCATACAAACGATAAGTGTCTTGTCGAGGAGAGTGCGTCCCTGCTTATCCCTGGTGCTGGAGAGGTCGTCCAAGAGGCCTCCCAACGCGAAATCCAGATCCCGACAGAGCGTGTAGTGATTTACGGGTTTCGACTTGTCGTAGACGTTGGCGTGCAAGTCCCATCCATCCTGAGCAATCGCGATAAAGCGGGTTCCAGCATCAGCATTAACCAAATTCCTCGCCAAAAGGCAGGCGTCGCCGAAACTGCTGGTGCCATACTTCTGGTGTTCCTCATCGTTGAATTTCAGAATCTTTCCCACTTCGGGTCGCTTCATCATTTCGTACGCACCGAGGTAGAAATCATGGTAGTCCCGCAACGGGCGGCCCAGTTGATCCTGGCCGGATCTCAGCGAATGATCCATCCGCTGGAGGAATTCCCATCGCTGAGAAAAGCGCGCCCGCTCTTCCTCAGGGACTACAAACGAAAAGTCTCCGTCTTTTTGAACCGCGATTGGGAGCGGAGCAAATGTTGCTGGCAGCATTCCCGGACCCGCTAGTCCCGCTCCTCCCGGTGAAAAATTCATGGCCACAAAAGGAGGCATGAAATCGCTGGGCCGTCTTTTGGAATCAAATTCGTAGGCCACTAGCGATCCCACGGAAGGAATCTCTTTGGCACGGGCTCCGCTGAACGCCCGGCCTGCCTGGATGTAATATTGACCGCGCTCGTGAACGCTTTCCCATGCCTCGACGGAACGGGCAAACAGCATTTGGTCCAGCCGTCGTTTCTCTGAAAGTTTAGGGAACAGTGCCACCGGCATTCTGACTTCGGGAGTGACCGTTCGGATGTCAAAATCAGAGGGCGTCCACTTCCCTTCCTTCACGTCGAAAGTGTCCAGCTGGGGTGGTCCTCCCATCAGAAACAGGAATATGCAGAACTCCGCAGAGCCTCGCGGCTCAATCTTCTCCGCGGCTCGAATCTGTAAGGGTTTCGCCATCGGAAGCAATGTGTAGCCCGCAAAGGTGGTCGCGCCAACTCGGAAGAACTGACGCCGAGTTAGTCTTGGAATCAATGAGAATGGTTCCTTTTGCTTCACGATAACCTCCTGGTCTCAGATACCTGTTCCGCAGTAGCGTTAATAGTTGAATAGGAAGTCCAGTTTGTTTACCAAGACCCACATCAAGTCTTCAACGCCCTGCGTGCGATACTCTCGGATTTGTTGAATCGCCAACTGTTTTTCTTCCACTGACGGAAACCGGGACAGCGTCCCTAAAAATAGATCGTCCACCAGCTGTTCGTTGCTAAGTGGGGGCTCCTGGTCGAGGAGTTTGCGAATTCGTCCACCGGGCTTGGCTTTTACGCGTTCCTTGATGACTTTGCTATTAGCATCAGTGACGATTGGACCATGTTGCCCTTCAGACTCTTGATGGTCCGAGATCGATTGTCTTGGCCAAAACTGCCCAGAAATCGCCAAATCTCTGTGAGCTCGCCGCCCCTGATGTCCTCAGGCGAGCGAGTCTGCATGACGTACTTTACCTTAAGGCCCGTTCCCGAGATTGGGATCTCAGGGAAAACCCCCGTAGCTTGAGAGACTGAGTCAAACAGCTCTTCAGCAGTAAGCCGGCGAACGAATCGCCGCGCATAATACCGTGCATACGCATCCTTCCAATCTCCCTCAAAACGGGTGGAAAGCTGGTAGGTACTGGACTTGGTGATCAGCTCGATCAAGTATCGCAGATCATAGCCATGGTCTCGAAAGTCTTTAGCCAGTGCCTCAAGCAGCTCTGGATGGGTTGGCTGGATCGTCCAAGGCGCTGGAGGAGGATTCTTGGGATCCTGCCTGGCAAGATCAAAGTCATAGGGCGGATCTACGATCCCGACACCCATCAGCTCAGCCCAAATCCAATTTACGATAGCTTTGGCAAACTGAGGATGTCCGATGAGCATTCGCGCAAAGGATTTTCGAGGCTCTTCCCCAGCATTTGGTTTCTCTCCATTCAGGAGAAAAGCCGGATAGACTTCAGCCTTCCAGCGTGGCATGCGTACGACACTGTCGGCTTCAACGCTGTAACCTTTTCGAGCTGGGATCGGGTACGCTTCAGCGTCATAGCCCTGCCCGGTCTCGACCAGCGAGAACTCCTGACGCCGGGGAGGCGGACGGTAGATATTCAAATTGCCAAAGAAGGCTGCCTGTCTCCACAGCTGTTCCCGCTTGATTCCTGTCAACCAGAGGTTCACCTTCTCCAGATGGTGAGCTCCGTCGTGACATGAAACACACTCCATGTTGAGCCCCAAAAAGATCCGGCTCGTGGATACTGCGATTTCGTCCAGGCTGTCTTCATGATGAATCTGGTTGCCAGTAGCGTCATCCACGTGAAATCGGGCCAGGAGATTCGCTGGTCCTGAATACCAATTCGTGAGCGCTTTGGCGGTCAGCATCTCCTCAACAAACTGATTGAAAGGAACATTCAGACGCAGGACCGCCCGGATATAGTCATAAAAAATGTTGCGCCCGGCCGTTCCCAATTCACCGCCAGCACTTCCGAACAAATCGCTAAACCAATATGTCCATCGATCCACAAAGGGATCATTGTCCTGGAACTGATAGCGTTCAGGTCGCACTAAGGCTTCAATCAGCTTGTCGCGTTTCTGGGCGTCCTTGCTATTGATGAACTTTCGAATGACTTCGCTCTCAGGAATTCGACCGGTCAGGTCCAGGTGCACACGCCGGACAAATTCCATATCGGATGCAAGTCCAGCGTGCGGGATATTGTCCTTCTGCATTTTCCCGAAGACAAAATCATCGATGTAGTTCTTGCGACTGACTTCTATTCTCGGTGAAATCTGCAACTGGTGGCTTATATCCCGAGTGAGTGCGTTCTTTTCCTCACGCTCCGTTCTGGGTGGCTCTGGGTGATCTAAGCCCTTATCGACCGTTTTCTTAGCAGGCTTCTCTGGGCTTCCCGCTGTGCTCACCAAGATGGCAGGGGTGCTCAAAGCCAACCACGCGAGCAACAAGTGATAAGGGATTTTTCGATTCCGTTTCATGCGCTGCTCAGATCTATCGCAATGTTGATGTTGCGACGAGACTCATCTGGATATGATCAGACCTTGCCTTAGAGCTCTTCAAACCCAAGTTTGCTCTAATGACAACGCTGTTGACAAGGCGATTCTGGAGAAATCATCTTACTATTGGAATCACTCTCAACTCCCAAAGCCTGAAGACCGACTGATCAAAGGATTGTACCGCGCTTTGGCCGGACTCCGGCCACCAAGGCCGCTGAAACCAAGAAGCAGGCAGCCAGAAAGAACACCACATCCCGGTGCGAATAACCCTTCGTAAGTAAATAGCCGACGATGGATGGCCCAAGAAAGGATCCCACGCTGTTGATCATGTTGATAAAGCCTACCGATGCGGCTGCAGCCGATTCACCGAGAATCAAGCTTGGGATCACCCAGAACGAAACTCCCCAAGAAAACGCAGCAGCACCCGTAAGGCAAAGCAAGGCCAACACCAACGGAAATGGAAGCCCTGGAACGGCACTGAGCACGAAAAAAAGCGCGGCTAGTACGAGCGGAATGATGGTATGAATTTTCCGCTTCCCGGTACGGTCGGATGATCGCGCAGCCATCGGAATGGTAACCATTGCGAGAGCAAACGGCAGAGCCGAGCAAATCGTCGATAGGGTGACCGAGAGCCCTGATGCATTTCGAATCGTTGTTGGCAGCCACAGCAAATAGGCAAACATAGAGAGATTGGCGAAGGCACAAGCCAAGGCCAAAAGCAGGACGTTGCGCTGTCGGAGGCTTTGCATCACAGTGAGGTGTCCCCCGTGACGAAGAGCCTGTTTCTCGTCATCCAGTCGGGAAGCAATCCATTCCCGCTCATCCGGTTCAAGCCACTTAGCCTGTCGAGGATGATCCGTAAGGAAAATGATAATGATCACTCCAAACACGACTGCAGGCAAACCCTCGAGGATGAACATCCACCGCCACCCAGCTAAATTGAACCAGTCTACCTGCAGAATGAGCGCCGAAATCGGGGCGCCAATAACAAGAGATGCAGGCGCAGCCATGGTGAAGCCAGCCATTGCCTTAGCCCTGTCTTCCTTGGCAAACCAGTGAGCAAGATAAACGACAATCCCCGGGAAAAAGCCGCCTTCCGCAATCCCCAACAGAGAGCGCGTGATGTAGAACTGGTTGGCGGTGTGAACAAATCCGACGAAGACCGTGCATAGACCCCAAGTGATCATGATGCGGGCCAGCCAGATCCTGGCGCTCCAGCGTTCAACGATCAATGCGCCCGGAATCTCCAAAAGGACATATCCCGCGTAGAAAATACCCGCTCCCAAACCGAAGACTGCTTCTGAGAAGCCCAGGTCAGCGGACATCGGCAACTTTGCGAACGCAACATTGGCGCGATCGAGATAGGCAATGATGTAAAGAACAAAGAGAAAAGGAATGATCCGACGGAAAATCTTCCGGCGGGTTCGATCGGCAAGGTCAACGTTCGTTGACTGAGATGAAACCGCCTGGAATTGCATGAATGGAGTCCTTAGTCAACGTTGGTTGTAATGCCTATTCTGGTAAGACTGGAAGCAAGAAGAGACCGAAGGCACCGGAAGCTGCCGTTCAAAACATTACAAGCCCGCCACAGATGTTGAATGCTTGACCGGTAATGGCAGCTGCTCCGTCACTTGCCAGAAGAACCGCCATCGGAACTATTTCCTCCGGAGACAGTCGCCGCCCGATCGGCGTGATGCGAGATTCCAATTCCTGAAGGGTCAGCCCCAAGCGCTCGGCATCGTAACGAATTCGCCCGTCGTTCATCCTGCTGCGCACCGGTCCCGGGCAAATGGCATTCACTGTGATGCCTTGACTGGCGACCTCGGTCGCCAAAGCGCGCGTTAGACCAAGCAGTCCATGTTTGGAGGCTGTGTACGCCACGCCGTGAGTAATCCCTATTTTCCCGGCAAGTGAAGAAATGTTGATGATTCTGCCCTTTCGTTTCTCTAAAAAGAGCGGCAGGACGGCCTTACACAACAGATACGGAGCGGTGAGATTCAGTGCCAGAGTAACATTCCAATAGTCGTCCTCAAATTCAACCACGGGACGCGGACTTTCAGCCGTCCCGATTCCGGCGTTATTCACAAGAATATCCACGGTGCCAAACTTATCGACGACTTCGCGCGTCAGCTTCTTCACCATCGCCGCGTCAGTTAGGTCAGCAGGAAATGCAACGGCAGTACCTCCCAAAGCCTCGATGTCCTTCGTCAACGAACTCAATTCACTAGTAGTCCTGGAGACAGCCGCCACCGACGCGCCTTCCTTCGCAAAACCCAAGGCAATGGCACGGCCAATGCCCCGTCCGGCTCCTGTGACCAACGCCACTTTTTTCTCCAACTGTCGATCTGGCATCATGCACACCTCTTCTTCACTGAACATTCTGCTGAGTTGCGGCTCGCGAGCTGAGGCTGGACTCCACCACGCCTTTCATCAGCCGCAAGCCGCGAGTCGCCACTTCGGCAAGGTCAGATGCGTAGTCTGTCCCCTTGATACATTCCACATGCCAATAACCATCGAACCCTCGGCGAGAGAGAATCTGGATGAACTCGGTCAACGGCAGTTCTCCCTCCCCAGGCATCAGCCGGTTCAACTCAATGGACGGATCGCTCAAGTCCGCAGGTGCGTCCGCTAGATGAACCACTTGAATTCTAGATGCGGGAAAGTCTTCCAGATCCTTCAGTGTCGAACGGCCTGCAAAGAAGTGATAGGTGTCCACTGCAACCCCGCCGTTTTTGGCGTCGGCCAGTTCCAGCAGTTCTCGAACGGCAGTAAGATTGTTGATTTGGGCAGAAACTCCAACGAACTCTAGAGCCAGCGTCATATCCAGTTGCTGCGCATACTGACACAGTTCTCGAAAAGTGGCGGCTGCGTGTCTCAGATTACCGGAGTCGAACGGCCCAAGCAGGTAAGCTCCCTGACATCCAGCCGCATGGGCCAAATCCAACGAAGACTTAGCTAGAGCGATGGCATGCTCTCGGGTAACTCCGTCTGCGAAAGCCCAACCCTCTGCCACGAAGCCGTAAGCTGTGAGAGGAAGTTCGAGCTCATGAGAAATGTTTCGAAGTTGTGACAGATCTCCACGTTCCTGGTAGTAGGAAACCAAATCCCACCAACTGGTTCCAACTCCGTCGAAGCCTAACGATTTCATTCGGCGCATTTTCGCTTCTAAAGGGCTGCTGGTGGCCTTGAGACCATTCATGATCCAAGGGTAGTACCAGCCAATAACCCTGTGATCCAGAATCGAATACTTCGGCTTGTTCATGTTTCACCTTCGAATTAATGATTTGGTTGAGAGCACCAGCCAATCGCGGTTGTTTAACCTCTTTGTCGATCCGAAGAAAAATCCTCCTGTTGAAGATCAGGAGTATGTCCTTTCAGTGTCCAGCCTCCATCGACCTGAAGCACCTGTCCAGTAATGTAGGCTGCCCGATCGGACACCAGGAAAGAAACCGCCCCGACCATGTCCTCAGGTTGTGCGACTCGCTTCATGGGAATGACGCGTCCCCAGTTCTCGTCGTAGTGCGGATCGTACTGCTGATTTCGCTCTGTACTCGTTGGCGCGGGAGAGATGCAGTTCACGCGAACCGCAGGCGCCAATTCCACTGCTAGCTGGCGCGTCAAAGCTTCAATGCCTCCCTTAGACATTGTGTAGACGGAATGGAAAGGGACCATCAAAGAGGCGGCACACGAGCTGACATTGACAATGGAACCCTTCCCCGATTTGCGCATATGCCGGACAGCTGCTGTTGCAGCGAAAAACGTACCTTTGAGGTTGGTGTTAACCACATCGAGCCAATCGTCTTCGGTGACTTCTTCAAAAGGCCCAAAGCGGGTTCGTGCAGCGTTATTGACAAGGGCATCAATCCGGCCGAAACGACGCGCCACTTGCTCGACCATTTCGATGGCTTGATCCCGCTGTCCCAGATCTGCCTGGATCGCAAAGACGGTCTTTCCTTGTTGCTCGATGATTCGGCGCGTCTTTTCAGCACCCGGCTCGTCGGTCTTGAAACTGATCGCGACGGATGCCCCGTCAGCTGCCAACCCCACGGCGAGGGCCCGCCCTATTCCTTTGCTCGCTCCCGTGACTAAAACCACCTTATCCTTAAGTACCAAGTCCACCTCCAGCCCTAATCCCGGGTCATCACATATACGCAGCGCCTGACTTAAGAGCCGCATCAAGTCTTGTTGCGCTCTGTGACCGCACCTACGAGCAGCCCATCATCTAAGCTGAGTTGAGACGCCCGGCAGCAGGCTGCGGTTTCTCAATCTCGACAGCCTGATAACCTCCAATCGAGCGAAAGTAAAAGTACAGTCCGGCAAAAACTACAGCGAGCACAGTTGGGACCATGGCAGTCCAGCGATAGGTCATCACCGCTGAGTAGGTCTTTGCCTCTTGGACAGTTTCTCTTTCTCGGGCGTCAGAGAGCGCTCTCACCTTCTTTTCGTCAATGCCCCGGCTTCCGTCTTTCAACACTTTCTGCAAAGTGGGTGGGGAAAGTTCCGAGATTTTCTCTACTGCGTACTTGTCTTGAAGTACTCCCATGACCGGTACCATCAGAAAGCCGGCCGAGATAATTCCTGCACCACCCATCAATCCCAAAGCAAACGCACCACCCTCTGGAAAGCGTTCAGAAGTGATGCCGAGCATGCAAGGCCAGAAGAACGTCTTCCCAATCCCAAACAGGGTCGCTGCCACAAGAACCACCAACGGTCCCTTCGCATGGCTCAACCAGAAGAGACCTAACGCCGCGACAATCGCCGAGAGAGTTAAGAGACCTACTGGACTGAGAGCCTTGACTAGAACCCCGGAAAAAAACTGACGGAGAACGAACATCAGCCCCGCGGTGTAAACCAGAATCAGCACGCCCTGAATTCCCGCTAGGTTCTGGAGCAGATTGCCTACCCAGTTGTCGGGACCCAGTTCGGTCGCCGTGGTCAGCAACATCAGGAACAACAGGAACAGAAAAAGAGGACGCCGAATCACGGTGAACATCTGCCCATAACTCACTCCCGAAGTGAGTCGCTCGGTCTTGGGAAATGACTGGTTGAAAAAAAGACTGCCATAAAGAAGAATGGGCAGCAGTACGACTCCCATCTTGATCTTCCAACCAAGGCTGGTCACTTCGACAGCCGCATCCGTTCCATCCAGGTTCATGAGACGGGTCAAGCCATAGGCCAGCAAACCTCCCGCAATCAATCCGACTGGCCACCAAGCATGCAAGATATTCAGTCGCCTGGTCCGCTCTTGTGGATAGAGCGTTACCGCCAGTGGATTCGTGACTGCCTCGATGGTTCCTTGAGCCAATCCCATTAGGAGAGTGGCGAAAAACAGCGGCCAGAATCCTTGAGCCAAGAGCGTCATCACAACGCCGCTTACGTGGCTTACAAATGCAAAGGTCATCAGCCTTCCCATTCCCAGCCTGTCCAGAAGCACACCGCCAAGAACGATGGTGATGGCAAATCCCCACAGACCAGACCCTGCGATTTGACCAATCTCCGTATCTGTTAGTCCAAAATCTGCCTTCAGTGCAGGAATGATGTCGGCACGGACCGAAAAGGCTAAAGCTGTCGCAGCAATCGCGAGGCAACTGGCAACAAAAAGGCGTTGGGAGTTCATGAAGGCTCCGTGCTGGCGGCTTTGCTGCACGCTGATGCTGATGCTCCGGAACAATCTCGCCGGACCGACTTAACTAGTTTTTCTTGTTTGCTGCAGGTTTCACGCTCGTTCCAGCTTTCCGCTTGGGTGGTTCTTTAAGCTCGATGGCAAAGGCATGAATTTCGGTTGTACCGACATTCTCCGAATCATGGGTGATGGCCTCAGTCCACGACCAGGCGTTAGTCTTGCCCAGGTTTGATATATTTTCGCCGTCGGGAGTGGAGTACTTCCCCCTAAAATCGCTCAGTGTGTACGTCAGATGGGGAGGATGAGAATGCATAGGTATCTTCTCGCCAGGTTTGATGCGCACTTCGAGAACTCGCACTCGATCGTTCTCGAAGACCACCTTAACGTTCTTGGGCGCAACTCTGACGGGATCCTGCGAGAAAAGTAGTTTGGTTCCGGTCAAAACTATGAAGAAGGCCACTCCAAGACCGAGCGCTCGTGATGTTCTCATCGGTGTTGCCTCTCAGTTTGCTTCGAAGACTAAGAAATCTGCTCAACGATTGCTTCTGGAGAAACTGAAGACCCCACTCAGGTGAGAAGAGAAACTGGATTCATGGAAGAAATGTTGACAGCCCAAACCCGTCCCAATCACAACAACCCAGTTCGCTCCGCCTACAAAAACAACTCCGGACTTGGCCAAGGTCAATTAAAGGTTTGGTTCTCCAGATCTTTCATTGGGACCGGCACTTCTTCTGCGAAAGCCACGGAAAAAGGCTTGATATAAGGTAAAGACAACAAATACGCCACCAGCCGTTCCATTTCTCGCGGAGCCAAGTCAACAGGCGGCATCATGGTCTCTGGGAAATGAGATTGCGGGCGCCGGATCTGTTCCTCGATCCACTCGGGAGTTCTCCTCCGAGCAAGCCCATTGAGAGCCGGCCCCACCTTCATTCCCTCGCCATTCGCAGTGTGGCAGTTACCGCATTGGTTGACCTGATACACAACCGCCCCTTGAACGACATTGTCTGGCGCCGATTCCAGGGCTTCAGCATTCGCTGGCGAAAGCTTTCCTAGAAAAGCCGCCAACGCTGCCAGCTGTTCATCATTGAGACGGATCGGAGGCATCGAGGTGCCAGGTACTAACTG
>Ga0111538_10011865_pt1 | contig 11527 bp, 4 predicted proteins | sample SoiMethybrSBSTD1_FD_79669 | JGI IMG/M metagenome (GOLD analysis project Ga0111538, IMG submission 79669) | Bulk soil microbial communities from a Populus tree surrounding site in Tennessee, USA - Soil MetaG P. TD hybrid SBSTD1 (version 2)... | ecosystem: Environmental > Terrestrial > Soil > Tree...
CGTCGATTCACTCGAAGGATCTTCGCGCAGCGCGCGAGCCAACGTTTCGAAAGCCGCGTTGAGATCGCCAGCGGCGTCGCTGTAAAGCGTCGCCACCTGGTGCAAGAGCTCGACCTTGCGCAGCGCGTCGTTGGCGTTGCGCACCTGCACTTCGTGCACGCCGATGAGCTTTTGGAAATTGCCCGCCTGTCGATAGAGGGGCTCCAAGATCTCGGCAATGGCGAGCTCGTAGTCCGACGATTGACCGAGCCGTTCCAACGCGGAGAGCGCGCTGCCGTTGCCCGGGTCGCGCTCGAGCACCTGGCGATAGCCCTCGATCGCCTCCTGAATCTGCCCCATGTCCCGCTCGCGCAACGTCGCGAGGCGGAGCATGAGCTCGAGCTCGGCATCTTCGCTTTCCGCGAGCCGCAACTGGGACTCGAGGTTGGCGGCGAGGTCCACCCACATCTTTTGGCGGGTGTAGAGCGCATCGAGCGCCGAGAGAGCGACTTTGCTCGTGTCGTCGAGCGCCAGCACTTCGTTGTAGGCGGCGATGGCGTCTTCCGGGCTACGCAGCTTCTCTTCGTAGACCTCGGCCATCTGCGCGTAGAGCGCCTCGCGCGAGGGGGCGTCGTTGGTCAGCTCGATGCGCCGGCGGAACACGCTGATGAGATCGCTGTACCGCTCGGTGCGCCGGTAGAGGTTGTCGAGCGCCTCCAGCGCCTCGGCGTCGGCGGGATTCTGCGAGAGGATGTGGGCGTACCCTTTGGCGGCTTCGTCGACCTTGCCGAGCCGCTCGTCGATGTGCGCCAGGCGCATCCAGTAGTCGCGCGCCAGCGCAGCGTCGGCGAGCCCCGCCGCGATTTCGTCGAACACCGCTTCCAAGCGATCCCACGCGTTCGCTTCCGCGGCGAGCCGCTCGAGCTCGACGCGCGATTCGGTGATGGACGGGTCGTCCTTGAGCGCCTTGGCCTGCGCTTCGAAGGCGAGATTGACGTCGCCGAGCGCGTCGACGGCGATGCGCCCGACTTTGCGCTGCAGCGCGACGCGCCGGGCGACGTCAGTTTCGGTCTGCGCCAATATCTCGAGCACGCGGACGAGCTTCTGCCAATCGCCCCGTACGTCGTAGATGCCTTCGAGGATGCCGGCGGCCTGCGACCTCAGATCGGCGTTGTCCAGCAGCGATTCGAGCGCCTCGCGCGCACCCTCGTGCCCCGGATCGAGAAAAAGGATCTCTCGATAGTTGTCGAGCGCCGCCGCGGCGTCCTTGAGATGCAGCTCGAGCGTGCGCCCCAATCTGAACTTCAGATCGATGAGCTCGCTCTCCTGCAGATCGAGCTCGATGCGGCGCCGCAGGATGTCGGCGTAGGCCTCGTAGTCCTTGAGATCGCGATAGAGGACGTCGAGCGACTTCAGCGCCACCGGATCGGCGGGCTCGTCGTCGAGCACCGCCGTGTAGCTGGCGATCGCCTTCTTCGGATTTCGCATCTCGCCTTCGTAAAGGCGCGCGATGGAGTAAAGGATCTCCTTCCGATCGGCGGCGTCGACGGCGAGCTGGCGCTTCTTTTCGTAGATCTCGAGCAGCTCGTCGAACCGCGAGGTCTGCCGATAAAGGCGCTCGAGCGCTCCGAGCGCAGCGACGTTCTCGCTGTCCCCTTCGTACACCGATCGAAACTCGGTGAGCGCGAGGTCAACGCGCCCGAGCTCGTCGACGAGCACGCGTCCGAGGCGCAGCCGCAGGGCGATCGCCACCGCGTTCTCCCCGTCGCGTTCCGCTTTGGCGACGGCGGTCTGGTACGCCTTGATGACGTCTTCCCAGCGCCCCGCGGCCTTGGCGGAGCGCTCCAAATCCTCCGCGCATTGCTCGTCGGAGGGGGCGATTTCGAATGCCAGCGAGAACCGCTCGAACGCCTTGGCGGCGTCCTTGAGACGCGTCTCGTAGATGCCGGCGAGCTCGCGATAGAGCTCGAGCTGCGGCCCGGGGTCGGTCTCGTGACGGAGCTTGACCTCGTAGGCGCTCGCGAGCCCGCGGAAATTGTTCCCTTGCCGATAGATCGGGATGAGCGCTTCGGCGGCCGCCAGGTGCTCGGCATCGAGCTCGAGCACACGTTCGTAGCTCTTGGCCGCGCGATCGTCTTTCTTCTTTTTATCGCCCCAGAGCTCGGCGATCTTCATGAGAAGGCCGATCTTGGCGCCCTTCTCCGTCTCGCGAGACTCCTGCTGCTCGAGGACGCGGATGAATTCGTCCCACTTGCCGCTCTCGGAGTAGAAGACTTCGAGATCGTCCCAGCGCCCGAGCGCGAGGTACTTCTTCTTGAGAGCCTCTTGGGCTTTGCGGTCGTTGGGATCGAGCGTCAGCAGCGTGCGCCACGCGGCGACCGCCCCCTCGTCGTTTTCCAGACGGTCGCCGTAGAGAGCGGCCAGCTTGCCGAGGATAACGATGCGCTGGGGCGTGTCGTGCGTCGCTTCCGACTGCTTTTCGAGCACGTTCGCGAGCGCGGCGAAGTCTTTGGCGCGCTCGTAGAGGCCCGCCAAGTTGTTGAGCGCTTCGGCGTTCTCGGAGTCCGATTCGAGGACCTCACGCCAGAGATCGATGCAGACGTCCGGCTTCTTGACGCGCTCGGTGGCGAGGCGCGCCATCTCGAGAAAGCGCGACGCACGCTCGGGCCCCGGATCGAGCCGCTCGGCGCTGCGTCGCTGCAAACCGAGAAGCTTTTCCCAGTCGCGCCGCTTCTCGTACATCTGGCGCAGGAAATCGATGGCCTTGGCGTTCTCGGGATCGATGTCGAGAATCGCTTCGTACGCTTTGACCGCCTCGGCCTGGTTCGCGAACTTGGTGACGTAGAGATCGGCGGCCTTTTGATAGAGGTCGACGCGCTCTTCCATGTCCGGCACCATGCCGGCCAGCTGCATCAGAGTGCGAACGAACTCGTTGTACCGCTTGGCGCCTTCCTGCTTTTCGGCGGCCGCGCGAAGCTCGGCGATTTTGCCTTCGTCGGCCGGAGCGGCCGCCACTTTGGCGGGTGCAGGGGACGGCGTTGCGGGTGCTGCCGCCGCGGGTTTCGGCGTGGACACTCCGGGATCGGACGCGGCCGGCGGGCGCGCTGGTTCGGCCGCCTTGGCGGGCGGCGCAGCCGGCTTTTGGGGCGCGGCAGCCGTTTTGGCGCCGTCGGTGCGTGGTTTGATGGCTTCTCCGATCTGCTTTTCGAATGCCTTGAGGCTCGGATGGTCGGGTGAAATGGCGCTCAGGCGTTCGAAATAGCCGCGCGCACGCATCATGTTGCCGAGCTGACGCCAGGTGAGCGTCGCTGCCTGTGCGAGGATGAACGTCTCCGAGCCGTTGGTATTTCGGTTTTGGGTGGCACGATCGAGCAGCTCGACCACGCGCTCCCAATTGCCTTCTTTGGTGCCCCAGATCTCGCGCAGAAACGTAAAGGCTGCTTCGTTCGAGGGATCGGCCGCGAAGGCTTCTTGCAAGAGCTCGACGCCAGCTTCGAGATTTTGGTGGCGCGTCACCCAGCGCGTTCCGAAGCGCAGCGCGGCGTCACCGCGCTTCTCCGTATCGCTGATGCCGGCGATGACCTGCCTCTGCTGCTCGAGGATCGCGTTCGTGCGCTGCGCCTCGACCAGCAGATTTTCGTAGAGCGCGGCCGCCGCGCGATCGGAAGGATCGGCCGCGTAGGCCTGCGCGAGCATCCCTTCCATCGCTTCCGTCGCGAACCGTCGCGCGATGCGGGCCGCGCGCACGAAGAGGCGCGCCTTGGCCGAAGGCTCGCGCGCTTCGTGCGCCGATCGCAAAAGCTGGCCGACCCGGTCCTGCCAGGTCGACTCTTTGACCTGCACATCCTCGAGGCACGCGCTCGCTTCGGGATTCTTTCCCTTCATGGCCGCGAGCGCGCGCGCGTAGGTCTGCGTCGCTTTCTCGATGTCGCCCTGATCGCAGTAGACGTCTCCGAGCTCGACCAGGAGGAGCGCCGTCTTCTGGCCGTCCTGCATGCTCTTCAGCTCCAACTCGAGGAGCTTCTGCACCATGCCGGTCTTGCCGAGGTCCCAATAGATGAGACGCGCTTCCTCCAGCGCCTCGATGAGCGCTGGATTCAGCTTGTAGGCATCCTGGAAGTGTTTGAGCGCTTTGACGCTCTGGAGAAACTTCGTCTCGAGCACCCTTCCGAGCTTGAGGTGTATCGAGGCTTTAACGGCGTTCTGCGCTGAGCCACTGAGGCCTCTTTCGAGTTCTTCGACGAGGCCTTGCCAATCCCTGTTGCGTTCGAAAAAGCTTATCTGCTCCTGTAAATCCATGTATTCCCTCGGACCTTAACCCTTCGGAAATCCCCCCGGACAGAGCGTCGCTCTCTCGTTCTGTCTGGATTCGACTACTGCATGGAGCCACCGAGCTTGGCCACGAGCGATTGCGACGCTTCGCATTGATCCTTGTACTTGCCAGTCGCACCCGCGCCGCGGCATGCGCGCACCGAGAAACTCTTCAAGAGCTGAATCGCCTCCGTCTTGCGAGGAGGATTGAGAACGGCGTAGGTCGATCCCAAGTTGTAGAGAATTTCCGGGTGCTCGTCGCCGGCGACTTTGCGCGCCGCTTCGAGCTCGGTGACCATCTCGTTCATCTGATTCTTGGTCTGGAAGACCTGCGACAGGAGCACGTGGACTCCGAATAGGAATTTGTCCCCTTCCTTTCCGTAAGCGAGTGCTTCCTTGAGCACTTGCTGCGCCTGATCGTAATAGCCGAGCGCCAAGTAGAGGTCGGCTAAGCGCGTATAATAACGCAACTCGTCCGGCTTTCGCTCAATTGCCTTGGTGTAGTTGGCAAGCGCCTCTTGTTCGTTATCTGTCCACAAGTAGGTGTAGCCAAGCTCGTGGTAGCAATCGGCGTAGTTCGGGTCGGCCTCGATGCACTTCTTGAAAGGCTCTTTCGCCTCTTCCCAAGAGACCGTCTTTTTGGCCGCCTGCTCTTCGATCGCGAAGCCCTTGTTGTACCAGTAGTTCGCAAACTTCGGAGCGACCTGGGTCGCGCGGGCGAGCGAGGATGCCACCTTGTCCCACGCTTCCTTCTTTCGGTAGGCCATCGCGAGCTTGAAGAGGATGCGATGGTTCGTCGGGTCGAGCTGCGACGCCTGCTCGTACTTGGAGATGGCGCCGTCGACGTCGACGTCTTTTTGCTTATCGGCCTCGTTCGCCAGATTGATGGCCTCGATGGCGTTGCGGCTGCAGCCGATGGTTGCCCCCATCGTGGACGCAAGGAGGAGACCGAAACCGATCAGAGCACGGAGCTTCATGGACGTTTCATCCTTCCCGAAATTCGCGGCAGGGGCCTTAATGTCAATTGAGTGGTTGCGCGACCGCGCGCTTTGAGACGCAAATTCAGCGAAATGCACCCGCGACGAAGGCGACTCCGGGGCGTTTCAGCTGGCCCAGTCTAAGCGGATGCCCCTAGCGAAGTCCAGGGCGAAAGATCGCCTTTTATGGCTCGAATACGCAGGTTTTCGCGAGCGGGACGGCTGATGTGCTCGCCGTGCGCGCGGGTCGAAATCGCGACGTGACGACGCGCTCACGCTCACGGAGACGACCTGACCCGAGCCCACGTTCGGGCCGACGGGAGGGCCGACACGGCTCGCGTCGACGCGCGGGTCAATGCGTCAACGCCGGGTCGACACATCATCGAGGGTCAGCGCTCAACGCAGGGGCGACGCCTCCACGCGGCGGCGCCGGCTCCCATTGATGACCGCGGCGGTCGAACCCCGAATGCACGAAAGCCGCCCGACGGCTTCCCGTCGAACGGCTTTCGCCTTCTCGCCTTCGCTGTGTGGCTCAGTCGCCCGGCGAGAACATGATCGGGTAGACGACCGTTACGATGCCGCCTTCCGGTTGCGGGAAGGACAGACCGTAGTACGCGCGAACGACGCACTGGACGACCGCGGCATCCGGCATATCCGAACCGCCGTTGCTGACGTTCGACACGGCCCCGTCGCGACCGATGACGAAGCGAACCGAAACGCGACCCTGGAGGTTCGGGTTGTTGCGGAGGCCGTTCTCGTAGCAGAGACGGAACCGACCGTAGTTCTGACGAACGATGCGCTGGATGACCTCGGGCGGCAGACGGCCGTTGACCTCGGTCTTGCCCATGCGGACCTGAGGAGCGCGGGTCGAGTGCGAGCCGCCGAGGCGACCGTGACCTGAACCGAATCCCTGTCCGGTGCCGGTACCAGCACCGTGACCGATCGTACCGATGGACCCGAGGCCGATGCCCTCGCCGCGACCACCGCCACCTTCGCCGATACCCGACAGACCGAGACCGCCGGCGCCGAACGAGTCACCGATGGAGTCGCCCCACATGTTACCGCGGGCGCTCATCGGGTCGTTGCCTAGCGAATCGTCGCGACCCCACGGGGCGGTCGGCGCGTTCGGGTCGCCGCCGGCACCCGTATTGAGCAGACCGATCATGCCGAACTCCGCCGCTTCGCGGAGCGCAGCAGCGCGCGCGATGTGCGGATCGGGGTTGTCCTGAGGACCCTGAATACCGAATCGGTGACCCGTTTCTTTGGTATTCGGGTTACCCATCGACCCTTCTTCGCCCTTGGCTCGCGTTCCGGTGCCGCCCTCTTTGTTGTCGGCGTCCGTTTCCGCGATCTGCTCGGTCTCCTTCTGCTCCTGCTCACGCTCGGCAGCGGCCTGCAGGTACTGCTGGATCAGGTACTGCTGATCGCGGCTGAGCCCTTCTTCATCGGTGAGGCCCATGGGCGGGACGAAGAACGCCATCGCCGCGATGAGACCCACGTGTGCGAGGAGCGAGAGACCGACGTAAAGGAGCGAGCTCGTGTCGGCGTTGGCGAGACCGTGCGCAACGGGCTTGCCCGCGGCGACCGCCGCCACCTGGAAGACCAGGCCGTCGATCTCCATGCGCGCCTTGCCGCCGGACGGAAGCGCCATCTGCTGCGCGCCCGACAGCTCGGCGCACGGCTGCGTGCGGCCGTTGCGCACCGCTTCTTCGAGCGTCATGCGCGGCTGATTCGGGATTTCGACCGTGCCGCGCGCGCGCGGCAGGATCACGAAGTTGATCGAGCCGTGATCGGCGAGCACGATCGGCGCTCGCGTCGTGCCGAGTTTCTCGGACGGGATGAAGTAATCGCACGCGAAGTTCTTCCCCTCTTCCTCGCCGACGTAGAACGAGCGCGGCGGGCTGAGGTGCTGCACGTGCAGGACCGTCGTGTCCCAGAGGATCATCACTTCGACGGCGGTGAGGTGCCCGAGCTCGACCTCGTCCGGGTTCACGTCAGGGCCGCTCTTGATGAGCGTGTACGTGTACGTTCCGGGGGGCGCGTCGTCGGGAACGCCGTGTCCGTGCCCATGAGCAGCCGCCTGACCATTGTGGCCAAACGGATTCGGCGCGCTGAACCCCGCCGTAGCGAACGGGCTTCCCGCGGGGGCCGCAGCGGCGAACGGATTGGCAGCAGCCGGCGCCGCGGCAAAGGGATTGGCAGCTGGCGCAGCCGGCGCCGCGGCAGCCGCGAAGGGATTGGCCGCGGGAGTAGCGGGAGCCGCTGCTGCAAAGGGATTGGCCGCGGGCGCTTGAGCAAAGGCTTGGGGCGGCGGAGGCGTAGGCGCATCGAACGCTTGAGCAGCGGCGGGCATCGGCGGCGGTGCTGCAGCTCCCATCCCGATCTGCGTGCCGGCGGGGGCCGCGATAACGGCCGCCACTTCGGCGTTCTCGAGCTGAATGCGCGTCCCGCCGATTTGGATCATGTCCCCCGGCTGGATCTTGCACTTGTTGATGCGCGCACCGTTCACGATCGTGCCCGGCTCGTTGCCGAGATCGATGAGCGTGATGTCTTCCGGCGAGGCCACTTCGATGACGGCGTGCATCCGCGACGCGAGCTCGTCATCGACCCTGAGATGGCTCTTCGGGTCCTTTCCGACCTTGACGATGTCTTGCGTCACCGTCTCGCGCCGAACGAGTTGATCTCCTTCGTACAACCCAAACGTGAGGGAAACCCTAGCCTTACCCTGGCCTTGCATCGCTTTGCCTTCGTCTTTCTTTGCTATGCGTTGCGAAAACTCACCAAAGTCACAGGTTCTCGACCGACTTCAGCATCTCGTTAACGAACGAGGTCCGCGGACGAATCAGCGTCGTGCGCACGGGGCCAGGCCGGACGCGAATGGTCGCGTCGTTGGGGCCGAAGCCGCCGGCGTTGAGCGGATCGTCGGAGAACTCGTAACCGTAACCGTCTTTCTTCTCGCCACCTGGCGCGCCGGGGGGACCCGCTGCAGGTGCCTGGGCAGCGGCGATTCCCGACATGAGAACAATCGCCAAACCCCCGAGAATGCTTAGTTGGCTACGTCCTGATCGAAGCATGGGTTCAGCCTCCTTGGAAAACTACGCTGCAATTACAGTGACATTGTACTACCAAACAGAAGTCTCCGTCAATGGCAACGCGATGCTCGCGAGGTGATCCCCGACCTGTGATCGCCCGGTACCCGTTGGTCGCGCCATTGCCACCAGCTCCGCGTACCGTGCAGCTAGAAAGACAGCCCGGTCCGCCTCGAAGTTCCCGGGACGCTCGTTAATATGTCGCGAGCGCCCCGGATCGCGTTTCATTCTCGTTAGTTCGCGCTCATTGCTTCGGCGGTGGCGCCGGGGCTGGGGCCGGGGGAGGCGGCGGCTGTGCGCCCTGATCGCCGCCCTCGGGGGCGGCGGGGGGCGGCGTCTCGCCACTCTCGTCGGTCGGCGCGCCACCCTGCTGCTGCTCTTTCTCTTGCCTGGCAGCCTCGATGGCAGCGGCGCTTTGACCCTCTTTGATGAACTTCACCGTATCGCGGATGTCCTGCGCGCGGTCCTTCGAGCGCTTGACGGCAGGGGCAAATTCGGGGGCCGAACCGGCCCTCTGGATGAAGGACTCGAAGATCGTCGCCGCTTGCTCGAGCATCGGCACGGCGTTCGCGCCGCCACCCTTGGCCTTGTACTCCTGCGTGAGGATGGCCTCGTTGTAGAGAGTCTCGGCGCGATCGGGGGCGAGGCGCTTGCATTCGTCGAGCTCTTTCTGAGCGTCGGCGACGTACTTGTCGAAGTTCGAGTCGTTGATCTGACCGCGGATGGCGAGTGCCAGGCCGAGGTGGGCGTCGTAGTCGTTCGGCTTGACCTTGAGCGCGTTGCGGTAGGCGTCTTCGGCCTGTTTGAACCCGCGGAACGACAGGTTGATCGCGGCGTAGTTCATCTGCGCCTCGAAGAACAGCGGATCGAGCTTCGCCGCCGTCTGGAACTCTTGCACGGCGCTGTTGATGACTTGAAGCTCGACCTGAATGAGCCCCGCGGTGTTGTGAATCGCCGCGTAGTTCGGGTTCTTTTTAATGGCTTGCGAGCAGACGAGAGCCGCGAGCTCGAGCTGCGCCTGGTCGGCCTTCTTCGTCTTGGTGAAGGTGGCCGTCTTCGACTTGCTGCTGCGGCCGGCCTTGAGCTTCGCCATCTCGAGGTAGTAGAGGGCGAGCTGATTGAAGGCGGGCTGGTAGGCGTCGTCGATGGCGAGCGCGCGCTGCAGGTTCTTCTTCGCGCGATCGAAGTCGTTGGCGCCGTCTTGATCGGTGTGCGTGCTGCGGCGCTTCATCTGCAGCATGGCCAGGTTGACGAGCGCCTGCACGTTCTGGAATTGCGCGTCGGCGACCGCTTGCTGCAGCTCGAGGATGACGGGCTCCATCGCTCCGTCACCCTTCTCTTTCAGGTCGTAGAGCGCGCTCTGCACGCGCGCGTGGTGGAACTTGGAGTCGAGGTTGAGCGCGGCTTGAAACTGCGCTTTCGCCTCGGCGTCCTTGTTGCACCGCTGGTAGGCAAGCCCCGCGTTGTAGAGCGCTTCGGGCATGTCCTTCTGCATCGTGGACTTCTGATGCGCGGCTGCATCGAGGAACGACTTGGCGACCTGGCCGCACGACGCGTCGGTCCAATCGTTCGCCTTGTCGTGCGCGACCATCGACTGAAGCGCGTCGTTGTATCCCTTCTGCGCTTCAGCCGACATCGGGTTGGGACCTTCGGTCTTGTTCCCCGGCGGAGGCCCCTTCGGCGTTTTGGCTTCCACCGAAGCACCACCTCCGCAACCCGCCACGAGCAACATCAACATCGAGCACGCTACGCCAGACTTGAATCGTTTCATCGCTCAGCTCCTCGGATTCTCATCACGGTTCATCTGGCTTACTTCTTCTTGGCGCCCGGCAGATTGCCGCGCGACTTGCCCGGTGCAGGTCCGCCCGCCTTGGCAGGTTTACCCGCGCCCCCGCCGCCCTTCTTGGGCTTGTCGCCCTTGTCGTCGTCCTTATCCTTGCCCTTTTCAACGGGCTCGGGGGTGGTCGGCGCAGGCGACTCGTTGTAGACGTCGCCGCCGATCTGCAGCGGGTAGGGGCGATCGTTGAGACCGCTGCCGATGTTGACCGGCGAAGCGCGGAACTCGTCGATGGCGTGGTACTCGTTCTTGTACGTCTTCGAGAGCCAGAGCTCACACTTGCGCGAGTACTCGTCGAAGAACTGGTACTTGACCGAGTAGCCGAGGCACGTTTCGAAGGCAGCCTTGGCCTTCAACTTGTCGGGCTCGGACGCCTCGTCGAGACCGCCGTAGTAGGCGTTGCGAAGCTCGGTGTCCTTCTTGATCTCGTTGGGGATCGGTGCCGCGCGGAACTCGCGGACGAAGTTACCCCAGAGACCTCCGACCTGAGAGCCGGCCGCGATGACCCAGCGCGGCGGCGGAACGGGCTGCAGCTGGACGATCTTGATGTACTCGGCCTGTGCCGCTTCGATCGCCGGGCGCTTCTTCTTGATCCAGTCCATGACCGGGCCCTTGATGTGCTTGAGCACATCTTCCTTCTTGCCGGGGCCCTTGTAGTCGGGGAACTTGATCTTCTCGACGTCCTCGCGCTTTTCCTCGGCGAAGAAGAATGCCGCTTCGCCGACTGCGGTCAGCGCGCGGCCGAGACGCCGGATCTTCCCGGCTTCGTCCTCGTCCGGCAGGCTCATGATCTTGCCTTCAGCCGCCTTGGGATCGGCCCACAGCTTTTGGACCTTGGCGTATTCGACCTTAGCGTCCTTCGCGCGCTTCATGCTCGCGTAGGTGCGCGCGAGAAGGCCGTGCGCCTGGACGACGACGTCGAACGTGGCGCTCTTCTCGATGAGCCCCATACCGCCCGAGAGTCGCGAACGCGCCTTCTCCCAGTTCTCGTTCTCCGCGTAGTGCGCCCCAATCGCGAAGGCGATCGCTGCGCTCGTCGCACCCTTCGTACCGCCGAAGGATTTGTTGTACGCCTCGCTGTCTTTGATGGCCTCTTCTTCTTGACCGAGCCCGAGACGGAGGAGCGTCGCGTCGGAGAGTGCCTTGTCGGCGTTTTCGCCCTTTGGGTTGTCCTTCGCGTACCGCTCGTACCAAGTCGACGCTTCATCGTAGACGGCGATGGCCTGGTAGTTCTTGCCTATTTGGTAGACCGCCTTTTTCGCAGCGTCGGTCTTATCCATGTTGTTGGCGGGGTTGATTAAGATGAGCCTCGCCTGAATCGCTTTGGCGAGGAG
>Ga0111538_10011866_pt1 | contig 11527 bp, 7 predicted proteins | sample SoiMethybrSBSTD1_FD_79669 | JGI IMG/M metagenome (GOLD analysis project Ga0111538, IMG submission 79669) | Bulk soil microbial communities from a Populus tree surrounding site in Tennessee, USA - Soil MetaG P. TD hybrid SBSTD1 (version 2)... | ecosystem: Environmental > Terrestrial > Soil > Tree...
CGGGGGCGCCTCACGTCCACGTGATCCGTCAGCGGGACGGCGAGACACTGGACTTCCCGGAGCTTCAGGTCAGCGTGTGGGGCCGCGCCATGGAAGAGCACGTGCCGACCTTCCAGCCGCTCGGGAACATCCCGCGCCCCGACGACCGTCGCTGGTCCATTGCCATGGGTCACGGCTTCTTCTACCCCGAGCGGCAGCGGCCGGACCGCTCGTCGCCGATCTTCGCGGAGGAGATTCGCGACGCGGGCTGGGACTACTTCGCGCTCGGCCACCATCACCTCCGCACCGACGTCAGCCAGGGCCGCGTGGCCGCCCACTATCCGGGCGCCCCTCTCGAGGGGGGCTCGGGGCACGCTGATGGCGCCCTGCTGCGCATCGACTTCTCCGCGGACGACGGCATCCGCGTCAGCCCGCGGCGCCTCGACTGAGGCGCCCCTCGCTCACGACCGTACGGCCGCGCGCGCGGCGGCCAGCGTCGCGGCTCGGGTGTGGAGCGCCGGTGTGCCGAGCCGCTCGGCCCAGCTCAGGAAATCCTCGCGCGGTCCCGCCCAGCGCAGCCCATCGACGTCGGTCTTGATCGGCGCGTCGGGCCGAAGGGTGGCCAGCTCGCGGAACAGGAGCGCGCGCTCTCGTTGCTCCGTGAGGGTCGTGGCCAGTCGTAGAGCGCCGCGCACCGGCACGTCCCAGTGCAGCGCCAGCGTGGGAATGGCCTCGAGATGCCGATAGCGGGCCAGCACCATCGCTGCCGATCTCGCCCCCCAGCCCGGTAGGCCCGGGTAGCCGTCTGCGCTGTCGCCCACCAGCGCGAGCCAGTCGGGAATGGACTCCGGCACCACGCCGTACTTCTGCTGCACAGCGGCTTCGTTGCGCCGCTCGCCGGTGCGCCGGTCGAGCTGCACGATCCGGTCTCCGCGCACGCACTGCGCCAGGTCCTTGTCCGGCGTGCAGATCACCACCTGCTCGACGCGCGGATCGGCCACCGCCATGACTGCCGCGGCGGCCAGCGCGTCGTCGGCCTCGAACTCGACCATGGGCCAGACCACCACGCCGAGCGCGCCCAGTGCCTCCTCGAGCGGCTGGAACTGGCCGTACAGCACGGGGTCGATCCCCTCCCCCGTCTTGTAGTCAGCCCACCGTGCATTGCGAAACGATTCGATGACGTGATCGGTGGCGACTCCCACATGGGTGGCGCCGCCCTCGAGCATGCCCAGCACGGATCCCACCACGCCGCGCACCGCCCGCAGCTCCGGTGGCGCTTGCCGGTCGAAGGCGGCGGCCGGAGACAGGAAGTAGCGAAATAGCTCGAACGTCCCATCGATGAGGTGGACAATCACGCGCACCACGATACGACAGGACGGAAGGGGCGGCTGGGAAGATGACGGAGCTACTGGACCACTGGGGCTATCTGGGCATCTTCGTCGCCGTGGTCCTGGGCAACGTGGGCGTGCCGATTCCCGAGGAGACGGTGCTGCTCCTGGCCGGCTACGCGGCGTCGCGGGGCGTGCTGAAGCTGCCGGTCGTCCTGATCGTCGGCGTCATCAGCGCGGCGGCGGGCGACAACATCGGCTACTGGCTCGGGCACTGCTACGGTCGGCGGGCGATCGAGCGGTTCGGTCACCTGGCCTTCATTCCCCCCGCGCGCATGCAGAAGATCACGGCGTTCATGACGCGCTATGGGGCCCTGGCGATCTTCGGCGCGCGGTTCATCGTCGGCGTTCGCACGCTGGCCGGACCGCTGGCCGGCGCCACGGGCGTGCGGCCGCTGACCTTCGTCACCGCCAACATCCTCGGCGCGCTCGTGTACGTGCCGTACGCCGTCGGCATCGGGTACGGCGTCGGCTGGAGCCTCGGCGACACCATCGAGCGGCTCTTCACCGGCCGGGTCGACTACATCATCCTTGGCTTCCTCGTCCTGGCGCTGATCATCGGCGCCATCCGCTTCTGCCGCGCGCGTCGCGCCCACTAAGGCACTTGGAAGGCGCCGGATACGGTCTTGGCAGAGGTCATGACGACTGTGCACGTGTTCCCCGGCCCCGCGGTGCAGCCGGTGAAGCTGACGAAGCTCGAGCCCGCGGCGGGTGTGGCGGTGAGGGTCACGGTCGTGCCGGCCGGATAGGCCGCCGAGCACGTCGCGGTGCAGTTGATGCCGCCGATGTCACTCGTGATCGAGCCGGTGCCGACGCCCGTCTTCCTGACGGTGAGCGTGAAGCTGGCGAAGACCACGGTGACGGTCCCGGCCTGGCTCATCGTCACCGTGCACGTGTTCCCCACCACAGTCGCGCATCCGGTGAACGTGACGCCCTGATTGGGACCGGGCGCCGCGGTCAGGACGACGGACTGCCCGGCCGCGAAGCTGGCCGCGCAGAGCGAGGGACAATTGATGCCGGGCGGCGCGCTCTGGACCGTCCCGTTGCCGGACCGGGTCACCGTGAGCCTGACCTTCGAGAACGTCGCGGTGACCGTCCTGGCCGCGCTCATGGTCACGTTGCAGTCGATGCCGCCCGGACCGCTGGTCGAGGCGCAGCCCTTCCAGCCGCCGAACCCTGACTCCGAGTCCGGGGTCGCGGTCACCGTCACCGGCGTGTTGGGTGGAAAGTCCTGGAAGCAGACCTGACCGCAGCTGAAGGCCGGACCGTCCACGATCCCGGCTCCACCGCCCACGCTGGTCTTGGTCACCGTCAGGCGCCGGCTCGAGAAGGTGGCCGTGACCGTCCGGGCGACGTTCATCGTCACGGTGCACACGTTGCCGACCGTGCTCGCGCAGCCGACCCACGAGGTGAACGCGGAGGTCGAGGCCGGGGTCGGCGTGAGCTGCACGGTCGTGTTCGGCTCGAACTGCCCCGTGCAGCTCAGCGTGCAGCTGATCCCCGGTGGCGTGCTGGCGATCGTTCCGGCGCCGGTGATGTTGACCCTCAGCGCCGTCGACGTGAAGGTGGCGGTCACGGTCTTGGCGACGTTCATGGTGACCGTGCAGGTCGCCCCGGTCGGCTGGGTGCACCCCGTCCACTTCGTGAACACCGAGCCCGGCGCGGGCGTCGCGGTGAGCGTGCCCTGGGCGTTGGGCGGGAACCCCGTCTGACAGAACTGCCCGCAGTCGATGCCGTTGCCGACGCCCGTCACCGTCCCGCTGGCCCCGCCCACGCGAGACAGCGTCACCTTCAGGACGTTGCTGGCGAAGGTCGCGGTCACCGTCTTGGCGGCCAACATGAGGACGGTGCAGACGTTGCCGGCCGTCGAGGTGCATCCCGTCCAGCCGGTGAACGCGGAGGTCGGGTCCGTGTTGTTGGCCTGCAGGTGCACGGTCGCCTGCGGTGGAAACTTCTGCGTGCAGGTCGTCCCGCAGTCGATGAGGGCGCCGGGGTCAGTGCCGACCACGGTGCCCTTGCCGGTGCCGTTCTTCGCCACCTTGAGCGTCACGCTGCTGAAGGTGGCGGTCACGGTGCGCGCGGCGCTGGCGCTCGTCATGGTCACGGTGCACGTGGCGCCGTTGACCGACGTGCAGCCGCTCCAGCTCAGGAAGCTCGAATCGGCGGCGGGCACTGCGGTCAGGACGACCGAGGTGTTGTTGGCGTTGTTGCTGATGCAGGTCGTGCCGCAGTTGATGTTCGCGTTCGTCCCGCCCGGCGGGCTGGCCACGCCGGTCACCGTCCCCGTACCGGTGCCCGCCTTGTTCACGGTCAGCCGGGCGGTGGTGAAGTTGACGGTCGCCGTTCGACTGCTGGTCATGGTCGCGCTGCACGTGGCTCCGGAGATGGTGGTGCACCCCGCCCAGCTGACGAAGGTCGATCCGGGGTCGGGCGTGGCCGTGAGGCCGAGCGTGGTCCCCACGGCGTTCGACGACTGGCAGATCGACCCGCAGTTGATGGGCGCGCTGGTGGCTCCTCCGCCGGGCGCGGTGCCGGTCACCGTCCCGCTGCCGCTGCCGGTCTTCACCACCGTCAAGGTCGACGAGCTGAACGTGGCGGTGATCGTCTTGGCGCTGCTCATGGTGACCTGACAGATGTTATGGCCAACGCCCGACGTGGTGCCGCAGCCGCTCCAGGCGCCGAAGGACGAGCCGGCGAACGCCGTCGCGGTGACGGTCACGATGCTGTTGGTGGCAAAGGCCTGGGAGCAATCGAGCCCGCACGCGATGCCGCCAGGCGCGCTCACCGCGATCCCGGATCCGGAGCCGTTCACGTTCACGGTGAGCTTCGCCCCGACGAAGTTGGCGGTCACCGTCTTCGTCGCCGTGAGCGTCACCACGCACGGGCCGGTGGGATTGGTGCAGGCGCCGCTCCAGCCGCCGAACGTCAGGCCGGGCTCGGGCGTCGCCGTCAGCGTCACCTCGCTCCCGGTGGGAAACACCTGCGAGCACTCTCCTGGCAACGTCGGGCACGAGATGCCCGACGGCAGGCTGGTGACCGTGCCCGCTCCGCCCCCCGTCAGGGTCACGGAGAGCGTCGACATCGCGCCGGTGCCCAGCTCGCGGGCGAAAACTTGGGGATCCGACGTTCCATTGCCGAGCCAGGCCAGGATCGGCGTGAAGGCCGTCGCGGGCCCCACCGCGAGCGCGGGAGCCAGCCCCTGCACGTCGGGTCCGTTGACGCCGGTCCCCGACGCCGAGCCCGTCGTCACGTCGATGAATCCGGTCGTGCCGTTGAAGCGCCGGATGTAGACCGAGGCCGCACCCGTGGGACCGATGGTCTGCCACGCCACCAGTGGGCGATCAGACTCGCCGATCGCCACCACGGGCAGCTCGTTCCGGCCGCTGGTGGGGCTGATGACGGTGGAGGTGGACGTGTTGGTGCCGATCATTGCCCACACCGCGGTCGCGATGTTGAAGGTCCGCACGTCCTGGGAGAACTTGCGCAGCAGCACCCGCGTCTGGTTCGGATCCGCCGAGTTGTCGCTCCACGCCACCACCGGCCGGTTGTCGCTGCCGTTCGCGATCGACGGCGTGGCGGGGGCCACCGGGCTGCCCGGCGGCGCCGAGGCGTTGGCGTTGGCGCTGATGCCTCCCGCCTGGCCCAGACCGGCGCCGACCGGCTGCGTGGGGACGGCGGGCCCCACGCCCAGCCATCCGGCTCCGTCCCAGCGGGCCGCGTAGACGTCGGAGTTGGTGCCGATGTAGAAGGTGGCGGGCGGTGACGGGGCGTTGCTGCCCGTGGTGTAGACGAACGCGACCACCGGCGCGCCGCTGCTGTCGACGACCACAGACGGCATGACGGCCGAGTGGCAGACCGCCTGGCTGGTGCCGGGGATCTGGAAGCTCAAGGCATTGCTGGCGCCGCTGCCAGTCGGGTCCGAGCCGAGGTAGTTCCACGCCACCCCGTCCCACTGCACGACGTAGATTTGCTCGCCGGCCAGCCCCACGGTGCCCGTGGCCAGACAGTCGTTACCACTGGCGGGTGGCGCATCGAGCGCCACGACCGGGTTGCCGGCCTGGTCGAGCGCGAAGTCGAACGACAGCGGGTTAACCGGCCCCGTCAAGCCGGTGCCGGTATTCGAGCCGGCCAGCCCGACCCATGCCACCCCCGTCCACCGCGCGAGGAACACGGCGGTGGGGCCGAGCCAGGCGACGTTGACGGTGCCATCCGTGTGCACCTTCACCCGCGGCGTCACGCCCTGGCCAGGTGGGGTGCCGAGCTGCCGCCAGGCGCCGAAGATGAGCTGCTTGACGATGACGTTGCCGCTCGGCGCCTCGACGTAGGCGACCACGGGATCGCCGTCCGGATCGACGGCCACCGCCACGTTGCGCTCCAGGATGCGCACACCGGTCGCGCTGCGGCTCAGGCCGTCGTGGGTGCCCGAGCCGTCGAGCTCGATCCAGGAGGTCGCGGTCACCGACGATGCCTGCGCCGCCGGGGCGAGGCCGAGGGCGACAGCCGCCAGGAGAACCCAGACACCAGCCATGCCGCGGACAAGCCGTTGCCCCATGAAGTCCTCCTGCACTCGACTGTCCGACCAATTTCGGCGGCCACGAGGGAGGAAGTCAAGGTTGGAAGGCGGTGGACGGCACTTCCTCGAGTGCGACCAACCTTGACGGGCATTCCCAGACCACATACTCTCGCCGCGTTCCCGTGAGCGGCTCCACGCGGGGATGACGAGTGCTGGCACCGAGGGCGAGACTGCACACCGGCCCAACCGGGCGACGCCCCTATCGATTCGTAGTCTCGGGATCACGAGCCCGGGTCGGAGAGGTGGTGTGACGACGACAGCGCGACGCGACTTCATCACCAAGACCGGCCACACGCTGGTCGGCGCCACTGCTGTCGCGATTCTCGACGTCCCCAGCGTCATCGCGCAGCCCAAGGTCCAGTGGCGCATGACCACGGCGTGGCCGACGACACTGGACATGCTGCACGGCGCGGCCCAGAAGCTGGCCAAGGTCGTTGACGAGATGAGCGGTGGCCGCTTCAAGATCGAAATCTTCCCAGGTGGCCAGCTGATGTCGATCTTCGAGTGCTTCGACGGGGCCTCCAGGGGCACCGTCGAGGCCCTCATGGGTACGCCCACCTACTGGGCGTCGAAGGATCCGGCCTTCTCGTGGTTCGCCACCATTCCGTTCGGGATGAACCCCGAGGGCATGACCGCCTGGTTCTATCAGGGCGACGGACTCAAGTTGTGGGAAGAGGCCTACGCCTCGTCCAACCTCGTGCCGCGGCCCGGCCCGGCGCTGGCGCCGCAGATGGCGGGATGGTTCCGGAAGAAGATCAATACGATCGGCGACTACAAGGGGCTCAAGATGCGCATCGCCGGGCTGGGCGGCAACGTCATCGCCCGCGCCGGCGGTACGGCGGTGCTCACCCCGGCTCCAGCGATCTACGGGGCCCTCGAGCAGGGCGTGATCGATGCCGGCGAATTCGTCGGTCCGCATGACGACATGAACCTGGGCTTGCACCGGACGGCGCGCTTCTACTACTACCCCGGCTGGCACGAGCCCGGAACGATGAGCGAGTTCACCTTCAACCGAAAGGCCTACGAGGCGCTTCCCGTGGATCTGCGGCGCATCCTCGACCACGCAGCGGCGAGCGTTCAGGTCTACGGCCTCACGGACTTCCACGCCAAGAACGCAGCCGCGCTCGGGCGGTTGCGGACGGAGTTCAAGGGCAAGGTCGAGGTTCTCCAGGTCCCAGTGCCGGTGCTGCGCGATCTCAAGAAGCTGGCGACCGAGGTCGTGCGGGAAGAGTCCGAGAAGACAGCGATGGCCCGGAAGGTTCACGCGTCCTTCGCGAAATTCCAAGCGCTGGTGGGCCCCTGGGATCACGTCGCCGAAGGCGCGTACCACCAGTTCGTGGCGGTGTGAGGAGAGCAGGGTGAACACGGACCGACGCAGGTTTCTGACCAAGGCGAGCGGGACCGCGGTGGCGATCGCGGCGACGAGCCTGGCCGGCGCTCCCAACGTCATCGCCCAGCCGAAGATCAAGTGGCGGATGTCGACGTCCTGGACCGCGGCGAACGACATCCTCCAGGGGACGGCTCAGCGGCTGGGCGCCATCGTCGAGGAGATGAGCGGGGGACGGTTCGTGATCGAGGTCTTCCCGGGCGGCCAGATCATGCCGCTCTTTGACTGCTTCGACGCGACCTCGCAAGGCACCATCGAGGCGTACATGGGTTCGCAGCAATACTGGCGGGACCGGGAGCCCGGGCTCGAGTGGTTCACGACGATCCCATTCGGCATGAACGCTGAAGGCATGGCCGCCTGGCTCTACCGTGGCGACGGACTCAAGCTCTGGGAGGAGGCGTCCGCGTCATTCAACATCGTGCCGCGCCCCGCCGGGGGCATCGCTCCGCAGATGGCGGGATGGTTCAGGAAGAAGATCAACACCATCGGAGACTACAAGGGCCTCAAGATGCGCATCCCGAATCTCGGCGGCATGGTCGTCGCTCGGGCCGGGGCCACGACGGTGCTGACGCCGGGCGCCGAGATCTACGCCGCGCTCGAACGCGGCGTCATCGACGCTTCCGAGTGGATCGGACCGCATGACGACATGAAGCTGGGGCTGCACAAGACGGCCCGGTACTACTACTACCCGGGCTGGCACGAGCCGGGCACCACCCTCGGGTTCGGTTTCAACCAGAAGGCGTACGAGGCGCTGCCGCTGGACCTGAAGCGAACCCTCGACCACGCGTCGACGGCCGTCCACGCCTACGCGAGCGCGGAGTACCACGCGAAGAACTCGATCGCGCTGGAGCGGCTCAAGGCGGAGTTCAAGGGCAAGGTCGAGGTGATCCAGCTCCCGGTGCCGGTGCTCCGGGATCTCAGGAAGCTATCGACCGAGGTCATCCGGGAAGTGTCGGAGAAGACGCCCACCGCCCGGAAGGTCCACGCGTCCTTCACGAAGTTCCAAGCGCTGGTGGGGCCCTGGGACCACGTCGCCGAGGGCGCCTACCACCAGTTCGTGGCGGTCTAGGGAGGCATGATGACCGACCGACGTAGGTTCCTGGCCGCGGCGAGCGGGGCGATGGCGGGTGCCGCCGCCGCACTGGCGGACGCGCCCAACGTCATCGCGCAGCCGAAGGTCCAGTGGCGGCTGGCCACGACCTGGGTCCCGGCGCTCGATCAACTGAACGGTGCGGCCGAGCGGATGGCGAAGGTCGTCGAGGAGATGAGCGGCGGGCGGTTCCGGATCGAAGTCCACCCCGGCGGTCAGATCATGCAACCGTTCGAGTGCTTCGAGGCCGCCTCGAAGGGCAAGGTCGAGGCGTTCATGGGCGCCCCGAGCTATTGGTGGGAGCAGGAGGCCGCCATCGAATGGTTCTGCACGGTTCCGTTCGGCATGAACGCCGAAGGCATGACGGCCTGGCTCTACCAGGGTGACGCACTCAAGCTCTGGGAAGACACGTACGCGTTCTTCAATCTGGTGCCCCGTCCGGGCCCGGCCTTTGCCCCGCAGATGGCCGGATGGTTCCGGAAGAAGACCAACACGATCGGCGACTTCAAGGGACTCAAGATACGCATAGGCACCAACTGCGGCCGAAAGGTCTACGTCAGGGCCGGCGGGACCGCGGTTCTCACGCCCGCCGGGGACATCTACGCCGCCCTCGAGCGGGGCGTGATCGACTGCGCCGAATGGGTCGGCCCCCATGACGACATGAGGCTGGGCCTGCACAACACCGCGCGCTACTACTACTACCCGGGTTGGCACGAGCCCGGCACCATGAGCGAGTTCACCTTCAATCGCAAGGCATACGAAGCGCTCCCCGTCGATCTACGGCGGACGCTCGACCACGCCGCCGCCGCCGTCCAGGTATACGGTCTCTCGGACTATCACGCGAAAAACGCCACCGCACTCCAGCGACTCAAGACTGAATTCAAGAGCAAGGTCGAGGTGGTCCAGCTCCCGCTCCCGGTCTTGCGCGACCTCAAGAAGCTCGCCGCCGAGGTCGTCCGGGGAGAATCGGAGAGGACCCCCACGGCTCGGAAGGTTCACGCGTCCTTCACGAAGTTCCAGGCGCTCGTGGGTCCCTGGGATCACGTCGCCGAGGGCGCCTATCACCAGTTCGTCGCGGTGTGAGGAGGGCTGAGTGAGCCAAGACCGACGCAGGTTCCTCGCGGCGGCGAGCGGGGCGATGGTCGCCGGCGCCGCTGCCACGCTGGCCGACGCCCCCAACGTCATCGCTCAGCCGAAGATCACATGGCGGATGTCCACGACGTGGACGCCGGCCCTCGACATGCTGCAGGGCTCGGCTCAGCGGCTGGCGAAGGTCGTCGAGGCGATGAGTGGCGGCCGGCTCCGGATCGAGGTCTTCCCGGGCGGTCAGATCATGAAGCCCTTCGAGTGCTTCGAGGCGACCTCGCAAGGCACCATCGAGTGCTTCATGGGCGCGCCGTACTACTGGGCGGAGCGGGAGCCGGGATTTCAGTGGTTCTCGACGGTCCCGTTCGGCATGGATCCCGCGGGCATGACGGCCTGGTACTACCAGGGCGATGGGCTCCGGCTGTGGGAAGAAGCCTATGCCGCCTACAACCTCAGACCGCGCCCCGGTCCGGCGATCGCCCCGCAGATGGCGGGATGGTTCCGGAAGAAGATCAACACGATCGGCGACTTCAAGGGGCTCAAGATGCGAATCCCGGGCCTCGGGGGTAAGGTCGTCGCCCGAGCGGGCGGAACGGTCGTACTTACGCCGGCCGCTGAAATTTATGCCGCGCTCGAACGGGGCGTGATTGATGCGTCCGAATGGATCGGGCCGCACGACGACATGAAGCTGGGCCTGCAGAACACCGCGCGCTACTACTACTACCCGGGCTGGCACGAGCCCGGCACCGTGACCGAGTTCAGCTTCAACCGCAAGGCATACGACGCGCTCCCCGCTGACCTCCGCGAGACGCTCGACCACGCCGCCGAGGTCGTGCAGATCTACGGCCTCACGGAGTACCACGTGAAGAACGCGATGGCGCTAGAGCGGCTCAAGGTGGAGTTCAAGGGCAAGGTCGAAGTGCTCCAGTTCCCCGTCCCGGTGCTGCGCGATCTCAAGAAGCTGGCCATCGAGGTCATCAGGGAAGAATCCGAGAAGACCCCCGTCGCCCGGAAGGTGCACGCGTCCTTCTCAAGATTCCAGGCCATGCTGGGCCCCTGGGACCACGTCGCCGAGGGCGCGTACCACCAGTTCGTCGCCTCGTGACCACCGCGTCCTCCCGGGCGCCCCGCTGGATCGCGCTCGCCACCGTCGTCCTCGTGTGCGTCGTCGTGTTCGCCGCCGACGCGCAGGAGACGCGTCGGCGGTTCCGGATCGGGGTCCTCAACGCGGCGTGGGCGGCCAGCCATCCCACGGTCGAGGGGCTCAAGGCCGGGCTCAAGGAGCATGGCTTCCAGGACGGACGCGACGTGACGTTCGACATCCGGTTCACCGAGGGCAAGCTCGATACGATGCCGGCGGCGGCCGAGGCCCTCGTCAAGGGCGGCGTCGATGTGATCGTCACCAGTCAGGAGGCCGCCACCCAGGCTGCGCTCGGGGCGACGCAGAGCGTGCCGATCGTGTTCACGCTGGTCGGTGATCCGATCGGCGCTGGCATCGTCAGGTCACTGGTCCAGCCCGGCGGAAACGTGACGGGAGTCTCCAGTTTGCAGACCGAGCTGGTGGCCAAGCGCCTGCAGGTGCTGAAAACGCTCGCGCCGGCCGTTCGCCGGATCTGGCTCATCTACTACGGGGCCGACCTGAGTACGACGCCGATGATCGCCAAGGCGCTCGAGGCCGCGCAGCGCATGAAGGTGGAGCTGATGCCGAAGGGCGTACTCGACGCCGGCGAGCTGAAGCTGCTGTTCCGGGAGCTCCGGCGCGACGACGCCATCCTCGCACCGGAGGGCTCGAACCCGGATCTGGCCATCGCCGTCATCGAGCGATCGCTGGCCCAGCGAATCCCGGTCGTCTTCGGCACGGCGCTGTGGGTCGGGTACGGCGGGCTCACGTCCTATGGCCCTGACTACTACACGCAGGGCGTCCAGGCCGGGGCCCTGGTGGCCAAGATCCTCCGCGGCACCCGGCCGCAAGACCTGCCGGTGGAAGGGGCCGAGCGCATCGACCTCGCGGTGAACCTCAAGAC
>Ga0111538_10011868_pt1 | contig 11525 bp, 9 predicted proteins | sample SoiMethybrSBSTD1_FD_79669 | JGI IMG/M metagenome (GOLD analysis project Ga0111538, IMG submission 79669) | Bulk soil microbial communities from a Populus tree surrounding site in Tennessee, USA - Soil MetaG P. TD hybrid SBSTD1 (version 2)... | ecosystem: Environmental > Terrestrial > Soil > Tree...
CCGCCGACTCCAGGACCCGCAGGTAGTCGTCCAGGATGAGGTCGCGGCGGGGCTGCAGGCACACCGTGGCCGGCGCGCCCGCCGGGTCGGCGCGGGTCAGGCCGGTGTCGTCCACGCGCAGGCGCAGCGCGCGCAGCTCGCCGAAATAGGCGCCCGGCCGCGCCGCCTCGGCCACGGCCAGCTGGTCGTGCAGCGTCATGCGCGCGGACGGCGAGGCCAGCCAGAGCCGGTAGAGGCTCTCCAGCGCGTCGGCCAGCGGGGAGCGGTGGCGGCCCATCCGCTCGCGCTCGTCGTCGCGGAGCTGGACCTGCATGGTCGAGTCGAGCGGAACGATGGTGAGCGGAAAGCCGGCCGCGTAGACCCGCTGCGCCTCCGGGATGGCCTGCTTCACGTTCCACTCCGGGACGGCGCCCTCGTGGCCGGGCCAGCCCTCGAGGCAGCCGCTCATCAGCACCAGCCGCCGGAGCAGGACGGGCAGGCGCGGCTCCAGCCGCAGCGCATCGGCCACGTTCTGCAGCGGGCCCACCGCGATCAGCGTGACCTGGCCCGGATGGCGGCGGGCCATCCCGGCGATGAATGCGGCCGCCGGCTGCGCGATGGGCCGCCGGGCGGTGAAGTCCGCGGCCCACTCGAGCTGGCGGTCGAGACGGCCGGGAGGCACCGGCGTCGGCCGCCCCACCGCCACCGGGATCGCGTCGTGGCCGGTGACGTGCAGCAGCTTGGCGGCCAGGCGCCCGCGCGCGGGCGTGTCGCCGTCGGTGACCGTGACCCCCAGCGTCTCGAAGCCGCCGTACGCGAGGACGAAGCCGAGCGCCCAGGCGTCGTCGATGTCGCCGCCCAGGTCGGTGTCGAGGATGACCTTGGCCCGCTCCGCTGCCGGCGCGGGCGGCGCCGCCGCCAGCAGGAGGAGCACGCAGGCGAGGGCGCGCACCGGCTAGGGACCGTACAGGGTGAGGCCGAAGGTGCTGGCGACGAAGCCGGCCAGCTGCTCGCGCGAGATCGTGAGGTCGGGGCAGTAGCTGGAGCCGCCGCAGCCGCCGGTGATGCCGCGCCGGGCCAGCTCCTCGATCCAGCGGCAGAAGGGGCTCGTCTCCGGCACGTCGTCGAACAGGTTGGGCGGCGCGCAGGCCGGCGGCTCGAGGGCGCCGTCGAGCGTGCGCAGCAGGAACACGGCCATCTCCGCGCGCGAGACCCCTTTTCGGGGGCAGAAGCGGCCGCCCTCGCAGCCCGCGACCACACCGCGCCGGGCCAGGTCCTCGATCCAGCGGCAGAAGGGGTTGTCCGCGGGTACGTCGCTGAAAAGTGTCGGCGGGGCGCAGGGCGGCGGCGCCCACCCGGCACCCTCGCGCGCGGCCAGCACGAAGACCGCCATCTCCGCACGCGTGGCCACGGCCGCGCCCCGGTATTCCCCGTTCACGCCTGCGGCCACGCCGTGGTGCAGCAGCGTCTCGATGGAGCGGTAGAAGGGGTTGGCGGCTGGCACGTCGGAGAAGCTGCCGCCGACGTGGAGGGTCCAGGCCTTCTCCTGCCGCTGCGTGGCCGGCACCATGCCCTCGCTGGCGGTGGCGTCCCAGTGTGGGGCCGGCCGCGTGGAGGGAGACGACACGCCGAGCGCGTAGCAGTCGGTGCAGCGGCCGGTGGCGCCGCCGGCCACGGCGCCGTAGGCGGCGTCCGCGTCGGTGATGGTGTACGACGCGCCGGCCGGCCCGCGGAACGCGTAGAGCTGGCCGGCGAGATCGAGCGTGGCGCTGCCCGTGTTGCGCCAGGACGGGTCCACGGTGACGGTCTCGCCCGGCTCGAGCACGCCGTTGCGGGCCGCGTCCACCTCGAGGGCCGCGCCCACCGCGCTGCCCAGGCGGCGGGCGAAGACCTCCTGTCCGGCCTCGGGCGCGCTGAAGGCCACCATCAGGTTGCCCGAGCCATCCGCGGCCACGGCCGGGCTGTGGATGCCCGCCCGCGAGGTTTCCTCAACCGTGACGTTGGGCCCCGTGGTGAAGGACCCGAAACGGCGCCCCAGGGCGGTGTCGACCGCCGGGGTGAACGACTTCACCGTGTACCAGGCGCCGGCGAAACCGCCCGTCCGCAGTGCCACCTGCGACGGGGGCCCGTGGTCGAATACGCCGCCCAGGCCCTCCGAGAAGCGGAAGGACGCGACCGGCCCTCCGCCCGCGTCGTAGGTCTGGGCCAGTATCACGGTGCTGATGTGCGAGACGAGCCGGCTGGACGACACCATGAAGTTGCCGCCGGGGGCCACGGCCACGCCGCCGCCACCGATCGGATCGGTGGTCAGCGGCGTCACGCGGACCTCGCCGCCGGTGCGCGCGCCCTGGGCGTCGAAGCGCTGCATGAACTGGCCCGGGTAGTTCTGCTGGTTGGACGAGTACCACGAGACCACGAAGCCGCCCGCGTCGTCGACGCCCACCGTGGGCGCGAAGTGGCTGGACGTCAGGTAGCTGTTGGCCTGGAATGGCGCGCCCAGGCGGTTGCCGCCGGCGTCGAAGCGCTGGCCGACGACACGGCTGCTGTCCTGCAGCCAGACCACGACGAGGCGGCCGCCGGCGTTGAGGGCCAGGCTGGGGCTGTTGCCGTCGCCGCTGGTGTTGGCCTGGACGGCGGGCCCGCTGCGCTCGCCGCTGGACGAGAAGCGCTGGACCATGGCCCGGACCGGGGTTCCCGATTCGGACCAGGACACGATGAAGTTGCCGCGTGGATCGCTGACCACCCACGGGTACCGCTGGTCGCCGGTCGTGCCGGCGTTCACGCGGAACTCGGCCCCGCGGCGGCCGCCCGAGGCGTCGAAGCGCTGGCCGAAGATGCCGGAGCCGTCGCCGTCGTGCGGGCTGGCCCACACCACCACGAAGTTTCCCAGGGCATCGGCGGCCACGTGGGGCCTCGTCTGGTCGCCGGTGGTGTAGGTGTTGACCCTGAGCTCGCCGCCCTGCGGCGCCTGGCTCCAACCCGCCGCCGGGGCCAGGAGGAGGGCGAGGGACCACGCGGCCGCCGCCGCGCGCGCCATCAGCGCACGCCGCGGTCGGTGATGGCCAGGCCCTTGTCGATGATGGCGAAGGCCTCGTCCAGCTGGCCCTCGTCGATGATGAGAGGCGGGTTGGTGAAGAACGTGTTCCAGCGCACGAACGTGTAGAGCCCCTGCTCGCGGAAGAAGCGGCCCAGGGCCGCCATCTCCTCGGAGGTGCCGTTGTAGGGCGCCATGGGCTCGAAGGTCGAGCGGTTGCGGACCAGCTCCACGATGCCGAAGAGGCCGATGGAGCGCGTGGTGCCCACCGAGGGGTGCTTGCGCTCCAGCTCGAGGTGGCGCTCGCGCATCAGCTTCCCCATGCGCCGGGTGTTCTCGAGCAGCCCTTCGTCCTCGTACACGGCGATGGTGGCCAGCGCGGTGGCGCAGGCCAGCGGGTGGCTGTTGTAGGTGAGCCCGCCGGGGAAGGGGCGCTCCTGGAAGGCGCGGGCGATGGCCGGCCGCATGCCCACCGCGCCCAGCTGGACGTAGGCGGAGGTGATGCCCTTGGCCATGGTGATGAGGTCGGGCACCACGTCCCAGTGCTCCACCGCGAACCAGCGGCCGGTGCGGCCGAAGCCGCACATCACCTCGTCGCAGACGAGGAGGATGCCGTGGCGGTCGCAGAGCGCGCGCACGCCCTGCAGGTAGCCGTCGGGCGGGATGAGGATGCCGTTGGTGCCCACCACCGTCTCCATCACGAAGGCGGCGATGTTCTGGCCGCCCTCGTAGCGGATCACGTCCTCCAGCTCGGCCAGGGCGGCCGCCACCGGCTCCGAGTCCTTGCGGCCGTACTTGTGGAAGTCGGGCGCGCGGACCACGCCCGGGATGCCGGGCTCGGAAGCCCAGCGCCGCGGGTCGCCGGTGAGCGAGATGGCGCCCGCGGTGCCGCCGTGGTACGAGCGGTAGCGGACCAGCACCTTGTGGCGGCCGGTCACCACGCGCGCGATGCGGATGGCGTTCTCCACCGCCTCCGCCCCGCCGTTGGTGAAGAAGAAGGTGTCGATGTCGCCGGGAGCGATCCCGGCCAGCTTGGCGCCCAGGCGGGCCCGGGCCTCGGTGGCCATGAACGGGTTGGCGTAGGCCAGCGTGGCCGCCTGGTCCTGGATGGCCTTCACCACCTTCGGGTGGGAGTGCCCGATGTTCGAGCACATGAGCTGGCTGTTGAAGTCGATGAAGCGCTGGCCCTCGGGCGTCCAGAAGTGGATGCCCTGGGCCCGGGCCACCGGGATGGGGGAGACCGCGCCCTGCGCCGACCACTCGTAGATGGTGTGCTTCCGGCACAGCGCCACCATCTCCTCGCCGGTCATCGTGGCTTCGCTCACCTCGGGCATGGGCTCCTCCTCGGCTTCCGAGCGACGAGGATACTAAAAAGCCACCGTCCACGCGGGAATCCTGGGACCCCCGTCCGTCTGCTATGGAAACGTTGGATTGGGAGGAATGCCATGCCAAAGGGTGCCAAGGACGCGACGCCGCGGCGGTTCGTGCTTCTGCCCCCGCGCGGGCTGCAGGCGGCCGACGTGGGCGAAAGCAAGGGGCTGGCCCCTTTCCTGGTGGCCATCGATACCGCCTTCAGGGCGGCCGGGGCCGGGAAGGCCATGGTGAGGGCGGCCCCGGGCGCCCGGATCAAGGTCGTCGACTCCATCCACGAGAACGGGGCCAAGCTCGTGGAGATGACGCAGGAGCAGGTCGTCGAGCTGCGGGCGGCGCAGCCGGGGCTGCGCATCGTGCCCGAGGTCTTCTTCAAGCCCGCCCTCTTCCAGCCCACCATCGAATCGAAGGTGAAGGCGAAGGGGCTGACCCTGGCCACCAAGATCGCGCTCAAGGTGGTGTCGAAGGGCGACGGGTCACCGCTGAAGGGCGTGAAGGTGGTCGCCTTCACCGACTTCGCCGCCCGGGAGGGCGCCCAGGGCACCTCGAACGCCTCCGGCGTCGTCGCGCTGGCCCTGGGCGCGGCCAGCAAGAAGGTGGAGCGGCTCTATGCCTTCGCCGACCTGGGGTTCTGGGGCGCGCTGCGCAAGAACGTCACCATCAAGAGCGGGACGGTCCTGCAGATGGAGCCGATCGACCTCGCGTTCGTGGACTGCGTCCGGCATTTCTACGGCAGGGCGGCGGTGGGGGTTGGTGCCGGCGTCACGGTCGGTGTCGTTGACAGCGGCGTGGACACCGCCCACCCGGACCTGGTCCTGGACGGAGGGCTGAATACGGTGGTGGGCGAGGCCCCGGCCGACTTCGGCGACAACGGCGGCCACCACGGCACACACGTGGCCGGCATCATCGCCGCCCGGGGCACGGCTCCCACCGGGATCCGCGGTGTCGCCCCGGGCGTCCGGCTGCGGAGCTACCGCGTGTTCGGAAAGGGCGCGGAAGGGGCGTCGAACTTCGCCATCGCCAAGGCCATCGACGCCGCGGTGAGCGACGGCTGCGACATCGTGAACCTCAGCCTGGGCGGTGGAGATGCCGACGACGCCACCCGCTCCGCCATCGCGGATGCGCGGGCCGCGGGCGTCCTGGCCATCGTCGCCGCCGGCAACGACGATCGCAGCCCGGTGAGCTTCCCCGCCTCGGACCCGCGGGCGCTGGCCGTCTCCGCCCTGGGGCGGAAGGGTACCTTCCCGGCCGGGACCGAGTCGGCGGGCGACGTGGCCGCGCCCTTCGGCGCCGACGCCAACGACTTCGTGGCCGCCTTCAGCAATGTGGGTCCCGAGATCGACCTCGCCGGGCCCGGTGTGGGCGTGATCTCCACCGTGCCCGGTGGACATGCGATCATGAGCGGGACGTCGATGGCGTGCCCGGCCGTGGCCGGGATCGCGGCCCGCCTGCTGGCCGCGCACCCGGCGGTGCTGGCCCTGCCCCGCGACCAGGCCCGTTCGGACGAGATCGCGAAACTGCTGCTGCAGTCCGCCAAGGACCTCGGCTTCGGCGTCACGTTCCAGGGAAAGGGCCTTCCTGGGTGAGGAGGGACGGCGCGTGGGCCGATTCATCTTGCGCTACCAGGGTGGGGTCGAGGGGTCCAAGGGCGAGGTGGAGCGGCTGCGCGCGCTGCCCGGCGTTTCCGTGATCGACGACTCGTCGCCGCGCATGGTGCTGGTGGACGCACCCGAAGGCACCCTGGACGCCTTCGTGGCGCAGGAGGACCGCTGGCTGGTGTCGCGGGAGAAGACGTACGAGCTGCCGAAGCCCCACCCCAGCCTCACCAAGGTGCGGCGTCCGAAGAAGCACAAGTAGGCGCGGCGGGGGCGCCGCGTCGCTTCCTAGCGGGTGCGCAGCGGGAGCAGCGCCTTGAGCCGCGGCTCGCGCAGGTAGAGGCCGAGCCAGACGAGCAGCCCGAGGACGATCTGCACCACGAAGGGGTCGCCCGCGCGCCAGTGGGTGCAGATGGCCCCGCCCATGTAGCCGGCCAGCAGGATCGCGCCCAGGACGGCCGTGGCCGGGACCAGGTAGATGACGGTGCAGGCCAGCTCCAGTATGGTCAGGGGCAGCACCATGCGGGACGGGAGGCCCAGGTGGGCCATGCCCTGGTCGAGCTCGGGTCCGCCCTTCATCTTCATGAACGCGCTGAAGAAGAGCATCAGGCACGGGAGCACCGACAGGACCCAGCCCACGATCGTCATCTTCTTGGAGTCCATCATCCCTCCCGCGGATGGGCGATTCTGCCCCGCCCGCGGCCCGCGCGCCAGCCCCGGCTAGCGGGCGCGCACCAGCACCGGGGTGCCGCGGAACGCGTCGGGGAAGAGGCGCTTCAGGCTCTCGACCTTGGGCAGGTCGTTGATCACGATGTAGGGATAGGTGGGGTTCTGCACCAGGAAGTCCTGGTGGTAGTCCTCGGCCGGGTAGAACGTGCGGCCGGGCTCGATCTTCGTCACGATGGGCGATTCGAAGGCGTGGGCCTGGTCGAGCTGGGCGATGTAGGCCTGGGCCACGCGCGCCTGCTCGGGTGTGGTGGGAAAGATGGCCGAGCGGTACTGGGTGCCCGAGTCGGGCCCCTGCCGGTTGAGCTGCGTGGGGTCGTGGGCCACCGAGAAGAAGATCTGCAGCAGGCGCCCGTAGCTCACCACCCGGGGATCGAACGTGACCTCCACCGACTCGGCGTGGCCGGTGCGGCCGCTGCCCACCCGCTCGTACTGCGCGGTGTCCTTCTCGCCGCCGGCGTAACCCGACACGGCGTTCGTGACGCCCTTCACGTGCTGGTAGACGCCCTGCACGCCCCAGAAGCAGCCCCCGGCCAGCACGGCCACCTCCTTCCTGGCCGTGGCGGGCGCGGAGTCGGCGGCGGGGGCGGGGATGACCCGGGGCTTCTCCTCCGACGCGGCGGTGCGGCTCAAGGTGGCGGCGGCGAACAGGGCCAGGCCCACGGCACCCGCGGCCGCGGCGGCGATTCCCGGCTTCAGCATGGTCGGCTCCTCGGGAACAGTATCGCCGGGACGGGCGGCGCCATTCCGCGCGCCCGGGCTAGGGGAGGCGCGCGGGCGGCGGCCCGGCCGGCACGTCCGTGATCTCGCCCCGCGTGGCCAGCAGGACCGCGCCCGTCCAGGTGGGCACCAGGTCGAAGACGGGCACCAGCTCGACCACGAAGGCGGGCACGAAGGACCAGTGCCAGCCCACCAGGGCGACCATGGTGGCGGCCACCGCCACGTCGAGCACGTCGTTGGCCACCGAGAGGAAGCCCTCGGAGAAGAGCGGCAGCAGGCCGAGCTGCACCGCGTCCGCGATCACCGCGATCGCGCGCGCGGCCACCACGCGCCGGCGCGTCAGGACCATGCTGATAGTCTATGCGCGTATGGCCGCCCTGACCACGCGCCGCCTCCTTCTCGCGCTGCCGCTCCTGGCCGCGCTCCCATCGTGCGGCTCCCCGCCGTCCACGGGGGTGCGCGGCGGTCCGCCCTCCGCCCCCGCGCGCTGGACACTGGCCTGGAGCGACGAGTTCGACGGCCCGGCGGGCGCCCGGGTGGACGCCACCCGCTGGGTGAGCGGGACGGGCGGCCACGGCTGGGGCAACCAGGAGCTCGAGTACTACACCGACCGCGGCCGCAACGCGTCGCTGAGCGGCGACGGCTCCCTCGTCATCAACGCGCTGCAGGAGCGGTACCAGGGCCCGGACGGGGTGGCGCGCGACTACACCTCGGCCCGCCTCAAGACGCAGGGGCTCTTCCAGCAGACCTACGGCCGCTTCGAGGCCCGCATCAAGGTGCCCCGCGGACAAGGCCTGTGGCCGGCCTTCTGGATGCTGGGCGCCAACATCGGGGAGGTGGGCTGGCCCCAGTGCGGCGAGATCGACGTGATGGAGAACATCGGCAAGGAGCCGGGCACGGTGTGGGGCTCGCTGCACGGGCCCGGGCGCTCGGGTGGGAACGCGTTGAACAAGTCCTACGTGCTTCCCGGCGGCGCGCACTTCGCCGACGCCTTCCACGTGTTCGCGGTGGAGTGGGAGCCGGGCGCGGTGCGCTGGCTCGTGGACGGCGTGCCCTACGAGACGCGCACGCCGGCCGACCTGCCGCCGGGGACGCCCTGGGTCTTCGACCGCCCGTTCTTCCTGCTGCTCAACGTGGCCGTGGGCGGCTCCTGGCCCGGCAGCCCGGACGCGACCACGGCCTTCCCGCAGGCGATGACCGTGGACTACGTCCGGGTCTACCGGGCAACGAACGCAACGGATCAGGCCTTTCGCTGAGTCACTGCGCGCGCCCGTCGCCGGCGCCGCGGACGGAAGCCATCACGCTGCCGCGGACCTGCTCGCGGTAGGCCTCCATCCGCGGGTCACGCGGCGCGTCGGACTGGGCCGTGCCCGCGCCCAGCTTGTCGGAGAGGACGAGGGCCAGCAGGGCGTCCAGCAGCGAGCTGCCGCCCTGGCCGGTCCCGGCGCCGTTGCCGCCCACCACGATCTTGGGCACCACGTCCACCTTGCTGCGCTCGATGGCCTCGGCGAAGCGGCTCATCACCTGCTGCGTGAGCTGGAGCTGCGGCCCGCCGTAGGCGCGCACCTGCTCCTCGATGGCCAGCGCCTGGGCCACGCCCACCTGGGCCGCGCGCGCGGCCTGGGCCTCGCCGATGGTGCGCACGCGCTGGGCCTCGCCGCCGGCCAGCGACTTCACCTTGTCGGCCTCGGCCTGGGCCAGGGCGCGGATCTGCTCGGCCTCCTGCAGCGAGCGCTGGTAGGCCGCCTTGCCCTGGTTGGACTGGATGGCGATGGAGATCTCCGACTCGGTGAGCGGCTGCTGCTGCCGGGCCCGGGCCTCGGCCTCGCGCAGCTCGCGCTCCTTGACCGCCGCCTTCTCCTGCCGCGAGTAGGTCTCCACCTGCTCCTCGGCGATCTGGCGCTGGCGGAGCTGGTGCAGGATGGTCTCGATGGCCTTGTCGCCGGCCCCGGCGTTGGGGGTGCCGATCAGCACCTCCTTGAGCTCCAGGTTGTAGCCGGCGAACTTCTCCTTCATCTGCTCGGACGAGATGCGCTGGATGTCGGCGCGCTCCTGGATCAGCTGGATCAGGGTGCGCGTCTGGCCCACGTTCTTGAAGTAGGCCGACACCATGGGGTCCAGCGTCTGCTCGACCAGCTTCTTCACGTCGCCGAACTGCTGGATGACCAGCGGGGCCTTCCGGTAGTCGATGTGCACGACCACCGAGAGGGGCAGCTGGGGCTCGAAGGCGTCCTTGGTGATGAGCCGCACCTCGGTGAGGTTCTCGTCGTAGGTGTGCGAGCCCACCTCGGTGGCGATCCACTTGAGGATGAAGTTGGTGGTGGGGATGGGGATCACCTTGCCGGCGTACGTGTTGAACGCGTACTTGCCGGGCAGCAGGGGCTCCTGCCACACGCCGCGCTCGCCCATCTTCACCATCTCGCCGTGGCGGTAGGCGGCGCCGGACAGGTCGTGGCCGGTGAGGCCGGTGTAGAAGACGACCACGCCCACGTGTCCCACCTCGATGATCGTCTTGGGGATGGTCTCCACGGTCGCGAAGAGGCGGTTGATGTAGTACGTGCCCTCGACCAGCACCTGCAGCTGGCGGCCGCGCAGCCCGCCCGCGGCCAGGAAGTGCTCCGGGTCCTGGAAGTTGTTGTGGTAGGTGGCGGGGGAGTCCGTGTGATCCCCCACCGTGGGCGCGATGACCTCGCCCTGCGGCAGCGAGGGGCCGTCGTGCACGGTGACCACGCCCACCAGGTCGTCCGTGAGGACCACCGGCGAGAAGCCGTGGCGCTGCCCGAGCAGCGAAGCCATGGCCTGGAACATCTTCTCCTCGTCACGGTTGAGCTGCAGGTAGTACAGGCCGTCACCCGTGATCACCACGAACTGCGCCAGGTTCAGGGCGTACGTGCCCTCGCGCAGGATGCGGCGCTGCGGGCCCCGCTGGCCCCCGCGGGCCAGGAAGGAGGCCGCGTCGCTGAAGTCGGTCGCGCCCGCGTTGGAGGCCAGCGCCTGCGTGGGCGGCAGCGTCTCGCCGTCACGCGCGAACACGTAGCCGATCCGGCCCTGCGGGATCGTGACCAGGGGAACGACGTGCACGCGGTACTGGGTGGGGAAGAACACGTGCCACCCGCCGCGCAGCACCTCGGCCTGGTAGCCCGCTTCACCGTGCAGGGCGATGAAGCCCTTCTTCACCGAGCCCTTCGCGCTCCAGACCCGCTCGACGATTCCCACGCGGTTGTTGGGGATGTAGCGGATGGCGTTCGAGAGCCAGACCAGGATGAGCGCCACCAGCGCCACGGCCACCAGGACGAACCCGGAAACTTCGCCCAGCATTCTGATCCTCCTGCCGCCAGTCAGCGTGACGGGAGGGACTCTGTCGCGCTTTCTTGTGGCGGCGGTCTTACCGGAATATACGAGTCTGCCGGGGCCCCGTTCCAGGGCCCACCAGCCCTAGGTGATGGCGGAACCATGGTGGCAGCGCTAGTGGTCGAATCGGCCCCACACCCTGGACGCACGTGCGGTACGATCCGCGCCCATGAAGGACGGCGCGAGCGGCCTGCTGCCGCCGGCGCACGGGCGGCTGCCGGCGTGGGCGGTGGCGGAGCTGCCGGCGCCTCCGCCGTACGGCCTGCGCAACCTCCTCAAGGTGATCGGGCCGGGGGCGGTGATGGCGGCCACGTCCATCGGCGGCGGCGAGTGGCTGGTGGGACCGGCGGTGGCGGTGAAGTATTCGACCGACATCTTCCTGATCGCGACCGCCGCCATCTCTCTCCAGGTCGTCTTCAACCTGGAGGCCATCCGCTACACGCTCTACACCGGGGAGCCCATCTACGGCGGCATCATGCGCCTGTGGCCGGGCCCGCGCTTCTGGGCCGGCTTCTACTCCGTGCTCGGCTTCTTCCAGCTGGGCTGGCCGGCCCTGGCCGGCAGCGCCGCGGCCACGCTGCTCGGGGCGTGGATGGGGCGCATGCCGGGCGCGCCCGACCAGGGCGCGATCTCGGCCGTGGCGGTGGCCCTCATCGCGGCCGTGGTGCTGATCCTCTCCTTCGGGGGCACGGTCGAGCGCATGCTGGAGCGCTTCGCCTGGACCATGCTGGCCGTGGTCTTCACGTTCC
>Ga0111538_10011869_pt1 | contig 11524 bp, 9 predicted proteins | sample SoiMethybrSBSTD1_FD_79669 | JGI IMG/M metagenome (GOLD analysis project Ga0111538, IMG submission 79669) | Bulk soil microbial communities from a Populus tree surrounding site in Tennessee, USA - Soil MetaG P. TD hybrid SBSTD1 (version 2)... | ecosystem: Environmental > Terrestrial > Soil > Tree...
CTACACAAGGCCGCAACGGTGACAGGCTGCTTGAGCTTCGGTCCTCAGGAACCGCTAGCACTTCTTCAGGACCGCCGAGATCTTCTTCACCGGCAAACCCTCCTCGAGAACGAGCGTAATCGACTGTTGGCAAGGAGCGGTTGCAACCGACATCTTGGCGTCGAAAAAGTTGCCACTCAACATGATGTCAAAGCCGTCCGGCTTGACCGTACCGTTCACTATTCCATCGAGATTGTTGATCTTGTCTTGCCAGCGCCCTGTGATTTTTCCGGCAGCAATCTGCAGCTGCGTCGTTCCATCGAACTGATAGTTAGGGCTCTTGCAGCGAAGGTTTTGGGTGAGGCGCGTGCCGCCATCCGCCGGAAAATACGTCGCCACACAGTTATACGTTTCGTTTGGTCCCGATGCGGGAACGAGAATAGCGCTTCCGGCCCAACGGCCGGCAAGCGCGAGGATCGGGTCGGGAGCCTGAGCCAGTGGGCCGTTAGCAAGCATGCTGCTTGCAAATACGGATAAGGCGAGCGTTACCGCAGATCGACCGTTCATCCATTAAGGCTTTCAGTGTGTTGAGCTATCTGGCGAGCACTTCATATCTGGCGAGCTTGGTGTCTGCCGTCGGGACGCCCCCTCTTCACATTGCCGACCTGGTACCCGCGTCTGCCGTGGGGCCGCGTCGGACACGCTTGCTCTTTAGTATTTTGGCCGCGGCGCGATGCACTCTACCAGGTCTTGATTAGCGCTGTGCGCCGCGCAGACATATCAGGTGCATGAAGTGGTCGGCGTGCAACAGGGTAGTCCGCCTCGTCGCGCGTGGCCGGCATTTAGCCTGCGCGCGTTTCGAGGCTGATTGCCGAAGCAGGAATGATCCGCCCTGGTGTGGCAACGCAGGATGTCTTTCCGCCTCTTCATATCTCAAGCCTGACTGGGCAGTTTTATGGTCGAGGGGCGATGGGTGCCGACCGACAGCGGGACGCGATCTCGCCACAGCCTTGGCCGAGCCACGCTACCATCGCCTGAGGAGATGCTCGCGGAACTCGGCGGCGGGTGTGCCGTTGTGCGTTCAACGGTGGCTGCGCGAGTAGCATCTGATCGGTCAGCGAAGCCAGCGACAAGATCTTGTGGCTGCGCGCATTGCGCTAAACAAGAGGTATCAAAGTCGGCGCCATGATCCGCAAACTCAAGTCCGGGCAATACCGTCTCTATTCCCGCAAGATCGACTCGAAGACAGGCAAACGCCGCAACCTTGGCACGTTCTCGACCCGGGCGAAGGCAGAGCAGCATGAACGCGCGGTGCAATACTTCAAACGTCGTGCCTGAAACGGAGCTTGGCAACGGGTGCACCAACTCCAGGCTCGTTGTCGAGGATCGTCGATGCCACGCAACGCACCCAGAAGAGCCGCCACCTCGGCAGCAACTAGGCACCAATAATGAGCAAGGCAGCAGCCGCAAAGCCGCACAAACACCGGCGCGCAAAAAAGTGGTCGGCGGCCGTCACGCGCAACAGCGACGCACTCGATTTGGAGCGCAAGGTCTTTGCCAAAAAGACACCACGTGAAATCGCCCGCTCGCTCAAGCGCTCGGCCGAGCGCAGTCGTCGGCGCAAGTCGTCACCTTATCGTTCGGCCATGTCGATGCTGACATTCTACATCAATCGGGCTGGAAAGAACTTGTCAAAAACCCGGCTGCATGTGCTGGAGCGGACGAAGGGCGAGCTCCGTAAGGTGTTCGAACACTCGGGATGAGCGCAAGCGCCTTGCGAGCCCGTGGAGGCAACGGTTCTTTCCCTGCTGGGGCGCAAAACCGATCGAGCGATCGTCTGCTGACTGATTTCAGCAACTCGATGCGTTGCAGCAGCGACAGCGCTGCCTGCGAGCTGCAGGCAGCCAAGCGCGCGCACGCCGATGACGACATTGCCGAGGCGCAAGGCTTCTTCGGCGCCGCAGCTCGCGCCCGGCCGGATCCTGCCGCGCGCTAGCAAGACAACAACCACAGCGATCGACCGCGATCATTGGCTCAGTTGCGCGGGTGAAAACAAGGCCCTTGCCTAGGGGGACCGGCACGGTCGGATCCGACCTCATCGCCGTGGACTCTGCGGCTGCTAGCGGCGAGATGGTTCAGGAGTGCGATTGTGGCCCCGATAATGATCGCGGTCGGAAGGATAGTAGACGTAACCCCCTATATGCCTCGGATAATAGCCGCGGCTGTAGTAGTAGGGATAATCAAAGTAGACGGAGCCGGGACCGATAGGCAGGGGAATACGCGGGGCGCGGCGAGGACGTTTGATGTCAATCACGAAATTCTTGGCGCTTTTGCCAGGTCGCAAAGACGATTCGTTGCGCGCTTCGGCATTGGCCATTGGCGCGGTGCCGAGGAAGCCGACCGCTGGCAAGCAGGCCATCAGAATAGCTGCGAGTAAATTCCGACGACCCATGAGATGGCTTCGCATCGTTCGCCGCGTCAAACCGGAGCTATCATTTGCCATTGGTCAAAACTTCCTCCGGATTTCGGCGCGGAAGCCGAAGGTATCCTTGTCGGCGCCCTCGACGATCTGATAGGTCGCATCGGCGCGGAACAGCCAGGCCCGATCGATCGGGATCTGATAGCGAACACCGAAGGCGTACTGCGGTGACGCGACGCCAATGCCAGGAATTGTATCGCCGAAGGGCTGGACCGTGGCGACCTCGAACACGAGCTGCTGATCCAGATTGAAAAGATACTGTAAGCCAATGGCGCCGCCATAGGCGTTGGAGCCGGTGTCGTTAAGTTTTGGGTAGCCGGTCAGGGCGTCGGTTTCGAAGTTGATACCGACGTTCTTCAGTATGCCCGCACCATTACCATCGATCAGAGGCTGAGGGTTACCGGAGCCGACGAAGAAGTTGGCGTAGGGGATCAGCGTACTCGGCAAACCGGAAATTAGGCTGTTCTCCGAAATGATGGCAAAGCCTTCGTCCTTCTCGCCGTTGCCGAAGTTTGCGAACACGCGAGTCGAGTTGGACAAGGTGTTGGCATAACGCCGGGTGTAAGCAGCAGTCACGAAGTGCGTCAGTTGGCCGTCCACACCCCGAAGCGGGGTCGGGCTCTCAAGACGCATGACCGGGTCATCGACGCCCTGGAGTAGGCCGTAACCCGCCTCGATATAACCGCCGAAGGCATCGATAAAGGTGGTTACGCCATAAACGTTGGCGTTGTGTTTGTCCGGTCCGAGGATGCCGACGTTGTCGACATTGTCGAAGCCAGCGAAAAAGGTGACGTCGAAGTTGGCAAGGCCCAACTTCCTTGAGTTTTTCGCGGTCAGGCTCACCGCGCCGCCCAGGATCGCGTCGTTTGCCCAGATGCCGTTCTGCAGGAATAATGGGAAGAGGCCGACCGTAAAGGGCAGGTCGAAGCTGGCTGGGCTCCCGGAAAAACCGGAATAGATGGAGCCGAAATCACCCTCGAAGAACAGCGTCTGCGGGTTGGCGTCGAACTCATCGCTGAACTTCTTATCGCCGTCGCCGCCGCCGAACTCGAAGCGGGTGAACTTATTATTCTTCTGAATCGGCGTGAAGAAGGCGTGAATTCGTTCGGTGCCGGTGATCTTGAAATCGACGTCGAGGTTCAGCCGGGTCGCGATCTGGGCGATGTCCTTGCCGTTGTTGTTATTGTAGGCGATCGCCGTTCGCCAGTCGCCGTAGATGGCGAGGCCTGGTAGGAGCGGATTCAAGTTACCGAACAGGGTACTGCTCTCGTCATAGAGGCCGGAGGTGTATTGCTGGCGGCCGATCTCGACCGGCGGGCGTGGCGGCTCGACCGCGCTTTTCGCGCCATAAATGTCGACCTGCGCGTTGGCATCGTAGTTCTTATCATACAGCGGACCGGGCAAAAACGGGTCGTCTTCTTTACTGCGTGTACTTACCGCTGGGTCAGAGGTCTTCTCTTTGGAGGACGCGCCGACGTACTGGACTTGGGTTTGACTTTCGGCGGCGTCGATCCGGGTGGCGGGTCTCACTTGCGTCGACCAGCCTCCCTTGGCGACCTCGCTGCTGCCTTGGCCTAGCGCGGGTGGCGCCGTCGTGCCGGATATCAGTAGGTAACCACTGGCTACCATCCCGATCGTGGCGGTCGCCGTCCTGGCACGGTAGCAAACGTTGCCTTTTGCGTTACAAGTCACGCGTACGCTCCACATCGTCGCTCAAACCTGTGAGGTGGGGGGAGCCGCTGCTGTGGATCCCGTGCCATCCTCCCTCCGAAACCCTTGGCGTTTTGCCTCTAGGGCTTCACTTCGAGGTCCACCGTGTAGGCGTGGAAGTTCAACATCCGCTCGTTCATCCGCCGCTCCATTTCCTTGGCGGCGCCGACGAAACGCATGAAGTAGATCGGCTCGGCGCGGCTCCGCATGCGGAAGGCGAGGCGGTACTTGCCGGGCTTCTTGATCAGGTTACCCGGCACTTGGTACGTGGCCAGCTTCTCACCCAGCGGCGCCAGCGAGTGGTTCTCCATGCGCACCAGCGGCGGGTGGTTGAGAACGGTGGTGGGGATCTGCGGCGGACGCAGATGTGGTAGCGGGTCGATGTCGAAGTTGACCGGCAGGTACATTTCCCGGTCCGTGCCCTTGACGTTGGTGGTCAGGAACTTGGTCTGGAAATTCACCAGTTGTTGGTCGGTCTTGATCTTGCCAGCCGCGACGTCGAGACTGTGCAGATCGGCCATGTCGCCATTGCTGTCGACGTAGCCAGACTCCCAGACGTTCTTGCCGTCGGGGTCCACCAGGGCAACATTCACCCACAGCTGCGGCTGCGCACCGAGCGAGCCCGATGGCAGGTTGTGCCCGGTATTGAGGTTCTTGATGTTGTAGGAGAAGGCCAACGCTTTGCCGACCTTTGGCTCACCGTCAATGTAAGGACCGCCGATCTTGCTGCCGTTCTCCATGACCTGGCGCCTGAGCTCGTATCGCTCGTCGAGCTTTGCGAGGTTCTCGTCGAGGATCTGTCTGGCATCTTCACGGTCGAGCGCATCGGCCCAGCGCTTGGGAAAGTCGACCTTGACCTTGCCGCGTGCGACCTTGTCTTCGAAGTCGTTGCTGCCCCAGCCGGCGCGCCAGTCGAACTCCAGCCAATCCTTGATGCTAAAGGCCTTGGCCTTGGTGTTGTGCGGAAAGACGCCGGGGTGGGCGATCGAATAGCCCGGGCCGATGAAACGGTGATTGGCATGCTTGCGTCCCGGGTTGATTTCCTTGCCGCCGACGATGGCGGAGGGCGCGGTCGAATAGCCATCGGGCTTTCCGGGGACCTTGCCCATGTGGCAATCCTGGCAGGTGACGCCGGCTTGGCGTGCCGGGCTGTCGCGATATTGATCCCAGACGATCTCGAGCTTGATGCCCAGGTTGACGGCGACCTGATGGCAGCTGACGCAGAACTCCGACTTGGTGAGCTGGGGGTTCGTCATCATGCCGTTGTGGATGTCCGTGCCCCGCCCGTCCTTGCTGGTTTTGACGGAGTAGGTTTCCTTGTTGGCGAGGATGTCTTTGATCACGCTCTTTTCGCCGCTGCCGTAGACCGGCTCGAAGATCTTGCCCGGCTCAACCCGGCGCTCGCCGTTGACCTTGCCGTACTGCTCCTTCACGCGATGGCAGGTGATGCACGTCACGCCTTCGCGGGAGATTGGGCTGCGCGCCCAAAGCGGCGTTTCGCGATTCTCGCCAAGCTGGGTGCCAACCTGCTGATGGCAGCGCACGCAGAAGGTGCCGACCGTACCTTTGGTCAACTCCTGGAATTTCTGCTCGAACGCGTGGAACATCGGCGAGATCGACGCATAGGCGTGGTTGGAGGAAGACCACTCCTCGTAGATCTGCCTGTGGCATTGGCCACATTGTGCAGCGGTGGGATAGAGGGAGAGGGTCTCCTCGTCGACCGGGGGGATGGGAGCCTCTTTGCCCTTCTCGGCTTTTGCCGCCGCGGCAAGCGCGGACACCTGACCATAGCCGTCCGCTTCTGCGTCCGCTGACAGCTTCGGCTCGGCACCGGCCTTCCTGGCAGGCCCTGAATTCTGGGCCAGTCTCAATCTGGGTTGCGATTGTACGGATTGGACCTGCTCAACCTCACCGGATCCGGCGACAGCATTCCGGCTCAGAAATGCCGCCTGACCAAGCAAAGCGCCTGCGAAAGCGCAGCAAAGCACGGGGATATCCGATAGCCGGCTAGTCGCAAAACGCATTACCTTCTTCCCCATGGATTTCAGGGCGGCATCACGATTTCCGTCGGTGATGCCCAAACGGCATTAGGCCGACGTGCGGAATCCGTCAGCTGGCCGTGCATCGTGGACCGCCACGTCCTTGTTAAGACGGGGCCGTCCCCACGCGCTGGGCAACGCTAAGCTGATGAAGTGCAGGATGTTCGCGGACCGGACACGAGTACCCCCTTTGTGGGCTAGCACCTACTTCCGGAGCATCGCGATCTCCCCCGATGCCCTCCCCGCGTTATTGAGGGCACCACACCACGGCGATCAAAGTTGGGCGATTGAATGGAATTTTTCTAGCGAGAGTGTTCGAGCTGAGCCTAATCGGCGATATCCCGTATCGTCTGAAAACGGAGGGATCGCATGGTGCTAATTTCGGCATTTTATCACGGTCGAGTGCCCCGGCGAGCCGCGTGGCAGCTACTTTCAGGGCTTATTGCTGAACTGAAGACTTCAGGTCCGTTGCTTGCATCGCATCGCTTCTGCAAGGATCGCAAGGCGGCAGCAGCACTCTCTCGCCCGATTGTCACCCTTGTTTCGCCAGATACGCTTGGTTTTCTCCGCAAGCCAGGAAGCGCAGCGACGGCGGGCTGTCCGCACCGGCCGTCGATGGGGAACTCGAAGCCTTCCGGGATCAAGCAATGGCAAGACGTCATCAGATCACTATCAATGGCCGAAGCATTCTGGCGCTCCACGGCGAGCTACTGCTGGATGCTGCTTTGGGCAACGGCATCGATCTGCCCTACGACTGCCGCGCCGGCCACTGCGGCACCTGCTGCGTGCGACTGGTATCAGGCCAAGTGCTCGGCGGCGAAGGCACTGAGCCGAGCATCGTTCACGCTTGTCAGTGCCGGATCGTCGGCGATGCGGTAGTCGAGAAGGACCAGCCCTCGGATGTCCGCACTGTCGAGGGTATGCTGAGCTCGTTGCGCCCGCTGTCCCACGAGGTGATGGAAGTCGGTATCAGGACGGAGCGCGCGCTGCCCTATCATCCCGGGCAATATGCGCAGGTGCGCTTCCGCGGCTATCCGAGCCGTCCCTTCAGCATCAGCCATCCCCTGCAAGGGAATCCGAGCAGCCACTCGGTCTGGTTCCATGTCCGGCGCATGAAGGGTGGGCGTATCACCTCGTCGCTCGGCAGGCGCATCAGGCCGGGCCACCGGGTGAAGCTGACGGGGCCCTACGGCTCGGCGCATTTCCGGCCCAATCTCGACGGTCGACTAGTCCTCGTCGCCACCAACACCGGCTTTGCGCCGATCTGGTCGGTCGCCGTCGCGGCCCTGCGCGAGAACCCGGAGCGCATGATGATGATCATCGCCGGCGGCCGCACCATCGAGTCGCTCTATATGGGCCCGGCGCTCATGCAGCTGGCCCGGTTCCCCAATGTCCTCGTCGTTCCGGTCTGCAGTACGCCGCAGAGCTCGAGCAACGTGGTAAGCCTGGGCCGGCCGACCGACTATCTGCCACACCTGCTGCCGACCGATGTGCTCTACGCCTGCGGCGCGCCGGAGATGGTCGATTCCGTCAAGTCGATCGCGGCGCGCGCCGGCGCGGTCTGTTATGCGGACCCGTTCCTGCCAACCACCGACGACACGGTCGAGGAGAACGCTTTGACCCGCGCGCGGAAGCGGCTGGCCGTGTTCACGAGCCGGCAGATGGGCCGGCTCGCTCTCGATCGTCCCGGCAGCCGTCGGGGACAACAACCGATTCGGACATACAAAATGGCTGAAGCAAGGGTGAGAACTCATCATCGTCCTTAGATCGTATAGTCTCCGGTTGCTCGGGCTCGGGTCCAGGGTCCCCCTCCGGTCTTCCGTGCTTTTTCTCTGCGGCCTGCTGATGGTCTTCGGTCTTGCCGCGGACCGCACGGTTGCGTCCGATCCCACCAAGATCATGGGTCCCAATGCCTGCGCCGAGTGTCACAAGCAGGAGGCCGAGGCCTGGAAGGGTTCGCATCACTTCAAGACCTTTCGCGAGATGCCGCGCCGGAAGGAGGCGAACGAAATCGCCGAACGAATGGGCATCCCGCGCATCAGGTCGGAGAGTTTGTGCCTGAACTGCCACTACACGGTGCAGCAGAAGGACGGCAGCAAGCAGCCTATTGCCGGCATCTCTTGCGAGTCCTGCCACAGCGCCGGCGAGGACTGGATCAAGCTCCACAGCGGCTACAGCGGCAAGACCGAGAAGACCGAGACCAAGGCCGAGAAGGAAACGCGCTGGAAGCTCTCCGATTCCAAGGGAATGATCAGGCCGTCCTCGCTCTATCGGCTGGCGAAGAACTGTCTCGGCTGCCACGTCGTGCCGCAAGAGGACCTCGTGAACAAGGGCGGTCATCCCGCCGGCAGCGCGTTCGAGATGGTGTCCTGGCTGCAAGGCGAGGTGCGGCACAATACCTGGCACTCCAAGGGCAAGGAGAACGTGCCGGCCGGCGCGGCGCGCAAGCGGATGCTTTATCTCGTCGGCCTCGGCGTCGAGCTAGAGACCGGAATCCGCGCGGTCGGCCGTGCGACGGTGAGAAAGCGCTACGCCTTCGAAATGGCCAGGCGGGTCGACCGGGCGCGCAAGCAGCTCGCCGTCGCAGCGAAAGCGGCGCCGGACGTGCCGGAAATCGCAAAGATGGTCGAGTACGGCTACTCGGCCGGATTGAAGCTGAACAATGAACGCTTTCTGACCGCTGCCGCGGACGGGGTCTCCAAGCTGCTGGCGAACATCACCGAGAAGTACGACGGCAGCACGATGGCCGGGCTCGACAGCCTGATCCCCGGACCGGACAAGTTCAAGGGCACAGCGAGACAAGCCGGCGCTGTCAATTGATCCCGGCCGACTGTCAACGACAACATGGGGGAAGAACTACCGCTATGGACAATTTTGGGGAACCGCCGTGAGCACGGCCGGGCGGCGCACGTCTGGCGCGTTGATCGGTGGACGCGCTTTCGGCTCGGCGAGACACCTCACCGGCCAGACAGTCAAGGGCCTCCTGATCGCCGCGGCCTCCGGCGGCCTGTTCTGGCTCGTCTGGATCTACGGCAACGGGCTCCGCGACCCGCGCTATCTCGACGGCTGGGTGCTGGCCTTCGGCATGGGTGTGCAGCTCGCCTTCCACATCGCCATCAAGACAGCCAGCCTGCCGCCGAAATCTGCCGCGCGTTGGCGGAGAATCCATATCTTGATGGGCTATCTGCTGATCGCCGCCTTCGTCTCGCACTCGGATTTCTCTCTGCCGGACACCGTCTTCGAATGGGCGCTGTGGACGGGCTTCGTCCTGGTGACGCTCAGCGGCATCCTCGGTACCTATCTCGCCTGGTCGCTGCGCGCCAAGCACGGGATCGACGAGCGCGTCACCTATGATCGCATCCCCGCCCGCCGCGCCGAGATAGCACGCGATGTCCACGCTGCCGTCGCCCACGCCGATCCGGCCGCCGCCGCCATCGCCTTGCCGGCGCCGCCCCATGATGCCTGGATCATGGACCTCTACAGCACCCACCTGCGCAACTTTCTCCAAGGGCCGCGCAATTCCGCCGCCCATCTCATCGGTTCACAGCGCCCGCTCAAGCGGCTGACCGACGAGATCGACAACCTGTCACGCTATGTCGACCCACAGAGCCAGGAGAAGCTTGCCGCCATCAGGACCCTGGTGGTCGAGAAGGATCGGCTCGACTTCGCACGGGTCTATCTCGGGTTGACCAGGGCGTGGCTGTTCGTGCATGTGCCGGTCACCTATGCGCTGATCGTCCTGACGCTGGTGCATATCATCGTCGTCTATGCCTATTCATCGGGGCTGTGGTGATGCGGCAACCGGGACGGATCGGATCGACCCGGCCGCTGGAGGCCGAGAGGCAGGGGACCCCCGCCTCCCTGCGCGACCGTCTGGCGGTGCTGGTGGCACTGCTGACCGTCGTCTGCGTGGGCGCCGCGTTCTCTCTGGCCAAGGACACGAAGTTCCTGATGCCGGGGCCGCTGGCGAGCGCGCACGCCGCAATCGAGAATTGCAACGCCTGTCACACCAAGAGCGGCAGCGGCAAATTGGGCTGGCTTCACGGACTTGTCGCCGGCGATCGGGTCGCCGACAGCAAGGCTTGTCTCACCTGCCACCAGATGCCGAACACGGCCTTCAACGCGCACGGCGCTTCGACTGCGGTGCTGGAGCAGAGCACCAAGGAACTCGCAAAGGTCGCCGCGAGGACGCCCGTGCCGCGATCCGCGCGCGTGCAGAGCATCGTCTTCCCGACCGACGACATGGCCGCACACGGCCTCTACTGCGCGACCTGCCATCAGGAGCATCAGGGCGTCAATTTCGACCTGAGCAAGATCTCCAACGAGCAATGCCGCTCCTGCCACGTGGTGAAGTTCGACAGCTTCGACGGCAATCATCCGCAATTCGAGAACTATCCGTTCAAGAGACGCACGCAGATCATCTACGACCATGCCAGCCATTTCGGGAAACACTTTCCGGAAGCGGCGAAGAAGGATGCGGCACGGCGCGTTCCCGAGACCTGCTCGAGTTGCCACAACAGCCGCGAGGACAGGCGGGTCATGGCCGTGGCGCCGTTCGAGCAGACCTGCAGCACCTGCCATCTCGACCAGATCGTCGGCAAGGAGCGGGCCAGCGGCCCGAAGGGCATTGCCTTCCTGACCCTGCCTGGCCTCGACGTGCAGACGTTGAGGAAGAAGAGGGCTGCGATCGGCGAATGGCCGGACGCTTCCGAAGCCGGGCTTACACCCTTCATGAAGGTGATGATCAGCCGGAATGAGCGGGGCCGTGCCCTGATCAAGACCCTGGATGGCCTGAACCTGCAGGACCTGAGCGGTGCGAACGACGCTCAGATCAGGGCAGTGACGAGCCTGGTCTGGGAGATCAAGCGGCTGTTCTATGCGTTGATCAAGGGCAAGGCGTCCGACGTGCTGGCCGATCTCAATATCGGCAGCAGCCCGAAGCAGAGTGCGACTCTCATTGCCGATCTGACCGCAAGCATCCCGCGCGATGTGATCGTCGGCGCGCAGCAGCAGTGGCTGCCCAATCTGGGCTCGGAAATGGTCAATCGCCCGGTCGCCGGCTCTGGGTCTCCGCAAGCGCAATCCGGTTCGGACGGGCAAGCGAATGCGAAGCGCGGTCAGCAAACCCTCGGCGGCGAAGTGCCTCAGGCCAAAGGAGCCTCCGGAAAAGCCGATGCCGCGAAGGTCAAGCCCGACGGCGGCAACGAAACGATCTCCGCGGATAGAGCGCGTTCGCCGCCCGCGGATTCCGGGAAGCCGTCCGGCTCGGATGTGCGCCGGGCAACCCCCAGCCCGGAAGCCGCCGATGGCCCCGCGC
>Ga0111538_10011871_pt1 | contig 11523 bp, 6 predicted proteins | sample SoiMethybrSBSTD1_FD_79669 | JGI IMG/M metagenome (GOLD analysis project Ga0111538, IMG submission 79669) | Bulk soil microbial communities from a Populus tree surrounding site in Tennessee, USA - Soil MetaG P. TD hybrid SBSTD1 (version 2)... | ecosystem: Environmental > Terrestrial > Soil > Tree...
AGATCTGCAGCAATTGTGATATGATCGTGAAGAAGACTGGTAAGCTGGTTACCCGCAGCTACCCCATAAAAAGGTTTAATTGCATTGCCTATATCAACCTGGTTTTGAAGCAAACGATTTACGGCTTCAGTGGTTCCCGGCAGATCATCAATGATATTGAAAATAACATTGCGGGTCCAGGTTATGTGATCCTCCCACAATTTTCGCATGTCTGACTTAAGATCACAGGCAGATGGCTTTTTACTTCGCTCCGCAGATACCGTAGTTGATGCAGTTAGTACTAGTCCTATCACCAGAATTGTGCAGGTAAAGATCTTTTTCATTTCATTTAGTTTATGATTGCTTAAAAAAATACAGGTGATAATAGAAAATCCTTTTTCTTAATTTTTTTCATCGCGATAAGAAATTATGATATATTAATGACTCACCGACATATCCTTTACCTCGATGCTTTTCAGATCCGAGAGAGCAGGTCCATTGATCACTTTCCCTTCTTTTGAAAACCTTGAACCATGACAGGGACAGTCGAATGTCTTTTCATCCGAATTCCATTGAACAACACAACCAAGATGAGGACAGGTTGCACTAAACACAGACAATTCACCCCATTCATCTCTGTAAGCGGCCAGCTTTCTCAAACCGGAACTGATAATGCCTCCCTGATTATTTTCTAATTTATCAATGGATTCAACATCGCCTTTTGATACCCAATCGCTGTATTGTCCGGCCATACTTAAGGCTTCTTTAATATAATTTCCCGCAACCTTTAGCGGGATCCGTGCGGGATCATATATTTCCGACCATGGATTTTCTTTTCCATTGATCAGGTCGGTAATAAGGGTGCCGGCAATTGTACAATGAGTCATTCCGTTTCCTGAATCACCAGTTATTATATAAATGTTTTTGCTACCCGGATTTTTACCGATAAAAGCCAGTGAATCCAATGGCTCTAATACCTGGCCTGACCAGTGATACACAATTTCTTTCATTGCAGGAAACCGTTGACGTGTCCATTCAACCAGCCTGCTGTAACGTTCTTCTTCGGGAATATCTTCTGTATCTGCCTGCCCGGTTTTATGGTCTTCGCCTCCGGAGATCAACAGATCATACTTATCATTGTAAGCCTGCAAACGAACATAATGATAGGGGTGGGTGATCCATTTTGAATTCTGGTCACCAGTATCCCACCATAAAGCCGGCATGATGGTATTTTTTGCAACAGTAGCAGCGATAACATAAGTACGATAGGGAAATTGTTTGGTGTGCATGGTAACAATATCGTTCACCGGCGTATTCGTTGCTACAACTATATTTAATGCCGCTATCTTTTTGCCATTGGCAATAACAAGATTCTCTTTTATATTTTCGGCATGAGTGTTTGTAAATATTTTTACACCCATCCTTTCAATCGCTTTGGCAAGGCCATTCAGGTATTTCATAATATGAAATTGCGCCTGCCGGGGAAAATGAAGACAACTGCCTTTTTGATTTTCCATACCCGGGATGTGATCCATCAACTCGGTTTGCAGATCCGCCTCATGTGTTGCATTTAATTCCTCTTGTAATGATGATGGTTTATCAGTGGGATGAAGAAATAAATAGCCATCCAGTCTTTTAAAACCGCAATCAATATTTTCTTTTCGGATGGTTTCGTCGATCCAGTCAATTGCATCACTGTGACTTTGCGCAGCGAGTTTTGCTTTTTCCTTGCCAAATATTTTTTGCAGCGTATAATACCGGTCATCCAGCGCATTGGTTAAATGTGCGGTTGTTCTGCCGCTTTCTCCGCTTCCGGGCAATCCATCTTCGATCACAATAACTTTTCTACCCGCTGACGCCAGGCAATAAGCAGTTGTTAACCCGGCTATGCCGGCACCAATTACTAAAACATCTGTTTCAATATCTTTTTTTAAGGTCTCAAATGATAATTGAGGAACAGAATCGATCCAATAAGACTGGTTTTCACCAGAACTAATGATATCTTTTTGTGTAGTAGACATAAACAGAAATTTCACAGATTCATTTAAATAGTTTACCCGGCCGTCGCTGGGTGCTTCATAAATTTTTATCTCCGTAACTCTGTTAAAAAAATTCCACGGAGCAATCAAAAAATTTTAGTGACGGATTCTTTAGTTGTAGTTTGAATTTTGAAGAGACCAGGTCTGGAAATTTCCAACAAAGGCTATACCACCTTGGTTGCACTTTATTTTTGCTTTGTTGTTCAGATTGATATAAAAATACGCTTACCGTGAATATTTTCTGCGATCTTAAAACAAGATCATTGTGTGTACTTTAATCCTCATTTGCAGGTGGTAATTGTTTAGTACAGAAACTGACGGTCCTTATTTTCTCAACTTTTCGCGGCTATCAAATTGTATTTCTAGTTATGAGTTACTTTCTTGTGGCCCTTGCCTGGTTATCACACCTCTTATTTTCTCCATGACTACTTTTATGTCAAATGGTTTTTCGATTGTTGCATCCGGCACTATCTCATAACAGTTAGCTAACTTTTTTTTATCGGTAGATAAAAATATTATAGGGGTTCTGAATTCCTTAATATGAGGCATTATCTCCCGGCATATATTATGTATGTGATCATAAATGAAAGCAAAATCCAGGTCCAGCAGGATGAGATCTGGTTTTCCCACCCGCAACTCTTTCAGCAATTCTTCTTTTGTTGAGGCTGAAAAAAATTTGAAACTGTTTTGCTTCAATAGAATTGCAAATAGTTCACGGAGGTCCTTATTATCCTCGATAACAAGAATTTTAAACATACCATCAGCAAGGTACAAGAACCTGGCAAATTGAAATGGCAACTAAATGCCTCCTGGAGACAACATAACAAAACCCAAACATCAATGGGATTGTTTTTTTTTGATACTATTCAGGATCCATTATTTGCTTATGAAAAATCAGGTGGTCTTGTCATATTGGTTTCTCCCGGGCCCCTGCCATTCTTTCTTACATCAATTTCTGTTTGAATTGCTTTTATTATCGATTTACATTTTTCATAATCGTCGCCCATCATGTTTTCGGAAATCATCTTTGTATAATCAGATGTGTATTTAGCTAATAGATCAATTAGCTGCGTATTATCCAGCTTATTAAGTTCCTCCATGATCGGTAGTAAGTTGATGAGATGTTGTAACATCAAAAAGCGTACTAAGATTCGGAAAGATGGATCTGAAATATATTATTTATGAATTTCTTGATTTGTGCCATGTATTATTTCCTCGTTTTCTTTCTTCTTCTTTTCACTTTCACAACGTAGCGTGGAACCACAGGCCCCCGGTTGTTGATTCGTCTTAGCCAATTGGATACTAGTTTGAACAATTTGAAAAAAAATTATATCTTAAAGGCACAAAGCCCTTCAACATGTCCTACAACACGTACCGCTCCCTGCCACTGGAGTCTCTTTATGAATTACTTTCGTCATCGGTCAGAGACATGCTTATTGCACTTGATACAAAACAGGATAATTTAATAGCATACAGAGCCATAAGAAAACAGGTAGAGGTATTAATGGAGATAATTGATGAAAAGAGAAAGATTAATGCATCAGTCGATATAAACAAGAATTAAGGGAGTTTGACTTATAGGTACCAGTACACGGCAGCGGCCGCATTTACCAGGAGTAAAAACAGTTTTTGATATTGATTTGTAAGATCATTATCTGAGAAGAACTGAAAGGCTTCATAAATGATTCGAAATTTTCCTCCGTCATTTCTTGTTGATTCTTTTGGATCTTTTTCTGGCGCTGTCTCTCTGTTTGTCAGCAGCGAGTTTGCCGGTTGCAGGCTCATCTGCCGGATCGGTATCTCTATTTTCCAACGCCAGAAAATTGATATGCTTGTCCCTGTTAGCTTCGGCAGGAACATCAATATGACGATCTGCAGGCTTTTTTTTCATAATTAAATTTTTAATTAATTCACCGATAAAATACAACCTATCAGTTCAATAATTTTGCCAGCCTATCTTAGGTTTATTTTAAATAGACAATTCCGGCTTTTCCCAGCAGTCAATTAAAAAGAAATTTCATATAGAGATCTTTAAGTAATGAGGAATGCACCTCCGGAGTTTACAGTAAATCATAGCCTGTCCCGAATTTAATTCGGAAACCAAAGACTTCAACTATCCATTTCAATAATCGCAACAGTCAAATTAAAAAATTGTTCAGGTGTGTTTGCTCTGAAGAAACATTCCGGTCGGAAAAAAATCGTTTGTATCGTTGTTGATATTAACGAGAATAAATCTCCACATTTTTTTAACACGATTATAGTAATAATACGAATTTAATGGCCACACAATAATTAGCACAGCATTTGTTATTTTATCCTGACCAAACTTTTACATAGATCATCCTAAGATCATAAACCTTATGAAAAAATAGGCAGGTTGTTATCAATAGAATTCACCTGGGAGCAATAGGCAGGATCATTCATAATAATTGGAAGAACCCGATTTTAGGCAGTTGAACGAAAGCATCACATCTACGTGTCCGGCGGAGAAAAAGTTCTCCGCCTTTTTAATGGCCAGCTATACACTCACGATCCATTCGTGATAAAGCGGATTTTTGGAAGCATCTTTCATTTTTTTTATCTCGGTATCACTGTATTTATTTGTTCTTAGATCAGATGCATTATGGTCGTTGACCAGGCCAGTGTCTGTTCGAATAACGGCGCCATTTGTTTTTTCAATGATCTTTATATAGAGAGGTTGGGCAGGAAAATTATCGCTGCCGCCCCACGCACCTGGCACTTTATCCTGTACCAGTGGCATAAAAGCAACTATCTTCTTTTCCTTCATTCTTTCAAGGCCGCTGCCTTTTGCGGTACCATTATGGCTGCCATGATGCCCAACTTTGTAAAAAATCGTTTTCTCTAACAATTCACCGGCGGTCCTTCCACCGTTATTTTTCAGCGCTTTCTCCACGTCATTATCATGCCACGACATCCAGTTTCCCGATTGTGCATCTGCCGGAAAAAGCAATACTTTGCCATTAGGTAATTCTATTGCAAAAGCAAGACTGGTATTGTTTACAAAATCTGTAAGCGCGATTGACACTTCGTTCGCAGAATCGAGCCAGTCATATTCTATTTGTCTCCATTTGTTTTCCCTTTTGTTGTAGAAAGTGGCCATGTATTCCTTTTTGGCTTTTGCGTTCATGTGGTATTCGAATGCAAAAGGAGAAGTCAATGACAGACTTCTATTGTCAACTGTATCGAGTATATTAAGAAGATAGTTTTCTGTTGATAGCCCAAGTTTTTTTCTGAGAGCATACATTTCGCTATGCTCTTCATCATTTTTGATACCATGCAGGTCAGTATCATAAGGCGGACCAAGCATGAAAAATTTTAATCCTTCCGCTCCCGCCAGGTCTTTAATAACCTGGCCAGGTCTCTTATACATTTTAGATTTTGTCTTTACTTTCGATTTATTTTTTACATACAGTATAGCGTCGCTGATCTTGAGTGTGGCTGCTAATCCTGTTAAGGATGTTTCATCATCAAAGCTCAGCATCTCCAGGGCATGTTCCATATTTGTTCGTCGTATACCGAGGCTTCTTTTAAGGCGTGGATGCGACAAATCTGAATGCTGGCTTTTTTTTACGGATGCAAGTTTCGATTCAATTAATTTTCGGAGGGCTTTTATTTTTTTTCCTTTTTCTTTAAACAATTGGATGGCCAGCGGATCCTTCTTATTCTCGGCCCATGACATCCATACCTGTTTAAAAGTAATGCTATCAAATATGGTCCTCGCTAAATTGAATCCACTCAAATGATCTTCATGCTCATGAGTGATCACGACGAGGTCTATTGTATTATTCACAATACTGTCCTTAATGTCCTGCGCCGCTTTGCTGATAAGGTCTTTTTTGGTTTTATAACCACCACAGTCAATCAACATCGAGAAACTGGCTACTCCTGCTTTTTCAAAAAGCAAAAGAAAACAATCGCCTACGGAACCAGTATGGTACATCCTGATCCTTACTTTATCAATATTGCTCATTGTTATTAGATTTTGGTTGATGGATATGCGAAAGATATTCGGCCTGGCGCATCATAGCCCGTATTCCGGTTATGTCCGCATAATCCCCGCACTGACAACGGTACTGCATAATTGCCCTGGACCTGTTTGGCTTGTAAACTGGTTTTCTCTGATTCAGTAATTCCATATCTACGATCGGTTTGGGGATAACATGCTGCAGACAATTTGTGTTGAGATCAAATACGAGGGTACATCCCCCGCGGAAAACAAAGGAACCATCGGTATAGTTTTTCGATTTGTTGCGAGGAAAAGTTTTGATATCATACTCACTCTTTTTCTCATCATATTTCACCTTTACCCCGCAGCTTTGTGCCAGCATTATGATCACCTGGTTCTGTATATTGCCATCCGGTCCAACCCTGTTGTTCAATCTTATATCATGCACCTCAATTGAAGGAATAGAGCGATACGTAGGTGAAGGAAGAATATCGAGATCAGAATAATGATCAGAAAAAACCAGCCCCATTCGCTTTTCAAACTGTAACTCATTTTTGTAATTGCCACGAACCAGATCAACTAAAAACTTATGGAACCCGATCTTAGGTTTATAATTTTTAAGCTCCGATCTGGTTTTGTCTCCCGTAATAAAACTCCGGGTATTATTAAATATTCGTTCCCTGTCTTCCTCGTAGCTCATTTCGTTTTTAAAATTTTCTATAAAATTTCTGAGGTCACCGGTCCACATGATCTCGTCCATTAATGGAGAATCGTCTCCGCTATATACAAGGCTTTCCACGGAAAGGTTACTTATACCATCAGGATAGATCCCTCTTTTGCGGAACGCATCAATAAATGCAAGCCGGTAATTGTATTTGTCATCTTTCACCAATTCGGCATCGGCAGTAATAAGGGCCCTGAGATAATCACCAAAAGTAATATCCATTGGCGGGCAATAGTCCAAAGCACGGATGCACATGTTAAGGACATGAGCAGCTGCTTTGGAAGCTTCATTGGCAAGGTCAGTGATGAGGTAAGTATTCAGATCTCCATCGGGTAAGATACCCGTACCACCTGTGGCAGTTTTAATAACATCAGAGGCTCGTTTATTGTAGATAGTGATAAATGCATCAAAAACAGCGGCTACCAAAATGGAACCTCGATCGTGACATTCGAATTCAGTGCGGTAAGAAGTAATGTCAGGTTTTTTTCTCTTCCATTCATTCGTTTTCTTATCCTCTTCTCCTATGCCATCACGCAAACTCTTATGACTCCCGGATGCCTTGCCAAATTCAACAGCTAGTTTTCCCAAAAGATTTTCGGCATTGAACTGTCCTCTGATCCTTGCGATCTCATGAGTGATAACATCAGGAAAAGTGAAATGCTGAAACAAAGCAACTATATCTGCAAAAGCCTCATGAAAAGCTGCTACATCAGGGTGTGTTGGTTCCATAAAACGGCTGAACATGCCGTCTAATATTGCATGCGTTACTTCATGCGCAATAATATCGTGTGAAAGACAGGAGTAGACAATGCTGCCCGGCATATGCAGATCGACACTTGCCGGTGTCGCGTTGAAATAACCAAAAAGGATAGCTTTCCTGTCAGGGGAGTAATAGGCATTCGCACCACGAAAAGCATGCGGATAAAGAACAAGTTTCGGAACATGACTCCATATGCGCTTACGAAGACCACCTACTTTTTTTTCAGTTATTGCGGGACTCCATTGCACTTTTCGACCGATTGCTTTTTCAAAATTCCTGATCGTATTCATCGTAACGGCGTATACCATTTGCTGATGAAACTTCGGATTACTTTCACTGGGCTCTAACCCATCGTTAGCCAAAATGAACTGATCATTCAAATCAACCGGATCATAGACGGCCCCGCTTGAAGGATCCCAGTCAAGAACCTTAATATATTCACCTTCCGGACCCTTTTCGAGTGACTTCTCCCAGGGTACTTTATACAGGATCTCGTTGATGGGTGCAGTATCGATCTCCAATGACATAGAGGGATCAAATGCATAGCCCCGCAATTTGCGAAATGGTGGTTGTTTTTCCGTCATGATAGTAGCATTAATGAAGAACATTAAGTTTTTACCTGAACTCTGTCAACGCTTCTGCGTAACCGAGATGCATAGTAATTAAAATATTAGTTGGATACTATCAGAACAACGCTAACCGGGGCAATGATTAATTGAGTACGATTTTCGGCGGGAAGGAAAAAATGTCCTATAAATGTATCAATAATGTTCATTGTTCCAAATTAAATTTTTTGAATGTTGGAAAAGACCAGGGATCTGTATAAGCAGGGACGATAAGTAGTTTTTAATAAGAGAAGTATAGAACCAAATAGGTATCTTAATGAAAACTTTTTTTATAATGGACCAGCAACCATCTAAAACTACGCCTATGATCAATTGTCACACTCATATTTTCAAAGGAGAAAATGTACCGCCACAGATAGCCAGAACTTTTATACCCTGGCCACTCTATACCTGGTTAACTATTCCATTTATACTTCGAATTTGTCGCTTTTGGTTTATAAGCAAAAACAGTCCAAGACAATGGAAACATACATGGTGGTATAAAAAAATGCATAGAATAATCTATGCCTATCGTTCCTTTGTCAGAAGGCATCTTGTAACTGATCTGCTTATCGGAATCATTAACCTCGTTATCGTTTGGCATGCAATTATTTTCTTTGCTTTATGGCTTACCGGCTTCTTTATTAAAGTAGATGAGGATACGAATAATACCATTACTAAATCCGTCAATTGGCTAACATCCAGGAATCTTGTTTACCTGCCAGGTCCGGGTTTTTTAAGATTCTTAGTTATCTTATTCACTTTGTTATTCATCGCCAGGGGTCGAAGGTTGATCCTTTTCATATTGAAAAAAGCGTGGAGTTTTTTGAGTATTCTCCCCAACAAAAAAACATTAGAATTTCTTGCCCGGTATATAAATATTGGACGCTTTGCATATTATAAAAGCCAGGGAAGGATATTTATAAAATTGAAAGATCAGTATCCCGAAGGAACCGGCTTCGTCTTATTACCGATGGATATGGAATTTATGGGAGCAGGTAAATTATCGCAGGGAGGTAATTATGAAAATCAAATGAAGGAGCTGGCAATCATCAAGAGAAATAAAAGGTATAAGGACCTGGTCTTCCCATTTGTTTTTGTTGATCCCCGCAGACAGAAAGTAGGTGATCAACCTTTTTTTAATTGGAAAGCAGGATCTGCCGGCAATGTGGAATTACTTGATTGTTTTATTAAAGACTATATCGAAAAGGAAAATTTCAGCGGTTTCAAAATATACCCTGCACTTGGCTATTATCCTTTTGACGAAAAACTACTTCCGCTATGGAAATACGCGGCCGATAAAAAGATCCCCATCCTTACACATACGATCAGGGGTACTATTTATTATCGTGGTCGTAAGAAAAAAGAATGGGGTTACCATGAAATATTTAAACAGGACAATGGGTTAAAAACAAAAGGACAATTGCTTTTGCCCCAGCTAAAAAATATTGACTACATAAATAATTTTACCCATCCCCTTAATTATTTATGTCTTGTAGAAGAGAAATTGCTTAGGCTGGTCGTATCTAAAGCCAACCCGGAGATCAAAAAACTTTTTGGTTTTACTGATACAGATACCGCCTTGAAATATGATCTAAAACATTTGAAGTTATGTTTTGGTCACTTTGGCGGAGAAGATGAATGGCAGAATTTTTTTGAAAAAGACAGGGACAATATTACAAGCCAGCTGGTAAAAGCTCCGGATAAAGGAATTGTTTTCATCAAAGTTGGAAAGATCGAGAATTCATTTTCTACATTAGAACAGGTATGGAAGAATACAGACTGGTATAGTATTATTAGCAGCATGATGTTGCAATATGATAACCTGTATGCGGATATAAGTTATATTATCCATGATGAAAAAATATTTGCATTGCTGAAACAAACTCTGCAGAACAATAAATTAAAAACAAGAGTGTTGTTTGGAACTGATTTTTACGTGGTGAGAAATCACAAAAGTGAAAAGCAGATGTTGGCTGACTTGCAGGAAGCGTTGGATGATAACGAACTAAAAAGCATAGCTGTTGATAACCCACGGGAGTTTTTAAATATTGCGTAAAAAATATAAAAACGATTTCGGGTAGTCGTATTATTTAACCTGAATTTTCAGATGAAGTTCTACTCCTTTTTATCCTAACAAGTATATAGCCACCTTTCAAAACAAACAAAAAGTAAGTAGAGCGATGTTGCACTTAGCACAACATTCAGGATCCTCAAAACACTCTCTTAAACTTTCAGGTCAGTCCGGAAGTTGCTAATTGTGCTCAGCGGCATGGTTGTTAAACCTCTCTTCCTTACCTTCAAAACACAAATGATTGTGTTATGAAATACTTTAAGCTGTTTGTTGCCCTGTTGTTGACGCATTTTGTAAGTGCTCAACAAGCTTCTTTCAAAATTCCATACGAAAAATTTTCGTTGCCCAATGGATTGCAGGTCATATTTCATGTTGACAGGTCCGATCCTGTTGTTGCCGTTTCGTTAACGGCACATGTTGGTTCTGCACGTGAGGTAGAGGGAAGAACTGGATTTGCTCATTTATTCGAGCACCTGCTTTTCCTCGAATCAGAAAATCTTGGCAAAGGTGGATTGGATAAGATGACTGCACGTATTGGTGGCTCCGGTGCAAATGGCTCTACGAGTCGTGACCGGACCAATTATTTACAAACAGTTCCAAACGATGCACTCGAAAAAATGCTTTGGGCAGAGGCAGATAAACTCGGTTGGTTCATTAATACGGTGACCGAACCTGTCCTGGCCAAAGAAAAACAAGTGGTGAAGAATGAAAAACGCCAGGGAGTAGACAATGTTCCATACGGTCATAATTCCTATGTTATCGATAAGCATCTTTATCCTTCCGATCATCCTTATAACTGGCAGGTGATCGGTTCTCTCGAAGATCTGCAGAATGCCAGCTTAGATTATGTAAAAGAATTTTTCCGTCGGTGGTACGTGCCGAATAACGTAACGCTGGTAGTGGCCGGAGATTTCGATCCTGGACAGGCAAAGAAATGGGTGAACAAATATTTTGCGGAGATCAAACGCGGAGAAGAAGTCAACAATATGCCAAGAAAAGCAGGCGAGGTTCCGAAAACGATCAAACTTTTTCACGAAGATAATTTTGCACGCCTGCCTCAACTCACATTGGCGTGGCCAACTGTTGAGCAGTATAACCCGGACTCCTATCCACTTGCAGTATTGGCTGAATATCTTTCAGAAGGGAAAAAAGCACCTCTTTACCAGGTGATCGTTGAAAATAAAAAGCTGGCTTCAAACACCAGCATGGGCCAGGATGAATCAGAACTGGCAGGTAGCATGCAACTGGAGATTCGTGCATTTGCAGATAAAGACCTTGACGAAGTGATCACTGCCATTAATGAGGCTTTTGCAAAATTTGAAAAAGAAGGCATTGCTGTAAAAGATCTTGACCGGATCAAAGCAGGGCAGGAAAG
>Ga0111538_10011872_pt1 | contig 11521 bp, 9 predicted proteins | sample SoiMethybrSBSTD1_FD_79669 | JGI IMG/M metagenome (GOLD analysis project Ga0111538, IMG submission 79669) | Bulk soil microbial communities from a Populus tree surrounding site in Tennessee, USA - Soil MetaG P. TD hybrid SBSTD1 (version 2)... | ecosystem: Environmental > Terrestrial > Soil > Tree...
CGGAGGCCCCCGGTCAAGCTGTTTTTACCTCTTCCTCCACCGGAGCAGCTTTTTCGGTCTCCTCTTCGTCCTCCGAAATCACGTCGATGCCGCGATAGCGGCTCAGTCCGGTCCCGGCGGGGATGAGGTGGCCGATGATGACGTTCTCCTTGAGGCCCCGGAGGTGGTCCGTCATGCCGAGGACCGAAGCCTCCGTGAGCACCCGGGTCGTCTCCTGGAACGAAGCCGAGGAGATGAAGCTCTGGGTCGAGAGCGAAGCCTTCGTAATTCCAAGCAAGAGCGGCTGATACGTCGCCGGCTGCCCGCCCTCGGCCTCCACCCTGGCCTGCTCCACCTTGAGGAGGCTCTTGTCGACCTGCTCCCCCTCGAGGAAGTTCGTGTCGCCCGGGTCCTCGATCCGGACCTTCTGCAGCATCTGCCGGACGATGACCTCGATGTGCTTGTCGTCGATCCGCACCCCCTGGAGGCGGTAGACCTCCTGGATCTCGTTCACCAGGTACTCCTGCACCGCCTGGATTCCCTTGATCTTGAGGATGTCGTGCGGGTTCACCGGACCCTCGGTCAGCCGGTCGCCGGCGTGGACGTAGTCCCCCTCCTGGACGTGCATGTGCTTGCCCTGGGGGATCAGGTACTCGCGCGACTCGCCCGAGTCCCCGACCACGATCAGCTTCTTCATGCCTCGGGTCACGCCGCCGAACTCCACGCGCCCGTCGATCTCGCTGACGGTCGCGGCGTCCTTCGGCTTCCGCGCCTCGAAGAGCTCGCTCACGCGGGGCAAACCGCCCGTGATGTCGCGGGTCTTCGAGATCTCGCGCCGGATCTTGACCAGCGCCTCGCCGGCCGTGACCTCGTGGCCGTCGCGCACGAGGAGCCGCGCCCCGGTCGGGAGCGGATAGCTCGCGACCCGGCGGTCCCCCTTGCCGATGATGTCGACGTGCGGATGGAGCACCTTCTCGCGGTCGTCGATGATGACCATGAGCCGAAGGCCCGTGTTCTCGTCGACCTCGTCGCGCACGGTGACCTTCTCCTTGATATCGACGAACCGCACGATGCCCGGCTTCTCGGTGAGAATCGGCGTGTTGAACGTGTCCCACTCGAAGAGCTCGCTGCCCGGATTGACCTCGAGGCCGTCGCGCACGTGGAGCGTGGCGCCGTACGGCGGCGAGTAGCGCTGACGCGCCTTGCCGTCCGGACTCTGGATCTCCATCTGGCCCTTGTGGCCGACCACGACCAGCTGGCCGCTCACGCGCTCGACCGTCTCCAGATCGCGGAAGACGACCTTGCCCGGAGCCTTCGCCTTGATCTTCGACTGCTCGACGATGCGTCCGGCCACGCCGCCGATGTGGAACGTGCGGAGCGTGAGCTGCGTGCCGGGCTCGCCGATCGACTGCGCCGCGATGACGCCCGTGGCCTCGCCCAGGTCGACCATGCGGCCGGTCGCCAGGTTGCGTCCGTAGCACTTCGCGCACGCGCCCCGCGGCGCCTCGCACTTGAGGACGGAGCGGATCGACACCTTCTCGATGCGCCCGCTCTCCTCGATCGCCTCGGCCACGACCTCGTTGATCTCCTCGCCGGCACGGACGAGAACGTCGCCCGTGTTCGGATCCACGACATCCTCGATCGCCACGCGTCCGAGCACCCGGTCGCCGAGCGGCTCGATGATCTCCTCGCCCTCCTTGAGGGCGCCGACCTCGAGGCCGTTGACCGTGCCGCAATCCTCGATGTTGATGATCACGTCCTGCGCCACGTCCACGAGGCGCCGCGTGAGATAGCCGGCGTCCGCCGTCTTGAGCGCCGTGTCCGCGAGACCCTTCCTGGCGCCGTGCGTCGACACGAAGTACTCGAGCACCGTGAGGCCTTCCTTGAAGTTGTGGATGACCGGCGACTCGATGATCTCGCCCAGACCGCCCGTGATCTTCTTCTGCGGCTTGGCCATGAGGCCGCGCATTCCGGCGAGCTGGCGGATCTGCTCCTTCGTTCCGCGCGAGCCGGAGTGGGCCATCATGAAGATCGGATTGAAGCCGTCCCGGTCGGTCGCGAGACCGCGGAACGTCTCCTCCTCGACCTCGGTCGTCACGAGCGTCCAGGTGTTGATGACCTGGTTGTACCGCTCGCCGTCCGTGATCACCCGCTGCTGGTACTGGTTGTTGATGGACGCGACATCGCCCTGCGCGCGGCCGATGATCTCGCCCTTGCGCGCGGGGATGAGAATGTCGTCGATGCCGACCGTGATGCCCGCCTGGGTCGCATACGTGAACCCGAGGTTCTTGAGCGAATCCAGAAGGAGCGCCGTCGTCTTGTCGCCCAGGAAGCGGTGGCAGTTGCCCACCAGCTGCTCGAGCGCCTTCTTGTCCATCTCGTCGTTGTTGAACGCGATGCCCCACGGCACGAGCGCCTCGTTGAAGAGGACCCGGCCGACGGTGGTATCGATCCGCTGCCCGTCGATGCGGCAGAGGATGGGATCGTGGAGGCCGGCCTGCTTGTGGTCGTACGCGGCACGGACCTCATCCATGCTCCCGTAGATCTTCTTCTTCGCGCCCGGCGCGAGCGGACGCGCCTTGGTCATGTAGTTACAGCCGAGCACGATGTCCTGGCTCGGAGCGGCGACCGGCCGGCCGTTCGACGGGAGCAGGATGTTGTTCGTCGAGAGCATGAGCATCCGCGTCTCGATCTGCGCCTCGAACGAAAGCGGCACGTGCACCGCCATCTGATCCCCGTCGAAGTCGGCGTTGAACGCGCCGCACACCATCGGATGGATCCGGATCGCCTTGCCCTCGACCAGCACCGGCTCGAACGCCTGGATGCCGAGGCGGTGGAGGGTCGGCGCGCGGTTGAGGAGGACCGGGTGCCCGTTGATGATGTCGCCGAGAATGTCCCAGACCTCGGGGCGCTCGCGCTCCACGAGCCGCTTTGCGCTCTTCACGGTCTGGACGAAGCCCTTGTCCTCGAGCTTCCGGATGATGAACGGCTTGAACAGCTCGAGCGCCATGTTCTTCGGCAGCCCGCACTGGTGGAGCTTGAGCTCGGGGCCGACCACGATGACCGAGCGTCCCGAGTAGTCCACGCGCTTGCCGAGCAGGTTCTGACGGAACCGGCCCTGCTTGCCCTTCAGCATGTCGGAGAGCGACTTGAGCGGGCGGTTGCCCTGGCCGCGCACGGCGCGGCTACGGCGGCCGTTGTCGAACAGCGCGTCGACGGCCTCCTGGAGCATCCGCTTCTCGTTGCGGAGGATGACCTCAGGCGCCCGGATGTCGATGAGCTTCTTCAACCGGTTGTTCCGGTTGATGACGCGTCGATAGAGATCGTTGAGATCCGACGTCGCGAACCGGCCGCCCTCGAGCGGGACGAGCGGGCGGAGATCCGGCGGCAGCACCGGGATCACGCCCAGGATCATCCACTCGGGACGGTTTCCGCTCTGGCGGAACGCCTCGACGATCCGGAGCCGCTTCAGCGTCTCCTTCTTCCGCTGGACCGAGTTCTCGATCTTCGCGATGGCGCGAAGCTCGGCCGAGAGCTCGTCCAGATCGATCTCTTGCAGGAGGTCGCGGATCGCCTCGGCCCCCATCTTGGCCGTGAGCGTGACCGTCTCGTCCTGCGTGAGCTCGTAGTACTCGTCCTCGGAGATGAGCTGCTTCTTCTTGAGGCCGCTCGTCCCGGAATCGATGACGACGTACGACTCGTAGTAGAGGACCCGCTCGAGATCGCGGATCGACATGTCGAGGAGGTGCCCGATGCGGCTCGGCACCGCCTTGAAGTACCAGATATGGGACACCGGAACCGCGAGGTTGATGTGGCCGAGGCGCTCCCGGCGGACCTTTGCCTGGGTCACCTCCACGCCGCATCGATCGCAGATCACCCCGCGATAGCGGATGCGCTTGTACTTACCGCAATTGCACTCCCAGTCCTTCACCGGACCGAAGATCTTCTCGCAGAACAACCCGTCGCGCTCCGGCTTGAACGACCGGTAGTTGATCGTCTCCGGCTTCGTGACCTCGCCGTGCGACCAGCTCCGGATCGTCTCCGGGGACGCGAGCATGATGCGGATCGAGTTGAACGAGAGCCGGCGCGTGCGGAGGTCCCGCTCGTCCGGACGCGTCAGCGAGAAGCGCTGGCGCTCGGTCGCGAGCGGAGACTTGATTCCGAACAGTTCCTGCATCGTCAATGCCTCCTCGGCTTAGGGCTCGTCTCGAAGCTGGACGTCCATACAGAGGCTCTGAAGTTCCTTCACCAGCACGTTGAACGACTCCGGCGTGCTGGGTGAGGGCGGGTTCTCGCCCTTCACGATCGCCTCGTAGATGCGCGACCGGCCCATGACGTCGTCCGACTTCACCGTGAGAAGCTCCTGGAGCGTGTAGGCCGCGCCATAGGCCTCGAGCGCCCACACCTCCATCTCGCCGAACCGCTGGCCGCCGAATTGCGCCTTGCCCCCCAGCGGCTGCTGGGTGACGAGCGAGTACGGTCCGATCGAGCGGGCGTGGATCTTGTCGTCGACCAGGTGCGAGAGCTTCATCATGTAGATGAAGCCCACCGTCACGCGCTGATCGAACGATTCGCCGTTCCGCCCGTCGTAGAGGACCGTCTTCCCGTCCTCGGGCAGGTTCGCGTCCCGCAGGCAGGCCTTGATCTCGTCCACCGTCGCGCCCGCGAAGACCGGGGTCGCGACCGTGTTTCCGAGCTCGTGGGCCGCCCAACCGAGATGCGTTTCCAGGATCTGGCCGATGTTCATTCGCGAAGGCACGCCGAGCGGGTTCAGCACCATGTCCACCGGCGTTCCGTCCGGGAGGTACGGCATGTCCTCCTCGGGGAGGATCTTCGCGACGACGCCCTTGTTGCCGTGGCGTCCGGCCATCTTGTCGCCAACCGAGAGCTTCCTCTTCTTGGCGACGTACACCTTCACGAGCTTGACCACGCCGGGGGGCAGCTCGTCCCCGCGCGTGACCTTCTCGATCTCCTTCTCGAGATTCTTCTCGACCCGGTCCATCGCCCGCGCCGCCCCTTCGAGGATGCTCCAGAAGCGGTCGTTGATCGCATCGTCGCGCGTGACGGGCGTGCGGTACGGGATCGAGTCCAGATCGGCCTTGGAGAGGAACTCCTCGTCGATCTTCTTGCCGGAGCGCGCGACCGACTTGTCGCCGTCGCCCTCGACCCACTTGTTGACGAACTCCCCGATGAGAGCCTTGCCGACCTCGGCCGCCCGCGTCTCGAGGATCCGGTCCTTCTCCTTCTTGGCCTGACGGCGGAGCCGGTCGATCTTCCGCTTCTCCTGCTTCTTGGTCGACTCGTCCTTCTCGCGCCGGCTGAAGACCTTGGTGTCGATGACCACGCCGTCCATGCCCGGAGGGGCCTTGAGCGAGGCGTCGCGTACGTCGCCGGCCTTCTCGCCGAAGATCGCGCGGAGGAGCCGCTCCTCGGGCGTCAAATCCGTCTCGCCCTTGGGCGTCACCTTGCCCACGAGGATGTCGCCCGCCTTCACGCGGGCGCCGATCCGCACGATCCCTTCCTCATCGAGGTTCTTGACGGCTTCCTCGCTGACGTTCGGAATCTCGCGGGTGATCTCCTCGGCGCCGCGCTTGGTGTCGCGGACCTGGAGCTCGAACTCCTCGATGTGGATGGACGTGAAGCGGTCGTCCTTGATGAGCCGCTCCGAAACGAGGATCGCGTCCTCGAAGTTGTATCCGCCCCATGGCATGAACGCGACGAGCACGTTGGCGCCGAGAGCGAGCTCGCCCTGGCGCGTCGCGGCGCCGTCGGCGAGGAGCTGGCCCTTCTTCACGTGGTCGCCCTCGTTCACGAGCGGCCGCTGGTTGATGCACGTGTCCTGGTTCGAGCGCTTGAACTTGGTGAGGCGGTAGCTGTCGATGCCCGCCATCTCCGAGTAGTCCACGGCGCGAGACCGGCCTTCCGGCTGGTCGTAGCGCACGAGGATCGAGTCGCCCGAGACCGCCTCGATGACGCCCGGCCGCTTCGCCAGGACGAGCGCCCCCGAGTCCTCCGCCACCTTCTGCTCGAGACCGGTGCCGACGAGCGGCGCCTCGGTGTAGAGGAGCGGCACGGCCTGACGCTGCATGTTGGATCCCATGAGCGCCCGGTTCGCGTCGTCATGCTCGAGGAACGGGATCAGGGCCGCCGCCGGGCTCACGAGCTGGATCGGCGAGATGTCCATGAAGTCGACGTTCGACGGCTCGACCATGGGGAACTCGCCCCGCTCGCGCACGTTCTGCAGACCCTGGAGGCGCCCGCCGCCGTCCACGACGGCATTCGCCTGGGCGATCTTGAACTGGTCCTCCACGTCGGCGGAGAGGAACTGGACCTGCTTCTTGTCCACGGCCCCGGAGTCGACGCGGCGGTACGGCGTCTCGAGGAAGCCGAGCTCGTTCACCCGCGCATACGTCGCGAGCGACGAGATGAGACCGATGTTCGGCCCTTCCGGCGTCTCGATCGGGCACATGCGCCCGTAGTGCGTGTAGTGCACGTCGCGGACCTCGAATCCCGCGCGGTCGCGCGTGAGGCCGCCCGGCCCGAGCGCCGAGAGGCGGCGCTTGTGGGTCAGCTCGGCCAGCGGATTCGTCTGATCCATGAACTGCGAGAGCTGGCTCGATCCGAAGAAGCTCTGGATCACGGCCGAGATGGTCCGCGCGTTGATGAGGTCGTACGGCGTGACCTGCTCCGCGTCCTGGAGCGTCATGCGCTCCCGGATGATCCGCGCCATTCGCGCGAGCCCGACGTTGAACTGGTTCGCGAGGAGCTCGCCCACGGCGCGCACCCGGCGATTCCCGAGATGGTCGATGTCGTCGGTGGACACCACGAGGCCCGGCACCTCGCTCCCCAGGCGCAGATGCATGAGGTACGCGATGATGACGAGGAAATCCTCGGGACCCAGCGTGGTCTGATTGTCGTCCGGAACCTCGAGCGCCAGCTTCTTGCGCCGGTCCTTCCCGCCCAGGATGATGTCGTGCGGGAGCTTCCGGTTGAGCTTGTAGCGGCCGACCTTCGCCAGGTCGTAGCGCTTCGGGTTGAAGAAGAGCTTCTTGAGAATGTCCCGCGCCGTGTCCGCCCTGGGCGGCTCGCCCGGACGCAGCAGGTTGTAGATGCGGGTGAGCGCCTCGTCCTCGGCCTTGGTCGAATCCTTCTTCAGCGTGTTCCGGAGGATGTCCGCCTCGTCGCTGTGCGCGATGACGAACGCCTTGACCGTCGAGAAGCCCGCCTTGCGCAGCCCCTCGATCCGCTCCATCGAGATGACCTCGTTGGCCTCGAGGAGGACTTCACCCGTCTTCTCGTCCACCACGTCTTCGGCCGAGACCTTGCCGAGGCAGTCCGGCTCCTTCTTGGAGCGCGCCCCGCCGATCTCCTCCTCATCCGTATCGTAGAAGAGCTGGAGGATCTCGCGGTCCGACACGTACCCGAGCGCCTTCAGGAGCACCGTCACCGGCAGCTTCCGCTTGCGGTCGATGTGGACGTACATGATGTCGTTCACGTCCAGGCTGAACTCGACCCAGGAGCCGCGGTACGGAATGATCCGCGCCGTGAAGAGCTTCTTGCCGCTCGGATGCGACGACTCGTCGAAGAAGACGCCGGGCGAGCGGTGGAGCTGGCTCACGATGACGCGCTCGGCGCCGTTGATGATGAAGGTCCCCTTGTCGGTGATGATCGGCAGCTCGCCTAGGTAGACCTCCTGCTCGATGATGCTCTTGTCCTTGCGCCCTTCGTCCGTGTCCTCACGGATGCGCAGGCGGAGGGTCGCCTTGAGCGGAACCGAGTACGTCAGGTCCCGCTCCTGGCACTCGTCCACGGAGTACTTGGGATCGCCGAGATCGTAACGAACGAACTCGAGCGAGAAGAACTCGCGCGGATCGCTGATCGGAAATACGCTCGCAAAGACCTCCTGAAGCCCTTCCAGCTTGCGCTTCAGTGGGTCGATATCGGCCTGAAGGAAATTCCGGAACGAATCCAGCTGCACGTCGAGCAGGTTCGGGATCTGGATATCCCACTCCCGCTCGATCTTGCTGAAGCTCCGTCGCTCCTTGCCGCGGCTCGCTTTCACGTCGTGTACACCCTTTCGGTAAAGCCCTTAGCGTCGCCCCGATGGGGGGAGGAAATCAGCGGATCTCGACCGAGGCCCCGTTCTCCTCGAGCTTCGTCTTGATCGATCCAGCCTCTTCCTTGGAGACCTTCTCCTTCACCGGCTTCGGCGCGCCGTCCACGAGATCCTTCGCCTCCTTGAGACCGAGGCCCGTCACCTCGCGCACGACCTTGATGACCTGGATCTTCTTGTCGCCGGCGCCCGTCAGAACCACGTCGAACTCCGTCTTCTCTTCGACCGCGGCCGCGGCACCACCGCCGCCGCCCATCCCCGGCATGGCGGCCATCATCGGCATCGCCGCCGTCACGCCAAAGTGCTCCTCGAGCTTCTTCACGAGACCCGACACCTCGAGCATCGTCATGCCCTCGAGGAGCGTGATGATCTGCTGATCCTTCGTCGCTGCTTCCACGTTCTCTTCCTCCTTCAGGTTTCCCCGGGCGGCGCCGCGGGGGATGGGACCGCGGCTTACGCCTGCTTCTTCTTGCCGACGGCGTCGACGACGCCCACGAGCTGCCGCAGGGATCCGGCGAGGACCCCGACGACGCCCTGCATGGGCGAACGAAGACCGCCGATGAACTGGCCGAGGAGCACTTCCCGGGGGGGAAGCGCCGCCAGGCTCTTGATTCCATCCGGCCCGTACACGTGGCCGGCCACGTATGCCGCCTTCAGGGCCGGCTTCTCGAATTCCTTGCTGAAGTCGGCGAGGATCTTCGCCGCGCTCACCTCGTCCGGGGCGAAGGCGATGCCCGTCGGCCCCTCGAGGTAGCTGTCGAGCGAGGTCACGCCGTGATCCTTGAGCGCGCGCTTCGTGAGCGTGTTCTTCGCGACGCGGTACTCCACCTTCGCGTCACGGAGCTTCCGCCGCATGCGCGACACGAGCTCCACGTTCATGCCCTGGAAATCGGTCAGGTAGATCGATTTCGAGTTGGCCAGAAGCTCCGCGAGCTCACGGACTTCCTGTTCCTTTTCTGCGAGGGCCATCGAAGTCTCCGTTTCAGGTCCGTCAGGGACGGGCCGGTTAGGCCTTGAGTCCGGCCTGGATCGCTGCGGGATCCAGCCGCACCGGCGGTCCCATCGTCGAGCTGAGCGTGATGCTGCGCAGGTACTGCCCCTTGGCCGCGGCGGGCTTCTGCCGGATCACCTCGCGCAGGAACACTTCCACGTTCTGGACGAGCTGGTCCTTCCCGAAGGAAGCCTTGCCCACCGGCGCGTGGAGATTGCCCGCCTTGTCGACCCGGTACTCGATCTTTCCGGACTTCACCTCGCGCACGGCCTTCGCGACATCCATCGTCACGGTTCCGCTGCGCGGGTTCGGCATGAGGCCGCGCGGGCCCAGGATGCGCCCGAGCTTCCCGACCTCCCCCATCATGTCCGGCGTCGCGATGATGCTGTCGATGTCGAGCCAGCCTTCGTTCAGCCGCTTGATGAATTCCTCGGAGCCGGCGTAGTCCGCGCCCGCGTCCTTCGCCTCGCGCTCCTTATCCCCCTTGGTCAGCACCAGGACCCGGATCTTCTTCCCGGTCCCGTGCGGCAGCACCACGGTGCCGCGCACCTGCTGCTCGGCGTGGCGGGGATCGACGCCCAGGCTCATGGCCACCTCGACCGTCTCGTCGAACTTGGCGGTGGCGGTCTTCTTGAGACGCTCCACCGCGTCGGAGAGATCGCCCAGGTGGCTCGCGCCGGTCACTTCGACGGCCTTCTTGAATCGCTTCCCCTGCTTCATGCCGTCACCTCGATTCCCATGCTCCGCGCGGTCCCCTCGACCATGCGGATGGCGGCATCGAGGTCGTTCGAGTTCAAGTCGGGCTTCTTCAGCTCGGCGATCTCGCGAACCTGCGCGGCCGTCACCTTGGCCACCTTGTTCCGGTTCGGCTCGCCCGAGCCCTTCGCGATCCCGGCGGCGCGCTTCAGGAGCACCGCGGCCGGAGGCGTCTTGGTGATGAAGGTGAACGAGCGGTCGCTGTACACCGTGATCACCACGGGGATGATGAGCCCCGGCTGACCCTGGGTCCGCGCGTTGAAGCCCTTGCAGAACTCCATGATGTTCACGCCGTGCTGGCCCAGCGCCGGCCCGATGGGCGGCGCGGGCGTCGCATTGCCGGCGGGCACCTGGAGCTTCACGATGGCCTGTACCGGTTTCGACTTCGCCATGCCTTGGTTCCTTTCGTTCGCGCGGGTCGCCCCGCTCCCACGTGCGCGTGGTGGCGCGCGGACGCCCCGCGAGGGCGGCCGCTTTCCGGTCCGCTAGACCGGTTGAACCTGGAGGAAATCGAGCTCGACGGGCGTCGCGCGGCCGAAGATCGAAACCATGACCTTCACCTTCTGACGCTCCGGGTTCACCTCGTCCACCACGCCGGTGAAGTCGGTGAACGGCCCGTCGACGACTTTCACGTGCTCTCCGGACTTGAACGGCACCTCGGCGGAGCCGCGCAGACGGCCGCCCGCCTCCATGTGGCCGAGGATCCGCTTCACTTCGGCTTCCCGTAGCGGAATCGGCTCCTGGCCCGAGCCGACGAAGCGGGTGACACCGGGCACGTTCTGCACGAGCAGGCGCGTGTCCTGGTTCAGGTCCATCTCGACGAGCACGTACGAGGGGAACGTCTTGCGCTTCGAGGTGATGCGCTTACCGTCCTTCATCTCGGCGAATTCCTCGGTCGCGACGAGGATTTGGCCGAAATTCGGCTCCAGCCCGGCGGAATGGATCGCCCGCTCGAGGTTGGCCTTCACCTTGTTCTCATGACCAGAATAGGTATGGATCACATACCACTGCATGGGCCGTCCTTCCCCCTTACCCGAGCATCTTGACGAGCGCTTCGAACCCGAGCGAGAGCACCCGGTCGATGACGCCGATGAACACCATCATCAGGAACACCATGATGATGACCACGAGGGTCGACTCGCGAAGCTCCGCGCGCGTCGGCCAGCTGACCTTGGACATCTCCACCCGGACGTCCTTGACGTAGTCCGTGAGGCTTTGAACGGGACCTGTCCGGACTTCCGGTTTTTCGCTCGTCGTCTCTGCGCGCACGATTTCGCCTCTTGCGGTGCCTTAACGTGGCAGGCCAGGAGGGATTCGAACCCCCGACACCCGGTTTTGGAGACCGGTGCTCTAACCGGACTGAGCTACTGGCCTTCCGGTCCCGGCCCGGCGTCTACCGGGTCTCTTTATGGAGCGTGTGCTTCCGGCAGCGCGGGCAGAACTTCTTCCACTCCACGCGATCCGGATGCTTCCGCTTGTTCTTCGTGTTGGTGTAGTTGCGCTCTTTGCAGTCGTTGCAGGCAAGCGTGATGAGGTCTCGCATGGATTACTCCGTCACTTCCGCGACGACGCCGGCGCCGACGGTGCGTCCGCCCTCACGGATGGCGAAGCGAAGCTCCTTCTCCATCGCGATCGGCGTGATCAGCTCCACCGCCATCTCCACGTTGTCCCCAGGCATCACC
>Ga0111538_10011873_pt1 | contig 11521 bp, 5 predicted proteins | sample SoiMethybrSBSTD1_FD_79669 | JGI IMG/M metagenome (GOLD analysis project Ga0111538, IMG submission 79669) | Bulk soil microbial communities from a Populus tree surrounding site in Tennessee, USA - Soil MetaG P. TD hybrid SBSTD1 (version 2)... | ecosystem: Environmental > Terrestrial > Soil > Tree...
AGCGATGCGCCGACGATCCGGGGACCAGACCGGATTGACCTCTCCAGCGGCATCCATCGTGAATCGCTCGCGAACGCCGCGTTCCAGTTCCATCAACCAGATATCGGAGTTGCCGTCCACCGTTCGATACATGGCCACGTGTTTACCGTCTGGCGAGGTGGCGGGCCCGAGCACACCATTGCTGTCGGGTTCTCCCACCCGTTCGGTCTCCTGGCCGCGCCGATCGACCCACACAAATTGACGCTGACCGCCTCCGGAACCCGATCGATAGATGATCGAGGACTGATTGGAAACGGAGACCGCGGCACGGTTCATGGCCGCATCGACAGTGATTTCTTCCGCTACTCGGAGAGGCTCGCCGGATAACTCGAGTTTGTCGGGGTCAAAGACCTGAGCGAACAAAGTGGCCTGTGCCACATACAGCAGGTGATTCGGAGCTGCGAACTCCACGGCGGCGTCGGCGGGAATCGGCAGACGCTTCGGCATATTTGAGGGTGCGGTGATATCGCCGACATAAACGCCTCTCGCCTCACCAGTTCCCGTTACAAAGTAAAGGAAGTGCCGACCATCCGGCAGGAAACGGGGATGCCGATGACTCCCTGCCTGGATTGTCGTTAGTGAGACGGCAGGTTCTTCGCCACTGGCCGAAACTCGAAAGATCGGCCCTCCGGCATTCGGCGTGAAGAGGATCACATCTTCGCCGTTCCATGTGCCGCCGCGGCCGGCCGGAGCGTCCGCCAGGACCCGCGGCAATCCGGCGTCGATGTCTGTGCGTTTCAGTACCCCATCGGCAAAGAAGCCAAGCGACCGGCTGTTGGGTGACCAGAAAGGAAACAACGCACCGTCGGTTCCCGCGAGAGAACGCTCCGCCCCTGTTTCAAGAGATCGAAGTCGAAGTTGAGAACGGCCTTCAGAGATGGCGACAAAGACGACCTTGAGACCATCGGGAGAGATGGCAACGGATGTGGGATCCGCCGTGGAGGGCGTCATGATTTCGACCCGCATTTCCGGCATTGTATTCGGTGCCGGCGCCAGTGAAGAGCGAAGCACGACACCGCCGACCACCATCACAACGAGCAGGGCCGCGGCAAGGAGCCAGAGTCGGCGCGGGGGAAAGGGATCGGGCGATTCCAAAGGGTCGACGGCAAATGCCGGCTCGACCTCTTCCGGTTCGATCTCGACACTCGGTTCCGGCGCATCGGCCGCAACAACATCTTCAACCCACTCCACAGGGGCGATGAACCTGTACCCCTTCCTCGGAAGCGTTTCCACAATCCGCGGTTTTTCCGGATCGTCATCCAACGCCTCACGGACCTTCTTAATGGCGGTGTTCACCGCATGATCAAATTCGACAAAGCGTCCTTCCTCCCACAACGTCTTTTGGATCTCAGACCGGCTGACCAACTCGCCCGGCCGGCTGGCGAGAAGAGAGAGCAAGCGCGCGGGCTGATCCTGAAGGCGGACGCGTCGGCCGCTCTTTAAGAGCTCGGCGGTGTCCAGATCGAGTTCAAAAGACTCGAATCGGACGCGGCGCGCCGACGACTTTGGAAAAGCTTTCATGTGAAAAAGCACTGTACAACAGCCATGGCATCCCTGCAAATGACATGGCCTCATAACGAGTTAGCTGTTCAGATTCAGTTCAGGTACCGCGGATTACACGGATGAAAACGGATTTCGCGGAACGCAATCCGCGAAATCCGTTTTCATCCGTGTAATCCGCGGTTACAATCTGGGGTTTGACTTGGCTATGAAGTCGCTCTTTTATGTCGAGGAAGACTTCGTTGCCGGATTGCTCAAGGATTATTTTGTCGTCGGCAATGGCGACAGCGCCCACTTCGTACGGCGTGCGTCCAACGGGCTGGCCGACAGGCTTTCGAAAGATCCGATAGACCTGTTCCTGGCGCAGTCGGAGGACCCCGCGAAGCTGGCACGAATCCTCGAACTCGTTCGGCGGCAGGAACGCAAAATCCCCACTCTGGTTCTCACCTCTCACTCTGAAGAAATCCCTCAAAGGCTTAGATCAATCGCCCATTGCGTTTCCCTTCAGGAAATCCTGGAAAGCAATCTTCGCTGGCACGTCCGACTGGCGAAGACGCAGCGCAAGTTTGAAGAGGTTCATGCGCACTTTGAGGGCGCGGAGCGTGTGGCCATCCTGTTGCAGGACGATCCGGACCCGGATGCTATCGGCAGCGGACTGGCGTTGCGCCAGGTTCTCGGCCGCAACAAGCAGACGGCACCGCTGGTGACGTTCGGCCGGGTGACGAGGCCTGAAAACATTGCGATGGTGAAGCTGTTGGAAATTGAAATGGAGCGCGTCACCGCGAAAAGCCTGCAGAAATTCGATCGGGTCGCGGTCGTAGACTTGCAACCGCCTCACCTGTCCCATCCGCCGGCTCAAATCGATCTGGTGATCGACCACCACCCCGAACAGTTCAACTACAAGTGCCACATCAAGGATATCCGACCGGGTTACGGTGCGACATCGAGCATCCTGCTGGAATATCTTCGATGCGCGGACGCCACCATCGGTACCCGCCTCGCGACGGCGATGCTCTACGGTATCAAGAGCGACACGTTCCTGCTGACTCGCGACGCGAATGAATGGGACGTCGAAGCCTTTTCCACCCTTTACCCGCTCGCGAATCAGAACCTCATGCGCCGCATCGAACGGCCGGAACTTCCTCCGGCCGCACTGGACGCACTAAGCCTGGCTCTGAAGAATCGAAAGGTGATCGACAAGGTCGCGTTCGTTCACCTTGGCCGGGTCGAACGCGACGATCTCATTCCGCAGATCGCAGACTTCAGTCTGCAATTTGAGGGAATCGAGTGGGCGTGTGTGAGCGGAGTCTTCGAGACGAACTACATTCTTTCCGTCCGCAATGTCGGCTATGTTCGGGCTGCGGGGCGCGTCGTGAAGGACGCATTCGGGGATATCGGGTCTGCGGGGGGTCACGCTTCGATGGCGAAGGCGATCATTCCGTTTGCAAAGATCGCAAGCCGGTGGGACATCGATCCGCGAAATCTCCGCGGCATCAACGCCCGAGCACAACGGGAGTTCCTGAAAGCGCTGAGAGCCGAAAAGTAGCGAGATGTCTGCTGTGTTTTTAACCGCGGATTACGCGGATGTAGCGGATTGCGCGGATCGATCCGTGTAATCCGCTACATCCGCGTAATCCGCGGTTAAAAACACAGCAGACAATGGTAAAAAGGATCCGTGAAAGCCCTCGTCAAAGACCGCGCCGAAAAAGGCCTCTCGCTGCGGGACGTGGCTGAACCGACCATCGGCATCAACGACGTTCTGATTCGTGTTCTGCGCACAGGTATCTGCGGCACGGATGTCCACATCTACGACTGGAACGAGTGGGCGCGCCGAACCATCAAAATCCCACTCGTCATCGGGCATGAATTCGTTGGTGAAATCGTCTCGGTCGGTTCCAACGTGAATGACTTTTTTCCTGGCGAACTGGTTTCCGGCGAGGGCCATGTCGTCTGCGGCCGCTGTAGGAACTGCATGGCCGGACGGCGTCATCTGTGCGCGCACACGTCCGGGGTTGGCGTGAATCGCGAGGGCTGCTTCGCGGAACTGATCGCACTGCCGATGGCGAACATCTGGCGTCACGACCCGAAAGTCGATCGAGACGCCGCAGCGATCTTCGACCCCTTTGGAAATGCGGTTCACACAGCGCTTACCTACGATGTTGTCGGCGAAGACGTTCTCATTACGGGAGCGGGTCCCATCGGAATCATGGCCGCAGCGGTCGCGCGTCATGCAGGGGCGCGCTTTGTCGTGATCACCGATGTGAATGAATATCGGCTCGAGCTTGCGCGAAAGATGAAAGTCGACCTTGCTTTGAACGTGAAGCAGACATCGATTGGAGAGGCGCAAAAGAAACTCGGCATGGCGGAGGGGTTCGATGTCGCTCTCGAAATGTCCGGAAACCCGGCGGCATTCCGCGAGCTTCTCCACAACATGGCGCACGGCGGACGCATTGCGGTGCTTGGCATTCCGGAGTCGGAGTTCGCGATCGACTGGCGCGAGGTTATTTTCAACATGCTCACGATTCAGGGCATCTACGGCCGGCTGATGTATGAGTCGTGGTACAAAATGACAGTTCTTCTGCAGTCCGGCCTGGATATCCGGCCCGTGATCACCCATCGCTTTTCGTATCTCGATTTCGAAGAGGCTTTCAGCGTGATGCGCAGCGGCAGCAGTGGCAAAGTTATCCTGAATTGGGAGGAACTTCGCTGATGCTCGGCTCCTACGAAGAGTTCATCCGAGGGCAACTGAAGGACACCCGCGCTTCGGGACTCTGGAAACCCGAGCGGGTGCTGGCATCGCCTCAACAACCTCAAGCGAGATTGCAGAATGGCGACGACGTTCTGATTCTGTGCGCCAACAACTATCTCGGACTGGCCGATGATCCGCGTGTGCTCGCGGCTGCGCGGGAAGCCCTGGACCGCTGGGGCTACGGTATGGCTTCGGTTCGCTTCATCTGCGGAACACAGGAACCTCACAAGGAACTCGAGCAGGAACTCGCGCGATTCCTCGGCACAGAGGACGCAATTCTCTACTCCTCCTGCTTCGACGCGAACGGCGGCTTGTTTGAGACACTGCTAAGCGCGGAAGACGCGGTCCTGTCTGACGAGTTGAATCACGCGTCGATCATCGACGGTATCCGGCTTTCGAAGGCGCAGCGCTATCGCTATAAGAATCGCGACATGGCCGATCTGGAGGCGCAGCTTCAATCGGCGCGTGGCGCGCGTTTCCGCATGATCGCGACAGACGGCGTTTTCTCCATGGATGGCACCATGGCGCCTCTGTCGGAAATCTGCGCGCTCGCGGAGAAATACGACGCGATGGTGATGGTGGATGATTCCCACGCCGTCGGCTTTGTGGGACCACTGGGACGTGGAACGCACGAACAGGCCGGAGTGATGGGTCGCGTCGACATCCTGACGGGAACGTTGGGCAAGGCGCTTGGCGGAGCGAGCGGCGGATACACGGCGGGTCCGAAAGCTGTAATCGATCTGCTGCGTCAGCGCTCGCGGCCGTATTTGTTTTCGAATTCGCTCGCGCCGGCGGTCGTGGGCGCGTCAATCGCGGCGCTGAGGATCCTCCAGGAGTCGCAGGAACTTCCCGAACGTCTTCGAGCAAATACGAGCTTCTTCAGGACGCGCATGCGTGATCTCGGCCTGGACATCGTGCCGGGAGATCATCCGATAGTTCCGGTAATGATCGGGGACGCCGTGCTGGCTGGGCGGATGGCAGAGTATCTGCTCGAACGCGGGGTCTATGTGGTCGCGTTCTCGTATCCGGTAGTACCAATGGGCAAGGCGCGAATCCGAATTCAGGTTTCGGCAGCGCACACGAAGGAACAACTCTCACGCGCCGCAGAACTCTTTGCGGGGATTAAATAGGGACGTACCCCAATTTCCGAAATGGAAATTGGGGTACGTCCCTATTTAATCCTTCCTGCATGCAGGATTGCATGCAACAGCCCTCGTCTTCAGGCCGAAAATGGGTTGACACGACATCCACGACGTAATAAAAACTGCAGGCAACAAGTCGTCTGAACTAAGCGTGTTAAAAGGACATCGAGAGGCGCCCTGCCTTCTCTCCAACCCTCTCTCAACCCGTCGCGCTTAGCGAGTGCGGGACTCGGATGACGTCTTTGTAATTCATCACCAAAAGTTACGAAAGTGGGGGGACATGAAACTCAGAGTATCGATGTTGCTGTTGGCTCTCGCGGTATTTTCCGCAAGTGCCTTTGGTCAAGCGATCGGCTCCATCACAGGAATTGTGCAGGATCCGAGTGAAGCAAGAATTCCCGGCGTTACGGTAGCAGTAACAAACACCGCTACAGGTGTGAAGACAACAATTCTTTCAAACGAATCCGGAGCCTACACTTTTACGAACCTGTCGGTTGGCCCCTACCAGTTGGAGGCGGTTCTCCCCGGCTTCCAGACTTCGAAAGTGGCAAACATCGACCTGCGTGTGAACGAAATCCTGCGCTACAACCTGACAATGCAACTCGCTACGGCGGCAACGCAGGTTGAAGTCACGCTGGATGCCCGAGATATTCTGGCTGTCTCTTCGGCAAGCGTCGGTGAGGCCCTCTCGGAGTCTCAGGTTGCGGCACTACCGCTGGTCGGCGGAGATGTGCTCGACCTGATCAGTATTCTGCCGGGCTTCCGTGCGGGCGGAGGCGGCCCAGGTGCAAACAGTGACAGCTTTGCGGGAATCGCCTCGAGTGCCATCAACACGGTTCGCGACGGGCTGAGCGTCAGCGATGGGCGATTCCAGAACGGCGTCTTTGGTACGACAGTCATCAACCCGGACATGGTCGGAGAGATTCGTCTCATCCTGACACCGGTCGATGCGGAATTGGGTCGAGGCAACGGCCAGGTTCAGATCACGACTCGTTCAGGAACCAACCGCTACACAGGCACGGCGGTATGGAGCGTCCGCAACACCGCCCTGGACGCCAACACATGGGACAACAACAACGATCTCAATCCGTTTACCGGGGTATGGGAACCCACGGTTCCCAATTGGACGAACCAGAATCAGATCACGGCGAGCTTCGGCGGACCGATCATCCGGAACAAGACATTCTTCTTCGGACTGTTCGACAGGAACTATGTACGGTCGCGGTCCATCGTGAACGGCCAGGTTCTCACCAACACGGCGCGTCAGGGAATCTTCCGCTATTTCGACGGATGGACTCCCGATGACGCAGATGCCACGCCAGGTGCAAGCTCGAGACCAGCGGTGGATCAACTGGGAAACCCTCTGGCACCGACAACGAACCAAAATGGCACGCCGTACTCCGGCATCGGCCTGGTGTGCTTCAGTGTCTTCGGGAATCAAAAGGTCAATCCGGATACGTTCCAGATGGTGCCGTTTGGTCAGAGTGACTGCCCGGGCGGCACGGCAATTCTCCCGAGCAATACCAGCGTCGCATCGCCGTTCTGGGACAACGGCCGGCAATTCGCGGATACCACGGGGTTCATGCAACGGTTCCTTAAGGAAATGCCGCTGGCGAACAATTTCCAGGGTGGCGACGGACTCAACGTCGCGCAGATTCGCTGGACCAGAACCGCGGTCAACAACGGAATCAACTCCGCTGCGGCCTACGGTGGAGATCAGGGCATCGAACGAAAGCAGTTCAACATCAAGATTGACCACAACTTCAATGACAACCACAAGGCAAATTTCGGCTACACCTGGGAACGCGACTCCGAGGGGACAAACTTCTCGAACTGGCCGGATATGGTTCAAGGGCTGACACAACGAAAGCCGCACATCATCACATCAAGCTTCACATCGACTCTATCCGCGTCGATGATCAACGAGGCAAGGTTCGGCGTGCGCTACAACGAGTTGAATGAGTTCGATCCCTGGGAGAATCCGAATCAGGAGATCGCGGCAAGAGCGCAGGAGTTCTGGCTGCAGGGCTCGCAGAACTTCCCGGCCGTTTTCAACCCCGTCGCGCTTTTGGCTGGTGGAAGCACCCCATACAACAATGGGGACTACAACGGTAACAAAACGCCTCTGTACAGCTATGGCGATACGCTGAGCTGGACCCGGGGAACTCACGCCTTCAAGTTCGGTGGAGAAGTCCGACGAACAAAAACCACGGGCTACAATGGGATTCCGGCAAGACCCATTCCAGTTATTAGTGGAGGCGCCGGAGCGAATACCGCAAGCAATATTGCTCCGACCTCGGGTACGACCACGCGTCTGCCTGGCCTCGTCACAGCGGGTGCAACGAATGCGCAGGCTGCTGCGCGCAATATGCTGTACTTCTTCAGCGGCTCAATTAACAGCGCGACCCAGCTCTACTGGATCGACAATGCCAGCGACGTTACCGATGGCAAGTGGGAAGACTACAACACCATCGGTCGTAAGTTCCGCGATCAGGTCCTGAACGAAGCTTCGTTCTTCGTGAAGGACGACTGGAAGATCCTGCCGTCGCTCACCCTGAACCTGGGCGTTCGGTGGGAATACTACGGTGTGCCGTACATCGGCTCCGGGTTTACCACCACGACTCCTGGCCAGGGGAACGGTCTCTTCGGTGTCTCGCGTACCGGGCGCGGAAATGCGGATCCGTTTAACTCGTGGCTGGTTGCACAGAATGGCATTTATCTGAGCGGATATGGACCGAATGGAACACTCGCTTGCACCACGGGAACACCCAGCGGAAATCCTAATATTCCCGCTTCCAGTTGTGACCCGAGCCTGATCACATCCGTGGAGTTTGTCGGACCGAACAGTCCCAATCCCAGCAAGTTGGTGTATCGGGATGACAGGAACAACTTCGGCCCCGCAATTGGCTTTGCCTGGACGGTGCCCTTCCTTGGAGAAAAAGGCCAGACCACCATGCGCGGTGGATATCAGATCACGTACGGTGGATCGGGTCGCAACGGTATTGCCTCCGACGGTTTCTTAGGCGGAGCGCCGGGAGCGACAAGTCAGGGAAACATCGATTTCAACGCCATGGGTAACCCTTACCTGGACCTGCGTAACGTGCCCGCGTTGATTCCGCTGGTATCGAGGAATCCCCTCATTCCCGGAGGAACTCTGGGCGCGCCTTATAGCCGCTCCGGTAATTTTACCGCGTTTGATCCAAACTACACGACGCCGTACGTGCAGAATTTCACCCTGTCCCTGACGCATCAACTCAATCGGAGTATGACGATTGACCTTCGATATGCCGGAACGCAGGGCAAGAAGCTGAACGGCAGCCTCAACCTTAATACGCTGAACGTCTATCACAACAAAGAACTGTTCGACGCCCTTGAAACCGTCCGAAAGGGTGGAGAGGCGCCGCTCTTCGACCAGATGTTCGCGGGCATGAACCTGAACGTCGGCACCTCGGGTTACGGTACCATCGGCACAACGTCAGGTGGTGTGGTCCAGACCGGATCGCTCCATCTCCGGCGACGGTTCGCAACTGACCTTGCCGAAGGAGACTATGAGACGATCGCGACCTTCATAAACTCCAATACTGGCGGTAACCCGACCGGTGGACTGCTGAACGCTCAGGCGCTTCCGAACCTGGGAGGCCGAATCCTGCGAAACGGTTGCGACCGACTCGCCAACGGGTCGACCGTCGTCGGGCCCTCGATTTCAACACCGCTGCGATGCTTCGCTGAAGATTACATCGTGAACAATCCTCAGTTCGGCGGTGGTGGACCGACCTACAACGGCAACTTCGGATCTTCAAACTACCATTCGATGCAGAGTCAGTTCACACTGCGGCCCACCTACGGGACGAGCTTCACAGCGACCTACACGTGGGCGAAGTCGATGGAGACTCCAAACGACAACTATACCGATCCTTTGAATCGCGACGCGGACTACCAGCTGGCCAGCAATCACCGCAGCCACGAGTTCCGAATGAACGGGACGTTCGATATGCCCATCGGACCGAACAAGCTTCTCTTCGGAAACAGTTCGGGGCCCATCGCCCGAGCGATCGAAGGCTGGAAATTCAGCTGGACTTACAACGTTTTCAGCGGCGCTCCGTTATCGATCGAAGCAAATGACATGCTGTACGACAACGGCACACCCGACGTCGTCGGCCCATGGAACTTAAAGGGCGGAAAGGTGCAATGGGGCCAGAATGTTGGTGGAACCGGCCTTGGAGGTACCTTCTTCGGCCCGGTGGGAACCTATCAGGTTGTCACGGATCCGCAATGTGCCGCAGGCGGAGTGTTGGATACAACAGATGCGCTGGGATTCAACATCCGAACCGGTATTGGTGGCGGATGCCCATTGAGAGCCATTGCGAATTCTTCGGGCCAGATTGTTCTGCAGAACCCACTTCCGGGAAGACGCGGTACGTTGGGCCAGCGTTCGATCACCGGGCCAGGCACCTGGTCGCTCGACGGTAGCCTTAGCAAGACCTTTAATGTTACGGAAAGCAAGGCGGTCCAGATCCGGTTCGACGCGACCAACCTGCTGAACCATCCCAACCCGTTTGTAACTGGCATGAATGCGACACCGGAGCTCAGCATCAACGACCTGGACTTCGGGACGATTGCCGAGAAGGGCAACCAGAGACGCAGCTTCCAGGGTCAGTTGCGCTTCACGTTCTAGTAAGACCGTCACCTCGGATTACGCGGATGAAACCGACTTCATCCGCGTAATCCGTTTTAAATCCGCGTAATCCGCGGTTATTCTTTCCCGCCATGAAGCCGATTACTATCCTTTTGTTGTCTCTTGCTATCGTGGGCTGCGCGGCGCCCCCCATTGCACCTGCCGCGAAGGAACCTTCCGTGACCAAGACTGAGTTTGGAATGACGCCAGAAGGCGAATCGGTGGACGTCTATACCCTCATCAACCCCAACGGCATGGAAGTGCGCGCCATCACCTTTGGCGGCATCATCACGTCCATCCGGGTTCCTGATAAGAACGGTAAGTTCGATGACGTGGCCCTGGGCTTCGACAACCTCGAGGCCTACCTGAGGAACCCTCCGTTCTTCGGCGCCATCATCGGCCGCTACGGAAATCGGATCGCCAAAGGACGATTCACGCTGGACGGGAAGACCTACACACTCGCGATCAACAATGCTCCAAATCATCTCCATGGCGGCAATCGCGGCTTCGACAAACTCGTGTGGAAGGCGGAATCTTTCAAGAAGGACGACACGGTCGGCGTGGTGTTCACACACACCAGTCCTGATGGTGACGAGGGCTACCCCGGCAATTTGTCGCTGAAAGTGACCTACACGCTCACACCTCGCAACACCATCGAAGTCGACTATGAAGCCGCCACAGACAAAGCCACGCCGGTGAATCTGACGCAGCACACCTACTTCAACCTTGCAGGCGAAGGTCAGGTCGACATCCTCAATCATGTGCTGCGGTTGAACGCGACTCGCTACACCCCGGTGGATGCCACGTTGATTCCGACAGGCGAATTGGCTTCGGTTGAAGGTACGCCACTCGACTTCCGTGAGCCGACTCGGATCGGCGAGAGAATAGACGACCAACATCAACAGATGCAGTACGGCAAAGGATACGACCACAACTTCATTGTCGATCGTAACGGTACTGAGATTACTGTTGCTGCCCGCGTTGAGGAACCGACAAGCGGGCGCGTATTGGAGGTTTCGACCACCGAACCGGGAATGCAGTTTTACACCGGAAATTTCCTCGACGGGCTCAAAGGCAAAAATGGACACGCGTACGCAAGGCGCACCGGGTTCTGTCTCGAGACCCAGCACTTTCCAGACTCGCCGAACAAGCCGCAATTTCCGAATACGATTCTGCGGCCCGAGCAAACTTACCGCTCAAAAACTGTGTTTGCGTTCAGCGTGAGTAACTGACGTGCCGTCGTTGACACCCCCACATCGGTGATATACAGTCCGACCCCAGCGACTCTCTCTAGCTCCCATCGACATAACTGCTCGCAGTTGCGGCGTGGGATAGACAACTTCGGGGTACAACTCTAACGGCCCTGCCGCCATCCGGCAGGGCCGTTTTATTTTGGGGGAAATGTTCAATGTTCAC
>Ga0111538_10011874_pt1 | contig 11520 bp, 6 predicted proteins | sample SoiMethybrSBSTD1_FD_79669 | JGI IMG/M metagenome (GOLD analysis project Ga0111538, IMG submission 79669) | Bulk soil microbial communities from a Populus tree surrounding site in Tennessee, USA - Soil MetaG P. TD hybrid SBSTD1 (version 2)... | ecosystem: Environmental > Terrestrial > Soil > Tree...
CCGCCAACGACGATCTACGGCATCGTCGCGTTCGCGCTCGCGTGCATCCTCACCGCGATCAACGCGCTCAAGACGCGCCAGCATCGCGAGGCGCTGGCGTTTCGCAAGGCGCTGGCCTCGGCGCGCGCGTTCTTCAGTGACGAGTTGCGCAAGGATCGTCCGGCGCTGCGCGACGAGTGGTATCCGTGGGTGCTGGCGTTCGAGCTGGGCAAGCAGGCCGACGCGTGGTCGATTCAACGGCCCAGCGAGCCCTCATCGTCTTCACATACAGAGCGAGACTTTCACGACACGGCGCGATCCTCGTCACCGTCTTCGCCATCGCACTGGACCGGTTTCGGCGGCGGTCGATCGGGTGGCGCCGGTGCCAGCGGCGCATGGTCGGCCGCCGCGGTCGGCATGGCGGCGAGCGTCCCTTCGCCGTCGTCGAGTAGCTCCGGCAGTTCCAGCGGCGGTTCGAGTTCGTCGAGCGGCGGATCGAGTAGCGGCGGATCCTCTGGCGGCGGTGGCGGAGGCGGATGGTAACGCCGCGAATGCGAAACTTCGAACTGGGAACTTCGAACTCAGAACTTCAACACCGGTCAGGAATGGTGTGAAGTTCAGCGTTCAAAGCTCCAAGTTCGAAGTCGTCCGTGTTCGCTCACCCTCGTGGGTCACTCCACCATCAGAACGTCATGCGCAGCCCGAACGAGAAGAAGCGCATCTGATTGAGCGCCACGTTCGTGACCCGGCCGAACTGCGTGCTCGTCGGGTTCAGCGTCGGACCGAGCCACTGCTGGCGGTTGAAGACGTTCTGCGCGTCGAACCGCACCTGTAAAGTCCGACCGCCACCAGGGCGGAAGCTGCGAGCGATCGACAGGTTGGTGAAGGTCAGCGGCATGCTCCGCACGTCGTCGATGCGGAACGGGAAGGCGCGCTTCTGGAAGGCGACAGGCGTCTTTGCCGGATCACGCTCGAATCCCGCATCGATGTTGAACCACCGATCGCGTGTCGGCTCGTCCACGTCGATGTCGTTGATGTCGCCGTAGAAGAAGATGTTCTGACCGCCCCAATCGAGCAGCGCGCCGGGCTGGTACTCCCACGTGCCGGAGAGCTGCCAGCCGCCGGCGAGTGCCGCCGCCCAGCCGTCTTTGACGAAGCGCTTGTTCGCGCCGAACGGCAGCTCGTAGGTGGCCGCGCCCGCCAGACGCCACGGGCGCGCGTCGTTGCTGCCCTGCCAGAGTGACGGCACGCGCTCGTACTCTTCGACGGTCCGGTTGAAGCGGACCGAGTTGACATTGAACGACAGGAAGGCCGACAAACCCTGGCTGAGCCGGCGATTCACCTGCAACTCGAGCGAGTTCGCCTTCGACTCGCCGAGCGGCAGGTTCGAGTACGTCAGGTTCGTGAGCGCGCCGAACGGCCGCAGCAGGCGCTGACGCTGAATCGTGCTCGACGAGAACGTCGAGAGCGAGGCGAGCCGCTGGTAGAGCACCGGGTCTGACGTTTTGAGCGACGCGAAATTGTTGATGAAGTACGGGTTCGCCACGTTCGCCGTGAGGAACGCGTTCGCTGTGGCGTTCCGCGTGTTGCTGCCGTCCCAGTACTGCTCGGCGAGGTAGTCGCCGCGGATGCTGACCGGCAGACGGTCGTTGAACGCGCCGGTGTAGGCGACCTCGACGGAGAGGTTGGAAAGCACCTCCCGCTGAAGCGCGAAGCGCCACCGTTGCTGACGTGCATGCTTGCGCTGGCCGTTCTCGGTATTGAGCGCGCCACCCAGGACGGTGTTGAAGCCGAGCGTGTCGCCGAACACCGGATCCCAGCGCGTCCCATCGGCGCGTACCGGGAACGGATCGAAACTCGCGCTGCCGGTCGCCGGCGTCGCCCACTTGAACGTGCGGCCCAGATCATCGGAGAGGGACGAGATCGTCGTGACGCTGTATCCCGCCTGCGACGCGAAGTAGTCCGCGGCGGTCATCGTGTCGTAGTACAAGCCGTAGCCGCCCTTGAGCACCGTGTGCTGGTTGAGGACGTACGATGCCGAGACCCGCGGCATCCACATCGCTTCGCCGGGCTGGCTGACGCCCGACGCGCCCGCGTACACCGGTCCGCCGAGGACGCTCAGCGTCGCCGGCATACCCGCCTGGTTCTGCAACCCGCTCGCCAGGTACGCCGCCTGCGCGGCGTCGGTGATGGCCAGCTTCGCGGTGGGGTCCCAACCAACGATCATGTGCCCGTTCTTCTCGCTCACGCCGGTCTCGTACTCGAACCGCAGGCCCGCGTTGAGCGTGAGGTGCCGGAGACGCCAGGTGTCCTGACCGAAGAACGCCGTCCAATAGTTGCTGAACTCCGACGGCAGTTCGTCGTTGATCGACGCCTGGGTCGGCAGGCCCAGCTCGAACGCGGCCAGCGACAGTCCGAGATTGTTCGGCGTGAGCGCGCTTTCGTCGCTCGCCTGGCGCGTGTAGGTGCGATCGAACGTCATCTGCCCGGAGCGGTTCCCGCCGCCGGTGCGGTTACGCTGGGCGCGCCGCACATCGACGCCCCCCTGAAACGTATGCTGGCCTTTGATCGTGGTGATCGTTGACTGCGCCTGGATGTGTGTGGCGGTATCGCCATCGCCCAGTCCACCGCCGATGCCCTGATAGCCGTTGATTCCGATCGACGGCAGCGTGCAGCCGCCGTGCGTCGAGCAGAAGTCGTCGAGATAGGACGGCAGGCCGGCGTCGGTCGGCTTGAACTGCTTCAGCCCGTAGAACTGGTCCACCTGATTGAACCGGTTAGAGGCGACCGACGTGTCGATGACGGTCGCGCCCATGGTCCGCGTCCACGTGCCGGTGTACGACCACTGGTACCGCGAGCGATCGGCGGAGTTCATCCGCAGCTTCGGATCGGCATTCTGGTACGTCCAGTCGCTGACGTACTCGAGGAACGTGACGCCGCTCGTGCGGAAGAACAGACGGTCCCTGGGACTGATGTTGTAATCGAGCCGGACGCCGTACTGATGACTCTTGGGCGAGTCGGGCTGGCCGCCCTGATAGAAGTTGGCGGTCGGCTGTTGCCCGTTCTCCACGAAGTTCTGGTTCGGCTGCGGCACCATCTTCGCGTACAGCGCCATCAGCGGGTTCTTGTACGAACCGTCCGCGTTGAAGATGCGATTCGCCGGAATGATGTTGTTGGGGAACGGGTCCCGGATCATGCGACTGGGGTTGGCCGGATCCGGCTTCGTCGTGAGCGGATCGTAGATCTGGTACTGCGCCGGGTTTGGCAGCCGCAGCAGGTCCGAGAAGTCGCCGCGCAGATGCGCCGCGTTGGCGGGCACCGTAATCGCGCCCTGAATCTTCCCGGGAATCGCGTCGTTGGCGTACGAGTAGTTCGCGAAGTAGAAGAACTTGCCACGGCCGTCGATGACGTGGGGGATGCGCACCGGGCCGCCCGACGTCAGCGACAGGTTGTACGACCGCCCCTTGTCGAACTCGCTCTTCGCGCGATCGTCGAACGTGAGCTTCTGTTGCTCCGTCAACGAGTTGAACTTGTTCGTCCAGTACTGGTAATTCGCGGTGCCACGATTCTTGTTCGTGCCCGCGCGCGTCATCATCGAAATCTGGAGCCCGATGCCGTGACCGGCGGCAGCGTCGAAGTTCGACGACTCGACGCGCATCTCCTGGATCATGTCGGAGTTCGGCGACGACGCGATGCGCCGGCTGCTGCCGTTGTTGTTCGCGCCGTCGAGCGTGTAGTTGTTGCCGCCGAAACTCGGCGGCGTCGGCTGCGTGCCGCCGAGCGGCAGGCCGAGACCAGAACCGGCCGACAGCGACGTGTTGTCCACGTAGCCTTGCGACACCTGCGTCTGCTGATCGTTCACGCTCGTGCTCGGCGCGAACCGGGAGAGCGTGATCGGCATGTTCGAGAACATCGGCAGGCTCTCGAGCAGGGCCGTGTCGAAGCGGGCGGCCGATTTCAGCGACTGGGTGTCGAGCAGCGGCGCCTCGCCCCTGACGACGACCTCTTCGCTGATTTGTCCGACTTCCAGCACGAACGGCACGGTCAACTGCTCGCCGACGCCGACCGTGAGTTGACTGCGCACGGCCTGCTTGAAGCCCTGCATCTTCACGCTGACCGCGTAGGTGCCGGGAATGAGAAACAACGCCTCGTAGTACCCGGAGGCGTTCGTCGTGAGGTTCTGGCTGACGTTCGTCTCGGTGTTCGTGACCGTGACGGTGGCGCCGGGAACCACGCCGGAGTTGTCACGCACCGTGCCGGAGATCTTGCCGCGGGTGTCCTGCGCCGCCACGTTCAGCGGGAACGCGAGACCCGCGACCAGGCACGCCAAGAGGAACAGCCCTAACGTTCGCCGCATGCGCTCTCCTTTCCCGTGTCGCGCTGACCGCGATCACGGTCGCCGTTGCGGATAATGCAACAGCTGTTGTATGAGTCTGTGCCGGAGGCGGAAGTTAGCACCGATTGTGCCGGCAGACAACAACAAAACTCCCGACCGAAACGGCGGGCGTGACGTGCGGTATGCTCACCACGGCATTACACGATTCGCCTGAGATGAGCCGAAAACCTCTGCACGACACGCCAGCGATTCAGAGCCTCGACCGGGGCCTGGCGATCCTCGAAGCGGTCGCCGCGTCGCCGGCGCCGGTGCCGTTGAAGCAACTGACGGGTCTCATCCGGATCGATCGCAGCAGCATCTTCCGGCTGGCGAACACGCTGCGCCGGCGACGGTTCCTGGCCAACCCGAAGGGCAGCAAGGATTACATCCTCGGTCCGTCCGCGTGGTTGCTGTCGCGCCGCTACGGGCGTACGGTGCTCGGCACGTTCTTCCATCATTACTTGGAGGAGTTGTCAGCGACACTCGGTGAGACGTCGCACTTCGCGGTCCGCGAAGGCGTCGAGGTGTTTTTCATCGACCACCATATCCCCGTCGGCCAGATCGTGTCCGTCGCGGGGCAGACCGGCGAGTTCGCGCCGCTGCATTGCACCGCCCACGGCAAGGCGCTGCTTGCGGACTGCGATCTGGGCGCGCTGCGCGATCTGCTCGGGCGGGCGCCGCTGAAAGGCTACACGCGCGCGACCCTGCGCTCGGTGACGCGCCTCGCACAGGTGTGCGCGCAGGCGCGCATCGACGGCTTCGCGCTCGACGAGGGGGAATACCTCGGGGAAGTGCGGTGCGTCGCCGCACCGATCCGCGATCCGCAGGGGGAGATCGTCGCGTCGGTCGGCATCTCGTCGCCCCTGGCGCGGCTGCACACGCGCGGCGTGGCCCGGGCGGCGGCCGAGGTCAGGAAGACGGCCCGCGCGATCACGGGCTCGCTCGCGAGCTGATGTCCCGTCCCACCTCGTCATAGCGCATTCACCTGCGCGGTGCGGCGCCAAAGCTGCAAAGACTGTTGCGCAATGCGCAACACGGAGTGCAGGCGCGTCTATAATGGCGCGGCATGCCGATGACACAGCACCTCGCGTCCCGCATCTTCGTCGCCGTTGCCGCGGCGTGCGCGCTCGCCGCGCCGCTTGTGGCGCTGGACGGCCAGCCTGGCCTTCACGATCCGTCAACGGTGATCGCCGAAAACGGCAAGTACTACGTCTATGCCACGGGCAACGGACTGCCGATGTCGATCTCCGACGACGGATGGACGTGGCGGCGCGCCGGTGGTGTCATGCAGGCGGTGCCTGGCGGGAAACCCGGCGCGGACGTCATCGCGCGCGGCGGCAACAACTCGTGGGCGCCCGACGTGATCCGCGTGGCCGACAAGTACTTTCTCTACTACGCCGCGCCCGGTACGCAACCGAAGGCGGCGGTCGGCCTGCTCGTCGGGAAGACACTCGATCCCAACTCGCCGGACTACAAATGGGAAGACGGGGGACCGGTCGTCTGGTCCGACGGTGTCGAAGACAGCAACGCGATCGATCCAGGAGTGTTTCGCGATCCGACGAACGGCACCCTGTGGCTCACGTACGGCTCGTACTTTGGCTACATCCGTCTCGTCGAACTGAACCCCAAGACCGGGAAGCGGTTGTACCCTGATCGAAAGCCCGTCAACGTCGCGATCAATTCTGAAGCGTCGATCATGATCGCCCGCGACGGCTGGTATTACCTCCTGGTGACGCACGGGTCCTGCTGTGCCGGCGCCAACTCCAGCTACAACATCCGGATGGGTCGCGCGAAGAAAGTGACCGGACCGTTCCTCGACAACATGGGGATCGACATGTTGCAGGGAGGCGGCAAGCTGTTCCTCGGATCCGGCGACCGCTATGTGGGTCCCGGTCACTTCGGGCTGCTCGATCTGGGAGACGGCGTGCAGAAGTTCTCCTGCCACTACGAAGCCGATCTCGATCGCGGCGGCATCAGCGTGCTCGACATCCGTCCGTTGCTCTGGCGCGATGGGTGGCCGGTCGCGGGCGAGAACTTCAAGACCGGCACGTACGAGATCGAATCGGCCCGAACCGGCACGGCGCTCGAAATGGCCGTCCAGGGCGTACCGGTCGGTGGCGCTCGCGGACGCGGCGGTCGTGGCGGCCCGCCTCCGGCCCCCGGCGCGGCGCCGCCGCCTCCGCCGGCGCCGATTCCCGCGCAAGAGGCGTCGCAGGTGTCGTCGAACTGGCCGTCAGGCGCGGCCGCCGTCCGCCTGTCGCCCTACATGCTCCAGGCCCAGCAGAAGTGGGCGATCACGGCGCTTGCGGACGCGGGCGGCTACCCAGGGTCGCCGTTCTTCAGAATCACGATCGCCGGAACAGATCGCGCGCTCGCGGCAACCCCGGATGGCGAGTTGGCCGTCTTGCCGGCATTCACTGGCGCGCCCGAGCAACTATGGCGCATCGATCAGCTCGCCGACGGCACCTATCGCGTGATGCCGAAGGCCGTACCGAATTCGAAAGAGCAGCTGGCGCTGTCCGCCGTCGGCAGCAGCATGCCGACGCTCGCGAGATTCACCCCCGACAGCGATCGTCAGCGCTGGAACTTGAGGAAGCCGTGAGCGTGCGCATGAACATGTCCCCTCGAATGCTCGTGCGGCTGTTGCTGGTCGCGGCGCTCTGGCCCGCGGCATCGGCGTTTTCGCAGCTCCCCGCTGCGCGTCAGGAGGGGCCAGCCGTGCCGCGGCCGCCGGCGCCGTCGTTGACGCGACCGGTGACACCGGCGAAGCCGACCGGGGCGGACGGTTTCATCCAGCGATGGCTCCTGCTCGAGCCGATCCGGGTGCCGGGTCAGCTCACGGAAGCCGCCGTGCGGAGCGCCGTGGAGAAGGACTTCCCCGTGACGGCGACTCCGCTGCCACACGATGGCGACACGCTCAAGGTCGGCGAGACGGAGCTGAAGTGGCACGCGGTCGACACGCTGAACTACAACGTGAACCTCTATCACTTCGCGTACGCGTTGAACAAGCCGACAACCAACGTTCTCTTCTGGGCCGTCACGGTCGTCAACGCGCCTCGCGAGATGAGCGGCGTGCGTCTGGCGATCGGCTCCAACGCCGCGTCGGTGTGGTGGGTCAACGGCAGCGAAGCGACCGCGCTCTACAACGATCGCCAGGCGGTCATCGACGACGGCGTCTCGAAGCGGCTGACGTTGAAGCAGGGCGCCAACGTGATTCGGGCCGCCATCGTCAACGCGGGAGGGGCGACGGATTTCTGCGCGCGGTTTCTCGACGCCAACGATCAGCCGATCAAGACGCTGACGGCGACGCTGGCAGAGCGCTGACATGAAATCGCTGCGCTGGTGGATGATCGGGCTGTTGATGATCGGCTCGATCATCAACTACCTCACACGGAGCACGCTCGGCGTCGCCGCGCCGACCATCCTGCAGGATCTGCACATCACGGCGCAGCAGTACTCGTGGATCGTCAGCACGTTCCAGGGCGCCATCATGCTGCAGCCGATCTGCGGCTATGTCCTCGATGTCGTCGGCCTGAAGGTCGGGTTCGCGATGTTTGCGATCGCCTGGTCGCTCGTCAGCATGGCGCACGGCCTGGCGCGCAGCTGGCCCGCGTTCGCGGTTCTGCGCGGGTTGCTTGGCTTCGCCGAAGGCTGCGCCAATCCTGCCGGGATGAAGGCCACGGCGGAGTGGTTTCCCGCCAAAGAGCGCGGTCTCGCCGGCGGTCTCTTCAACATCGGCGCGTCGGTCGGCTCCATGCTCGCGCCGCCTCTCGTCGTGTGGGCCATTCTCGCTTACAACTGGCAGGCGGCGTTCGTCATGACCGGCCTCATCGGTCTCGTGTGGGTGGTGCTGTGGCTGGTGTTCTACCACTCGCCCGATCGCCATCCGAGACTCTCCGCCGCCGAACGCGAGCACATCGTCTCGGGGCAGGAACCGCACCTCAGAGGTGACGGCACCCGGCCGTCGATGGGTCGCATCCTGCGGCAGCGGAACTTCTGGGGCATCGCGCTGCCGCGATTCCTCGCCGATCCGACGTGGGGCACGCTGACATTCTGGATGCCGCTGTACTTGAATCAGGTGCGGCATTTTGACCTGAAGCAGATCGCGCTCTTCGCCTGGATGCCATTCCTGGCCGCCGACCTCGGCTCGATGTTCGGCGGCGTCGTCAGCCTGTGGCTGCAGAAGCGCGCTGGGCTCAGCCTGATCAACGCGCGCCGGGGCGCGTTTACCGTCGGCGCCGTGCTGATGATGGGGATGGCCTTCGTCGGGTTCGTCGACAATCCGTATGCCGCGATCGCGCTGCTGTGCCTTGGCGGCTTCGCGCACCAGACACTCTCGGTGACGGTGATTACGATGGCGTCGGATCTGTTCAAGCGGAACGAAGTCGCCACCGTGGCGGGGATGGCCGGCACCTGCGGCAACGGCGGCGTGCTGGTGTTCTCGTTGATGATCGGCGCGCTCGTCGCGGCGATCGGCTACACGCCGTTCTTTGTCTGTCTCGGCGTGCTCGACCTGATCGGCGCGTTGATACTCTGGACGCTCGTACGCGAGCCGCTGGCCGTGGCGACGTCGTGAGCACCGTGATTCGCAATCCGATCCTTCGCGGCTTCAACCCGGATCCGTCCGTGGTCCGCGTCGGCGACGACTATTTCATCGCGACGTCCACGTTCGAGTGGTTTCCGGGCGTGCAGATTCATCACTCACGCGATCTGGTGAACTGGCGCCTGCTCACGCGTCCGCTCAGACGGGCCAGCCAGCTGAACATGCTGGGCGCTCCCGATTCGTGCGGCGTGTGGGCGCCCGATCTCACGTATGCGGACGGCCGTTTCTATCTCGTCTACACGGACGTGAAGCGATACGGCCGCACCACCGTCGGCGGCGCGTCCGGTGCGTCCCTCCGCGATTTTCACAATTTCCTGGTGACGGCGACGGACCTCGAGGGCGACTGGTCCGATCCCGTGTATCTGAACAGCAGCGGTTTCGATCCGTCGCTGTTTCACGACGACGACGGGAAGAAGTACCTGCTGAACATGCTGTGGGACCACCGTCCCGGCCAGAACCGCTTCGCCGGGATCGTCATGCAGGAGTTCTCGCCTGCGGAGCAGCGGCTGGTCGGAGAACGGCGCGTGATTTTCTCCGGCACTCCGCTCGGTTTGACGGAAGGACCGCACGTATACAAGCGTGGCGGCTACTACCATTTACTCACGGCTGAAGGAGGCACGAGCTGGGGGCACGCGGTTACCATGGCGCGCGCCCGCACGATCGACGGCCCATACGAATTGCATCCCGACGTGCACGTGCTGAGCGCGCGTCACCGGCCGGACGTCGTCTTGCAGCGCGCCGGACACGCAGATCTCGTCGACACACCGGACGGCTGCACCTACATGGTGTACCTGTGCGGCCGTCCGGTGCCCAACCGGGGGAGATGCACGCTGGGCCGCGAAACCGCGATCCAGAAGATGGTCTGGGGAGAAGACGGATGGCTTCGAACGGCGGCCGGCGATGGTCTTCCGTCGTTGGAGACCGAAGCGCCAGCCCTTGCTCCACATCCAGTTCCAAATCAGGCGACCCGTGAGAACTTCGAGGCCGCGCTCCTGCCGATGGATTTCCAGTGGCTGCGATCGCCGTACCCCGACGAGTTGTTCACGCTCACGGAGCGTCCAGGCTTTCTGCGGCTCTATGGACGAGAAACGGTCGGCAGCTTGTTCAGGCAGGCTCTTGTCGCGCGCCGGCAGCAGTCGCACTGCTACAGCGCATCGACGAGAGTCGAGTTCGACCCGCGGCACTTTCAGCAGATGGCGGGGCTGATCTGCTATTACAACAGCTCCAAGTTCCACTATCTGTACATCTCACAAGACGATGTTGCCGGCAGGCACGTGAGGGTGATGTCGGCGCTGCCCGACCAGACGCAGACGGACGCGTTCACGCCAGCAGTTGCGATTCCGCCGGATGTGGCGGTGGAACTGCGCGTCGAGATCGATTACGACCGTCTCCATTTCGCCTATCGCGTCAGCGAAGGTGAATGGTCGCGGATTCCGCAGCAGTTCGATGCCAGCATCCTCTCCGACGAAGCCACGGCGCCGGGGCTGCCGAACTTTACGGGCGCCTTCGTCGGCATGGCGTGCCACGACATGTCCGGTACCCGCTGTCCCGCTGACTTCGACTGGTTCGAGTACGTCGAGCGGCCGTACCGCGCCAATCCGTTCGTTGATCGGTGAGGAAATCTCGCAGCTCGCTGTCGTTCTGGAAGGAGCGCGTCATGAGAGGGCTTATCGCGGCTGTCGCTGTCATGCTTCTGGTTCCAGCGGCCGCACATCAAGACGTCGCGCTGAAGGACGTGATGCCCAAGGGGATGGTGGTGGGCGTCGCCATCAACCAGCGGCAGTTCGACGGCACGGACACCGCCGCCGTCGACCTCATCACGAAGCAGTTCAATCAAATCAGCCCGGAGAATGCGCTGAAGTTCCAGCCGACGCAGCCGGCTGCCGACCGTTACACGTTCGAGGCGGCGGACCGCTACGTGCAGTTCGGCGTCGACCGCCAGATGCAGGTGGTCGGGCACAATCTCGTCTGGCATTCTCAGACGGGCGCCTGGGTCTTCCAGGGCCCGGACGGCAAGCCGGCAGATCGCGACACACTGCTCGCGCGGATGCGCGATCACATCCGCACGGTCGTCGGTCGCTACAAGGGCAGAATCCACGGGTGGGACGTCGTCAATGAAGCCGTCGACGAGGACGGCTCGATGCGCAAGTCGCCGTGGCAGGTCGGCATCGGCGACGACTACGTCGCCAAGGCGTTCGAGTTTGCGCATGAGGCCGACCCTGACGCCGAGCTGTACTACAACGACTTCAATCTCGAGAAGCCGATGAAGCGCGCCGGCGTGATCAAGCTCGTCAAGGATCTCCAGACGCGCAATGTGCGCATCGACGGCATCGGCAACCAGGGGCACTGGCGTCTGGAGACGCCGGCGATTGGCGAAATCGAAGGGGCGCTCGTCGAGTTGCACAGCACTGGATTGAAGGTCATGTACACGGAGCTCGACATCAACCTGCTGCCCAATGCGCTGCCCGGCGCCGATCCCGCGGTCGCCAATCCGTACGCCAACGGTCTGCCGGACGACGTGCAGCAGCAGCTCGCGCGCCGCTACGCCGACGTGTTCCGTGTC
>Ga0111538_10011875_pt1 | contig 11517 bp, 9 predicted proteins | sample SoiMethybrSBSTD1_FD_79669 | JGI IMG/M metagenome (GOLD analysis project Ga0111538, IMG submission 79669) | Bulk soil microbial communities from a Populus tree surrounding site in Tennessee, USA - Soil MetaG P. TD hybrid SBSTD1 (version 2)... | ecosystem: Environmental > Terrestrial > Soil > Tree...
AGAGAGTCAGTCGCTCGTGCCCGTGAGCTGGATGACCTTGCCGGCGCGGAGCACGCTCATCTTGAACGAGGCCCCCGGCGCCACCCCCGCCAGCCTGTTGCGGATCTTCTCGATGTTGCTCTCGGACACCACGGGGATGTCGTCAACCGAGAGGATGATGTCGCCGCCCACCGGGATCTCCTTTCCCCCGATGATGATGACCCCGTCGCTCCCCTGCAGGCCCATCTTCCACGCCGTTGAATTTTGGGCGACCGTCTTGACGAGAAACCCAGCGCCCGATGGGACGTTGAGGACTGTCGCGAGGCGATCGGTGACGAGAAAGCCCTGGAGCGCTCCCCAGAATACCTTCCGGGGGACCAGGAGGATTTTCGCGCTGTCGATCGTCACGACGAAGCCCAGGCCCTCGCTGCCACCCGACTGCGAGATGTTCTGGCTGACGATGCCGATGACCTCGCCCGCCATGTTGAACAGCGGCCCCCCGGAGTTCCCCGTGTTGATCGTGGCCGTGGTCTGGAAGAACTCCGCCAGGGGCATGTCGCGGAAGATGGTGTTGGGTGCCCAGCGGGCGCTGATCCAGCCGACGCTCATCGAATACGAGAGCCCGTAGGGGGCCCCGACGACCATGACCTGTTGTCCGACCTGCACGGTGGCGGAGCTACCCAGCCGCGCCACCCGCATGGCCTTGGTCACGCGCTCCATCTGGAGCAACGACACGTCGGCGGCCGTATTGGCCGAGATGAGGGTCGCGCGCACGACCTCACCACCGATGCCCTCGACCGTGATCTCGTCCATGCCATTGACGACGTGGGCGGCCGTCATCACCCGGCCATCGCCGGAGATCAGGACGCCGGAACCGGTCTCGGTGAAGCGGTAGACACCCGACGCATTGACGTCGCGCCCCTTGGCTCGCACGACGACAACGGCCGGGCTGGCCTTGCGAAAGACGTCGTCCAGGTTCTGGGCCTGGGCCGCCGGGGCGAAGGCTGGCAGCACCGCAACTGCGAGAATCAGCGCGAGTAGCGTTTTCATGCGAGCACCCTCTCGTGTCTTCACGTCGGCGTGTTGATGGCCGGCGCAGTATAACGGACATATGCGTGCGCCCGGCAGGGGCCGCGGCCGGCGGCCGGCCGGTCATTTGACAAGGCCGACGACCGCGGCCTAGCCTGCCGCGAACGGAGATTCGTCACCACCCAGCTGGAGGCCGACGATGAGGGACGTGAAGCTCCACGCGGGTATCCCGGTCAAGCCGGTGTATGGGCCCGAGGACCTGGCCGGGCGCGACGCCGCACGGGACGTCGGCCAGCCCGGCGAGTATCCCTACACCCGCGGCATCCACCGGAACATGTACCGCGACCGGCTGTGGACGATGCGCCAGTACATCGGCTTCGGCACGCCCGAGCAGACCAACGGCCGCTTCAAGTACCTGATGGCCCACGGGCAGGACGCCCTGAACGTCGCCTTCGACCTGCCGACCCAGCTCGGCCTCGACTCCGACGACCCGCGCGCCGAGGGGGAAGTCGGACGCGTCGGAATGGCCATCGACACGCTGGCCGACATGGAGCTTGCGTTCGCCGGCATCCCGCTCGACCGCGTGAGCGTCTCGCTGACCATCAACGGCATGGCCGCGCCGATCACCGCCATGTACTACGCGGTGGCCGAGCAGCAGGGCGCCGCCGCCGACCGCGTCGTCACCACGCCGCAGAACGACATCCTCAAGGAGTTCGTGGCCCGCGGCACCTGGATCTATCCGGTTGACCCGTCACTGCGGCTGGTCGGCGATCTCATCGAGTTCTCGGCCCGCCACTTCCCGCGCTCCAATCCCGTGTCGGTGTGCGGCTATCACATCCGCGAGGCCGGGTGCACGACGGCCCAGGAGATGGCCTATGGCCTGGCCATCGCGGCCGCCTATGTGGAGATGATGGTCGCGCGGGGGATGCCGGTGGACGAGTTCGCCCCGCGCATCTCGTTCAACTTCACGGCGTGGGGGAAGATCTTCGAGGAGGTCGCCAAGTTCCGCGCGGGGCGACGCCTCTACGCACGGATGCTCCGCGAGAGGTTCGGGGCCCAGAGCCCCAAGTCCTGGATGTTCCGCTCGCTCATCGGCGGCGGCGGCTCGGCCTTCACGGTGCAGGAGCCGGAGAACAACATCGTGCGCGGCGCCTACATCGCGCTGGCCGGCGCGCTCAGCGGTGCGCAGACCATGGCGCTGCCCACCTACGACGAGGCGTACACCATCCCGTCGCCCAAGGCCCAGCTGATCGCGCTGCGCACCATGCAGATCTGCGCCGAGGAGTCCGGCGCGGCCGACACCGCGGATCCGCTGGCTGGCTCGTACTACGTCGAAGCGCTCACCAACGAGATGGAGGCCAAGATTCTCGAGGAGCTGGAGGCGGTCGAGCGCATGGGTGGCATCGTGGAGGCGGTGAAGACCGGGGCCCTGCAGGCGGAGGTGGCCCGGCAGGCCTATCGCTTCGAGCAGGCGATGCTATCGGGCGAGATCCCCAAGGTCGCGGTGAACTGCCACGTCGGCGATCATCCGGCCGAGGCCGATCGCGACGTCGAGCTGTACGCGTTCGACCCGAAGGTGGCCCAGACGCAGGTGGACAAGCTCGCGCGGGTGCGCCGCGAGCGCGACGGAGCGGCCGTCGAGGCCGCCCGGCGCCGGCTCCACGATGCCGCGCGCGGCGAAGCCAACCTGATGCCCCCCATCCTCGAGGCGGTGAAGGCCTATGCCACGCTCGGCGAGATCAACCAGACGCTCAAGAGCGTGTTCGGCGAGCACAAGGAGCCGGTGAGATGGTGAACGCGTCGCGCTTCGCGCAGGGGATGACGTTCGACGAGTATCTGCGGTTCATCGCCTCGCCGGCGAACCTCGCCCGCGAGGGCTCGGCCGCGCCGCGCCGCGACTGGAGCGACTTCCTCCGCCAGGCCTACGACGCGGCCCGGATCCCGCCGGCCCACACGGAGGCGTGGCGCTGGCTCGTGGCCCAGCCCGGCGGCCCGGCGAAGGTGCTGGCACTCTCGGAAGAGTGGTCGTCGGATTGCCGGCGCGACATTCCCGTCCTGGCCCGCCTGGCCGACACGGCGGGCATCGAGCTGCGCATCTTCACCCGCGACGGCCAGACGATGGGCCGCGCCCCCTTCCCGCAGCCGGACTCGCCGAACGCCGATCTGATGGCCGAGTTCCTCAATCGCCGCGACGGGGAGACGTTCCAGTCGATTCCGATCGTGGCGTTCTACAGCAAGGACCTCCAGCTGCTGTATCGCTACACGGAGTTCCCGGCCGTCTACCGCAAGGACCGCATCCGCACCGCGCAGAACCGACCGGCGCCCGGCGAGACCGAGGCGGCCGGACAGGCGCGGGGCCTCCGATCGTTCGCCGAGATGCTCGCGTCCCCCTTCCACGAGGTCTGGCGCTCGGCCGCGCTCGACGAGTGGACCGCGAATCTCTACGAGCGGCTGCTGGTGGGCTCGCTGGCGTGATCGGGTGACCGACCTCGCCGTCATCGGCCGGGACGTCCCGAAGCGCGACGGCGCAGACAAGGTCACCGGCCGCACCCGATATCTGCACGATCTCGACCTGCCGCGCCTGGTTCACGGCAAGATCCTCCGCGCGCGCCACCCGCACGCACGCCTCGTGCGCATCGACACCACGCGCGCCGCCGCGTTACCCGGCGTGGTGACGGTGATCACCGGCGCGGAGGTCGAGCAGTACCTATTCGGCTTCGCCAAGGACCAGCTGGCGCTCAAGACGGACAAGGTCCGCTGCGTCCGCGACGAGATCGCAGCGGTGGCGGCCGAAAGCGTGGCGATCGCCGAGGAGGCGCTCGACCTGATCGAGGTCGAGTACGCCGAGCTGCCGGCGGTGTTCGACCCGCTGGCGGCCGTGCGGCCCGGCGCCCCGCTGGTGCACGAGGAACGGCCGACGAACCACACCGACCTGCGCTATCAGTTCAGCCACGGCGACGTGGAGGGCGCGTTCGCGACGGCCGCGGTGGTCGTGGAGGGCGAGTATCGGCTCAACTTCGTCACGCCGGCCTGCCTCGGCACCATGGTGGCCATCGCCGACTGGGACGCCGAGGATCGGCTGACCATGTCGTCCACCACCCAGGTGCCGTTCCTCTACCAGCGCGACCTGGCCCAGGCCCTCGGCATCGGCGGCGATCGCGTCCGCGTGCTACAGCCGCCGGTGGGCGGCAACTTCGGCCGCGGGCTCGATCTCTACCCGATCGACGTCATCGCCGCGCTGCTGGCCCGGCGCGCGCGACGCCCGGTGAAGATCGAGTTCGAGCGGCTGGAGGAGTTCGTGGCGTGCCCCACGCGCGAGCCGTGCACGATCCGGCTGCGGACGGCGGCCGACGCCGAGGGCCGGTTGTTGGCCCGCGATTGCCACGTGGTCATCGACAACGGCGCCTATGTCTCTTGGGGCTCGACCACGCCGTACGTGATGCTCTCCACGGTGGCCGGCCTCTACCGCTGCCCGGCGGTGCGCTTCGACACGACGATCGCCTACACCAACAATCCCTATTCGGGCTCGATGCGGGGCTACGGCAACCTCGAATCGACGTTTGCCGTCGAGAGCCAGATGGACGAGCTCGCCGACCGGCTCGGCCTCGATCGGCTCGAATTCCGCCGGCGCAACGTGACCCGGCCCGGCGACGCCAATCCTCAGGGCTTTGTCATCACCTCCTGCGCGATGAGCGAGTGCCTGGATGCGGTGGCGGACGAGATGCGCCGCGAGGTGCCACCGCCGGCGCCCGGCTGGAAGCGCGGCGTGGGCTACGCCGGCATGTTCCACGTCGGCGGTGGGGCGCGCATCTACCGCTCGGACGGCTGCGGCGCCATCCTCAAGTGCGACGACTTCGGCCGTGTGTCGTTGATCACCGGGGCCACGGAGATCGGGCAGGGCTCGGAGACCGTGCTGGCGATGATCGTGGCCGAGACCCTCGGCGTGCCGCTGGAGCGCGTCGAGGTCCTCAACTCCGACACCTCGGTGAAGCCGTGGGACGTGGGCGCGCACGCCAGCCGCACGACGTTCATCGCCGGCAACGCCGCGCGCCTGGCCGCCGAGAAGCTGCGCGGTCAGCTGCTGGCCATGGCCGCTCCCGAGCTGGAGGCTCCGGTCGAGCGGCTCCGCGCCGCCGGCGGCTTCATCTTCGTCGACGACGAGCCGCAGCGGCGCATCGCGTACGATCGCGCGGCGCGCGCCGGGCACCTGCGCATGCACGGGCAGACGCTGGTGGCCGAGGCGTTCTACGATCCGCCGACCGCGATGCTCGACAAGGATCTGCGCGGCAACGTGTCGGCCACCTACGGCTTCGCCGCCCAGGCGGTGGTGCTCGACGTGGAGCTGGCTACCGGCGTCGTCCGGGTTCGGCGTATCATCTCGGCCCACGACGTCGGCCGGGCGCTCAACCCGCTGGCCGCCGAGGGTCAGATCCACGGGGGCGTCCACATGGGGCTCGGCTATGCGCTGAGCGAGCGGCTGGTGGTTCAGGACGGGCAGGTGCTGACCGCGTCGTTCATGGACTACGCGATCCTCAAGGCCGCCGACATGCCGGAGATCGTCGTGCGCCTGATCGAGGCCGGGGACGCCGAGGGGCCGTTCGGCGCCAAGGGCCTGGGCGAGTCCGGTGTCATTCCGGTCTCGGCGGCGGTGGCCAACGCGGTCAACGACGCGATCGGTGTTCGGTTCACGGAGTTGCCGATCACCGCCCCGGTCGTGCACGCCGCACTGGTCGCTCGTGGAGCCCGCGCGTGAAGCTGTTCGAGGGCGTGCGGGTGCTCGATCTCAGCCGCATGCTGGCCGGGCCCTACGGCTCGATGCTGCTGGCCGACATGGGTGCCGAGGTGATCAAGATCGAGGAGCCTGACGGCGGCGATCCCATGCGTGTCATGGGGCCGCCGTTCCTGCCCGACGGCGACAGCGCCTACTTCCTGGCGATCAATCGCAACAAGAAGTCCGTCGCGCTGGACCTGACGAAGCCCGCCGGGCGCTCCGTGTTCCTCGACCTCGCCGCGAAGGCCGACATCGTGTGGGAGAACTTCCGCCCCGGCATCATGGAGCGGCTGGGCCTGAGCTACGCCGCGCTGGCGGCCGTGAACCCGGGCCTCGTCATGTGCTCGATCTCCGCCTACGGTCAGGACGGGCCGTATCGCGACTGGCCGGCGTTCGATCTCGCGCTGCAGGCTATGGGGGGCGCGATGTCGCTCACCGGCGAAGAGGGCAGCCGCCCGGTCCGCATGGGCCTGCCGATGGGCGATCTCGCCGGCGGGATGTTCGGCGCCTATGCCGTGGCCGGCGCGCTGTTCCGTCGCTCGCGCACCGGACGCGGGGCGCACATCGATCTCTCGCTGCTCGACTGCCAGGTCTCGCTGCTGACCTACATCGCCCAATACTTCTTCGCCGACGGCCGGGTGCCCCGGCAGATGGGCTCGGGCCACGCTTCGGTCGTGCCGTACGGGGCGCTGGCCACCAACGACGGCCACATGGTCGTCGCGATCTTCGCCGAGAAGTTCTGGGGCGGGTTCTGTCGCGCCGTCGAGCGACCCGAGTGGGAGTCCGACCCGCGCTTCGCCACCAACCGCGACCGGGTGGCCAACCGCGGGGCGCTCATGGCCATGATCGAGGCGGTCTTCAAGGAGCGCGGCACCGAGGAGTGGCTGACGCGGCTGAACGCGGCCGGTGTCCCGGTCGCGCCCATCCAGGCGGTGGACCGCGTGCTGGCCGATCCACAGGTGCGGCATCGGCGAATGGTCGTGGAGGTCGAGCACCCGGTCCACGGTGCGCTGCCGACGCTCGGCACGCCGATCAAGGTGGACGGTCAGCTCGCTCTCGAGATCGCGCCCCCGGCCCGTCTGGGGGAGCACACCGACGCGGTGCTGGGCGAGCTCCTGGGCTATCCCAAAGAGCGCGTGGCCACGCTGCGTCGCGACGGTATCGTCGCGTGAGCGGCGTGTAACGGCCGTCCAGGAGGGGTGCCGGTGAACGTTGCGATTCTCGGCGGGGGCAACGGCAGCTACACGACCGCGGCCGACCTGGCGCTGGCCGGTCACCGCGTTCGCCTCTGGCGGCGGTCCGCGAGCGACCTGGCGCCGCTCCAGGCCGCCGGCGCCATCACGCTGGTTGGTGAAGGGCGAGGGGGCGCCGCCCGGCTCGACCGCGCCACCGCCGATCTCGGGGAGGCGCTGGACGGCGCCGAGGTGGTGATCGCGCCCCTGCCGGCCACGTCTCACGGGGATCTCGCCAGGCGCCTGGTGGGGCGGCTCACCGGCAAGGAGATCGTGCTCTTCACGCCGGGCACGCTCGGCTCGTTCGCCGTCGCCCGTGATCTGGCGCGGGCCGGTGGGCCGCTGCCGTTCGCGTTCGCCGAGAGCGGCACGCTGCCGTACCTCACCCGCAAGACCGGCCCGGCTGCCGTGTCGGCGCCGGTGCGCGCCGCCAACCTGCCGGTCGGCGTATTCCCGGCCTCGCGCTCGAAGGTGGCGCTGGAGCGCATCACCGCCCTGTTCCCCGCCACCCGGCCGTGTGTGGACGCGCTCGACGCCGCGCTGACCAACGCCGGGCAGGTCATCCACCCACCGCTGGTGCTGGTGAACGCGGCCTCGATCGACGGCGGGACGTTCGACATCCACGCCGCCGGCACCACGGCCAGCGCCCGGCGGATCATCGACGCGGTCGACGCCGAGCGGATGGCCGCCCGCCAGGGGCTGGGCTACCCGGCGCCTCACTACGAGCTCGCCACCTACTACGACGAGACGCGCGCGGCGGAAGGGCTCTACGGGGTCGGCGCCAAGCAGAAGCTGGTGGCGAGCGGCCTCTGGCGCGAGGTGCTGACCTACGAGCACCGGTACGTGAGCGAGGACGTCGCCCTCGGCCTCACGCTGTTCGAGTCCGCCGGGCGCACGGCCGGTGTGGCCACGCCGGCCATCTCGGGCCTGCTCGGCGTCTTCGGTGCGCTGCTCGGTCGCGATCTGACCGGCGGCCGCGCCCTCGATCACCTGGGCCTCGGCGATCTCACGCGCCGCGAGGTGCGCGTGCTCTTGCAGGAGGGCTGGGAGTCGCACGCCTGGTCGCGAGCGATCCGGTGAGCGCGCTCCGCGTGCCGCTGGCCGACGACGGCGCCGGCGCGCTGGCGATCGGGGAGGCGCGCTATCTGCTGATCCGGCCCGAGACGCTGGCCGCGCTCCAGAAGGCGGCCGAGACGGCGCTGGGCCCGCGCGCCGCCGAGTGCTTCGCCGCCGGCGGCCGGGCTGGTGGCGGCAAGGCCAGCGCGTCGCTGTCCGGCTCGCGCGAGGACCGGGTCCGGCGGCTCATGGACACCGGCGCGGCGATCGGCTGGGGCGCGTTCGCCCTCGAGCGCCTGACCGCGGAGGCGATGGTGGTGGTGGTCCGCCGATCGCCGTTTGCCGAGGCGTACGGGCCGTCGACCACGCCGGTCTGCCATCTCATCCGTGGCGTGCTGGAGGCGCTGGCCTCTGTCACGCTCGCCGGTGCGCCGTCCGTGGTCGAGACCGCGTGTGCCGCGATGGGTGCCGACGCCTGCCGCTTCGAAACGCGTCGGTGACCACCGCCGCGCTGATTCACGTGGTGGTGTCCGGGCTGGCCACCGGCTCGATCTACGCGTTGATGGCGCTGAGCCTGGTCATCATCTACAACGCGACCCGCACGCTCAACTTCGCCCAGGGCGAGATGCTCATGGTCTCGACCTTCGTGGCCTGGAGCGCTCAGCGCCTGCTGGGGCTGCCGTTGCTCGCCGCGCTCCTGGTGGCGGTGCTGGCCGCCGCGCTGCTGGCGCTGGTCTTCGAGCGGCTGGTCATCCGCCGCGCCATTGGCGCCACGCACTGGGACGTGCTGATCCTCACGCTGGGGCTGTCGCTGATCCTGCGCGCCGGCAGCGGCATCGTGTGGAGCCACGACGAGTTTCCCTTCCCGTCGTTCTTCTCGAACCGCCCGATCGCGCTGGGCCCCGTGCGGGTCGCGCCGGCATCGCTGGGGATCATCGGGGCCTCGGTCGTGCTCATGCTCGCACTGGCCGTGCTCTTCCGGTGGACGCGCCTGGGCCGCGCCATGCGGGCGGTGGCCCAGAACCAGCGCGCCGCGCGCCTCATGGGGATCAGTGTCGAGCGCGTGTACGCCAGCGCCTGGGTGCTGGCCGCGGTGGTCGGCGCCGTCGCCGGCGTGTTGGTGGCGCCGGTGATCTTTCTCTCGTCCAAGATGGGGCTCGTCGTGATCAACGGCTTCACCGCGGCCGTGCTGGGCGGCTTCGGCTCGATGCCGGGCGCGGTCGTGGGCGGCATGCTGCTCGGCGTCCTCGAGAACCTGGCGCCGCTCTATCTGCCCACGGAGATCCGCTACTCGGTGCCCTTCCTCGTGCTCATCGCGATCCTGCTCGTGCGTCCCGCCGGCCTGCTGGGCCGCATCGAGCGGCGCAAGGTATGAGGGTGCGGGCCGCGCTGGCCGGGCTGATGCTGATCCTGCTCGTCTGGCCGTGGATGGCGCCGCGCTATTTCGTCTTCCTCGCGAGCCTGGTGCTCGTCAACGCGGTGGTGGCCATCGGCCTGAATCTGCTGTCCGGCTACACCAACCAGCTTTCGTTCGGCCACGCCGGGTTCCTGGCCATCGGCGCCTACACCGCGGCACTGCTCACGCTCCACGCGCCCGCGATCCCCGTCGTCGCCACGCTGATGCTGGCCGGCCTCGTGACGGCGATCGTGGGGCTCGCGTTCGGCGTGCCGTGCCTGCGGCTGTCCGGCCTGTACCTGGCGATGGCCACGCTGGCGTTCGGCTTTGTCATCGTCGAGGCGATCCTGAACCTGGGTGCGCTCACCCGCGGGGCCGACGGCTTGTCCGTGCCGGTCGCCCGGCTCGGCGCCTGGCCGCTCGCCTCCGACACCGCGCGCTACTATCTGGCCCTCGCCGTCACGGTCGTGCTGGTGGCCGGCGCGATGAACCTCACGCGCAGCCGGGTCGGCCGCGCCTTCCTGGCGATTCGCGAGAGCGAGATCGCCGCGCAGGCCAGCGGCGTGCCGGTCGCGCTCTACAAGACGCTCGCTTTCGGCGTGTCGGCGTTCTACACCGGCGTGGCCGGCGGCCTCTTCGCCTTCCTCGTCGGTTTCCTGTCGCCCGACGCGTTCGACGTGTTCCTGTCGGTCGATTTCGTGGTGATGATCATTCTGGGCGGGCTCGGGTCGGTGCCGGGATCGATCGTGGGCGCGGCGGTGGTCACCGTGCTCAACGACGCCCTGGCCGCCTTCCAGAACTACCGGCCGCTCATCTTCGGCGCGATCCTCATCGCGTGCATGCTGTTCATGCCCGGCGGGATCACCGGCGCGGTGCGTGCGCTCGCGCGACGGGTGACCGCGCCATCAGGAGGACGTTCATGCCCTTCGTCATCCGCTGCCTGATCGCCGTCGCGCTGCTCGCCGCGGCTCCGGCCGCCGCCCAGCAGGGCGTCAGCGACACCGAGATCGTGCTGGGCGGCTCCAACTCGTTCTCGGGGCCGCTGGCATTCACCGGCGAGCAGGCCACGAAGTTCGGAGTCGATCTCTACGTCAAGGTCGTCAACGACGCGGGCGGGATCAACGGCCGCAAGATCCGCACGGTCTTCTACGACGACGGCTACCGGCCGCAAGACGCGGTGGCCAACACCCGCAAGCTGGTCGAGCAGGACGGCATCTTCGCGGTCATCGCGCCGCAGGGCACGCCGCCGGTGGTGGCCACGCTCGACTATCTCGGCCAGAACAAGGTGCCGCTGCTGTTTCCCTTCCAGGGCTCGCCGATCGTGCGCGGGCACCGGTATGTATTCAGCGGAATGACGCTCTACGACCGGCAATCGAAGATGATGATCGACTACCTGGTCGGCCCCCGGAAGTACAAGACCTTCGCCGCCATCTACCAGGACGACGAGTACGGCAAGGCGTTCCTGACCGCGTTCGAGAAGGACCTGGCCCGCCACAATCTGAAGCTGACCGGCACCGAGCCGGTCAAGCGCGGCGCCACCGACGTGAGCGCACAGGTGGCCAAGCTCCAGGCGGCCAAGCCGCAGGTGACCTTCCTGGTCCTCACGCCCGGCGCCGGGGCCCAGACGCTCAAGGAGCGGCAGAAGATCGGCTGGACCGACACGCTCATGGTCTCCTCCGGCCCGCTCACCGACGAGCGCTATCTCGCGCTGGCGGGCGACGCCGCCGAGGGCGTGGAAGGGCTCTCGCTGTGGCCCGACCCGGTGACGTCCGACCTGGCCGGCATGAAGGCGTACCGCGAGGCCATGCAGAAGTACTTTCCGAAGAACGAGCCCAATCGCTACTCGCTCTCCGGCTACTTCGCGGCCATGCTCTTCACCGAGGGCGCCAAGCGGGCCGGGCGCGGGCTCACGCGCGAGAATCTCATCACCTCGCTGGAGGGCATCAAGGGTTGGGCCAGCGGGATCTTGCCGCCGATCACGATCGGCAGCGACCATGAGACGCAGCGGCAAGGCTTTTGGGTGAAGGTCGACAAAGGGCGGTTTCAGCAACTCA
>Ga0111538_10011876_pt1 | contig 11517 bp, 7 predicted proteins | sample SoiMethybrSBSTD1_FD_79669 | JGI IMG/M metagenome (GOLD analysis project Ga0111538, IMG submission 79669) | Bulk soil microbial communities from a Populus tree surrounding site in Tennessee, USA - Soil MetaG P. TD hybrid SBSTD1 (version 2)... | ecosystem: Environmental > Terrestrial > Soil > Tree...
CAAGAGAAGATCCAGAAGTACCCGGACGGGCAGATCTTCGACATCATGTCCAACGGTCAGGGTCTGATGCCGGCCTACCGCTGGCCGATCCCCCCTGCGGACAGGTGGGCGATCATCGCCCACATTCGCGAACTCGAGCGCGACCGGCTGGCACGCGCCGCAGCGGCGCCCGCCGCCGCCGCGCCCGCCGCCGCTCAAGCTCCCGCCCCCGCTCAACCTCCCGCCTCCGCTGAAGCTGCGGCGGGCAAGCCGGCGGACAAGCCCGCAGTCGCCAAGTAAGGGAGATATCGTGACCAACGGCGTGTTGAACGGCGCATTGAACCGCAAACTGCTGTTCGTGGTCGGTCCCGTCACCGGTCTGGTGATGTTCGGTGCCGTCTTGCTGGTCGCCACGTTCCTGACGAACCGCGAGTACAAGGAGCCTTACCGCGCTCCTGCCACGATCGTCGACACGACGCCGCGCGCGGAAGGAGTGGCTGCCGAGACAGCCGCAGCGGAGGCAACAGCCAAGGCAACGCCGTACGCCGAGGCCGAGTACCGAACCTTCCCCGTCGTCGGAAGCCGCGTGGCCATCTGGGCCGTCGCGCAGCTGCACCTCCTGTTCGCGGCCTTCGTCCTCGCCGTTCCGCTCTTCGCGTTCATCATCGAGGCCATCGGCTACAAGACAGGAGATCCGCGATACGACCGGCTCGCGTACGAGTTCACGAAGCTGCTTTCCACGTCGTTCTCGATGACAGCGACGTTCGGGGCGTTCCTGACCTTCATGCTCATTGCGTTGTATCCGAAGTTCACGAACTACCTGATGAGCGTGTTCTCGCCGACGTTTCTCCCGTACGTGCTGCTCTTCTTCTTCGAGGCCTTCTTCCTCTACACCTATTACTACGGTTGGGGGAAGTTCCATCCCCTGGTTCATCTTGGCCTGGGGCTCGGCCTCAACCTCGTCGGCACGGCGATCATGTTCATCGCCAATGCCTGGCTCACGTTCATGATGTCGCCGCGAGGCATTTCGGACTCTGGGGCGGTTCTCTCAGTCTGGGACGCGGTCTACAACCACACATGGATGCCGATCAACGTCCATCGCGTCATCGCCAACATTGCGTTCGGCGGATCGGTCGCGGCCGCTTATGCGGCCTTCAAGTTCCTGCAGGCGGACACCGACGAGGAGCGCGCGCACTACGACTGGATGGGATACATCGGCAACTTCGTCGCGATCAGCGCCTTTCTCCCGCTTCCGTTCGCCGGCTACTGGCTCGCGAAGGAGATTTACGCGTACTCGCAGACGCTCGGACTCACGATGATGGGCGGGGCCTTCTCGTGGCTGTTCATCATCCAAGCGGTTTTGATCGGGAACCTCTTCCTCGCCGCCAATTACTATCTCTGGCTCGGGATGGGGCGGGTTGAGGGAATGCAGCCGCTTCAGCGGTTCATCAAATACCTTCTCATCGGGATCGCGGTCTGCTTCGCGGTCTGGGCGACGCCGCGGTCGATCATCGCCACTGTCTCCGAACTCAGGGCGATGGGTGGGTCGACACACCCGATTCTGGGCTACCTCGGTGTCATGTCCGCCAAGAACACCGCCGTGAACATCCTGATCCTCACGACGTTCATGAGCTTCTTGCTGTATCGCCGCACGGGAAAGGTCGCAACGGTGCCGTGGGCGAAGATGGGGCATGCGGCGCAGCTCACGATCTTCGCGACGGCCGCAATCTTCGTCATCTTCCTGGGCATCTACGGGTACTTCGTCGAGGCGACGGTCCGGATCGGTCTGTCCGTCCCGCAGGTCAGCTCGGTTCTTGCCGCCATGGTGTCCATCACGGCTATCGACGTTTTCCTGTTCCGCGGCGCGAGCAGGACCGGCGAAGTACGGTGGGGAAAGATACCTGCGATCTCGCAGTACGTGTTGATCTTCATCGCGGTCACTTTCACCTGGCTCATGGGGCTCATGGGCTATGTGCGCTCCGGGCTCCGTCAGCATTGGCATGTCTACGGCGTCATTCGGGACACCTCGGCCGACGCGTTCACGCCCACCCTTGGCTTCGCGACGCAGGTGGTCTCGATGACGGTTCTCCTGTTCTTTGCGTTGATCGGCTTCGTGTTCTGGATCACGAGCCTGCACGATAAGCCGGATTTCGTGTCGAGCAAGGCCAGCGTCCCCGAAGGCTCCGGCGCGGTCGTGCCGGGGTTCGCCTTGAAAACTTCCGGCGAACATGGGCGGACGTCATGACGATCCCGCATCCTGTCCGGGTCGGTGTACTCGTCATCGCGGCGACGTCGTTCTATACGTACGTCGGCCAGATGGTGCCGCAAAAGGAAGTGCTGCCTCCTCAGGAGACGGTGATCAGAGCCGACCTGACCACGGCCGACATGGTCAAGGTGGGCCGCGAGATCATGGATGGCAAGGGACTCTGCTTTACCTGCCACACCATCGGCAAGACGGGAGCGCTTCGGTTCCCTGACCTCGAGGGCGTCGATACCCGTGCGCAGACCCGCGTCCCCGGCCTGACCGATATCGAGTACTTCGCCCAATCAATTTACGAACCCGAGAAGTTCATCGTGCCTGGATTCAATCCGGGCATGCCCGTCATCAACAAGCCTCCGATCGGTCTCAACGATCAAGAGATCCTCTGCGTGATCGCATACCTCCAGACGCTTGGCGGCATGCCGACGGTGACGCTCCAGACGAGTCATCACTACTACACTCCCGCAGGCGCCGCGCCGGGCGGAGCGCCGGCTCCAGCCACTGCGTCGGCCGCAGGCGCCGCGCCGGGCGGAGCGGCACCGGGCGCTGCGCAAGGCGGAGCACCAGCTCCTCCAACTACTCCGGCCGCGGGCGCCAAGCCGGGCGTGGCGCCAGCTCCCGCAATTCCGGGCGTCGCGCCGGGCGGCGCGCCGGCCGCGCCAGTTCCAGCAACTCCTCCGGCACCGGGCGCCAAGCCGGGCGGAGCACCGGCTCCCGCCGCGCCCACGAAAGGGACACGATGAACATCGCGGTCGTCCTCGTCGTGGCCACCGTGTTCGCGCTCCTGCGCTTCCGTCGGGCCAATCTGCTGATATGGGCTTGCGCGTGGTGGCTCGGGATCTACATCCTTCTTCGATTCGGATTCACCGCCCCGATTCCCACCTCGGTCATTTCCATCTACATGGGAATCGCCTCGATTGCGATCCTGGCGTACATGTCCTCCAGCCAGCAGCGCCGCGAAGAAGTCTCCGGCCCGCTCGTCCGATTCATGACCGAGAAGCGCTACACCCCGTTCCTCGGCGCAGCGGTCGTCGCCATCCCGGCGCTCGCGGCCGCGAACGTCTACGTGCAGATGAACGTCCCGATCGAGCCTCCCCTCTTTTCGCGAACGATCCATCCTGCGTCCCCGACGCAGATCACCGTCCACGATAGAAGGATCGATCTGGACGCCGGAGAGAACCCCTTCCGAGCGCTCGAGCGATCGAGTCCGGAAGAGTTCCGCAAACACGTCGAGAACGGGCGACAGGTCTACTATCGAAACTGCGTCTTCTGTCACGGCGACAACATGTCGGCCAACGGCATGTTCGCGCACGGACTGGACCCGATCCCGACGAACTTCCACGACGTGGTCGCGCAGCTTCGCGAGACGTTCCTCTTTTGGCGGATCTCGAAGGGAGGCCCCGGACTGCCCGAAGAAGGGGGGCCCTGGGACACGGCCATGCCCGCCTGGGAGAAGTTCCTGAAGGAAGACGAGATCTGGGACGTGATCCTGTTTCTCTACGACTTCACGGGGCAGAGACCTCGCGCCAGGGAGGAGGCGGCTTCCGAATGACGTCCAGCCTTCTCTCAGACAAGTTCACGCCGAAGCATGAGCAGCCGCGCAGGTGGACAATCGGTCCGCGCGGGTGCGTCGCTGTGCTGCTCGTGTCGTTGTGGGCCGCGCAGATCGTGCAGATCGCATCGGTGCGCGTGACGGCTCAAGACGTCGGCAGCGAGGCGCAGCGAGAGTCCGGCAAGAAGCTCTACGCCCAATACTGTTCGCAGTGCCACGGCGACAAGGGCGACGGCGAAGGCTACGCCACCCCGCACCTGTACCCCCGGCCCCGCAACTTCACGTCGGGCAAGTTCAAGGTTCGGACGACTCCCAACGGGGCGCTCCCGACCCATCAGGACCTTGTCAACATCATCAGACGCGGGATGCCCTACACGTCGATGCCCGCCTGGCCAGCACTCTCCGACCAGCAAGTGTCGGATCTCGCTTACTTCATTACGACCTTCTACCCGGACTTCTCGAACAAGGAACTCGTTCCAAAGCCGGTTGAACTTCCGAGCGCCCCGAGTTCGACGAAGGAGTCGATCGAGCTCGGGAAGAAGCTTTACGCCGAGACCGGCTGCCTCAAGTGCCACGGGAACCTCGGTCGGGGAGACGGACCGTCGGCGCCAACGCTGATGGACGAGTTGGGGCAGCCGATACGCGCAGCAAACCTCTCGGAACCCTGGACCTTCCGGGGAGGACCGTCGCGCGAGGATATCTTCCGGACCATGAGCACCGGGCTCAACGGTACGCCGATGCCGTCGTTCTCCGACAGCCTCTCGCCCGAGCAACGATGGGCGATCACAGACTTCATCGTCTCACTCTCCGGGAGCAGCGGACCTGGCTACACCAACCTCGTCGTCGCGAAGTTCGTTCCGGATCCGATCGATCTGAAGAACGGAACCAAGGCGTTCGAATCCGCGCCAGTGGCACGCTTCCCGATCGTCGGGCAGATCATGGAGCCCGGACGCGCGTTTCATCCTCCAGCGACCTCCGTGACCGTTCAGGCGATTTACGACGCGGAGTCAATCGGTTTTCTTGTTCGATGGCACGACATGCGCGCGGAGAAGACGGGAAAGAACGGACCGTCTCTGCCCGTGCCGCCGGAGGAAGAAGAGTCCGCGTCAGGAGCCGCGCCGGGAGCCGGCCAGCCGACCGGAACGAACCCGTTCGGCGATGCGGAGGTCGCGCCGGCGCAGAAGACCGACAAAGACCCCTTCGCGGAGGAGACGCCAGCCGCCGAGCAGCCATCCGAGTTCTCTGATGCCATGGCGATCCAGATTCCTTCGGTGCTGCCATCGGGCGCCCGCAAGCCCTATTTCATCTTCGGCGACGCCCAGAACTCGGTCGACCTCTGGTTCTTCGATCTCGCCCGTCCCGAGCCTCTTCAGCTCACCGGCCGGGGAAGCGCAGATATCGCGGCCAACGACACCGGGGATCTCACCGGTGTCGCGAACTACGATCAGGGGGAATGGTCGGTCATCTTCAAGCGACCCCTTCGCCCAAGCTCGGGCGCCTCGTTCTCGCCCGGAGGGTTCATGCCGATCGCCTTTTCGGTCTGGGACGGGTTCTCGCGCGAGCGTGGCAACAGGCGAGGCCTCACGGTCTGGCACTCTGTCTACCTCGAGCCAGAAGTGGTCCCATCGGCTGTCGGCCCGATGGTGAGAACGGCGCTCGTGATTCTCGTCATCGAGCTCGCACTCATCGGTTGGGTGCGGTCTCGCCGGCGCGCGCACGATGAGGCGCCCGAACGCGGACGGAAGCCGATGCAACCGTCAGCGACGAAAGCCTGAGCTGTCGCAAGCTATCAAGAGGATCCGATGTACAAGAGCATTTACGTTCCAGTCGATAACTCAGACCACTCCAACCGGGCCGTCGCCTGCAGCGTGGCCCTGGGCAAGGCGTTCTCGGCAAAGCTGGTGGGCTGCCATGTCTACGCGGCCAAGCTGCACGACTATCGCTTCCGGCAGATGGAGTACACGCTGCCCGAGGAGTACATCGACGAGGTGGAACTCGAGCGCCAGCGCAAGATCCACGACAGCCTCATCACGATGGGCCTCAAGCTCATCTCCGACAGCTATCTCGATGGCATGTCCCGCCTCTGCGGGGAGTCGGGCCTCGTCTTCGAGCCGCGGATGATGGATGGGAAACATCACATCGAGATCCTCAAGGACCTCGCCGAATCACAACACGACCTGGTCGTGATCGGCGCACTGGGAGTCGGTCGCGCGCGGGACAGCGTCATCGGCTCGGTCTGCGAACGCGTCGCCCGCCAATCCGATCGCGATGTCTGGGTAGTCAAACACGTTCCCGAGCCGGATGAACCCGAGCGCGACACGATCCTCGTGGGCATCGACGGCAGCCCGCAGTCATTCGGCGCCCTGATGACCGCCATGGAACTGGCACGCACGTTCGACAAGCGGATCGAAGCGATCGCCGTCTACGACCCCTACCTGCACTACTCCGTCTTCAACGGCATCGTCAACGTCCTCACCGAGCAGGCGGCGAAGGTGTTCCGCTTCGAAGAGCAGAATCAGCTGCACGAGGAGATCATCGACACCGGGCTCGCGCAGATCTATCAGTCGCATCTCGAGGTGAGCGAACGGATGGCGGGCGAGGACGGCGTCGCGATCAAGAAGACGCTCCTCGACGGCAAAGCCTTTCAGAAGATCGTCGACCACGCACGCAAGACGAATCCGTGGCTCATCGTGCTGGGGCGCATTGGCGTCCACAGCCCGAAGGAGGAGACGGGGCTTGGCAGCAACGCGGAGAACATTCTCCGGGCCGCGCCCTGCGATGTGCTCCTCTCCACGCGTCTCGAGGTGCCACGGCTCGACGTGCGCGCCGAGGAGACCGTGCGATGGACTCCCGAAGCAGAGGAGCGGATGACACACGTGCCCGAGCAGGTCAAGGGCATCGCCCGCACCGGCGTCCTTCGCCTGGCGCTCGAGAAGGGGCATTCGGTGATCACGAGCGCGGTCATCGATGAAGCGATGGATCGGTTCATGCCGAAACGCGCGTCGGCCGCGACCAAGGCGCTGGCCGAGGCAGTAGCTCTCGAGCGCGCCAAGTCCGGTCCCGTGTCGATGTGCCGGTCGTGCGGCGTCGCCGCCGCGCAGAGCGGCGCCGTCAAGTGCACCGTCTGCGGCGCGACGGATTTCGAAGTGATCTCGCAGGAGATGATCGAGAAGATCGCCGCCGTCGAGGGTGGGCTCGAGGAAGAGACGACCTACGATGGACGCAAGCTGCGTTGGTCCGAGGACGCCCGAAAGGGCCTCTGGACGATGAAGAACGCGTATCAACGCCGCCGCGTCAAGGCGCGTGTCGAAAAGCGCGCGCGCATGATGAAGCTCGATGCGATCACGCTCGACTTCGCCCGTCAGGTGATCGAAGAAGAGACTGGTTCACCGCTCGAGATCGGGACGACCACCGCAGGCGTCACCACCGACCCTTCGGCAGGCTCAGGGTCGCCCCGAGCAGGGTCGAGGGGCGACAAGCGGCTCGTGGCGCGCGACGACAAGAAGAATCCGCTGATCTCGACGTTCGAATGGACCGCCGACGCCGCGCAGCGCGTCTTGCGGGTGCCGGCCGGCTTCATGCGGGACAAGACGCAAGAGCGAATCGAGGAGCTCGCGCGAGAGCGCGCCGCCACGACGATCGACCTCGCGCTGGTCGAGGACGGCATCGAAATCGGCAAGAAGATGATGGCGGAGATGATCGCGAACTATCCGAAGAATCCGTCATCGCCTCCGGCGAGGCACAATCTCAATGAAGTGAGCCCGATTACCGCGCGTAGTGCGTCGGAAGGCGAAGTCCCGCCGAAGCTCGCGTAGCGAAGGCGCCGGCCTTCGCATTGCCACGGCCAGGTCTCGTCCGCCGTCGCCGCCTGGGGCGGCTTCGGCGAGACCACGCCAAAGCTCGCGGGATTGCGTGCGAGCGGCGGCGGGCGGGAGCGCGTTGCGCGGAGGCGGAGATGAGCGCCTATCAGGCGAGAATGCACTCCGGCTCGCCAGACGATAGAAGGAACGATGAGGGCGGTTTCGGAAGATCCGTTATGCGACCGCCCGCCCTCACCCCCAGCACAGAGTGGTAGACGCTCATCGAGAACAATCCGTTTCCAAAGGCAGCGAAGTCCGATCGCAGCCATCTCCTGGCCGTCCTCTTGAAGGACGCGCCGGCGTCACAGGACGTCACGGCCTGCAGAAGGCAATCGTGGGTCGTGAAGTCGTGCGGGTGAAGAACCGCTGCGCGTACACGGTCTAAGCTACAGTAGTCATTAGGTCGCGCTGGGAGTATCGTAGCGCCCTCCAAGCACACGAAGTGACGGCTAGAGAGATTGTCGATGCGGCGCTGGCGATGGATCCGGCCGAACGCGCCGCCTATGTGAGACAGCAGTGCGGCGGCAATCGAATGCTGCTCGCCGAGGCAGATGCGCTGCTGGTCGCCCACACGGCGGTCACGGCCTCAATCGCTGTCGGTGTCTCTGAAGGCCTTCCCGGATCTCCGATCGGCCCGTACAAGTTGATGCGGCAGCTTGGCGAAGGCGGCATGGGCGTTGTGTACCACGCCCAGCAGACGCACCCGCTGCGCCGGGACGTGGCGCTGAAAGTGATCAAGCCGGGCATGGACAGCCGGCAGGTGATCGCACGCTTCGAGAGCGAACGCCAGGCGTTGGCGCTGATGGATCACCCGCACATCGCGCGCGTCTTCGATGCCGGTGCGACGACGGAGGGCCGACCGTATTTCGCGATGGAGTTGGTGGACGGCGTCCCGATCACGAAGTACTGCGACGCCAAACGCATGACCGTCGAAGAGCGGATCGCCCTCTTCATCCCGGTCTGTCAGGCGATTCAGCACGCGCATCAGAAGGGCATCATCCATCGAGATATCAAGCCATCGAATCTGTTGGTGGCAGAGCGGGAGGGACGGCCTGTCGCGAAGGTGATCGACTTTGGTCTGGCCAAGGCACTCGGCCACCAATTGAGCGACGCGACGATGATGACCAACGTCGGGATGGTCGTGGGCACGCTCGAGTACATGAGCCCCGAGCAGGCGGAGCTGACGCGTCAGGATATCGATACGCGCAGCGATGTGTATTCACTGGGCGCGGTCTTGTACGAGCTTCTCACGGGCGCAACGCCTCTAGCGCCGAACTGCACGGAGACTGTCGGGTACGTCGACACCCTGCAACGCATCCGCGAAGAAGAGCCGGCGCACCCGAGCGCCCGGGTGCGCCGGTCAGCGATATCGGCGACTATCGCGGCCCAGCGGCGGGTCGATGCCTCGCGGCTGCCGAAGCTACTGCATGGCGAGTTGGACTGGATCGTGATGAAGGCGCTGGAGAAGGACCGGTCGCGGCGTTACGAGACGGTCAACGGGCTGGCTCGCGATCTGGAGCGGTATCTGGCCGGGAACCCGGTCGAGGCCGGACCTCGTTCCACGGCGTATCGCTTGCGGAAATTTGCCGGACGTCACGGGCTGGGTCTCGCCATTGCGGCCGCCTTCATCGTGTTGCTGGTGGGTGGGGCCGTCGTGAGCACTTGGATGGCAGTGCGGGCTCGCCGGGCCGAGTCGGAGGCGCGCGCGATCAGTGACTTTTTGCGACAGGATGTTATGGCGCAGGCGAGCGCCGATACCCAAGCGAGGCCGGACACCAAACCCGATCCGGATCTCAAGGTTCGCACCGCCCTGGATCGGGCGGCCACGCGGATCGAAGGGAAGTTCGCCAACCAGCCCTTGGTGGAGGCTTCAATCCGGCAGACCATCGGAAATACGTATGACGACCTCGGCCTCTATCCGGAAGCACTGCGGCAGCTGGAGCGTGCCCTCGAGTTGCGCCGCCGGGAGTTGGGCGAAGAACACCCGGACACGCTTGCAAGCATGTTCGCGCTGGGTTGGGTGTACCAGATGACGAGCAAGTACGATAAGGCCGAGCCGCTCCTGGCACGGACTCTAGAGGTCCGGCGTCGCGTTTTGGGCGAAAGTCACTCTACAACACTGTCAGCTATGAGTGGACTAGGGTTTCTCTACGAACGTCAGGGCAAGTACGCAAAGGCTGAGCCGCTCCTGCTGGAATCGTTGGAGCTGCAACGACGCACTCTGGGTGAGGAGAATATCAACACGGTGACCACTCAAGATCACCTGTCCGTCGTTTACGCCCGCCAAGGCAAGTACTCTCAAGCCGAGGCGCTCCAGACCCAGGTGCTGGCAAGTGTACGGCGCTTGCGTGGTGACGAGCACCCGTCGACGTTGACCTCCATGGTGACTCTGGGTGGTATTTACTATGGTCAAAAGAAATATACGGAAGCCGAGGACATGTATCGGAGAGTATACGAAATAGATCGCCGCGTCCTGGGCGAAGAGCACGAGAATACGATCCTCGTGATGAGCAACTTGGTGACGACGTATACGACACAAGGCAAGTACACGGAAGCCGAACCGCTCACCCGGAAAATGCTGGAGATATCGCGCCGCGTTTTTGGTGAGGAGCACCGCCGTACCATTCAAGCTGCGCATAGTTCGGCGTTACTTTATGTCGCGCAGGGTCGATACGGACTGGCCGAGTCGCTACTTTCCAGGGCAGCGGGCCCCAGCGACCGCGTCCTCGGCAAGGAACATCCTATGACGCTGGAAGTCATGAGTACCCTCGCAGAGGTTTATCAAAAGCAAGATAGGTTGGTAGAGGCGGACGCCCTGTTCGTCAAGGTCTTGGAAGCTCAGCGCCGAGTATTGGGGCAGGACCACGGGGATACTCTGTCCACGCAGACGTCGCTGAACAGTGTTTGGCTCCAGCAAAAGAGAGACGTAGAAGCAGAGAGGGGCCTTCGCGACGCGCTGAAGCTTTATGAAAAAGCCTCGCCCGAACTTTGGGAACGCTACTACTGCCAAGGTCTGCTCGGCGCGAGCCTGGCAGGTCAGAAGAAGTTTGCGGAGGCCGAACCGCTACTTGTCTCCGGCTATGAAGGCATGGCGCAGCGGGAAGCCGGGATTCCCTTTCGAGATCGGTCACGCTTGGCGGAAGCCGGCAATCGCATCGTCAAGCTGTATCAAGATTGGGGAAGACCCGAGAAGGCAGCCGAATGGAATCAAGAACTCAAACAGACAAGATTTGCGGCCTCTCCCAACTGATAACTGGACGACACTGTCAACCACGCGCTAACAGGCTTGTCACGTTGCGCGCGACCCGCTCACGATCAGAATTTCCTCCAAGTTTTTCCGACATGTCGGAGCGCATTCGAGTGGACGGCCGACGCCGCGCAACGTGTCTTGCGCGTCCCGGCCGGCTTCATGCGGGAACAAGACGCAAGAGCGGTATCGAGGAGCTCGCGCGGGAACGCGCCGCGTCAACGATCGACTTGCCGCTCGTCGAGGAGGGCATCGAGATCGGCAAGAAGATGCTGGCTTAGATGATCGCGAACTATCCGTCGAATCCGTCCATCGCCTCCGGCGACGCACGATCTCAATGAAAGAGCCCGATTACCGCGCGAATCGCGTCGGAAGGCGCAGTGAAAGCTCGCGGGATTGCGAGCGAGCGCCAGCGGGCCGTAGCGTCTCGCGCGGAGGCGGAGATGAGCGCGTACCGATTCTGTCGCACCGATGACATCGGGCTCCTCGTCGATGCGCTGAACCGCTGCTGGGCGCCGTATCATCCCGACGAGCCGCCGGTGACGCCGGCGGCATTCAAGCGAACGATTCGCGACCTGCAGGTGTGGTGCAGCAGCTGTATGGTCGCCTTTTCCGGCTC
>Ga0111538_10011878_pt1 | contig 11515 bp, 10 predicted proteins | sample SoiMethybrSBSTD1_FD_79669 | JGI IMG/M metagenome (GOLD analysis project Ga0111538, IMG submission 79669) | Bulk soil microbial communities from a Populus tree surrounding site in Tennessee, USA - Soil MetaG P. TD hybrid SBSTD1 (version 2)... | ecosystem: Environmental > Terrestrial > Soil >...
GAGTGTTATTCCGAGCTCGACTTCGACATCCCGATCGGCAAGAACGGCGACAACTACGATCGCTATTGCATTCGCGTGGAGGAGATGCGCCAGGCCGTGCGCATCATGCGCCAATGTTGCGAGAAGCTGATGTCTGCCGAGGGTATGGGTCCTCACGTCAGCGGCGATAACAAGGTGGTCCCGCCCAAACGGGCGGAGATGAAGCGTTCGATGGAAGCGCTGATCCACCACTTCAAGCTTTACACCGAGGGCTTCCACGTTCCCGCCGGGGAGGTCTATGCCGCCGTCGAGGCACCCAAGGGCGAGTTCGGCGTCTACCTGGTGTCGGACGGCAGCAACCGCCCCTACCGTTGCAAGATCCGCGCGCCCGGCTTCCCGCATCTGCAGGCCATGGACTTTTTGAACCGGGGGCACATGCTGGCCGACGTCTCGGCCATCCTAGGGTCGCTCGACATCGTTTTTGGCGAAATCGACCGCTAACAGCGCCACCGCAGCCAGCCGGGCTTCAGGCATGCAAGGGGGAAAGCCAAGGCCGACAACGGTCCTCCTCATTGTCGCCGGCCTCGGCGGCGTCTTGCTCGGCGTCATCGGCCTGCGCTACTTGCTCGTGCCCGAATCGGCGGCACGCACCTTCGGCGTGCCGGGCCGCCCGCTGGGGCACGAGCTCTACTACATCGTCGGCCTGCGCAACCTGTGGCTGGGGGCGCTCGCGATCGGTCTGGCAGCGCTGCGTCATTGGCATGGCTTGGCGTTGTGGTTTGCGACCGGCATGGTCGTCTGCTTCGCCGACGCGCTGATCGCGGCCACCGCCACGGGAAAACCGCCGCAGGTCGCCTTTCACGTGCTGTACGGCTGCCTTTGCGCCCTCCTGGCGGCCCTGTGCTGGGGGCGGGCGAGGAAGGGGCGCTGAGCCGAGGGCGACTTTGCCGCGCTCGAGCCCCTTGGCATCGTTCTCAAGACGGGCGACAAGGGCCAAATCAGCCCTTATAAGGGGCCGCCACACTTCAGCCCAAGCCCTTCGCAGCCCGCTGAGCTCCGATGTCTGTCCGCAGACTTGACCCCAATCAGCCCGCCAGCTTCGCCTTCACTTCGCAAAATGAGGCGTGGGCCAAGGCGACAATTGCCCAGTACCCGCCGGGCAAGCAGGCCTCCGCCGTGATCCCGCTGCTCTGGCGGGCACAGGAGCAGCATGCCGGCTGGCTCCCCGAACCGGCCATCCGGGTCGTCGCCGACATGCTGGGCATGGCCTACATCCGCGTCTACGAAGTGGCGACCTTCTATACCATGTTCCAGCTGTCCCCGGTGGGCAGGAAGGCGCATGTGCAAGTGTGCGGCACGACGCCTTGCATGTTGCGGGGTGCCGAGGCGCTCGTTGCCGTCTGCCGAGAGCGCATTCATCCCGAGCCGCACCACCTTTCCAGCGACGGGGATTTCTCCTGGGAGGAAGTCGAGTGCCTGGGCGCCTGCGCCAACGCGCCGATGGTGCAGATTTGGAAGGATACCTATGAGGACCTGACACCGGCCTCCTTTGAGAAGGTTTTGCACGGATTTTCCCACGGTGCACCGGTTAAGCCCGGCTCGCAAATCGGCCGCCAGGCCTCCTGCCCGACAGGTGGGCCCACGACGCTCAAAGATTTCGCCAAGGCCGCAAAGTAGGGGACGCCCCAATCGTGGCACTACAGGATAAGGACCGCATCTTCCGCAACCTCTACGGCTTCCAGGACTGGAAGCTGGCCGGGGCCAAGGTCCGCGGCGCTTGGGACGGCACCAAGGCGCTGATCGAAAAAGGCCATGACGGCATCATCGCCGAGATAAAAAATTCCGGTTTGCGTGGGCGCGGCGGGGCGGGATTTCCCACCGGGCTCAAGTGGTCCTTCATGCCCAAGAGCGACCCGCGGCCGAGCTACCTCGTGATCAACGCCGATGAGTCCGAGCCGGGCTCCTGCAAGGATCGCGAGATCATGCGCCACGATCCGCATCTCTTGATCGAGGGCGCCTTGTTGGCGTCCTTCGCGATGCGGGCGCATACCTGTTACACTTATGTGCGCGGCGAATTTGTCCGCGAGCGCGAGCGGCTGGAAGCGGCGGTCGCGGAGGCCTATGCGGCCAAGCTGATCGGCAAAAACAACGTGCACGGTTGGGACTTCGACTTCATCGTACATCACGGTGCGGGCGCCTACATTTGTGGCGAGGAAACCGCGCTGTTGGAGAGCCTCGAAGGCAAGAAGGGCCAACCGCGGCTGAAGCCGCCGTTCCCGGCCAACACCGGCCTCTACGGCGCGCCCACCACGGTCAATAACGTGGAATCGATCGCGGTGGTGCCGGATATCCTGCGTCGGGGCGCGACCTGGTTTGCAGGTTTCGGCAAACCCAACAACACGGGGACCAAGCTGTTTCAGATCTCCGGCCACGTCGAGCAGCCATGCGTGGTGGAAGAAGAGATGGGGATCGCCTTGCGCGAACTGCTCGAACGCCACGCCGGCGGGGTGCGCGGCGGCTGGGACAACCTGTTGGCGGTGATCCCCGGGGGCTCGTCGATGCCATGCTTGCCCGCCAGCCTCTGCCAAGACCTGACGCTCGATTTCGACACGCTCTCCAAGCTCAAGTCGGGCATGGGGACGGCGGCCGTGATCGTGATGGATAAGTCCACCGACATCATCGCCGCCATTCGCCGCATCGCCTATTTCTACAAGCACGAGAGTTGCGGGCAGTGCACGCCCTGCCGCGAGGGATGCGGCTGGATGTGGCGCATGCTGCGGCGCATGGAATTGGGCGAGGCCAGCAAGAGCGAGATCGATCTCTTGGCGGACATGACCACCAAGATCGAAGGCCACACGATCTGCGCCCTTGGCGACGGTGCTGCCTGGCCGGTGCAGGGGCTGTTGCGCCATTTTCGCGGCGTGATCGAGGAGCGCATCGACCGGCACCAGGCCGCTCTGCAGCTGGCAGCGGAGTAAGGGATGCCGAAGCAACTCATTATCGACGGCACGCCGATCGAGGTCGAGGACGGCATCACCTTGATCCAAGCCTGTGAGCAGGCCGGCGTCGAAATCCCCCGCTTCTGCTATCACGAGCGGTTATCGATCGCCGGCAATTGCCGCATGTGCCTGGTCGAGGTGCAGGGTATGCCGAAGCCGGCGGCATCCTGCGCCATGGGGGTCAATGATCTGCCGCCCAACAAGGATGGCAGCCCAAAGATCATCAACACCAAGACGCCGATGGTAAAAAAGGCGCGCGAAGGCGTGATGGAGTTCCTGCTCATCAACCATCCGCTCGACTGTCCGATCTGCGACCAGGGTGGCGAATGCGACCTGCAGGACCAGGCCATGGCCTACGGCATGGGTGGCTCGCGCTACGTGGAAAACAAGCGCGCCGTCGATGAGAAGTATCTGGGTCCTCTCATCAAGACCTTCATGACGCGGTGCATTCAGTGCACGCGCTGTGTGCGCTACATGACCGAGGTCGCCGGGGTCGAGGAATTGGGGGCCATCGGACGCGGCGAGGACATGGAGATCACGACCTACCTCGAGCGCGGCATGATGTCGGAGATGTCGGCCAATGTGGTCGACTTGTGTCCCGTGGGCGCCCTGACCCACCGACCCTGGGCGTTCGTGGCCCGGCCCTGGGAGCTGCGCAATACCGAGAGCATCGACGTCATGGATGCCTTGGGTTCCGCCATCCGCGTCGATTGTCGCGGCCGCGAGGTGGTGCGCATCCTGCCGCGCAACAACGATCCGGTGAACGAGGAATGGATCTCGGACAAGACCCGGCACGTTGCCGACGGCCTGCGCATCCAGCGGCTAGACCGTCCCTATCTGCGCCAGGGCGGCAGCCTTGAGCCGGCCGGCTGGGACGAGGCCTTGGCTCTGGTTGCAAACAGGCTCAAGAGCGCGGCGCCCGAGCGGATCGGGGCGATCGCCGGCGATCTCGCCGGTGCGGAAGAGATGTTTGCCCTCAAAGACCTCTTGGCCCGCTTGCGTTCCCCCAACCTCGATTGCCGGCAGGATGGCGCCAAGCTCGATCCCGCGCTCGGTCGCGCCAGCTATCTCTTCAATTCGAGCATCGAAGGCATTGAGCGGGCCGATGCCATTTTGATGATCGGCACCAATCCGCGCTACGAGGCCGCCGTGCTCAACGCCCGCATTCGCAAGCGCTGGCGGCAGGGCAATCTGGCCATCGCGCTGATCGGTGCGGCGGCCGACCTGACCTACCCTTATGAGTATCTTGGCGCCGGACCGCAGACGCTAAAGGATGTCGCCGCGGCCAAGCACAGCTTTGCCGGCGTGCTAGCCGAGGCCAAGCGACCGATGATTATCGTCGGCGCCGCCGCCGCGGCCCGCCCGGATGGGGTTGGCGTGCTGGCGGCCGCCGCCGCCATCGCCGCGCGCGCCAGCGCGGGCAAGGAGGCCGCCTGGAACGCCTTCAATGTCCTGCATGGAGCCGCCTCGCGGGTCGCGGGCCTCGATCTCGGCTTCGTCCCAGGCGAGGGCGGCCTCGACGTCGCCGGCATGCTCTCGGGTGACTCGAAAGGTGCGCTCGAGGTGCTCTATCTTTTGGGTGCCGATGAAATCGATATGGCGGCCATCCCCGCAAAGACCTTCGTCATCTACCAGGGCAGCCACGGTGATGCCGGCGCGCACCGCGCCGACGTCGTCCTGCCCGGCGCCGCCTACACGGAAAAGGTGGCGACCTACGTCAATCTCGAAGGCCGCGCGCAGATGACCAATCGCGCCGCCTTCGCCCCGGGCGACGCCAAGGAGGATTGGGCGATCATTCGCGCCCTGTCGGCCCACGTCGGGCACACGCTCGGCTACGATCAGAGCCAAGCCTTGCGGGCGGCCATGTACAAGGCGGCCCCGCAGCTGATGCGCTTGGATCAGCTCATCGCCGCCGATAGCGCCGGCGTCGGGGCTTTGGCGGCTCGCCGCGGGCCAATCGGCACCGATCCCTTCGGCGGCGGCGTGGGCGATTTCTATTTGACGAACCCGATCGCACGCGCCTCGAGCATCATGGCCGAGCTCAGCGCCTTGAAGAAAAACTGGGACAAAGACACGACGGGGACGCATGGCTAGCGGTTGGCTTTGGTCCGACATTTGGCAGGCCTATTTGTGGCCGCTGCTGCGCATGCTGCTCGAAAGCGTGGTGCTGCTGGTCGTCCTGCTCGTCACCATCGCCTTCCTCTTGCTGATGGACCGCAAGGTCTGGGCGGCCGTGCAGCTGCGCCGCGGGCCGAACGTGGTGGGGCCATTCGGGCTTCTGCAGTCGTTTGCGGATCTGTTGAAATTCGTGCTGAAAGAGCCGTTAATCCCGGCGGGGGCCGACAAGGGCGTATTCTTGTTGGCGCCGCTGGTGGCATCCGTGCTGGCGCTGGCGGCCTGGGCGGTAATCCCTCTCAACGAAAACAGCTGGGGGCGCTGGGTCATCTCCGACATCAACGTCGGGGTGCTCTATCTATTCGCCATTTCCTCGCTGGGCGTCTACGGCATCATCATGGGAGGCTGGGCGTCGAACTCGAAATACCCATTTCTGGGGGCGCTGCGATCGGCCGCGCAGATGGTGTCCTACGAGGTATCGATCGGCTTTGTCATCATCACCGTACTGTTGGTGGTGGGCTCGCTCAATCTGACGGAAATCGTCAATGCGCAGAAGGTCGGCATCGGTACGCGGCTCGGGCTGGTGAACTCCGTGCTCGACTGGAACTGGTTGGCGCTGTTCCCGATGTTCATCGTGTTTTTTGTTTCGGCTTTGGCGGAAACCAACCGGCCGCCCTTCGATTTGCCGGAAGCGGAATCGGAGTTGGTGGCGGGTTTTGCGGTCGAGTATTCGTCAACCCCCTATCTATTGTTCATGCTTGGCGAGTACGTCGCCATCGTCACCATGTGCGCGCTGACCACCATCATGTTTCTGGGTGGCTGGCTGCCGCCGCTCGACATCGCCCCGCTGAATTGGGTGTCGGGACTGATTTGGTTCCTTTGCAAGGTCGTGTTCGTCTTCTTCATGTTTGCCATGGTGAAGGCGTTTGTGCCGCGCTACCGCTACGACCAGCTCATGCGCCTCGGCTGGAAGGTGTTCCTGCCGCTCTCGCTGTTCATGGTGGTTGCGGTAGCCGCCGTGCTCCAGTACTTCGAACTCGCGCCGTGAGAGAAAGCCACATGGTAGGCATTGGACAAGCCGTCAGCTCGCTGTTCTTGAAGGAATTCGCCTCGGCCCTATGGTTGTCGCTGCGCTACTTCTTCAAGCCCAAGGCGACCCTCAACTATCCCTTCGAAAAAGGTCCGCTCTCGCCGCGTTTTCGAGGTGAGCACGTTCTGCGTCGCTATCCGAACGGCGAGGAGCGCTGCATTGCCTGCAAGCTTTGCGAGGCGATCTGTCCGGCGCAGGCGATCACCATCGAGGCCGGACCGCGCCGCAACGATGGCACGCGCCGAACGACGCGCTACGACATCGACATGGTCAAATGCATCTACTGCGGTCTGTGCCAGGAGGCCTGCCCGGTCGATGCCATCGTGGAAGGACCCAACTTCGAGTTCGCCACCGAGACGCGCGAGGAGCTTTACTACGACAAGGAACGTCTGCTCGCCAACGGCGACCGCTGGGAGCGCGAGATCGCCAAGGCCATCGAACTCGACGCCCCCTACAGGTGAGGTGGCAATGCTAGCGGCGGTGTTCTTCTACTTGTTTGCGGCCATGACCGTGGCGTCCGGCGCCATGGTGATCGTGGCACGCAACCCCGTGCACGCCGTCTTGTTCCTGATCCTGGCCTTCTTCAATGCGGCTGGGCTGTTCGTGCTGCTCGGGGCCGAGTTCCTGGCGATGATCCTGGTGGTCGTCTACGTCGGCGCAGTCGCCGTTCTCTTCTTATTTGTGGTGATGATGCTCGACGTCGACTTCGCCGAGCTCAGGGCCGGCTTTATCAAGAACGCGCCGCTCGGAGCCATCATCGGCCTCATCCTGCTGGCCGAACTGATCCTGGTCTTGGGCGTCCACATCATCGACCCGGGCGGGCTCGCCGCGCCCGCCGCGCCGCTGCCGACGGCGGGCTCCGGGATTACCAACACCGAGGCGATCGGGCGCGTTCTCTACACGCGCTATGTCTATTTCTTCCAGGCTGCTGGGCTGATCCTGCTGGTCGCCATGATCGGGGCCATCGTGCTGACGCTGCGCCACAAGCAAGGCGTGAAACGCCAGTCGATCGCCAGGCAAGTGGCGCGCCGCAAGGCCACGGCAATGCAAGTGGTCAAGGTCAAGCCCGGGGAGGCCATTATTCCCAACCCAGCCATTGTCGATGAGCGCGGCTGAGGAGAAAGCGCGATGGCCATCGGTCTTGGGCATTATCTGACGGTTGCGGCGATCCTCTTCACGCTCGGAATCTTCGGCATCTTTCTCAACCGCAAGAACGTCATCGTCATCTTGATGTCGATCGAGCTGATGCTGCTCGCCGTCAATATCAACTTCGTCGCCTTTTCCGCCTTCATGGGCGATCTCGTCGGGCAAGTGTTTGCGCTGTTTGTTTTGACGGTGGCGGCCGGCGAGGCAGCCATCGGCCTTGCCATCGTCGTCGTCTACTTCCGCAACCGCGGCTCGATCGCGGTGGAAGACATCAACATGATGAAGGGCTGACATGCGCAATAGCAAAAAGGCGTGTACCCCTGGCGGACCCGGTGCGCCGGCCGGGTCCGATGCGGGCCAACCGCCGGCAGCGGGTCGGGCCCGCAAGCTGTGGCGCACCGGCAAACCGGGCGGGCGGCCATGATGTATCAGGCCATCGTTTTCCTGCCTGCCCTCGGCGCGCTGATCGCGGGCTTTTTCGGGCGCGCCCTCGGCGCGCGGCCCTCCGAGCTCATTACTACCACGCTGTTGGGCGTGGCGGCGGCTCTGTCCTGGGTGGCGTTCTGGCAGGTCGGAATCGAGGCGCAGGTCACGCGCGTGCCGGTCATGCGTTGGGTCACCTCCGGCGAGCTCGAGGTGGCTTGGGCACTGCGCATCGATACGCTGACCGCCGTCATGCTGGTCGTGGTCAACACGGTCTCCTTCCTCGTGCACCTTTATTCCATCGGTTACATGCACGAGGACCCGAGCCGCCCCCGATTTTTTGCTTACCTGTCGATGTTCACCTTCGCCATGCTGGCGCTGGTGACAAGCGACAACTTCCTGCAGCTGTTCTTCGGCTGGGAAGGCGTTGGCCTTGCCTCTTATCTGCTGATCGGCTTCTGGTACCTGAAGCCCGAGGCGAATGCCGCCGCCATCAAGGCCTTTATCGTCAATCGTGTCGGCGATTTCGGCTTTGCGCTCGGCATTTTTGGCACCTTTGCTGTGTTCGGGAGCATCGGCTTTGACGCCGTATTCCGCGCCGCGCCGGCCCTCGCCGGCAAACCCATGGAGTTCCTCGGCCAGCAGTGGGATACCCTCACCGTGCTGTGTCTGCTCCTTTTCCTGGGCGCGATGGGCAAATCGGCGCAGTTCCTGCTGCATACCTGGCTGCCCGACGCCATGGAGGGCCCGACCCCCGTCTCGGCGCTGATCCACGCCGCCACCATGGTGACGGCGGGCGTGTTCATGGTGGCACGCCTCTCGCCCATGTTCGAGCTGGCGCCGCTGGCGCTGAAGGTCGTGACGCTGGTGGGAGCCATTACGGCAGTCTTCGCGGCCAGCATCGGCCTGGTGCAGAACGACATCAAACGCGTGGTGGCCTACTCGACCTGCTCCCAGCTCGGCTACATGTTCGTTGCCTGCGGCGTCGGCGCTTATGCGGCCGGCATCTTTCACCTCTTCACGCATGCCTCCTTCAAGGCGCTGTTGTTTTTGGGCGCCGGTTCCGTGATCCACGCCATGCATCACGAACAGGACATGCGCAAAATGGGCGGATTGGCGCCAAAGCTGCGGCTGACCTGGTTGATGATGCTGATCGGCACCTTATCGCTGACCGGAGCCGGCATTCCGCACCTCATCGGTTTTGCCGGCTTCCATTCCAAGGACGCCATTATCGAGGCGGCCTATGCCGGCCATACCCCCAGCGATTATGCCTTTTGGCTGCTGGTGGTGGCCGCGTTTATGACGGCCTTCTATTCCTGGCGCCTGATGTTTTTGACCTTCCACGGTCAAACCCGCGCCGATCGGGAGACCTACGCGCACGCGCACGAGAGCCCCTGGGTGATGCTGGTGCCGCTGATGTTGCTGGCGCTGGGTGCGATCGTGGCGGGATTTGCCTTCCAGAAGCTGTTCGTTGGCCACGACTACCAAGCGTTCTGGCGCAACGCCCTGCTGGAGGATAAGAACAACCATATCATGCACGCGATGCACGAGGTGCCGGAGTGGGTGACCTGGGCACCGACGATTGCCATGCTCGCGGGCCTCGGACTTGCCTACCTCTACTACGTGGCGGTTCCGGCACTCCCGGCTGCCACCGCGCGCGCCTTTTATCCCCTCTACCTGTTCCTCCTCAACAAGTGGTACTTCGATGAGCTCTACGACTGGCTGCTGGTGCGGCCGGCCATGCGGCTCGGGCGCATTCTTTGGAAACAGGGCGATGGAGCCGTCATCGATGGCCTGGGACCGGATGGGGTCGCCTCGCGCGTACTTTGGACGACGGGCCGCGTGGTGCGGTTGCAAACCGGCTACGTCTACCACTACGCCTTTGCCATGCTGATTGGGGTGGCCTTGCTGGTCACCTGGTTCATGTTCTACGGCGGGGTGGGGCGATGAACGATACCGGTTTCAACATCCTGTCCTTGATCACCTTCTTCCCCCTGGTGGGGGCGCTCTTGATCGCGGCGCAGAATGCCGTGGCCAAGAACAATGCCCGCTGGATCGCGCTCTATACGACGCTCTTCACGCTGGGGGCATCCCTTCACCTCTGGGCGAATTTCGACTACTCGAACTCGGGCTTCCAGTTCGTCGAGGAGATGGACTGGCTCGGCGGGTCCATTCGCTACAAGATGGGCGTCGACGGCATCTCCGTTTTATTCGTGGTGCTGACCGCCTTTTTGATGCCCCTGTGCATCTTGGCCAGCTGGGAAGCGATCCAAGACCGCGTCAAGGAGTACATGATTGCCTTTCTGGTGCTGGAGACGCTGATGCTCGGCGTCTTCTCGGCCCTCGATCTCATCCTGTTCTATCTATTTTTCGAAGGCGGCCTGATCCCGATGTTCCTGATCATCGGGGTGTGGGGTGGCAAGCGGCGCGTTTATGCCAGCTTCAAGTTCTTTCTCTATACGCTGCTGGGCTCGCTGCTCATGCTGCTCGCCATGATGGCGATGTACTGGCACGCCGGCACCACGGATATCGTGGCCCTGCTTAGCCACAAGTTCCCGCGCGATATGCAGACCTGGCTGTGGCTGGCCTTCTTTGCCTCGTTTGCCGTAAAGCTGCCGATGTGGCCGGTGCACACCTGGCTGCCCGACGCCCATGTGGAAGCACCGACGGCCGGTTCCGTGATTCTGGCCGGCATTCTCCTGAAAATGGGGGGCTACGGTTTCCTGCGGTTTTCGCTGCCGATGTTTCCACTGGCAAGCCAGGACTTTGCCCCGCTGGTGTTCGCGTTGTCCGTGGTGGCGATCATCTACACCTCGCTGGTGGCGCTGGCACAGGAGGACGTCAAGAAGCTCATTGCCTACTCGTCGGTGGCGCACATGGGTTTCGTGACCATGGGCGTCTTTTCCTTCAGCGTGCAAGGTGTCGACGGCGCCATCTTCCAGATGCTGTCGCACGGGCTCGTTTCGGCCGCCCTGTTCCTGTGCGTCGGCGTGGTCTATGACCGCATGCACACGCGTGAGATCGACGCCTACGGCGGCCTGGTCAATCGCATGCCGATCTACGCCTTCGTCTTCATGATGTTCACGTTGGCCAACGTCGGCCTGCCCGGCACCTCGGGCTTCATTGGCGAATTTTTGACCCTGGTCGGCGCCTTCAAGGCCAACACCTGGGTTGCCTTCCTGGCCACCACGGGGGTGATCCTTTCGGCGGCTTATGCGCTCTATCTCTATCGCCGCATGATGTTCGGCCCGCTGGAAAAGCGCAGCCTCAGGGCCATCACGGATATGAACAGCCGCGAAATCGTGGTGTTCGCGCCCTTGGTGCTGTTGGTTGTGCTATTCGGCTTCTATCCGGCACCGTTACTCGATGTCACTGCCGTATCGGTCAAGAAGCTCGTATCCAACTACGAGGCGGCGCTGAAAGCTAAAGAGGCCGCCAATGTGCGCTGACGCCTTGCTGCGGCGCCTGCCCGGCGAGCCCTTGCCAGAGGCTAGTACATGAGCGAGCTCGCCCTCCTTGTCTACCCGCTGATCCCCGAGATCGTGCTCGTGGTCGGGGCCATGGCACTTTTGCTCCTGGGCGTGGTGCGGCCGGAGACCGAGCGCGACGCGGAACGCATTTGCTGGCTGGCGCTCCTCGTCGTCGGCGTGGCGCTCTGGCGGCTGATCGCGCAGTTGCCCGGCAGGGAACTCCTGTTCGACGGCGGCTTCGTGATCGATGATTTTGCGCGCTTCATGAAGATCCTGACCCTGATCGGTTCGGC
>Ga0111538_10011879_pt1 | contig 11511 bp, 5 predicted proteins | sample SoiMethybrSBSTD1_FD_79669 | JGI IMG/M metagenome (GOLD analysis project Ga0111538, IMG submission 79669) | Bulk soil microbial communities from a Populus tree surrounding site in Tennessee, USA - Soil MetaG P. TD hybrid SBSTD1 (version 2)... | ecosystem: Environmental > Terrestrial > Soil > Tree...
CGCGAGGTCGGCGTCGATGCGCTGTTCGAGCGCCGCCCAGCGCAGCTCCTCGAGGCGGGCGATCTCGGGCTGGGCGAATGACTCGTACGCGAGGTCGGCGAGCGCGGGTCCGCGCCACAGCGCCAGCGCGCTCCGCAGCGTGTGGGCGGCGCGCTCAGGATCGGACCGCTGCGCCTCGCCGACGAGCTGCTCGAACCGCGCGAGATCGAGCTCGGACCGGTCGAGGTGCAGCAGGTATCCCGGCGCCCGGGTGGACAATCGCTCGTCGCCAAGGTCCTTGCGCAGGCGCGACACGTAGACCTGAACGGTTTTCGCGGCGGTCGCCGGCGGGGCGGCGCCCCACAACGCCTCGATCAACCGGTCGACCGACACGACCTGGTTCGCGTGCAGCAGGAGCATCGCGAGCATCGAGCGCTGCTGACCGCCGATCCCGACCGCGCGGTCGCCGTCGATCACCTCGAGCGGCCCCAGCACCCGGAACGCCAGCGGCCGCACGTCAGTCGGCCACGCTCGGGGCCACGTGCACGACACGATCGAGCTTGGCGCCTTCGAGGTCCGCCGCCGCGCTCTCGGCGGGCTTCGTGAACCGCACGATCGGAACGGAACCCGGGGTCATGTCGCCTTTGTCGTCGAACCGGAAGGTGCCGAGGATGCCGTCGGTCACCTTGAAGGCGCGGATCTCGGCGAGGACTGAGGCACGCGTGCCGTCGGAGCGGGCGATGGCATCCAGGACGATCTCGGTCGCCTGCGCCGCCTCCAGCGCGCCGGGCTGCTCGGCATCGATCGTGCGCGCGACGCGGCGCGCCGCGGCGGTCATCGGGAGCGCCGTACGCGCCACCTCGATCGCCGGAACGTAGACGCCGCGGAGCCCTGGACCGACCCCGGCGAACAGTTCCTCCGTAGTGAACGCGGTGAAGTCGCTGCTGGCCATTACGGGCACGCGGTCCCCGAGCCTTGCGCGGACCGCCCTCAACACGTCGAGCGACCGGTCGAACGTGCCGCTGGCGAAGAGCACGCCATCCGCTCCGGAGCGCTCGACCCGGGCCGCGAGCGCCCGCACGTCCAGGTGCTTGTCGCCGGCGTCGAACGGGGTCGAGCCCGCGATGCCGACGCCGAGTCGGCGCGCTGTCTGGCGGAACGGGTCGACGAGGATCTCCTTCCAGTACTGGTTGCCGTCGTGGAGCACATAGACGTGATCGACGCCGAGCTGGTCGGCACGGACGGCCAAGGCCGCGCCTATGAGGTTGTCCGGCGGGATCACACGGGCGAAGTGGCGCGTGCCCGTGGGGTAGTAGATCTCGGGCGCTCCGCGCTCACCGAACGGCGGCGGCACGCCGGCGCGCGTGAGCCCGACATCGGAGCTGGTCGGGCTGATCACGGCCACGGGTCCGCCGGGAGCGCTGTTGAGGATCGGCAACTCGACGCCGGCGCAGCCCGAGTTCCACGGCCCGATCACCGCCACGACGCGACCCGCGTTCGCATAGGCGTTCGCGTTCGAGGCGCAGCGGCGGCGATCGAACGTGCCCGCCTGCGCCGTCGCGTCGTCGCACGAACGGTAGCCGACGGAGTACTTGCCCGCATGGAAATCGTGCGCGGCCAGCACGGTCCGAATCGCGTCGGCCATCGCACGCGTAGTCGTCGTGTCATAGGAGTGCCCTTGCAGCGGGAGATCGGAGGCGATCAGCAAGTCCGCCGGACCGGCGGGCGACTCGTCCTTGCAGGCAGACGGGGGCAGCGTGCCCGGGCGCGTCGTTCCCGCGGTGCTCGCCCACGCCGAGCCGGCCCCGGCGGCGAGCGACTGCACCTCCCCGATCGGCGTCTCGGCTACGACGGCGTTCGTGCGCGGGTCGATCTGCGCGAGCTTGCCGTCGACGTAGCCGGCCGCCCATACGGCGCCTGCGCCGTAGGCGAGGAAGTTGATGCTGAAGCCCACCTCGATCGGCCGGACGGACGGACTCGCGCCCCGCGTGATCCGGAACACGATGCCCTCACGTTCGGCCGCGACCCACACCGAGCCGCCACCGACGGCGATCGCCGACAGGCCGGCGTCGCCGACGTGGATCGCCCGACCGGCGCGGTTTGTCCGCAGGTTGACGGGCGTCACGGCTCCGGCTTCGTAGGGGTTGATGTACCACACCCCTTCGCGCCCCGCCGCGAGCCAGGTTGCCGAGGCGTTCTTGACCTTCGCGACACGGGCGCCGCTGTCCGGATCGAGTCGCACGATCCCGCCACCGCCGGTCGCCCACACCGAGCCGGCGCCGACCGCGATCTGCGGAACGCCGCCGTTGAGGCCGGCGCGGTCCCCGCCCACCATGCCGTCGGGCAGGGTCACGGTGTGCGTGATCAAGCCTGTCTTGGGGTCGATCCGGTACACGGTGTTCGTCCAGTTGCCACCTCCGCCGTCGCCGTTCCCCAGCCACAACGCCCCCCGGCCCACGGCAAGGTCGGTCGCCACGCCCGGGCTCTCGATCCGGTCGACGATCCCCTTCGTCTTCGGGTCGATGCGCGTGATGGTGCGCGCGTCGCTCTCGAGGAACCACACGCCCCCCTCGCCGGCGGCGATGTTGCTGGGCGTGCGGGCGGTACTCACCAACTCGGCGATCTCTCCTGAGTCCGGCTCGATCGCGGCCACGCCGTTGCGCTCTGGCGCCTTCGCGGCGGCGCCGCCCTCGTCACCGGGGCGCGAAGCCAGGAGCGCCCCGGCAGTCGCGACGGCGATCAGGGCGAGCCCGGCGGCGACGAGCATGCGGACGCGTGAGGTCCGCGGGGCCAGGACGTCGTGCGCCGCGTCGATCAGCGCGGCGCAGGTCGGGTAGCGGTCGTCGCGGTCCTGGGCGAGACCGCGGTGGAGCACCGGGTCGAGCGCCGGGTGGGTCTCGAGCGACGGTGGGGTCTCGCGCAGGTGCGCCCACATCGTCTCGGCGGCCGTCTCGCGCCGGAACGGCGCCACGCCGGCCAGGCACTCGTAGAGGACGCAGGCGAGCGCGTAGCCGTCGGTGCGGCCGTCGACCGGCTCGCCGCGGATCTGCTCCGGAGCGAGGTAGTCGAGCGTGCCGTGACCGGCCTCGGTGGCGTCGTCGCCGAGCTGCTTGGTGATCCCGAAATCGGTCAGGTAGGCGTGCTCGTCCTCGTCCAGCAGGACGTTGGCCGGCTTGACGTCGCGGTGCACGAGGCCCTGACGGTGTGCGGCGTCGAGCGCGCCGCCGATCTGGCCGAGGATCGCCAGTGCGCGCTCCGGCTCCAAGGCGCCCTCGCGCGTGAGCAGCGTGCGCAGGTCGCTCCCCGGCACGTAGCGCATCGCGAGGTAGAGCTGGCCGTCGTGCTCGCCCGCCTCGTAGATCGGGATCACGCTCGCGTGGTCCAGCGAAGCGGCCAGCCGCGGCTCGTCGAGGAACCGCGCGCGGAAGCGTGGATCGTCCGCGAGCTCGGGCGCGATGAGCTTCAGCGCGACCGGTCGGCCGAGCGACAGATCGGTCGCCTGGTACACGACGCCCATGCCGCCACGACCGACGACCGACTCGATCCGATAGGCGGCGAAGGTGGAACCAGGACCGAGCCGCGCGGTCACGTTGCCTAGCATCTCGCACCATGAGCCGAGTCGTCTACTACGCCGCTATGTCACTCGACGGATTCATCGCCGAATCGGATGACACGCTCGAGTGGTTGATGAAGTTCCCCGGCGTCGAGCCGGGCCCGTCGGTCACGACCGTGGAGGGCGGATACGACGAGTTCTACGAGGAGGTCGGCGCGCTCGTGATGGGCTCGGTCACGTACGAGTTCGTGCTCGAGGAGGCGAGCACGTGGGCGTACGGCGGCAAGCCCACGTGGGTGCTCAGCTCGCGCGACCTGCGCAGGTTCGAGGGCGCCGAGCCGCTGACGATCACGAACGCCGCGGTCACCGATCTCTACGACGAGATGGTCGCGGCGGCCGGCGACCGCAAGCTGTGGGTCGTCGGCGGTGGGAACGTCGCGTCCCAGTTCGCCGACGCCGGTCTGCTCGACGCGGTCTGGGTCACGGTCGTGCCCGTCGTGCTGGGGAGCGGGAAGCCGCTGTTCGACCGGCGCGTGCCCGGCCCGCCGATGCGCCCGACGGAAGTCCTGCCGCGCGCATCCGGCATGGTCGAGCTGCGGTACGAGCTCGTGCGCTGACCCTCGCGGCGCAGCACGGCGCCGACGCCGACGAGCGCGACGACCATCCCGAGCCCGCTCGCCGGGTGCAGCGTCTCGCCGAGGGCGAGCGCCGACGCGATCGCGGTCACCGGCGGCACGACCAGTAGCAGCGCCGCCACCGAGCTGGCCGCGTGGCCGCGCAGGACGTGGACGAGCACGAGCAGGCTCACGACGCCCATGCCGAGGACGATCCAGCCGACCGACAGGACCAGCTGGGCCGACACGTCGATGCTCCCGCCGACCAGCGGCACGGCGGGCGCAAGGACGACCGCGCCGGTCACCGACTGCACGGCGGCGGAGACGCGCGGATCGGCGACGCCTACCCAGCGCTTCTGCAGCACGGTGCCGCCGGACAGCCCGAGCATGCCGACGACGGTGAGCGCGACACCGGTGCCGACCCCGGCCGTGCCGAGCTCCGGCGCGAGGCTGATCGCGACGCCGACCACGCCGACGGCGAGGCCCGCCCACAGCCGCCGGTCCGCGTGCTCCTGACCGCTGGAGACCGCGAGCGCGGTCGTGACGAGCGGCGACAGCCCGAGCATGACGAGCGCCGACAGCGCCGCGGGGACGCCGAGCGCGAAGCCGCCGTAGACGCCGCCGAACTGGACCACCTGCAGCAGCAGGCCGACGACCGCGAGCCGGCCGAGCGGTACGCCGCGCCAGCGCCCGTGGCGCAGCGCCAGCGGGACCATCACGAGCGCGGCGAGCGCGAACCGCGTCGCGAGCAGCGGCACGGGATCGGCGACCTCGACGGCCAGCGCGCCGACCACGTAACCGGAGCTCCAGAGGAGGACGAAGATCGGGAGGACGGCGCGATCGGGCATGCCGTAACGGTCCCTCGTGCGGCGCCCGCGACCAATCCCATCTCCGCGCCGATCGATGCCGATCCGTGATCAATCCCTTGCGCGAGCGGTCGCGGCGCGGGACCATGGCGTCGTGGACCTCGATCCCGCCCATCTGCGCTCGTTCATGGCGATCGTCCGCTACGGCGGCTACCACCGCGCCGCCGACGCGCTGCACCTCACGCAGCCGGCGGTCAGCCGGCACATCCGCCGCCTCGAGGAGCAGCTCGGGGAGCCGCTGTTCGCCCGCCGCGGCCGCGGTGTCGAGCTCACCGTCTACGGCGAGCGTGCTGCCGCCGAGCTCGGCGACCTGCTCGCGGCGCACGACCAGACGGTCGCGCGGCTGCAGCGCGCCGGCACCGGCGGCGGCCCGTTCGTGCTCGGCGCGATCGAGAACGTCGTCGACCCGATCCTGCCCGACATGCTCGCGGCGATGCGTGAGGAGCTCGGCGACCGCTCGCTGCAGCTGCGCGTCGACCGATCGCTCCAGCTCGTCGACCGCGTCGCGCGCGGCGAGGTCGACGCCGCGATCGTCGCCGACGTCGGTGACACCCCCGACGCGATCGAGGTCGGCACGCTCACGCTCCGCTGGTGGGCGACGCCCGCGCTCGCGGCGCAGGAGGTGCCGCCGCAGCCGCTGCCGCTCGTCGCGTACGACCCGCCGTGCGGACTCCGCGAGCGCGCGCTGCGTCGCCTCGGCGACCTCGGGCTGGAGTACGAGCTCGCGGCGGAGAGCCCACACCTGACCGGCGTGCAAGCGGCGGCGCGCAGCGGTCTCGGCTACGCGCTGCTGGCCGCGGGCGGCGACGGCCTGCGCCGCGTCACCTCCGGGCCGCTGGCCGAGCCGGTGTCGGCACCGCTGTGGCTGCTGCTCCGGCCCGAGCACGCGGCGCTGGCGGCGCCGCTGAAGGCGGCGCTGTGGAGGGCGACTGCGCGGCGCTCACTGCCGGCGGCGGCGTAGCGCCGGGCCTGACGCTTGCGCCGGCGAACGTCAACTGCGGCTGGGTAGGGCGGCGGAGGATGGGCCGCGCCGGCGGTCCCTGGCGAGTTGTGCACCTATACGGTCGTCAACTCGCCACTGGCGGGTTGTCGCCTCCCTCCATCCCGCCCCTCAATGCGGGTGTTGCCGGAGGTGCCCTGGCGTCAGCGCCAAGGGCGTCGCCACCCCGCACCGCCAGACCGCCACGCGCAGCTCGTGCACCAAGGCCTCCAAGTCAAGCGGCCACTCGAACGAGACCGCGTCGGCGCCCAGCGCGAGGCACTTCGCCGCGTCGAGGCCGTCGCGGAGCCCGCCGCCCGCGATCACCGGTAGGCCGCCGACCAGAACGGCCTCGGCGATCGCGTCCACCGTCAAGACGCCCCAGCGGCCCGCCGAGCCGCCGACGTCCACAGCCGCGACGCCAACCGAGCGCAGCGCGCGCACGTCCGTCGCGTCCATCCCGAAGCCGCCGCCGCTCACGACGACGGGCAGCGGGGCGAGATGCTCGACCGTCGCGGCGATGTCCTCCAGAGCGCCGCGGCCGGCGTTGCCGAGCTCGATCACGAAGCCGTCGGCCTCGAGGTCCGTGCGGCCGCCGGGCTCGATCCGCGCGAGCCAGAGTGGCGGGCGGTCGGGAGCGGGCACGCTCGAGACCAGGCCGACCCCGTGCTCGCACGCGGCCCGTGCGAGCGACCGGTCGTCGCCCCACACGAGGACCGGCGCGGCGAGCTCGGCGCCGAGCAGACGCGTCCGCAGCGACACCTCGCAGAGGTCACGCCCGGGCAGCGCGCGCTGCGACAGGCGGAAGCGCTCGAGCCCTGTCTCCCCCGCCGTCCCGGCGCCGTGGACGCCGGGGAGGGCGTCCACGGCACCGAGTACGCGAGTCACCGGATCGTCACCCGCCGCGACACCGCGCGCGATCCCTTGACCGCGACGCGGAGCGTCAGCCGCAGCGTCCGCGCTCCGGCCAGCCGCCGCGCCGTCCGGCGCGATGGCTTGAGCCGCACGGAGACGTCGCGGCCCGCGCGGCAGCGGAGCTGCCGCGACGCCACGGTGCGGCTCCCGAGCGCGAGCCGGCGCGCACTCGCACGAGTCACGGTCAGCCGCGCCCGGCCCGCGCCACTCGCGACACACGCAACCTTGACGCGCAGACCACGGCGAACGAACGCGCGCACCGAGCCCGGCACCGCGAGCTCGGCCTGCGCCCCTCTCACCTGCCCCTGCGCGGCCGGCTGCACGACCACCTGCAAGGTCGCGCTGCCGCTCGCGCCCTTCGAGTCGGTGACGGTCACCTTCGCGGTGTACGTCCCCGACTGCGCGTACGTGTGGGTGGCGGACTTGCCGCCGGCCTTGCCGCCGTCGCCGAAGTCCCAGACGTACATGATCGGGTCGCCGTCCGGATCGCGGCCGGACGCCGAGAACCGCACCGTCAGCGGCGCGCGCCCGCCGGCCGGATCGGCGGCGATCTGCACCGTCGGCGCCTGGTTGCCGGGCGGGTTGCCGACGACGATCGACACGGTGGCCGTGCCCGTCATCCCGCCCGGGTCACGCGCCGTCACCGTCGCGGTGTACGTGCCGCCGGACGAGTACACGTGCGTGACCTTCTTGCCGGTGCCGGTCGAGCCGTCGCCGTAGTCCCAGCTGTACGTGAGCGCGTCGCCGTCCGGGTCGGTGCCCGAGGCGGTGAACAGCACGCTCAGCGGCGCGGTGCCGGACTTCGGCGCCGCTCCGGCCTTCACGGTCGGCGCGCGGTTGCCGGGCGGGTCGGTGACCGTGATCGGCACCGTCGCCGTCCCGGTCTTGCCGCCCGCGTCGGTGACCGTCACCGTCGCCGTGTAGTTGCCCTTCGTCATGTACCGATGCGACGGGTTCTGCTCGAGCGACACACCGCCGTCGCCGAACTCCCAGCGGTACTCGAGCTCATCCGCCGGTCCGTCGTCGCTGCCCGCGGCGGTGAACGCCACCGTGTGCGGCGCCGGCCCGGACGGCTTGTCCGCGGACGCCGTGACCGTCGGGGCGCCGTTGCTCCGCGGCTCCACCGTCACCGTCACGTCGTCGGACGCGGTCTTGCCCTCCGGGTCGGTCACGGTCACGGTCGCCGTGTACGAGCCCGGCTGCGTGAACGTGTAGTCGAACTCGGAGTCGAGCACCGTCCCGTCGCCGAGCGTCCACTCGTACTCGAGCGCACCGCCGTCGGGATCGAGGCCCGCGGCCGAGAAGTGCACCGGCAGCGGCGCCGGTCCCGACTCGGGATCGGCGAACGCCTGCACCGTCGGTGCACCGCCCCCACCGCCGCCGATCGTGTACGTGCCCGAGCCCACGGCGCCCACGTTCCCGGCCACGTCGGTGGCGCGATGCGCGAGCGTGTGCGGCCCGTTGCCGCTGATCGTCACCGGCGCGGAGTACGTCGTCCAGTCGCCGCCGTCGAGCCGGTACTCGAGCTTGTCGAGGCCCGACCCGCTGTCGGCGCCGTTCAGCGTGACCTGCACCGGCGCGGTGAACGTGCCGCCGTCCGGCGACGCGGTCGACGTGGGCGCGGTCTTGTCGATCTTGACCGTGACGGTCTTCTCGGCCTCGAGATTGCCCTCGGCGTCACGCGACCGGTAGGTGACGACCGTCGTGCCCTCGTCGGACACCGTGATCGGAGCGCTGTACGGCTGGTAGGTGCCGCCGCCGAGCCGGTATTCGGTCGTGGCGCCCGCCTCGGTCGAGAGCGTCACGGTCACGTTGCCGGTGTTCCATCCGTTGACCGGCTGCGGCGCGACCGCCGCCGTCGTCTCCGGCGCCGTCGTGTCCGGGAGCCCCGCGGTGATGCGGAAGAAGTCGAACACGGCGTCGTTGCGCGTCGTCACCGTGGCGTTGCTGTCGTTGGCATACATGCCGATCTTCGGATTCGGCACCGTCGACAGCGCGGCCGGCTCGCCGTACTGCGTCCACGCCTCGCCCGCGAACCGGTACCACGAGCGCAGGGTCGTGCCGTCGGAGACGATCCGCATGTCGACGGTCGTCGGCTTCGTCGAGATGTTCACGAAGCCGCCGAACCCTTCCGCGACGTTGTTCGCCTCGCGCAGGAACTCGAGGCCGCGCCCGTTGGCGTAGACGTAGTCCGCCTTCACGTAGTTGGCGTCGTCGCCGTACACCAGCAGGCCCGCCTGCTCGTAGTTCTCGTTCGGGTCGAACGTGAGCCGCGTGGTCATCGTCCATGGGCCGGCCGGCGCCGGCTGCAGGATGATGTTCGGGTTGTTGTTGGCGCCGTTGGCGAAGAAGTCGCCGTGCGCCGCCGGCAGCGTGAGCTTGCCGCCCGCCACCGTGTAGCCGCCCGGCTGATGCCGGACGATCTGGTTCCAGCGGCAGAGGTTCAGCGACGCAGAGTCGAACTCGTCGCTCGGGTCCTGCGGCGCGTCGAGCGTGAAGTAGTCGAAGCGCGCCGTTGCGGCCTGCGTGCCGGCGTTGGTGGATGCCGTCGCGTACATCCCGATCTTCGGGTTGTTCAGGCCGCTCAGGTTGGTCGCGTTGCCCGTGTTCGTCCACGTCTGGCCGTCGGCCGAGCGCTGCGCCCGGACATTCGTGCCGTCGCTGGTGAAGCGCACGTAGAACGTGCTCGGGAACGACGCGTCGACGCTCTGGGCACCGAGCCCCGACGCGTTGTTGTTGAGCTCCTTGAACGCCTCGAACGCGCGCCCGTTCGACCACACCATGCCGCTCTTGATCCAGTTTGCGTCATCGGTGTAGATGACCAGGCCGGCGTTCTGGTAGTTGACCGTCGGGTTCCAGGTCACGCGCGCGGTCGCGGTCCAGGGCCCGGAGTCCGGGAGATCCTGGAGCACGATGTTGCGCTGCCCGGTCGCGCCGCCGTGGATGTCCTCGCCCGGCTGCGCGTTGAGGTTGAGCGTCCCGCCGTTGACCGACAGGAAGTTCGCGTCCTCCCGCACCACGCTCCAGCGGTTGCGGTCGAGCGACGTGCCTTCGAAGTCGTCGTTGCCGGGGCACGACGCCAGCGGCGGGTACGCCTCGATGTCGACCTCCACGCTGCGCGAGCGCGTCCCGTCGCTGACGGTGAACGTGGCCGTGTAGGTGCCCGCCTGCGCGTACGTGTGGGTCGCGTTCGCGGTGGTCGCGTCGACCGTCCCGTCGGACGTGAAGTCCCACGCGTAGGTGATCGCGTCGCCGTCGGGGTCGCTGCCCGTGCCCGTGAAGTTCACGGTCAGCGGCGCCGAGCCGGCGACCTTGTCGGCCTGCGCCGACGCCGTCGGCGTCGCGTTCGACGCGACCCCCTTCCCGATGAAGGTGAACTCGTCGAGGTCGAACAGGTCATTCGGGTTCATGCCCGGCCGCCCGCGGAACGTGAAGTACAGCCGTCCGCTGCGGTCATCGGTCGTGAGCGGGATCGTGACGTTCTGGAAGTCCGTCCAGCTCGCCGTCGTCGGCAGCGTCGCCGTGCCGATCACCGGGCCATCCGGCGCGTCGTAGCGCACGTCGACGACGCCCCCGTCGAAGCCCGCCGCGTAGCGGATCGTCAGCTGGTCGATCCCCTTCAGCGACACCGGCTCGAAGTAGATGTACTCGCCGGTGTCGTTGTACCCGACCGTGCGGCCTCCCTCCGCGTTGCCGACCGTGTTGTTCTGCGTGCCGATCGTGCCGCTGTAGTGCTCGGCCTGGATCTGCTTCGGCGTCAGCCGCCGCGTCGAGGCGCCCTCGAGCGGCACCGAGCCCGGCGCGCCGCCGGTGTCGGTGTAGTTGGCGATGAGGACGAGCGCGATGTTGGCGCTCTTCTCGTGCCCGGACGTCGCGGGTGCGGTGATCGTGCCCGAGCAGCCGGTGCGATCCGTGCCGGGGTGCACGTGGGCGTTGCCGCCCTCGTCGTGGAAGACGCCGACGTTGACCGTCACGCGGTTGCAGTCGATCGTGCCGTCCTCGGGATCGGTGACGGTGATCGAGTACGGGATCTCGTCGCCCCAGTCGAACACGCCACCCTGCACGGGCGTCGTGAGCGTCACGGTCGGCCGGGTGTTGCCGGCGTTGATGATCACGGTCGAGCTGCCGGACTTGCCCGTCGCGTCGGCCGCGGTCAGGCGCACGTTGAAGGTGCCGGCGGTGGTGAACGTGTGCGTCGGGTTGGCCTCCGTCGACGTCTGGCCGTCGCCGAAGTCCCACGAGAACGTCAGGTCGTCGCCGTCGGCGTCCTCGGAGCCCGCGCTCGAGAAGTTGACGGTCAGCGGCGTCGGCCCAGAGTCCTTGTCGGCCGTCGCGCGGGCGACCGGCGTCCGGGTGCCCTTTGCATAGTCGATCCGGTACAGGCCGGAGTCCGGGTTGATGCCGGAGCCGGCGTAGTTGAAGTCACGCCCCCATTCGAGGATGTACAGGGAGCCGTTGGCACCCATCTCGATGTCCTGCGGGTGCCGGAAGTCGGCGTTCGGCATGAACTCGGTGATCGCCTTCGGCGACCCGTCGACGTTCAGCTCGAGCGTCGCGATCCAGTCGCGTGACCAGTCGGCGAAGAACACCTTGTCGTCGAACCAG
>Ga0111538_10011880_pt1 | contig 11511 bp, 9 predicted proteins | sample SoiMethybrSBSTD1_FD_79669 | JGI IMG/M metagenome (GOLD analysis project Ga0111538, IMG submission 79669) | Bulk soil microbial communities from a Populus tree surrounding site in Tennessee, USA - Soil MetaG P. TD hybrid SBSTD1 (version 2)... | ecosystem: Environmental > Terrestrial > Soil > Tree...
TAATATAGGTTTCATGTTCTTCTACTTCCCGTTCAGGAAGGCGTGATTTATTGATGGTATGCATGATGTATTGCATATTGTCATAAATAGGCATCATCCAGCTGTGTAATTTTTCTTCTACGGTACCTGGTAAAAATCCGATATCGCGGCCCAGGGGAACAACGGGACGCGATATAAGAAAGCGGTCATAATTTTTATTGATAAATAGTTCGTGTAACCCTGCAAGGAGCGCCAAAAATGTTTTACCGGTACCAGCAGGGCCAAACAAGCAAACAAATTGTATTTCAGGGTTTAGTAAGACATCAAGCGCCATTACTTGTTGAGGATTACGGGGACTAATCGGCCAGTTAAGTGTTGGTGTGACAACTGGTTTAAATTTGTCACCGCCAAGATAACGAAAAATACGGTAATTGGTTGGATTGTTGTTGCTTTCTGCAAGAACAAACTCATTACGCATAATTGCGCCTTCTTTTGCCAATCCTGCTAGCTGTGTAGGAAATTCACGTTTTAATTCAACTGCTGGCACTGATATTCTAATCCATCCTTGATAAAATTCTTTTTCGCTGACGTATTCTTTTGAATAATCTTCAGCGGTGATGCCGAGTGCATCTGCTTTTACCCGTGCATTAAGATCTTTGGATATAAATACTACATCATATCCTGCTTGTTGAAGGCCGAGTGCGGTGAGTAAAATTTCATTATCTTCAGTAGCTGCACTTAAGATGAGCGGTGTTTTTTTTAATTGCGTCTCATCGTAAAAAATAATTTGTAGGATACCACCATCATTGAGAGGAACTCCCTCACGTAATGATCCTTTTTCTCGGAGCTGGTCAAGTTTTCTGATAGTTTCTCGTGCATTGCGCCCACGCTCAGTGCCTTCACCTTTAAATTGATCAAGTTCTTCTAAAACTATGGCAGGTATGGCAACATGAGCACCTGTAAAACTAAAGAGTGCTTTAGGGTCATGTATTAATACATTAGTGTCCAGGACAAAGATTTTTTTTTTTGTAGGCATCTTACGGTTCCTATGCTTAAGGGTTACTACTATCCGTCAGCAGCGTAACATAGTGGTATTGCTGACGCAATGAATCGCGATAATGCGGGGTATTTGTACACGAGTATTGTTTTTTTCCCGAATATCTTTATAGTATTAATGAGAATCTTTGTGAGTTTATTGAGTCAGTAGGATAAGAAATGTATCCATTATTTTCACTATTCACCGTTTGTTCAACTTTTCCTTTCACTTGCTTGCCATGCACTATATGCGGGTAAGCGGTTTTTGCTTATCCGATTCAAAATTTTTTTCAATTTTTTTTATTTTTTATTTTGTTATGAGGACTGTAAGAGGTTCTCTTATGATAAGGATTTTTAATGGAACAAAAAGATTTACAAGTGCTGCGCCATTCTGCAGCCCATTTACTTGCTCAAGCAGTAAAACAGCTATATCCCGAGACTTTGCTGACTATTGGGCCTGCAACAAAGGAAGGTTTTTTTTATGACTGTTTACCTAAAAAGAATTTTAAAGATGAAGATTTGGTATATCTTGAACAAAAAATGCATGAGCTTTCGCGCGAAAATATTCCATTAACACATACACAGATTCCAAAAGATGTTGCTCGCGAGATGTATAAAAATAATCCATTTAAACTTGAGTTGATTAATGATATTCCCGGCGATACTGTTGGTTTAGCGGAGCAGGGTGATTTTTATGATCTGTGCCGTGGTGGTCACGTTGATTCAACAGGCGACATTAAGCATTTTAAGTTATTACACATTTCTGGTTCTTATTGGCGGGCTGATAAAAATAATACGCCATTGCAACGAATTACTGGTACTGCATTTTTTACTCAAGAAGATTTAGATGCATTTATTCAACAGCGTGAAGATGCTATTCAATTTGATCATCGCAGATTAGGCAAAGAGCTTAATCTTTTTTCTTTTCATGAAGAAGGTGTTGGTTTTCCTTTTTTTCATCCCCATGGCACTATTGTGCTTAATGAATTGATTGCGCACGAACGTAAATTACAACGCAAGGCAAAATATCAAGAGATATCTACGCCAATTATGTTGAGTGATGATTTGTGGCAACGTTCAGGACATTATCAGCATTATAAAGATAATATGTATTTCTCGGTAATTGATGACAAGTCATATGCGTTGAAACCAATGAATTGTCCTGGTGCAATTTTAACCTATCAAGAACGGCCACATTCGTATCGCGAGTTACCATTGCGTCTTGCTGAATTTGGCAAAGTTCACCGCCATGAACTATCGGGTGTGCTGAGTGGATTATTCAGAGTACGTGCATTTACGCAAGATGATGCGCATATTTTTTGTACCAAAGATCAGATAGAACAAGAAATAGTTGATTTTATTGCATTAAATGATGCAGTGCTTAAGCCGTTTGGATTTACTAATATTGTTATTGGTGTTTCAACAAAGCCTGCAAAAGCTATGGGCAGTGATGAATTGTGGGATGTTGCAATAAAAGCGCTTGAGAGTTCATTGAAAAAAGCGGGTAAAACATATAATATTTATCCGGGTGAAGGTGCATTCTATGGTCCTAAAATAGAAATTGGCATTGAAGATTCATTAAAGCGTGTGTGGCAATGTGGTACAATGCAAATTGATTTTTTCCAGCCAGAAAATTTTGATTTATCCTATATTTCATCAGAAGGCGTTAAAGAACGTCCCGTTATTTTGCATCGTACAATTTACGGTTCATTTGAACGGTTCTTTGGCATAATATTAGAACATTTTAAAGGTAAATTACCCTTCTGGCTCTCACCGGTGCAAATTAAAGTGCTTACCATTACTGATGAACAGAATGAATACGCGCAAAAGATTGTAAATATTTTAGAAGAGAACGATGTGCGTGTTGAGCGTGACACATCTTCTGATCCAATTTCGGGGCAAATTAAACGCGCACAACTTGAACGCATTCCATGGATGTTGGTACTTGGTAAAAAAGAAGCTGAAAATAATACTGTTACTGTGCGTTACTCAGATGGTAAACAAGAGTTTGGTTTGAGTATTGAGGATGTGTTGGAGAAGGTGAAGAAAGAAAAGGTTTAGAAATTTATAAAATAAGATAAAGATAAATCCCCAACTATGGTTGGGGACCCAACCGTAACTTTGTTACGGTTTTTCTTTTCGCAAAGGGGTCTTGTAACCCCTCTGCACTCGTACACAAACATCCTGTTTGATCTCTTGCGGCGCCAACTCGGCCCCATGGTCTGTTCATAAGAATCCACAGCCCAAAGCCCTCAAACAGTCGCGCCTCATCAGTCTTTTGCTTTATTATAAAAAATTGGATGGTTTTTATATTTCCGTTCGTCCTGAGCTTGTCGAAGGATACGAACTCAATTGTTTTTTTCTTTTTCCGCGCTCGCCCTGCTGTGCCCTACGAAGTTTTAACGAAGTAGGGTTGAAGGATTAAAGCGCATATATTATTGTTTATAAAAATCGTCCCAAAATTTTGTTCCATTCTCTTCTATTTTTTTTATTGGCAGGAAGATGTTTTAAATATTTATGAAATATTATTTGGTAAAAAATCATGAGAATAATAAGAGCTAATATTGTATGTGCTTGTTGAGTCATTTTTTACCTTTCACTTTTTTTATGATGAATAACACAAGATCCTCGCCGTCTAAACAATAAAATTGAATAAATTGAATAAGAGAAAAGCATAATAAACCAACGGCTACTTGTTCATACCAATAAAACATGAGTATCAATTCTTTCTGCTGTATTTTTTTAACTATTGATTGAAAACAATACAAAAATATTATCAATTTTAGCGGTGCTTAACAACCCCAATTTGCGGGCATAGTGGCAGCAACGGGCAGATAGAGCATTTAGGTGAAATAGGCACGCAGATATTTTGCCCCCACATAACCATAAGCTTATTATATTCTGACCAGTATTTTTTGGGCAGTAGCTTTTTAAGCGCTGTCTCAGTGTCTTCAACGGTCTTGGTTTTAACAAGTCCCAAGCGGTTGGAGATGCGGTGGACATGGGTATCAACACAAATGGCAGGAATGTTAAAGCCCTCGCTTAAAACGAGGGCGGTAGTTTTTGGGCCTACTCCGGGTAATTCCATGAGTTCTTTTTCTGTATGTGGTACCGTGCCTTGGTATTTTTCAAGCAAAATTGCGCAGAGCGCTAATAGCTGTTTTGTCTTTTGGCGATAAAACCCAACGGGATAAATAAGGTCAGCGATAGTTTTATGGGGTAGACTCATAAGAGTCTTGGGTGTCCGTGCATGCGCAAATAAGCGATGCGATGCAGCTAAGGAAACAGGGTCCCTCGTACGCAAGCTTAAAATGCAGCTGACGAGCACAAGAAACGGATTGCGGCCATAATGCTCAACAATACTTGTTGCTGCCGGCTTTACCATACTTTTTGTGGCAGTTCGCATTATACCAATAATAGTAATAGCACGTTTTTTCTGATCTGGCTGATGTATGCGCGACATTACTACCCTCCTCATGCCGTCAGAACTTGGTATAGCATAAAAATTATGCTAGGATGGAATTATATAAATCACCACGACCTTAGAAAGGAGGAGCATCTCCAATGAGGCCAAGGAAAAGTACTGTGATAGTAAATAGCTGTTTATAATTCGATATTATAAACAATATGAGATCGTTATAGTTTTTCATAGTGACTCCAAGTGGTTTTTAAAATATATTACATAAACATACAAGAGTATAATAAACCCTTATTGAAATCGCAATAAGATTATGATTTTTTTAGAATTTTTAGAATTATTGTTTAACAACTATTTGTTTGTCTTCATTGTTACAAGCATTTCTTTTTTTTTGAAGACATGCCTATTAACTGTGCTTATAAAAGAGGTTATGAGGTCAGCAATAGTTGGTAGACATTTCTATTTTTTATTGGTCATTATTGTTAGTAATATGTTTTCTGACTTTGCTTGGATATTGAACTTATCTAAGATACTATTCTTGCAGGAAATTGATTACAAAGTAGTATTTATTTTTAAGCGACTTGCATGGATTTTTTTTGTTATTCAATATCAGGCGTTATCATTATTTATTGAGAATTTAGTAATTCAAACATATCAATTATCTGTTAGGCAGAAATTTTTTTGTTTTATTAGTAGTGTATTTTGTGTAGCATTTGCCCTTATTGCAATATTAGATTTTAATTGTTCTGATCCAAGTAATAGATTTTTTTTAGAGCCACTATTACAGAGTTTTTCCGTATTATATGTGTTATTTCCATTAATATTGCCAAGTGTATATCTTGTATTAAAACAAATAAGATTTGGAATATTACCATTTATTTTAAAAAGACAATTGTCCATTTTGATGCAAGGTTTAATAATTCCATTATTGGTAGCAGATTTTATACAAACGTATCCATTTAAAAATCGTTCTTTAGAAACGTTGACTAATAGTTATGCTGCAGTTGGGTTTACTACTCTTTTTCTAACATTAGCAATCTATTTTTGTACACGTAAAATTTTTGGTTTGCGCTTTTTAAATCTCAAGAGCCATGTGCAGCGGCCGATGAATTTTAATTTTATTGATGATTTTAAACATGTGTTAGAACGGTTGAGTGGTGTTACCAGTTTTCGTGAATTGGGTCATATTACCGAAGGGTTTTTTAAAGATACGTTTAAGATATCTGCTAATAAAACACGATTATACCTGAGAAAAGTTCGTGAAGATGAGTATACAGTCCAATCGAACATGATTGAAGATAATACCGTTTCAATGGTTGAAACATTTTTGGTGACTCATGCGACTATTATTGGTCAGGCGATAAAAGAAGATAAAATTCTTATTTATGATGAGATTGATTTTACTCATTTTTACCATGCGTGTGAGACGAGTGAGATAATTTTAAAATTTTTAGATTCTATTAATGCAGATATTTTCTTGCCTATTTATGAGAATGAAAAATTGTTTGCCTATATTATTGTTGATCGTCATGCGCGTCGAGAGAATTTTTATAGTAATGTTGAGCGCGATGAATTAATAGTTTTTAGTAGTTATTTGGGCAATATTATTAATTTGCTGCAGAATAAAAATTTGGATGTGCTTATTGAACAAGAGCAATATTTACGTAAAGAGCTTTATTATAAACATCAGGAAATTGAGCAATATAAGGAGAGTATTAAATCATTTTTACGTACGAATAAAAGTAAGAATATAGGAATATTGTTTTATAAAAATAGGCAATTTTCTTATGGTAATCAGGCGGCAAAAGAACTTATTACGATTAATCTTAATCAGCAGCAAGGGCATCCGCTGACGCAGACAATAAAGCAAACGGCGCAGCAGGTTGAAGAATTTAAGAGTCCAAAGATAGTATTTACAAAAGATACGAGTGATAATACATTAGTTATTTCTGCTGTGCCACACCTGGAAAAGAATATAGTTATTATCACGGTATCACATCCATCTATTTCAGACATCATTAAGCATCATCTTGAGCTGCTTAAGGATCCAAGTGAATGGGATTATTTATTGTACTTGCAGACAACACAATCAGGTAAATTGATTAATCAATTAATTCCTGGTTCGGGATCAGTTTTATTAAATTTTAAAATACAGCTATTAAAGATTGCATTAAGTAACAAAGCAATTTTACTTGAAATGCCTGAGCATGATTTGCAACCTACCGCAGAAATATTGCATCATATTAGCATGCGCGATGTATTGTATATTATGACGTTGCAGGGCCCGTCACATAATTTTGATCTCGCAATAGCATTATTTGGTATTAATCCTCTTTTTGGCGTGCCTCCTAAAAGTGTTCAGCCACTTCTTGAAAAACTTGATAATGTGGGGACATTGTTTATTAAGAATATTCATTTCCTTGATATGGAGACGCAAGAGTGTTTAGCAACGTTTATTCGGTATGGTTTGTATAGTCAATTTAAAAGTGATCAGAAGATTGCAAGTAATGTTCGTATAATTTGTTCAAGTAATCAAAATTTACCGTTGTTAGTTCAAGAGGGGAAATTTAGTAAGGCCCTGTTGCAGGAGCTTAAATCAACCACGGTGACCATGCCATCATTATTAACATTGCCGGAAAGTGAGTTGCATGAATTGACTGAAGCATTTACGCAGCAAGCGTTGACAACTGATGCATTACAGCATGTACTTGCATTGACGGATAAAGAAAAAAATTTATTTGTTAATAATCGTCCCGTAAGTTTACAAGACTTAAAAACACGTGTTCAGCATGTGTTAGTTAAAAAGTCTAAAAAAAATCAGATATATCAAGAAGTTTCCTTTGATCCTGCGTATGATATTACTGATCCCGATCTCGTTGAAGCAGCCCGTCTCGGTAAAAAAGCATTACAAGATGAACGTATCATGGTAATGTTGTGGAACAAGTTCAAAAATCAAAATAAAATCTCGGTTTTCTTGGGTGTTAATCGTTCTTCTGTTAATCGTCGCTGCAAAGAGTATAATTTAATTTAACCCAATCTCTTATTACCCCAATTTTCACTTTCGCTCCAATTGGGGACCCCATCGAATATATGAGATGGGGATGAATTGGGTACCCAGTAAGGGTGAAGTGATTTAATTCCATTCGTATCCTTCGACAGGCTCAGGACGAACGGAATTATGGTATTTATTATATCCCGTTCGTGGTGAGCTTGTCGAACCATACGAACGGCAAAAAGGATTGTTATCATGACAATAAAAAGAAAGATGGCGGTTTGTGTATTGCTATGTGCTGGAGTGCATATTAGTGCGATGGATGAAAAACATAAAGATCAGCAAAAACATTTGTTAGAACCGGTTGAAACTGAAGCACAACGTGAGTGGCGCGAGGCTGTTGATCGGTTTCGTACGTACGATTTAGATGATCCTAAAAATAAATTTGACCCACAAAAACATTTCTTAGAAACGGGTGAAACTGAAGAACAACGTGAGCGTCGCTTGGAGAAATTCCGAGAGGCTATGTATGAGGCTGAGGAAGATATGAGGCCTTTGATGGAGAAACTAAGATGGGAGAGATTATTGGCGGAAAAAAAAGCTCAAAAAAAATGAAAAAGAGTGCTTATGAAAAAAGAAGAATTTGAACAGCACAAAGAAGCATTTTTATTATATTTAAAAGTTGAGCGTAACCTCTCTGAACATACGCTGCGTGCATACCATTTAGATTTACAGCAATTTATTCTGTTCTGGTCATCGTTGACAGAGTATGATGTAAAAAATTTGGGATTGCGGCAAATTATTGAGCGTTATTTGGTGACGTTGTTTTATAAAAAAATTAACAAAAGTTCTATAGCAAGAAAATTTTCTTGTTTCACGTCACTTGAGCGGTTTTTAGCACATCGTGGTATTGTGCTCAATCTTAATCTTAAACGACCGCGTATTGATAAAAAATTGCCCGTCTATTTTAGTGTTGATGAAATATGCCATTTGCTTGATGAAATAAAAAATGACGCATTACCAACGCGGTATCCAATTCGTGATAAAACTATTTTTGAATTATTATATGCAACGGGTGTACGTTGTTCTGAGTTAGTTAATATTCGTGTTGAAGATATTGATATGGATGCAAAAACAATTAGAGTGCTTGGCAAAGGTAAAAAAGAACGCATTGTATTATTTGGCGATAAAGCGCATCAGAAAATTATTGAATATTATAAGGCAGAGCGGCCTGAGATGCAAAGTCATCAAGAGCCGCTTTTTCTTAATTATCGGTATGAAAAATTAACATCACGTTCAGTGCAGCGTATTATTAAAATGTTTAGATCGTTTTTACATATTGAGCGACCATTAACGCCGCACAAACTTCGCCATTCTTTTGCAACTCATTTACTTAACCAGGGTGCTGATTTACGCGTGGTGCAAGAATTGTTGGGACATAAAACACTTGCAACAACGGAAAAATATACGCATGTTTCATTAGAAAATCTTTCTAAAATGTGCGAAAGTATTCATCCCATTAATAAAATGATTAACAAAAAGTAGTGCTATGCAAATTACGAGTCTTACTATTAATAAAAAAGTGTTTGGTATGCTCATTGGCATGCTCGTTGCTTTTACTATTATTGGAGCTCGTCTTATTTATTTGCAGATTTATTGGGGGGATTATTTTTTATTGCGGAGCCAGAAAAATTTTATTCGGTATGAGACGGTTGGTTGTCCACGTGGCAGTATTCGTGATGTACAGGGAAATCTTCTTGCAACTAATCGGCCGGTGACTACCGTATATTGGCAGGGGACTGGTAATTATACATTATCACCAGATCAGGTAGCGCTTTTGCACAACCTTGAAAATATTACGGGTGTAACGCTTACATCAGGAACATTATGTGATACTATTGCGCACAGTGAACGGAAAAATAAAAAAATGGTGTTGATTGAAGATATTGATTTTTCTCTGTTGAGTAAAATTTCTGAGATGTTTCCCAATCATGAAAATTTAGTTATTAATACTCATTTTAAACGGTTTTATCCGTATAATACGTGTGCAAGTCATGTAATAGGTTATCTGGGTAATATTCGTGTGCTTGCTAACGGTCAGTTGGGTTTAGAAAAAATTCTTGATGCAGATTTGTGTGGTAAGCAAGGCTCAGTACAGAATATAGTTAATTCTGTTGGGCAAAAAATATCACACGTTGAGCTTGAAAAAGCATTAATGGGCAATGATATTCATACAACAATTAATATTGACATTCAAATGTTGTGTGAACGTATTTTTCCTGAACATCGCACGGGGAGTCTTATTGTATTTAATCCTGCTGATGGTGCAATTGTTTCATTAGTATCGCGCCCAAATTTTGATCCTAATATTTTTCTTGATCCTATTTCTTTTGATACATGGAAAGAGCTGCAAGAAAAAAATCCTTTTTTAAATAGAGCATTTGATGCAAGTTATCCCGGGGGATCAATTTTTAAATTGGTAACCATTAGTGCTGCGCTTGAACATGGAATTATTCCTATTGATTCATTGTGGACATGTAAAGGGTATACGTTGTTTGGTAATCGAAAATATTGGTGTGCGCGCCGTTCTGGTCATGGTGAAATATCAATAGAAAAAGCAGTTGCAGAATCATGTAATACATTGTTTTTTGAGATTGGTAAAAAAATAGATATTGATCTTCTTGCGGAATATGCATATAAATTTGGTCTTGGTAAAAAGACGAATATTATTTTTCCGGAAAAAATGGGATTGATCCCAAATAGAGAATGGAAGTGGGATTGTAAGGGTGAGCGGTGGTGGCCAGGAGAGACGTTATCAGTTACCATCGGACAAAGTTTTTTGTTGGTAACGCCTATTCAAATAGCATGCATGATAGGAAGTATTTTTACTGGATATCTTGTGGCGCCACGATTATTAATTGATGAGCCGGTGGTAACAACGCCGCTTGATATTAAGCCTGAAACAATTACTTTTCTTAAAAAATCAATGAAATCGGTAGTTAAGCGTGGTACAGGGCGTGCAGTGCGGAGGGTAAAAGATATAAAAATTTATGCAAAAACAAGTACAGCGCAAACAAGTGATTTTGAAAAAAGAAAATTAGATGAAAAATATTTGGAGCATGGGTGGTTTGTTGGTCATTTCCAGTATAAAGAGTATGAACCATTAGTGATTGTTATCCTTGTTGAACGCGTTGGTGCTGCACAAGTTGCGACAACCATTGCAAAAAACTTTTTAGTTGAATATAAAAAGTATAAAGATTCTTTGTGTTGAAAACCATTCTGTTTAAAAAGAGGTTATGGTATGAAGTGTTTGGCATTAGTATTGACAGTTTTTTGTTTTTTGAGCACACATATAACATTTTCATCGTCTTCTGATAACACACACTCTATTGGTATGAAGTATACCATGTATAAAGAAAGTCGTAAGTCACCGTTAAAAAAATTTGGATTACGGTATTTTGCTTCATTTGTGTTGAGCGGCGGTATTGGTGCAATAACAGGTAGTTTGATACGGTATGCTGAAAAACAATTGATAATTGAAGCATCACCATATTCATTATTTTTATTATTGCTTGGTTGGTGTTTGGAGTCTGAGTTGCGTGAGGATATAGTTATTGCATTAGAAAAAGATTATATTGGTTATAAAAAAGGTTTAATGCTTAAGACGGCACAGCTTGCTTCATGGATTGCCTACTTGAGTGATTATATAGAATAAATAGAGGGTTCATTTTTAATGATAATAAAAAGAAATATAATTTTTTGTTCTGTGCTATTTGCTGAAGTTTATGTTTATGGGATGGATTGGAAAGAAATAACTGTTGATTCTAATGGTATAATGCAACCCAATGTTACAGAAAATAAGAACATACCAATAACAAAAGAGGAAGATTATTATCGTTGGAAGCCAGATCTTTCAACGATGCCATCAGTTTTTCCAACGGCCGGGATTAATGGGATACTAATGGAACTGGAAAGACGAGACAGAGAAAAAGCTCAAAAAAAATAATGAGTAATCATTTTTTATCGTAGTTGGAAAAAGGATACAATCTGTTTAGGCGTAATCGCATGCTTTCTGTTGTGTTATGTA
>Ga0111538_10011881_pt1 | contig 11511 bp, 10 predicted proteins | sample SoiMethybrSBSTD1_FD_79669 | JGI IMG/M metagenome (GOLD analysis project Ga0111538, IMG submission 79669) | Bulk soil microbial communities from a Populus tree surrounding site in Tennessee, USA - Soil MetaG P. TD hybrid SBSTD1 (version 2)... | ecosystem: Environmental > Terrestrial > Soil >...
ACCGCGCATCTCGACGTCACCGGCGCCCGGCACGACGCCATCGCGCACGCGCTGGAGGAACAGCTCGGCGTGGTCCCGGTGGCGATCAAACCGTTCAACCTCGCGGGCTCGGGCGGCTCCACCCCGCTGCGGATCACGGTCAAAGGCGACCCGGAGACCTACCTGTTCGCCAAGCTGTACTCGGCCAACCACCTGCGCTCGGACCGCTGGTACAAGCTCGGTCGCACGCTGCTCTACGGCCAACTGGAGGACGAGAAGGCATTCAACACCGTGCGCCGGCTGGTGCAGTACGAGGACTACCTGCTGCGGCTGATGCGGGACGCCGGCCTGCCAGTGCCACCGCCGTACGGGGTCGTCGAGATCACCCCGGAGCGCGAGTACCTGCTCGTGACCGAGTTCCTCGACGGCGCGCACGAGATCGGCGAGGTCGACGTCGACGACGACCTGACCGACCAGGGGCTGGGGATCGTCCGCCAACTCTGGGAGGCCGGCCTGGCCCATCGGGACATCAAGCCGGCCAACCTGATGGTCCGCGACGGCCGCCTGTACCTGATCGACACCGCCTTCGGCGAGCTGCGGCCCAGCCCGTGGCGCCAAGCGGTGGACCTGGGGAACATGATGCTCGTCCTCGCGCTGCGGACCAGCCCCGAACGGGTGTACGCGCGTGACCGCCAGCAGTTCTCGGTGGCGGAGATCACCGAGGCGTTCGCCGCCACCCGCGGCCTCACGATGCCCTCCCAGCTGCGCCAGATGATGCGCCAGCAGGGTCGCGATCTGCACGCCGAGTTCGTCGAGCTGCTGCCCGAGCGGCCGCACCCGATCCGGATCCAGCGGTGGACCGTGCGCCGGATAGCGCTGATCGTCGGGCTCGTGATCGCCGCCGTGCCGCTGACCGTCATCGTCGTCACCATGCTGAACCCGATATGAGCCGGGTCGCTGTCCTCGTGGCCGTCGCCGCGGCGGTGTTGGCAGCCGGCTGCGGCAGCGCTATCGGCGATCCCCTGCGCGTCCTGCCGTGCACGCCATCCGACGGCGAGCTCGACAAGCAGATGGTCCTCATGGCGCAGTCGGTCCCGACCGCGTCGGCGGTGCCGTGCATGCGCGCCGAGCTCGACGACTGGTTTCTGGACGACCTCGACTCCTGGGACGGCAGCACCAGGATCGAGTTCTCCCGCCTGATCGACCAGGTCGCGCTCAGGATCTATCTGACCCGGACCTGTGACCGCGGCGGGGCCAGCGAGACTGCGACCGATCAGCCGGGGACGCGGCGGTTCGACCAGCGCATCCGGACCGCGTCGTCCTACCGCGACCGGCGGTTCTACCTGTTGCCCGGTGCCTGTGTGACGTACGAGTTCGGGCTGACCGGGGCCGGAGCGGATGAGGCGGCCGAGGACATCTCCGGCGCGATCGGCTTCGTCAGCCGCGACCAGCTCGCCGATCAAGTGCACAAGTACAGCGGGCCTGCTGCAGCTCGACCCGGGGCGGCCGCGATGACCAGGTTGCCGGTCGGCCGCGTGCCGGCCATCACCGGAGCGGCCATCATGGCCAGCAGGCGGCCGCCGTCGAGAGGACCGTCGGAGGGAGGCGCATGGATCAGCCGGGTCGCTCCTGCCCGCTGGCCTACCGGTACCGGCCGGAGGGGCTCGCACAGCCGCCCCTGCTGGAGGCCGACGCCGTCTATGTGGTCGGCGGCCTCTACGGCAACCCGGCGGCCCTCCAGGCCGTGCTCGAGCGGGCCGACCGCGAGCGAGGCCCGCCCCCGGCGATCGTGTTCAACGGCGATGCCCACTGGCTCGACGTCGACCGCGGGGACTTCCAGACGATCAGCGAGACCGTCCTGGCCCACCACGCGATCAAGGGCAACGTCGAGGCCGAGCTCGCCTCCGACACCGAGGCCGGCTGCGGCTGCGGCTATCCGGACTACGTCGGCGACGACGTCGTCGACCGCTCCAACCAGATCATGACCCGGCTGCGGGCGACCGCGTCGCGTTTCCCGGAGCAGGTGGGCCGCCTGGGCGCGCTGCCCCGCTACCTCACGGCCGCGGTCGCCGGGGAACGGGTCGGGATCCTCCACGGCGACCCCGAGTCCCTGGCCGGCTGGCGCCTGGCTCTGGAGGCGATGGAGCCCGGCGACCCGAGCGTGCGCCGCCAGGTGGGCTGGCGCGGCCAGCCGACCACGCCGGCCGACCTGCTGGACTGGTTCGATCGCGCCGATGTCGGCGTCTTCGCCAGCACCCACACCGGCCTTCCCTACGCTCAGGCCGTCGCCGACGGCCGGCGACGGCGCCTGGTGATCAACAACGGCGTGGCCGGCCTTCCCAACTTCGCCGGCACCACCCACGGCGTTCTCACCCGGCTGTCGAGCGACCCCGAGCCTCCCGCTGACAGCCTCTACGGCACCACGGTCGGGTCCCTGCGCTGCGACGCCCTGCCGGTCCGCTTCGACCCGCGACGCTGGAAGGAGCGCTTCCTGGCCCAGTGGCCGCCTGGCAGCCACGGCCACCGCTCCTATTTCGCCCGCATCACCCGCGGCACCGACCTCCGACTGCAGCAGGCAGCACGCGTCGGCGTCCAGTTGACCGCTCACCGCGAGCGGCCATGAGCTCGACTGCAGGCACGGCAGGTTCGGCCAGGAACCGGGCAGCCTGCGGTAAGGGGACGCCCGTGGAGCTCCAGGCCATGCAACCCGGCCACTGGCCGGCGGTCCGCGTGATCTACGAGGCCGGCATCGCCACCGGCAACGCGACCTTCGAGACGACCGCGCCCGAGTGGCCGGCCTGGGACGCCGCCCACCTGGCCGACCACCGGCTGGTGGCCCGGATCGGCGGCCGGGTCGTCGGCTGGACCGCCCTGGCCCCGGTGTCGGACCGCTGTGCCTATGCCGGGGTGGCCGAGGACAGCATCTACGTGGCCCCCGAGGCCCAGGGCCAGGGGGTCGGGCGGGCCCTGCTGGCCGCGGTGGTCGCCTCGGCCGAGCAGGCCGGCATCTGGACCGTGCAGACCGGCATCTTCCCCGAGAACCAGGCCAGCATCCGCCTGCACGAGGCGTGCGGGTTCCGGACGGTCGGGGTCCGCGAACGCCTGGGCCGGCTGCACGGCCAGTGGCGGGACGTGGTGCTGATGGAACGCCGCAGCCCGGCCATCACCTGACGCCACCCCAGGAGATGCATTGACGAACGTCGATGCATCCTGGCATTCTCACATCGACATTCATCGATACGAGAGGGACGCTTGATGGCCAGCGCCACCGCAGCCGACCGGGACACCACGGCAGCCTCCTGTTGTGCCCCGCTGGGTGCACCCTCGCTGTCGGACACCGACGCTGAGGCGACGGCGCGGCTGTTCAAGGCCCTGGCCGACCCCCACCGCGTCAAGATCGTCAACCTGCTGGCCACCAGCCCCGAGTCCGTGTGCGTATGCGAGTTCACCGAACCGCTCGGGCTCAGCCAGCCGACCGTCAGCCACCACCTCAAGAAGCTCGTCCAGGCCGGCCTCCTGGACCGGGAGCAGCGGGGCACCTGGGCCTACTACTCGCTGCGTCGTGACGCCTTGGGTGGCCTGGCCGCCGCCCTCGACCTCCAAGGAGCCAGCCGATGAGCACTCCACAGAGCGACCAGGACGCCCTGCGCGATCAGGTCCGGGCCCGCTACGCCGCCGCCGCGACCAAGGCCTCAAGCGGCGACTGTGGCTGTGGGCGGCCGGCCGACTGCGGTTGTGGCGACGGCTGCTGCGGCGCGGTCACGGCCGAGGAGCCGGGCTTCGGGGCCGAGCTGTACGCCGCCCTGGATCGCGAGCAGCTGCCCGACACCGCCCTGCTGGCCAGTCTGGGCTGCGGCAACCCCACCGCCGTGGCCGAGCTGCGCCAGGGCGAGACCGTGCTGGACCTGGGCTCGGGTGGCGGGATCGACGTGCTCTTGAGCGCCAGCCGGGTCGGCCCCTCGGGCAAGGCCTACGGGCTGGACATGACCGAGGAGATGCTGGCCCTGGCCCGCCGCAACGCCGCCCAGGCTGGCGCGACCAACGTCGAGTTCCTCGAGGGCCAGATCGAGGCCATCCCCCTGCCCGCCGAAACCGTGGACGTGGTTATCTCCAACTGTGTCGTCAATCTGTCAGTCGACAAGCCGGCGGTGTTCGCCGAGACCTTCCGGGTGCTCAAGCCGGGCGGCCGCATCGGCATCACCGACGTGGTCGCCGAGGACCGGCTCACTCCCGAGGACCGGGCCGAGCGGGGCGCCTGGGTGGGCTGCATCGCCGGTGCCCTCACCCGGGCCGAGTACCAGACCCAGCTTGCCCAGGCGGGCTTGGAGGACATCTCGGTGACCTTCACCCACCCGGTCGGGGACGGCCTGCATTCGGCCATCATCAAGGCCACCCGACCAGCCGACGGCACCTCCGCCGTCCCCGGGCCCACTGGCGCCCGTCGCGAGCTCCCGGTGGTGCAGCCGTCCGGCTGTCGCTGACCTGACCCAGCCGGCGCCCGGACGAGCCTCCCCTCGTCCGGCGCCAGGCCCCTCCCGGCCCACAGCGACCTGGGCCCCCGGCCGACGGTTGCCTCCCGGCTCGGATCAGACTATTTTGATCTGGATGGCCACCGTCGCCACACCACCAGCCAGGCCCGCCACCCCCGAGGCGCTCCCGATGGAGCTGGCCCGGGCTCTGGGCGACCCGTTGCGCTGGCGCATCGTGGAGTTGCTGGCCGACGAGCAGCTGTGTGTCGCCCATCTGGCCGAGGAGCTGGCGACCGCCCAGCCGCTGGTCAGCCACCACCTCAAGGTCCTGCGCGAGGCCGGGCTGATCGAGCCGGATCGCTACCGCTACTGGACCTACTACCGGCTGCAGCCCACCGCCCTGGTCCGCCTGGCCGCCACCCTCGGCCTGGTCGCCCGCTCGGCCCCGAGCGGGACGGCCTGCCGCCGCCAGGTCCCTGGTGCCGATCCCACGACCCTGGTTGCCCGTCCTGTCGTGCCCCGAGGAGGCCGGCCCATGCCCTTCCGCGACCAGCCGATGGACCCGATCAGCCGCCAGACCTTCGCGCGCTCCATCGAGGCCCTCCATGAGGAGTTCCGCGGCATCTACTCGCTGGAGACCATCGAACGCTACGTGAACGAGTCGATCGACCGGCTCTCGGGCGCCCGGGTGGTCGACTTCATCCCCCTGTTCGTCCACCGCTTCTCCCGCGAGCAGCTGCGCGCCCTCGCCCAAGCCGAAGGAGCCATCATCAAAGACGTCCCCGAGGTCCTGTTCGTCTGTGTCCACAACGCCGGCCGCAGCCAGATGGCCGCCGCCCTCCTCGACCACCACGCCAAAGGCCGCGTCCATGTCCGCTCGGCGGGGAGCGCCCCCGGTGACCAGATCAACCCGGCCGTGGTCGCGGCCATGGACGAGTGGGACATCGACCTGTCGCGGGAGTTCCCCAAGCCCCTGACCGACGAGTTCGTCCGCGCCGCGGATGTGGTCGTCACCATGGGCTGTGGGGATGCCTGCCCGATCTACCCGGGCAAGCGCTATGAGGACTGGGAGCTCCAGGACCCGGCCGGCCAGCCGGTCGAGGTGGTGCGTCGCATCCGCGACGACATCGACATCCGCATCCAGCGGCTGCTGGCCGAGCTGGTCCCAGCCGGCACCTGACCACTCGCCCACGGTCGGACCGGGCAGGTGGGATGCGGCTGGTGGTGATCGGGGGCAGCGACGCCGGGATCAGCGCCGGGCTGCGCGCCCGCGAACTGGACCCACCGTCGAGGTGAGCCTACTGGTCGCCGACGCCTATCCCAACTTCTCGATCTGCGGGCTGCCCTACTACCTGTCCGGCGACGTCGGTGACTGGCGGTCCCTGGCCCACCGCACCACCAGCGACCTCGAACAGGCCGGCTTGCGGTTGCTGCTGGACCACAGCGCCCAAGCGATCGACCCTGCCGCCAAGCAGGTCACCGTGCATGGCCGGCGGCAGCTGGGCTATGACCGGCTGGTCATCGGGACGGGCGCGGTCGCCGTCCGGCCCCCGATCGACGGCCTCGACCTGCCAGGGGTGCACGTGCTGCACACCATGGCCGACACCTTCGCCCTCCACCGGGCCCTTGCCGCCGGCGCCGGCTCGGCGGTGACCGTGGGCGGTGGCTACATCGGCCTGGAGATGGCCGAGGCCTTCTGTGCCCGCGGCCTCACCGTCACGGTGGTCGAGCAGGCCCCAGCGCTCATGCCCACCGTCGACCTCGAACTGGGCCGGCTGCTGGGCGAGGAACTGCGCCGCCACGACGTCCAGATGGTCAACGACGTCACCGTCAAGGCAATCCACCCCGACACCGGGGGGCTGACCGTGGCCGGCGAGCCCAACTTCGCCGCGACCGCCGACCTCGTCCTGGTGGTGGTCGGGGTCCGCCCCGAGACCGACCTGGCCGTGGCCGCCGGGGCGCAGACCGGCGTCCGCGGGGCCATCCGGGTCGACCGGCGCATGCGCACCAGCCTCCCCGATATCCTGGCCGCCGGCGACTGCGTCGAGACCTACCATCGCCTCCTCGACCGGCCCGCCTACCTGCCGCTCGGCACCACCGCCCACAAGCAGGGCCGGGTCGCCGGCGAGACCGCCCTCGGCGGCACGCGACCTTCGCCGGCTCCCTCGGCACCCAGGTGGCCAAGCGCATCGACATCCCGGCCACCGCCCTGTTCCACCACATGCCCGTCGAGGGGCTCGGCGAGCTGGACCTGAGCTACACCCACCGTTCGGCAGCCCCTGGGACGCCGTCCAGATGGCCGCCCAGACCTGGACCCGCCAGGTCCGCGGTGATCAGCCACCCAGGGGGCCAGCCACAAGACCCGCCGATGAGCCGGCCGACACCCCAGCGGCGGACCGACCCCCAGAGCAAGAAGGAGAGCGCGATGACGGAGCATCCGTACGACATCGAGATCACCCGAGTCTTCGACGCGCCACCCGAGCGCGTCTACCAGGCATTCACCGATCCGGACCAGTTCGCCCGGTGGTATGGCCCGGTGGGGTTCCCGGTCCAGCGCGACACCGTCGAGGTCGACGCCCGGGTCGGGGGGCGCCAGCGGTTCGAGATGGTGGGCGAGGCCGACCCGTCGATGCGGACAGGGTTCGACGGCCGCTTCGACGAGGTCGTCCAGAGCGAGCTGCTCTCGAGTCGCGGGGCGTGGGACGGGATTCCCGGTCAGGCCGGCGCCTGGCCGTCCCATCTACGAGCGGAGTTCCACGACGACCACGGGAGGACCCGGCTGGTGGTGCGCGAGGGCCCGCACCCGCCCGGTTCTGCCGACCTGGGCCGCCAGGCGTGGGAGATGATGCTCGCCAAGCTGGAGTCCCTGCTCAGCGGCTGAGTCGGGCCAGGAAGACATGATCCTTCGGTCAACGCGATGGGCGGCCGGGCCGGTTGGCTGCCGGATCAGGCTGCCACCGAAGGGGTCACCACCCAGCCAGCGAGTTCGGCCGCCCGCCTCGATCGCGCTTGACCGAGGCTATGGCATCGCGGCGGCCATCGGCCGTCAGAACGAGGGGCCGACCGGTCCGCTGCTGTGGGTCACCGGCAGTGCGGTGGCGCGCCGGATGCGTGGGTAGATCCATCGTCCGCGTGACCGCCTCAGCCGCCTTGTCTGGGACCTCCTGGGATTTTGGATCTCCTTCCCACTTGACCGCATATGCGTTGAAGCGTAGGCATGTCCGTGTCCGCCATCGTGGGCGGGCAGGAAGGGGGTAGGTATGTTGCGACATCGCAGACGAGGGTGGCTTCTGGTCGGGGTGACCGGCCTGCTGCTCGCATACCTGGTGCTACCGGTGGCCGGTGCGAGCGCCGCCCAGGCGGACACGACCTATGTGGTCGTGCTGAAGGGTAACGCCCAGGCGGGCCTGAAGGCCGTGGAGCAGGCGGGGGGCCAGGTTCGCAAGGTCAACAAGCTTGGGATCGCCCAGGTGTCCTCGACGAACCCGTCGTTCCTGTCGAGCATTCGCAGGTCCGGCGCCGTCGACGCCGCTGCCAACGACGCGTCCTGGCATCTGGGCGCGAAGGCGACCGCCTCGGTCACCTACGTGCCGGCCGCCACCCAGGCCGCCAACTGCGCCGCCTTCTACGGCGTACCGGTCAACGTCGGGCCCGAGCCGCTGTCGGCATGTGAGTGGGACGATCGCCTGATCAACGCCTCCCCCGGCCAGTCCTATGCGGTGAACCGGGGGGCCGGGGCCACGATCGGGGTGATGGACACCGGGATCGACTTCACCCATCCCGACATCGCGCCCAACCTCAACGTCGGCCTGTCGTGCTCGTTCATCACCTCGGCCAACCCCAACGCCGACCCGGCGGAGGTGGCCAACGGGGACTGCTCGAACAAGGCCGCGGTTCAGGACCTGAACGGGCACGGCACCCACACCGCGAGCGAGGCGGCGTCCCCGATCAATGGGGTCGGGACCGCCGGCGTTGCCCCTGCGGCGACCATCGTGGCGCTCAAGGCCGGCAACGTAAACGGCTACTTCTTCACCCAGGAAGTGGTCGACGCGATGATCTACGCCGGCGACCATCACCTCGACGTGGTCAACATGTCGTTCTTCGCCGACCCGTGGCTCTTCAACTGCCGCAACGACGCCGACCAGCGGGCCATCATCACGGCCATCAGCCGGGCCAGCCGCTATGCCCAGCAGCAGGGCGTGGTGATGGTGGCAGCCCAGGGCAACGAGGCGATCGACCTGGCCCATCCGGTGACCGACGAGATCAGCCCCGACTTCCCGCCTGGCTCGGAACTGACCCGCGAGGTTGGCAACAACTGCGTGGTGCTCCCGAACGAGCTGCCGGGCGTGGTGGGCGTGACCGCAGTCGGGCCCTCCGGAGAGCTGTCGTTCTACTCGAGCTACGGCGCCGGGGTCACCGACGTGACGGCACCCGGCGGCTCCTCGGGCCAGGCCCCCAACCCGTTCGGGCGGGTACTGGCCGCCTGGTCGTCCACCGCTCCGCCGGTCGGCCTTCCTGGACGTGACGTCCAGGAAGCTGGTGGCGCCGTGTACGCCTGGGTGCAGGGGACCTCGATGGCGTCGCCGCATGCGGCCGGGGTCGCGGCCCTGGTCCGGGCCGCGCATCCGAACATGTCGGTGGGTGCGGTGCAGGCCACCCTGCAGCGCACTGCGATGCCGAAGGACTGCCCCACGGCGGCGGAGATGGACCCGCTCTCCGGGGCGGTCGGCGTGCAGACCTGCACCGGCGGGCCGGGCCACACCAACTTCTACGGCAAGGGTCTGGTCGACGCGCTGGCCGCCGGCAGCGCCTAGGGGCCGAACCGAAGACAGCAGCAGAAGGGATGGGCCGGGTGACCCGGCCCATCCCTTCTGCCTCGATCACCTCCAACCCCGTCACGGCCTGGACCGATCGTCGCGCGATGCTTCAATCGCTCGGGCTGACCCACCACGACCAGGCCGCCCACGAGCGCGCCCGGCGCCGCTATGACGGCCTGCACGCCAAGGCGGCCTCGACCGGCTTCCCCGAGGAGAGGCCGACGCCTGCCCCAGGCCAAGGCCGGGCAGCTCCGCGCCAAGTACGGCCTGTAGGAGACGACGGACGGATCGTAACGCGCCCCTCGACCGAGCAAGGTGAGCGTTACGGGTCGTACGCTCATCCCTCCGGTATGCCGACCCCGCGGTGGTGACCGTGACCGAGGATGCAGAACACCAAGCCAGACGGCTCCAAGAGGACGCAGAACACGAAGCCCAACGGCTCCAACAAGACAAGCAAGACGAAGCCGAATGGCTCGCGCAGCACGTCACGCAGGACCCGGAGCTGCAACAGGAGTGGATCCGGCAGGACAACCTGGCCTACGGCGGGTTGATAGCAATCGGCATCGTCCTGGTGCAGCCGTTCGTCGCCGGAGCCTCCCTGGACGCCTCTGGAATGATCTGCGCGGTCGCCTTCGCGATCGCGATCCCGCTCCTGGCCGCCCTGGTGCTGGTCAACCAGCAGGAAACGTTCCGGCGCCGTAGGACGAGCTCACGGACGGTCGCGGTGGCAAGGGCCACCGCCCAGGGCTCCGCCTTCGTGGGAGTGGTTGCCGGGTTCTGGCACATCCACTGGATCGCCGGCGTGGGGGTTCTGGTGAGCGCCCTCCTGGCGGTCGGGGTCCAGTCGGCGGGGATCACGCGCCTGGAACTCGGCGAGAGGCCGGCGTCCCGGGCCGCGGTGGCAGCCGAGGAGCCCGCGAAACCCGGCGACGCCGACGCGTAGCTCCGCACCGCGGCGGTGACCGCCATCAACGCCCTGACCGGTGAGCACCCGGACTGAGCGCGCCCGAGTGTGCGTCGTCACCTGGTCGGGTCGTAACAGTAGAGCAAGCACGCCCGGCACCCTGTTACGAACTGTCCGCCACGCTGCTCAGCCCGTCTGCTCGGGCCGCTGTTACGTTTCGTCCGCAACGTCGCCAACCAGTCCCGACGCAAACGGTTCTGTGAGTCTTTCCTGAGCGGTCTTGGGATCGCGTCAGGCTTCGACGTCTGGCACCTCGGTATGACCCACAACGGTTCAGGCGCCCTTCTGGTTGCCTTGGTTACGAGTTGTCTGCCGTGGTGCCGGCGTCGACCTGGCCCACCGCTTGCTGGCCTGATATGCAGCCTGTCCAACCCGAGCGGGTTGTGACCCATCACAGAAGTGCCGCGCGGTGCCTCCAGGCCGATACCACCGCTGCCGACCGAAGGGAGGACCACGACGATGACCAGGCTGGCCGATACCATCGACGGGGTGATCGGGGTGGATACCCACCGTGACACCCTCGCCGCGGCAGCGACCGATCGGGTGGGCGGGACACTGGCGCAGACCTTCGCCGCTGCCGACCTGGCCGGCTACCAGCAGCTGCTCGGCTTCGCGCGGGCGCTACCGCCCGGCCGGCGCTGCTGGGCGATCGAGGGCACCGGCAGTTACGGCGCCGGGTTGACCGCCTTTCTGCAGACCCGCGGCGAGCGCGTGTCGAGGTCGGGCGGCCCAAGCGGCCGCCGCGGCGCACCGGTGCCAGGAGTGACGCCCTGGACGCCGTCCGGGCGGCGCGGGAGGCCCTGGCCCACGACCATCCCCTGGCGCCGCGTCGCCGTGGGGACCGGGAAGCGTTGCGGGTGCTGTTGGCCACCCGCCACGGCGCCTGCGCGGCCAAGGTGAGCGCCACCAACCAGCTCAAGGCCCTCATTGTCGGTGCACCGGAGGAGCTGCGGGCCGAGCTTCGCGGGCTGGCCACCAAACGCCAGATCACGCGTTGGGCAACACTCCGGGACCGGCCCTCCAGGTGGCTGGAGCGCCGCATGACCGTGCGGGCACTGCGCTCGACCGCCCAACGCATCCAGCTGCTGGCTGCCGAGGCGGCCGAGCTGCGGGCCGAGCTCGAGCAGCTGGTGGCCGCGGTGGCGCCGTGGCTGCTGGAGCTGCCCGGTGTCGGGCCCGTCAGCGCCGCCCAGGTGCTGGTCAGCTGGTCGTATGCCGGCCGGCTGCGGTCGGAGGCCGCGTTCGCAGCCCTGGCCGGCGCCAACCCGATCCCGGCGTCCTC